>Ga0075017_100002374_pt1 | contig 11750 bp, 3 predicted proteins | sample AleBraG_ABR_2012_FD_71475 | JGI IMG/M metagenome (GOLD analysis project Ga0075017, IMG submission 71475) | Freshwater sediment microbial communities in response to fracking from Pennsylvania, USA - Alex Branch Run_MetaG_ABR_2012 | ecosystem: Environmental > Aquatic > Freshwater > Creek >...
GGTGGGTCGACCCGGATCATGGTGAGCATGCCGGTCGATGGGATGCCGTAGTTGGTGGCCTGGAACAGGGCGTGGCTGTGGGCGACGTGGTACATCTCGCCGCACTGGTTGTACTGGGTGACGCCGGTAGCCAGGTCCTGGCGGACGCCCAGGTACGGACTGCCCGACCAGTAGGCGCCTTCGAAGCGGCTCTGCACGTCAGGCATGGGTACCATGATGGGGTTGTTCAAGGCGTTCCACTGCTGGGCGTCATACCAGCTGAAGCTGGCCTCGGTGGTCTCGCCGGGGGCTACCACGAAGCCGAAGTGGTCGATGGTCACGTCCTGCGAGGTGCCGTTGTTGCCGTTGGTGTAGTTGATCAGGGGGGCGCCGTCGATGCCGAACTGGTGGTCGTGGTCGGCGTGGGGGTGGAACGGGTAGTTCACCGGGCCGGCGTTGACGAAGCGCACCACCGCCGGGTAGGGGTTGTAGTCCGGGTCGGTGGGCGACGTGCCCGGCGGGGACTGGGGCTGGATGTGGACGAGGGCGCCGTAGGGCTGGGCCGGCAGGTGGGCCGAGCTGTCCGGGGCGATGGTGTCAGGGAAGCTGCGCCCGTTGATGAACCAGTAGCGGGCCTTGTACTTGGTGAGGTCGTAGAACGAGCCCCACTGCCCGGCGACCGTACCGGGGTTGCCGGTCGGCGCCCCCACCATGGCCTTCCAGATGGCGCCCGCGTAGGTGACCAGGTCACCGGCCTTGTACGGGCCGGTCGGGCCGCCGGTGAGGGAGAAGGGGGTCGGCCGGGCCGCTTCCACCGCCTGGTGCAGGTCGGGGTCGACCTCGCTCAGCACGTGCAGGTACTCGTGCGCCGGGTTGAAGTGGCTGAAGTTGGACAGATCGGCGCCGCCTTTGGTCGCCTGGTTGACGTTGAGGGTCACGTCGTCGTAGACGTGGTCCGGTAGAGGGGTGCAGGGTGTACCGGATGCCCCCGGGGTGCACGGGCGGACAACGATGGCGCCGACCAGACCCATCTGCACCTGCACCTGGGGGTCGGTTCCCGACTCGTAGGCGAAGGTCCCCGGGTCGTCGGCCTTGAAGCGGTAGGTCACCTGACCGCCCGGCTGGCCGGCCGTGGGCTCCGAGTTCGGGTTGTGGGCGGCCAGCTTGGTGAGGGAGTTGTCGGCCAGGTCCGGCACGGAGGGTGCGCCGTCGGCCGTGACCCCGGTGATGCCCTGGAACACGATCGACGTGTCGACCGGCAGGTAGTTGCGCAACGTCACGGTGACGGTGTCACCCTGGTTGACGCAGAGCACCGGCCCCGGGTACTGGAAGGCCCCGTTCTGGTTGGCGTAGCTCCACATGTAGATGGAGTTGCCGTCCGGTGTGAGGATGTAGCCATCGGTGGCGGTGAGCACGAAGCTCGGGTTGGTGCCCGGCACGGCGGCGAGGTGCCCGGGGGCGCCGCCCGGGGCGGTCGATCCGGCGGCGCACACCAGGCCTTCGGCCTGGCCGCCCGCGGCGTGGGCCACGTGGGCCGGGCCGAGGGGGGCGAAGGCGGCGATCAGCCCAGTCACCGTGGCCAGGGGGAGCTGCCAGCGCAGCCGGCGGAGGGCCCGCCCCTTGCGGCGGGGTGCCGGCGTGGGTTCGGTCGTGGGTTCCATGTGGTTGCCTCGTTCGTCCGTGGCCAGCTCAAGCGGTCGGGAAGATGGTGTTCTGGCGGTTCTTGACCGGATCCTGCGGGGCCGGCCTGTTGGGATCGTCGGTCGGGTAGACCCAGACTTCGGTGCGCAGTCCGCCGTAGCCGCCGGGTCCGGCCACCGCCGGGTTGGCGTAGCCGTATTCCCGGTCGTACATCGGGAACTTGGTCAGGGCTCCGACCTGCGGCAGGGTGATCAGCACGTCGCGGCTCTCGCCCGGACCGATGTCGATGCGGTGGCTGGTCGTCTCCGCGCTGCCCCTGGTGCCGTTGGGGGTCAGGGCCCCGGGGGTCGACGCCACCGAATCGGCGTTGTAGTTGACGTAGACGTCGTAGTCCGGACGGCCGGTCCCGAGGAACTTGGCGTCCTGGCCGATCAGGGTGAACGGCAGGTCCGGCAGGACGATCGAATGCTCCTCGAAGCCCAGGTTGGACAGGCGCAGGAGGATCCGCTCACCTGAGATGCCCTGTACCAGCGACGAGTTCGGCTGGTACTGCAGCCGGTGGTTGTAGGTCCCGGTGCCGGACCCGTCCTGCCGGCTCAGCACCTCACCGGTGAGCGGGTTGATGCTCTCCGCAATGGTGTCCGGCCACGCCCGGCCGTTGAGCAGGCGGAACGTGCCGTTGTAGTCGGTCCAGTCGGTGTCCTGGGTGTGACGGTCGTTGAAGTGGCCCTGTTGGAACAGCTCCGACACCATGAAAGGGAACTGGCGGTCGAACGCGGTCTGCAGCTGGGCGGTGCGGCTCTTGGTGGCGTCCCAGGAGGTCCAGGTCGGGTCGTCATAGGCCATCCACAGCCCCGTCCCCGCTGGCGAGCCAGCGGGATCCCGGGGTGACACGTAGACCAGCCCGTACAGGCCCATGTTGACGTGCTCGACGTCGTCGATGTGGCAGTGCCACATGTAGGTGCCGGGATCCTCGGGGATGTACCGGTAGGCCAGCTCGTGGCCGGGCGCGGCGGCCAGTGAGGCGTCGGGCACCCCGTCGAAGTAGGCGATCTGGTTGGGGAACCCGTGGAAGTGGATGGTGTGGTTGTCGGGGTTCTGGGGGATCCAGCCGTAGCCCAGGTTCTTCAGGGTCAGCCGCAGGTCGTCGCCGACCTGGCAATGGATGATCGGCGCGGACAGCTGCGACTTGCCCTTGCCCAGGGCGACCAGCTGGCCGGGGTCGATGCCGGTCATGTCCCGGAAGCCGAACACGAAGCTGGTGAAGTGGCTACCGTCGGGGTCGCCCGTCGCCGGACCCCAGGGGTCCGGGTAGAACGGGGGCATGTCGGCCACTTCCTTAGGCATGGAGATCCATCCGTCGGAGGCGGTGATCACGTACTCAATAGGCGTGCCGCTCGAGGCGATGGTGCGGGCCTGGGTCGCCTTGCGCAGGCCCTGGCCGAGCACCATCTCGCCGCCGGCGGCCAGGACGGCGGCACCGCCGGCCAGCTTGAGCAGGGAGCGCCGGGTGAGCACCGGGGAGGCGGCATCCTTACGGAAGTGACTGCCTCCTCGGAGCTCGGACCTCCCGGCGATGGCGGGTAGGGGCGGGTTGATGTCGCTCACGGAAAGCGTCCCTTCTCCGGGGATGAGCTGTGGACGTTCGTTGAAGGGGATGGCGGTCATCTACTTGGTCCAGGTGGCCCCGGCACCGGGGTGGTTCGTCGGGGCTTTCGGCGGAGCCGGGTTCGGCACGGGTCGGACGTTGCTGTCGATGTCAGCCGACGGCGCGGTACTCGTGAGGGTCGGTGGTAATGCCGGCGTCCAGGTGAAGAACCCCAATCCCAGCGCCAGGGAGCCGCTGGCGACGTGGTAGTCGCCAACAACATCGGTCGGCAGAGTGAAGTTGACAATGGCGCTCGGGCGGAACCGGATCGAGTTCCGGATGGCTGTGATGCTGATTCCGGTGTCGTAGGCCTGCATGAAGCCGAGCGGGTTCGGCATGAGGCCTGACGCCGGCAGACCGAACACCAGATTCGCTGCTGTCAGCGGGTTCGAATACCCCTGCGTGGACGTCAGATACGACCCCGCCGGCTCGAGGAGACCACTGTGATCAGCGGTGCCGAGATCCCAGAAGTTGATCGGCGTGTTGTCGCCAGTCAACCCAATGCCGGTAACGCCGCTCGGCGTCCAGGTGCCGGCCCGGTTATCGAAGAACACGTCGTTTTGGACGACGGGCTCGGAGAACACCGGTGCAGTTGGCGGCAACATGGCCTGGAGGGCGGCGCTGTTGGCGGCGGTGGACACACCGGCCGGGGCCGGGGTGCCGTCGCTGGTGGCGGCCGTGGCGGTGGTGATGTTCTTGGCGATGGTGTCGTTGACCAGGTACACCTGGGGCGTGTCGTCGATGGCGATGCCACCGCCCTCGTGGGTCGACACGTTGTTGGTGATGATGTCGTTGGCCACGTGCATTGGGAAGTTGCCGGCCATCAGGAACCGGATACCGCCGCCGTCGTCGTTGCCCAGGTTGGCGGCGATGACGTTGCGGGTGATGTCAACCGGGCCGGTGCCCACCGAGGCGGCGTTGTTGGCCACGTTCAGCTCACCGGCGACGGCGATCCCGCCTCCTTCGTCGTAGGAGTTGGACAGCTCCACCACGTTGTGGTCGATGGAGTTGACGTCCCTGGTGAGGCCGAACTCGAACCGCCGGTTCACCGCCAGACCATCGGTCGGGCCGTTCGACAGCGTGGCCGTGTTCCCCCGGAGGGAGCTGATGGTGGCGTTCAGGTTGGTGGCGGCCACCACCACCGGCGGGTTGAGGTCGGCGGCGCTGAAGGCGGCGCTGGCCGAAGTCAACTTCCAGACGGTCGCCACCGTCAGGGTGCCGTTGGGGTTCGTGACGGTGGCGTTGCGTCGGACGTTGGCGGTGGGCGAGGACGATAGGGAGATCGAGCGGGGGTTGTTGACCGCCCCGACGTAGGAGTTGGCCGGGATGGAGAGGCCGGTCACCCGTGACCCCACCATGGCGTTGGTGAAGAAGGCGGGGGCTGCGTTGGGCAGGGTCACGGTCTGGGAGCCATTGACGGTGTGGACACCGTTGGCCACCGTGCCGCCGGAGACGCTCAGCGATCCGTCGAGGAACTCCTGGCCACCGAATCCGTTCTGGCTGATCGCACCGCCGTACTCGGCCGAGGAGTTCCCGCAGAAGTTGTTGTCGTGGATGGAGTAGCCCGACGACCCGTTGAACAGCCCGACGGCGCCGGCCAGGTTGGTGCCGCTGTCAGCGGTGATCTGGTCGTTGGCGATGGTGACGTGGTAGTTGTGCTGGCCGAACAGCTGCGGGGTGCCGATGCGCACCGACCCGTACGACCCGGCCGCCGAGTAGATGGCGTCGTTGGTGATCTGGGTGTAGTCGGCGTGGGCATTGAGCAGGATGGCCCCGCCCTGCTCGGTGGTTGGCACCGACGACGGGCCGGTTTTGTTGCCGGTGTTGCCGTTGATGTTGGTCGGGAAGTTGACCGCCTCGGCGCCGGTCAGGCCCACCCCGTCGATCGTTGGCGGGAAAGCGGCCGTGTAGGAGTTGGCGTTGTTGATCCGCTGGTTGCCGAGGACGGTGACGATCTGTCCCTCGTTGATCACCTTGTTGTCGGTGGCGAAGGTGTCGGTGCTGAGTGGGGTGCCGCTCATGACCGCATACCACAGCTGCAGCGCATGCTCGGCGTACTGCGACACGGCCGCCGAGGGCGGCACCTGGATGGGGATGAAGGGGTCACCGTCGACGACGTGGTCGTAGAGCGAGGTGAAGAAGCGACCGTCGAAGATTGTCCCGGGCACCGTCACCTGAGCCCCGCCGCTGTTGACCGGCGGCTGGTAGCCGCCGGGGCCGACACCCTGCACTTTGACGTTGGAGTGCAGCACGATGTCCTCGTAGCGGGCCGATAGCGGTGCGAAGGCGGTGGGGGCAAGCGGGAAGACCACCACCAGCGCCTGGGCGGCCGGCCGGCCACGCCGGACGTCGGAGTAGCCGCCGGTCACGATGCGAACCTGGTAGCCGGCCGCGGCCTCGAGGGCGTCCTGGGTGTAGGTGAACTGCCGGTCCGCCGGCACGGCGTGGCCGGCCTGCGGGGTGTTGTCGGTCCCGACCTCGTAGACGGTGGGGTTGTAGCTGGACTGGCCGCGGGTGCCAATCACGTGGTAGGTCAGGGCGTTGAGCGGCGCGGCACCGGTGGGCGTGATGGTCAGCTGGTAGCTGCCCGGGTTGATGCCCGATGTCCTCGACGTGTCAAGGTTGACGGTGATCTGCGTCGGCGACCATGAGACGATGCTGGCACCCGGGAGGGTGACCGCCCCTAGGCTGACGGTGCCGCCGGTCCCCAGGTTGGTGCCGTAGATCACCAGTTGGTCCACCGGGTCCCTGACCCCCCGCAGGAAGGTGTAGGGCCGGTTGACGGCGAAGAACTGGGGCTTGGTGGCCGGCGCCTGGCAGGCGGAGAACACGTTGTAGGCCGCGTCGGGCTGGGTGACGGCGGCAGCACCCCGGACGGGGGCGACGTCGGCCGGCTCGAAAATGCCGGGCATGGCCTGGAACTGGGCAGCGATGGTGCTGTACTGCGGGTTCCAGTTGGCGTTGGGCTGGTCCGGGGTGCCGGGGTCGTTGCCCACGAACCGGTACACGTTGGAGCACTCGGCCGCCGGGGAGGTCGGACAGTTCGTCATGTCCGTGGAGGGCATGAGCACCTCCAGCACCCCGTTGGGATCGGAGTCCTGCTTGTAGAGCAGGTTGCCCCGGAAGTCGTACACCCCGACGGGGGCGTTGGGGATGCCGGCCACCTCGCCGTACTGGGTGCTGCGCCTGTCGACCGACGTGGACACGTCGTCGAAGATCTGCACCTGGTACATGGCGGGGATGGGCACGTCGGTGTAGACGTAGAAGTTGGGCGCCACCGACTGGCCGTTCTCGACGTGGATCAGGTGCACGTCGCACAGGTTGCGGGTCAGACCATCGACCGGGCTGCCGCCGGCGGCCAGGAAGGCGTTGGCGTTGGAGTCGGCCGAGTTGGCGATCTTGGGATTCCGGCCCTTGGAGATCTGGGCCGGACTGGTCTGGTTGTTGGGGTTGGTGGCGGGGATGTTGGTGCCGGTCCCGGCCACGTTGACGGTGAACTGCGACCCGGCGCACTGGAACTCCGGCGCCGGCGAGTAGGTGCCCGGGTTCTCGATATCAGTCGACGGGGAGTCGGCCGTCGGGGTGGCGATGGCGGGGTGCATCGGGTTCGGTGCGGCCGCTCGCGGCGGCCATGAGAACACCGAGCCGCTGGCGCCCGTGATCGAAACCGTGGTTCCGTCGGCGTTGTAGGCATGGGTCCAGTCGATCCCGCCTTGGGGGACCCACTCCGGGGTGATCCCCGGCTGGGCGGTTGAGGCGTTCGGGTCGTTGAACGGCGCCAGGCCCTGGGCCGGACCGAAGACGTTGATGTCCTGCTCCGTCGAGACCTTGTAGAGGGGACGGTCAGCCTTGTCGACCTGGCCGAGCACCGTGTCGCCAGGGATGTCGACCTTGGTCAGGTAGTCCCCCGCGTCGGGCACGAACGCCTTGGTCACCTTGTCGGTGTGGCCAGGGGTCAGGGTGTAGTTGCCGTCCACCGTCTGGACCCCGTGCAGGGCGCAGGTGGTCAGGTCGTAGGTGGGTGGCAGGTTGGGGTGGGTCAGGTCGATGACCGGGGTACAAGCGGCGGTGTTGGTCGGATCGACGGGCTGGTTGTCACTGCCGAACTGCAGGTTGATGCCGGTGATGGGCGCCTCGATGCAGGCCTGGGTACCGTCGGGCTTGAGCCCGGGGAGCGAGTCCTGGAAGGTTGGTGTGCCGGCGTTGCCGTCACCGGTGACCATCCCGGAGGCGCCGCCGCCCACGAACTTGCCCTGCAGCACGTTGCCGTTGGCGTCGCGGGCGACGCACTGGGCCGGGTTGGGAGTGTCGGAGGTGTAGCCCTGGACGGAGTAGCCGGTGGCACTCTTCTGCCACAGTCCGTTGGGCTGCAGCGGCGCGGCCTTGCCGTAGTGCTCAGAGTTGTAGACGTTGGGGGCCCCGGGGGCCCGGTCGGCGGCGGTGTAGCCGCCGGGGGCCGCAGGATCGTTGCCCGTGGTCAGATACGAGCCGTCGTGGGTGGTGTCGGTGGTGCACACGCCGGTGGTCAGGTAGTCGGTCCCGGCCGGCGCGGTCGATGGGTCGTTGGCGCAGTTCTTCTCGAACTTGCCGGTCACCGGGTCCTTGACCGCCTGGAACAGCTCGGTCTGCACGCCGGGGACGCCGACCATGTGGTCGTACTGGATCTGCTGGCGGCCGAGGTAGCGGTTGCGCACCGTCTCGTTCACCACGGTGGCCACGATCCCGCCGTTCTGGCCGGTGGCGTAGGGCTGGATGCCCACGTCCACCCGGACGCACTGGCTGATGATGCCCAGCAGGCTGACGTCCACCGCAGCGGTCGGGTAGGTGTGCTCCTGGGGGTCGTTGCAGGCCTGGTAGGTGATGCCGGTGGTCTTGTAGCGGGTGAAGAAGAACTGTTCGACGTTGTCGGCCCCGAGCGGGTAGGCCTCGGTGAACTCGTAGTAGCCGTTGGTGTCGGTCTTGGCGATGTTCTGGCCCTGCTCGTAGAGGTTGTTGGTGCGGTTGAGGTTCTGCAGCACCAGCTTGGGCACGCCCGGCTCACCCGGGTCCTGGCGGCCGTTGCCGTTGGTGTCGATGTAGACGTGGCCGTAGATGCGGGTGAACCACTGCAGCAGGGGCAGCTGGCCGAGGGCCAGGGTGTGGGTGCTGGTGGTGTCGGTGGAGCCGGTGACGTTCACCGTGAAGCTGTCGAAGATGTAGTCCTGGGGCTGGTCCCACAGCGACAGGGTGTAGGTCCCGTCCGGCACGCCCTTGATGATGAAGTTGCCGTACTGGTCGGCGGGCATGACGTATTCGGTCTTGTCGTTGTTGTTGTTGTCGCTCAGCGCCACCCAGGCGTGCTTGACGTACTGGCAGTTGGCGGCGGCGACGGTCTTGCACTCGTCGGCCAGGGGTTGGGGCTCGAGCTTGAACCCGGAGGTGCCGGCGGTGCCGGTGGTGAGACCGGGTAGGCCGCCAACACCGGGGATGTAGGCGTTGGCGCCGGTGATCCGACCAGTGATGGTGCTGGTGAACGTCGGAGGAGTCGTGTTGGTGGCGTGGGGGAACACCCCGCCCTGGGTCGGGTCGCCTCCGGTCGTGTCGACCAGGCAGGCGTTGGGGGCGTTGTAGAGGCTGGGGTCGATGCCGGCGCCCACGGTGCGGCCGTCCGGCACGCGGAGCTTGGAGGAGTCCATGCAGCCGGCCAGGACGTAGCCGTAGCGGACCCACGGGACCGGCTCGCCGCCGACCACCTGCTCGTTGTCGAGGCCGCTGTCGTTGGCCATCAGCCACACGTCGATCTCGTGGCCGCCCTCGATGGTGTCGGTCTGGGTCCAGCACTTCTCGGACAGGACCGGGTAGTTGGTGTTGGGGGTGGTGTCCTGAGTCGGGCACAGCTTGTAGACGCCGTGTGTCGGGTCGGACTCGGGCGGGGCGACAACCTGCATGCCGTAACGGTTGGGGGCCAGGTTGGGCACGGCGATCTCACCGTTGGCGTCGCTCACGCACTGGCCGATGGACGGGCCGGGCACCAGGGCGATGCCGGCCCAGTGGTGGGTCGGGTCCACCACCGGACGGCCGTCGAGGCCGAGCTCGGTGTCGCCCATCGGCTGGCCGGTGGCGGCGTTCACGCCCTGGGTGGTGCGGTAGGCGGTGCACAGCGGGTTGCCGTAGTAGTCGGCGGTGATCTGACCGTCGAAGTCGGACAGGCGGGCGGTGAAGCCGGCGATGCCCGGCTCGGTCTGCTCGTCCCACTGCGAGTTGGCCGAGGCCATGTCCTGGTAGACCTTGAGCCGGGCGGTGGCCAGCGGCAGCGGCCACGGGTTGAGGTTGACCCCCACCCCACCACCGTTGGTCGTGCTGCCGACGAAGCTGGTCGGGTTCGGCGACGGGTTGACGATGGCCGGGCTGCCCTGGATCTGGCCGTTGACCACGCTGAAGTGAGAGCCGCCCAGCTGGTAGCCGTTGGCCAGGACCGACACCAGGTACTTGCCGTCGGGCAGGCCCCGCTTGGTCTTGGTGTCGTACATGGGGATGGCCATGGTGGTGTTCCAGTCGGCGTCCGTGCCGGAGGAGATCAGCTGTGACGACTGCAGCTGGTGCACCGACGGCCACTGGCAGGGGGCGTAGGCAGTGTTGGGCGCGGTGACGGGCAGGGCCCCAGCAGGCGGGGCGTCGGGGAAGTTGGGGTTGCCATTGGTGTTGGTCGGGGTCTGCGGGTGGCAGATCTGGTCGCCGTTGGGCTGGTGGGGGTCGCCCGTGGGGTCGACGTTGATGATCCACTTGTAGTGCTGGACGAGGGCACCCTGCTGGGGGGCGTTCGTGTCGCCCTGGCCGTAGGCGCTGGAGTTCTCCGCGGTGGACACCACCAGCCCGCCGGGGACCACATCGGCGCCGTTGTCGGTTGCCGCCGCGGCGGGCGTCGCAGTGACGGTGGTGACCGCCAGGACCGCGCTCGGGACGACGAACAGCGACGCGAGGGCGCCGATGAGCGCCGGCCGGAGGACTCGGGTGAAGAGCGTTCGTTCCATTGATGCCGTCCATGCTCCTGGTCGTCGTGTCTGGCGGCGGGAAGGGCCTGATCTGTGGCGGCGCAAGCGCGCCCTGAGGGGAAACGAGGACTGCTGTGTCTCCCCTGAGATTCCTGAAGCGACGCTAAGGACGCCACCACGTTGGGTGAGCGAAAATGACAGAGCTGTCACGCGACCGTCATGCCCGAATGGTGCGAAAGGGGGAGGAGTTGGCTGCTGTGATCGGCCACGGGGCGGGGAACGCGCCTGCCACCGGGCCGGCTCAGGTCCCCGACCCCCGCCGCCACCGAACGCGTTCATGGCCCCGTCGGTGGGCCGAACGGGACCCGCCGCATGCTGCCGACCCGGAAGGCCGGCACTGGGCGGCGTCACCCACCGCGCCGATCCGAGGGTGATCAGCGGGCGAGAGCCCGGAGGCGCCGCTCACATCGGTGGGCCGATGGCACCGGCATCCAGTCGCACACCGTCAACGGACGGCTGCGCCTCTCGAATCAGGGGCCGGGGCTGCGGTCCCCGGCTGCCTGAGACCGGGACCCCACGGGCAAGCCATCAACGTCGACCAGAGGTCGAGGGTTCGGTGGGCGCGGTGTCGGAGGCTGCGCCGGTCCGCCGGCGCCCGGCTCCGCGGTGTGATACTGACCCCGTGCCCGATGACCGTGACTTCTCGAAGCGCCTGCCGGGCGCCCTTTTCCCGGCGGCCCTGCAGCCAATGTTCCGCGACGGGTGGGTCTATGCCGCGGCCGGGGGGGTGGTCACGACCCTGTTGTTGATGGTGTCGCACGTCTTCGGCCTGTCCGCCTCCAGCCACCTCGGCTTCCGGCAGTGGGTGGCTCTGGCCTTCGACCCGCCGACCGGGCTCCGCATGGCCGGGGGGCTGGTCCTGGCCGCTGGGGCCGTGGCCCTCCGCCGGGCCGCCGCCACCGCGGCCCAACCGGCCGGCGTGCTGGTCAGCCCTGTCCTCGCCGCCACCGCCCTGCTCAGTCTGGTCATGGTGTTGGGCGCAGTCGTGGGCGTGCTCGACTTCATCACCCTCCTCGGCGACGGCGTCCGGGCCGCCCTCGACGCCATCGCCTTCGAGCTGGCGGTGCTGGTGCTGTCGGCCACCGCGGCGGTGTGGGCCCTCGGCGAGCTCGACGCCCGCCGCCGGGGCGTCTGAGCCGCACCGTCCGAAGGGATCGGGCGCCCCCCGACCGGGCGGTCGACCGGCTGAGGGTCGGTGTGCCCCCCGTCGCGGTCCCGTCCTCTCTACCGTAGGAGGACGTGGCTGACGTCGCCGTGCCCGGACGGACCGGGCGGGAGGAGCGGGACCGGACGGTGGCCCCGCCCGGGGTAGCCGAGAACCGCCCGCCGGCCGGGCGGTCCGGGCGCTACACCCGGTTCCAGGGTGACGTGGTGCGGCTGGTCCTGGCCGGTGTGCTGTTCGGCCTGACCCTGGCCCTGGTGGCCGAGCGGTCCAAGCCGACGGTGGTCGA
>Ga0075017_100002375_pt1 | contig 11750 bp, 7 predicted proteins | sample AleBraG_ABR_2012_FD_71475 | JGI IMG/M metagenome (GOLD analysis project Ga0075017, IMG submission 71475) | Freshwater sediment microbial communities in response to fracking from Pennsylvania, USA - Alex Branch Run_MetaG_ABR_2012 | ecosystem: Environmental > Aquatic > Freshwater > Creek >...
GAGTCGCCCTCCGGGTTGGCGAACACGGAGCCTGCGTTCGCTCCGCCGGGCTGGTGCTCCCGGCGCCACTTCACGATCTCGGCGACCCGCGCCTCGCACGCCGCGGCGTCGTCGGTGGTGGTGCGGAACACCGCCCCCACGACCACCTCCGCCGGACCGAGCGCGGAGTGCCGGTACCCGAGGCCGAGGGCAGCGGCCGGGCGGCGGGCGACCTCGCCGGTACCGAAGAGGTCGGCAACGCGGGCGTGGTCGAGCACCTCGGCGGTCTCCCGGCCGTGGCCACCGGCGTTCATCCGCACTGCGCCGCCCACGCTGCCGGGGATGCCCACGTAGAACTCGAGTCCGGTACGGCCGGCCGCGGCACTCCGGCGGGCCAGCACCGGGAGCGGTACCGCGCCGCCCGCGGCGACGAGGCCGTCACCGCCGTCGTCGGGAGCGATCGTGAGCTCCTCGAGGTCGCCCTCCAGCACCACGCCGAGGCCCGCGAACCCGGCGTCGGCCAGGAGCAGGTTGGAGCCGCGCCCCACGAAGAGGAGCGCCGGGCGGCTCGGCGCGACGACGGCGGCGACCGCGGCGAGGTCGGGTTCGGTCCGCACCCGCACGAGCACCGCGACGGGGCCGCCGAGCTTGTAGGTGGTGAAGTCGGCCAGCGGGACGTCACGGGTGACCGCGCCGGGCAGCAGCGCGGCGAGCTCGGCGAAGAGGTCGTCGAGTGGCGCGGTCATGACGCGGGCTGGTGGGCCGCGAGGCCCCGGCCGGTCACGGGCGGGCCGCCAACCACTCGTCGGGAGCGGTGGTGAGGTCACCCGCGCCGAGCGTGAGGACGACGTCACCGGCGCGCGCCAACGCAGGCACGTGGCGCACGAGGTCGGCGCGGTGCGGCAGGTACACGACGTGCTGGTCGGGGTGCGCGTCGAGCACCGCCTGCAGCACGAGCCGGCCCGACACGCCGGGGCGCGGCTGCTCGCCTGCCGCGTACACCTCGGTGAGCACGAGCGTGTCCGCGCCGACGAACGAGTCGGCGAAGTCGCGCCACAACGCCTCGGTACGCGAATAGCGGTGCGGCTGGAACACCGCGACCACGCGACCCCAGCCACCTTCGCGCGCGGCATGAATCATCGCGTCGACGTCGCTCGGCAGGTGCGCGTAGTCGTCGACATAGGTCACGCCGTCGCGCTCGCCGCGGAACTGGAAGCGGCGGGCGACGCCGCCGAACCCGCCGAGCGCCCGCTGCACGTCGGCGAAACCCACGCCCAGTTCGAGCGCGAGCGCAACCGCGCCGGTCGCGTTGCTCGCATTGTGGCGGCCGGGGACGGGCAGCTCGATCGTGCCGATCGGCGTGCCGCGCACGACGAGCCCGAAGCGACTGCCACCGCGGGCGCCTTCGTAGCCGTCGATGCGGTAATCGGCGGCGCCGAAGCCGTAGGTGACCAGCGAGTCGGGTCCCGCGTGCGCGGACTCCCGCACGTCGTCGCGTGCGGCGAGGCCGGCCACCACCTCGTCGTCGGCGCACACCACCCGCACGCCGGGCGCCTGCGCGAGGAAGACGGCGAACGCCTCCACCAGCGCGTCGAAGTCGCCGTAGTGGTCGAGGTGGTCCGGCAGCACGCTCGTGACGATGACGTCGGTCGGCGCGAGCTCGAGGAAGGTGCCGTCGCTCTCGTCGGCCTCCACCACGAGCCGGTCGCCGTCGTCCTCCCACAGCGCGTTCGTGCCGACCTCGTTGAGGTCGCCGCCGATCACGAAGCTGGGCTTGCGGCCGGCGGCGCGCAGGATCAAGGCCAGCATCGACGACGTCGTGGTCTTGCCGTGGCTTCCGGCGACCGCGACGGTGGTACGGGAGGCGACGATGGCGCGCAGCGCGTCGGCACGCCGCAGCACGGTGACGTCGCGGGCGACCGCGGCCTCCACCTCGGGATTGGTGCGCGGGATCGCGGTGGAGATCACCACGGCGTCCGCGTCGGCGGGCACGTTGCCGGCGGCGTGACCGACGGTGGTGGCGACGCCCAACGCACCGAGCCGCTCGAAGGCGGCCGAGCCGCGCAGGTCGGAGCCACTCACCCGGTGGCCCATGCGCGCGAGCACGGTCGCGATCGCGCTCATCCCCGCACCGCCGATCCCGACGATGTGCACCACGCGCGGCGACGAGAGGTCGAGATCGAGCTCCGGACCGGCGGGGTGCCCCGCGCTCATCGGTGCTCTCCCCGCGTGGGTCGGGTGGGCCGAGAGGAGGCCTCCACCAGGTCGGCGAAGCGCGCGGTGGCGTCGGGACGCCCGAGCGCGCGAGCTGCCTGCCCCATGGCCGTACGGCGCGCCGCGTCGGCGAGCAGCGGGTCGAGCGCGGCCGCGAGGCTGGCACCGTCGAGCGCGCCGTCGCGGATCATCACCGCGGCGTCGGCGGCGACCAGGGCCTCGGCGTTGCGGGTCTGGTGGTCGCCGGGCGCGCCGGGCAGCGGTACCAGCACCGACGGGATCCCGACCGCGGTGAGCTCGGCGGTCATGCCGCCCGAGCGTGACACCATCACCGCGGCCTCCGTGTAGAGCGTGTCCATGTGGTCCTCGAAGCGCACCAACCGGTAGCCGAGCCGGTCACCGGGGGCTCGCATTCGGGCGAGCCGGTCCGAGCTCTCTTCGTAGTCGCGGGCGCCGGTGACATGGTGGATCGTGACGTCCTCGCGGTCCCGCCAGCGGTCGTAGAGGTCGAGGGCCGCGCGGTTGAGCGACCGGGCGCCCAGGCTGCCGCCCACCACCGCCACCACCGGGGGGTCCACCGGGTGGCGCTCGACCGCGGCGATCGCGGGGCGGATCGGGTTGCCGGTGACCACCGCGCCGGGGAGGTCGGTCCCGGGCAGCGTCACCGCGGGCACGGCGCCGAGGCGCACGGCGATGCGGTTGGCGAGGCCCGGATGGGCGTCGGCCTCGTGCACGACGACGGGGATGCGCAGGGCGCGGGCCGCGACCACGGCGGGGAGCGACGCGTAGCCGCCCACTCCCACGACCACGGCGGGCCGCCGGCGCCGCACGATGCCGAACGCCTGCACCACCGCGACCGCGGTGTCCCACACCGTCCGCGCGTTCTGGAGCAGGCTGCGCGGGTCGACCCTGCGCAGGAGCCCCCGTCCGGGGAGCAGGTCGATGGAGAACCCGGCCGCGGGTACCGCGGTGGCCTCGATCCCCCGGCGGGCCCCGACGAAGTGCACCGCGTCGCGGTCGTACCCACGCGCGACCAGCTCCTCGGCGAGCGCGAGGGCCGGGAACACGTGACCGCCCGTGCCGCCCCCGGCGACGAGGACCTCGGTGCGGGTCACCGGGTGGCGGACGGCGCGCGGCCGCGGCTGGCGACGTTCACCAGGATCCCCGAGGCGAGCATCGTGGTCACCAGCGCCGAGCCGCCGAACGACACGAACGGCAACGGGATGCCGGTGACCGGCAGCACGCCGACCACGGCGCCGATGTTGATGACCGCCTGCGCGACGACCCACATCGTGGTGCCCGCGGCGAGCAGCGTGCCGAAGCGGTCCGGCGCGCGGAGCGCGGCACGCGTCCCCAGGATGCCGAACACGACGAACAGGCCCATCACCACGAACGCGCCGATCAGACCCAGCTCCTCGCCGATGATGGCGAAGATGAAGTCGGTGTGCGCGTTGGGGAGGAAGTTCCACTTGGCGCGGCTTGCGCCCAGGCCCACGCCGGTGAGCCCACCGCTGCCGAGCGCGATGAGCGACTGCGCGATCTGGTAGCCGGCGTTGCTCGAGTCAGCGAACGGGTGCAGGAAGGTGAGCATGCGCTCGCGGCGGTAGGGCTCCAGCCACGCGAGCGCGGTGACCATCGCGATACCGGCCCCGCCGACCACGAACAGGTGCTTCGCGCGCACGCCACCGGCGACGAGCACCGCGATCACGAGGAACGCCATGACGAGGGTGGTACCGAGGTCGGGCTCCTTCATCACGAGCACCGCGAACAGGATGAGCATGAGCACGACCGGACGCATCACGCGCCGCCAGTCGTAGAGCTCCTTGCCGCGCCGACTCACGATGTCGGCCGTGTACACGAGCAGCGCGAGCTTCGCGATCTCACTCGGCTGGATGCGGAAGACCCCGTAGCCCATCCAGCGCCGAGCGCCCGACACGTAGATGCCGATGCCGGGCAGCAGCACCGCGACGAGGAGGATCACGCTGATGACGAGCAGCGGCCGCACGAGGCGCTGCCAGTTGTGGTAGTCGAAGCGGATCGCGAAGACGAAGGCGCCGAGGCCCACCACGGTCCACAACATCTGGCGCAGGAAGAAGAACCACGGCGAGCCGTAGTCGGTGAGCGACGACACCGACGACGCCGACAGCACCATCACCGCGCCGATCACGTTGAGCACGGCGACGACGGCGACGAGGAGGATCGCGGTGGACGACCGGGGCGTCACGCGGCTCGCGCCACGACCCGACGGGTTGCCCGCCCGCTTCGCGGGGTGATGCCGGTGCCGAGCCGACGGTGACACCGTGGTCATGCGTGCACCTCCGTCACACCGGCACCTCCGTGAGCGCGTGGACCTCGCGGGCGAAGTCGTCGCCGCGGGCGCCGTAGTTCTCGTACCAGTCGAACGACGCGCACGCCGGCGACAGCAACACGGCGTCGCCGGGACGCGCCGCGCGTGCCGCGGCCATCACCGCGTCGTGCATGGAGCCCGCGCGGGTGACCGGCGCGGCGCCGTCGAACGCGGCGACCACCTCGTCGGCCGCGTCGCCGATCGCGACCACCGCACGGAGGCGGGGCGCGTACTCGCGCAGCGCGCCGAGGTCGAGCGCCTTGTTCCGTCCGCCCGCGATCAGCACCGCGGACTCGAAGCCGCGCAGCGCGCCGGCCGTGGCGTGCGGGTTGGTGGCCTTGGAGTCGTCGTAGAAGCGCACGCCGGCCAGCTCGCGCACCAGCTGCACTCGGTGCGGAAGACCGCCGAACGAGGCGAGCGCGGTGCCGACGGCGTCGGTCGTCGCCCCGGCGCCCAGTGCCGCGATCGCCGAGGCGAGCGCGTTGCCGCGGTCGTGCGGCGCGTGCGACGCGGGGGCGGGCGCCAGGGGGCCGTCGGGACCCACGAGCATCTCGCCGCGCACGCCGTACCCACCGTCGGGCGGCTCGCCCACGGAGTAGCGGGCGACGCGACCGGTCGCGGATGCCCCGATGCGGTCGGCGACCGGGTCGTCGGCGTTCACCACGGCGAGGGCGTGCTCGCCCTGGTGCTCGAAGATGCGTCCCTTCGCGGTGGCATAGGCGTCGACGGTGCCGTGCCAGTCGAGGTGGTCCTCGGCGACGTTGAGCAACACGGCGACGTCGGGCGCGAACACCGAAGTGGTGAACGCGAGTTGGAACGACGACACCTCGGCGACGATCACGTCGACCTCGTCACCGGCAGCCTCGATCAGCGGGCGCCCGATGTTGCCGGCGGCGACACTTCGCAGTCCGGCGGCCCGGAGCATCAGGTCGACGAGCGTGGTGACCGTGGTCTTCCCGTTGGTGCCGGTGACCGCGACGAGCTTGGGCGCGTCGGGCCGGGCGCGCAGACGCGCCGCGGCGAGATCGATCTCGGAGCGCACGGGGATGCCCGCGGCGTCGGCCGCGGCGATCGCCGGATGGTCGGGGTGCACCCCGGGGCTCGGCACCACGAGGTCGCAGCTGCGCCCGAGCGTCGCCGAGCTGTCGGCCGACGGTCGCTCCACGACCTCGGCGCCCAGGGACCGCACCGCGTGGGCGCGTTCGGCGAACGCGGCGCCGGGAGAGTCCTCGAGCACGGTGACCTCGTGCCCGGCCGCGCGCGTGTACTGCACGACCGACAGCCCGGTGGCGGCGAGGCCGACGACGAGGACGTCCATCAGCCCTGCGCTCCCGGGAAGGCGCGGATGAAGTCGGAGTAGAAGAAGCCGAGGCCCAGCGCCACGAGAAGTCCCGCGAGCAGCCAGAAGCGCACGATGACGGTGAACTCGGGCCAGCCCCCGACCTCGAAGTGATGGTGGATGGGCGCCATGCGCAGCACGCGCCGGTGGAACACGCGGTAGGAGATCACCTGGGCCATGACGCTCATGGTCTCGAACACGTACAGGCCGCCGAGGATCGGCAGCAGCAGGACCGTCTGGGTCATCAGCGCGAGGCCGGCCATCGCCGCACCGAGCGCGAGGGACCCGACGTCGCCCATGAACACCTGCGCCGGCGCGGCGTTCCACCAGAGGAAGCCTAGGCACGCACCCATCAGCGCGGCCGACACGACGGCGAGGTCGAGCGAACCTGCTGCAAGCGCGTGGTAGATGTGCGGGTGGCGGAACTGCCAGAAGGAGATGATCACGAACGCGCCGAACACCATCGCCGCGGAGCCGGCCGCGAGTCCGTCCATGCCGTCGGTCAGGTTCACCGCGTTCGAGAACCCGAACACGAAGAACACTGCGACCGCGAACCAGACGGCGCCGGCCATGTGCAGGTCGAGCGAGCGCGTGAACGACAGGTTGGTGGAGACGTTCACCCAGTTGAGCGCGAGCAACGCGAAGCCGCTGGCGACGACGAGCTGACCGCCGGTCTTGCCGCGCTTGCGCAGGCCGAGGTTGCGGCCGCGGCGCACGCCGAGGTAGTCGTCCACGAAGCCGACGATCGCCATGCCCACGATCAACGCGATCAGCGCGACGCCGTCGCGGGCGAAGCGGATCTGCTCCGTCCGCACGTGGGCAACCATGTAGCCGATCACCGCACTGCCCACGATCGCGATGCCGCCCATGGTGGGCGTGCCCGCCTTTTCCACGTGCGGGTGCGCGAACGGGCCGTCGTCGCGGATCTGCTGGCCGATGCCGCGCTTGCGCAGGATACGAATGATCAGGGGCGTGCCCAGGATGCTGAGGAAGAAGGCGACGGCCATGCCGACGAGCAGCGCGATCACGGAGCCACCTGCTCCCCGACCGCGGGCGCGTCGTTGAGCACGCGGGCGACGGCCTCGAGCCCGACGGCCCGGCTGCCCTTCACCAGCACGACGTCGCGGTCGTGCACCATCGGCGCCACGATGGCGGCCGCCGCGTCCGCGTCGGCGACCTCGTGGACCTCGACCCCACCGACTGCGCGCGCGGCGCTCGCAACCGGCGCCGCCTCGGCGCCGACGACGACGAGCACGTCGATGCCCCGATCGGCGACCAGACGACCGAGGGCGGCGTGCTCGTCTTCGCTGCGGTCGCCGAGCTCGAGCATCTCGCCGAGCACCGCGATGCGCCGGCCTGCGGTGTTCACGTGCGCGAGGGCGCCGACGGCCGCCGTGGTGGACGACGGGTTCGCGTTGTAGGAGTCGTCGATCACCAGTGCGCCGGACGGCGCACGCGAGACCTCCATGCGCCACGGTGCGGGCTCCACCGCGGCGAGGCTCTCGGCCAGCTCGGGGAAGGGCACGCCATGCGCGAGACCGACCGCCGCGGCGAGCGCGGCATTGGTGACCTGGTGCGCGCCGCGCACGGCGAGGCGCACCGGCCCGCTCCCCCACGGCGTCTCGAGCAGGAAGGTGGGGCGCAACTCGTCGTCGAGCTCGATCTCGTGGGCCCGCAGATCGGCGCCCTCGGTCGCACTGACGGTCACCACCCGCGCCGACGTGCGGGCCACGAGGCCGGGCGTGAAGGGGTCGTCGGCGTCGAGCACCGCGAGGCCCTGTGCGTCGAGCGCCTCGAGCAGCTCACCCTTGGTCCGGGCGACGCCCTCGGCCCCACCGAGCAACCCCGCGTGGGCCATGCCGATCCGGGTGATGACGCCGACCGTGGGGCGGGCGATCACGCACAGCTCGGCGATGTTGCCGGGGAAGCGGGCGCCCATCTCGAGCACGATCGCGTCGGAGCCGTCGGGCGCGTGCAGCAACGTGAGCGGGAGCCCCGCCTCGTTGTTGAACGACCCCGGGCTCGCGTGCACGGCGAAGCGCGGCGCGAGCGCCGCGGCGGTGAGATCCTTCGTGCCGGTCTTGCCGACCGAGCCGGTGATGCCGACGACGGGGCCGCGGTCCATCGACGACCGGGCGACGCTCGCCAGTTGCTGCAGCGCGCCCAGCGGGTCGGCCACCTGCACGACCGCCTGTCCGGCGCCGGGCGTGATCCCGGTGAGCTCGCGGCCAACCAGCGCGATTGCCGCGCCGCGTGTGAACGCGTCGTGCACGAAGTCGTGGCCGTCGCGCGCGGCGACCAGGGCGACGAAGCACCCGCCGGGCGAGAGCACGCGCGAGTCGATGGCGAACGACGTGCAGCGCGCATCCGGGTCGCCGGCGACGACCGTGCCGTGCGTGACGAATGCGATCTCGCGCGCGCTCACGCCCATCCGAGGGCTCCCAACGCTTCGCGAGCGACGACGCGGTCGTCGAACGGCACGGTGATCCCGCCGGTGGTCTGGCCCGACTCGTGGCCCTTGCCCGCGACGAGCACGACGTCGCCCGGGGCCGCGGCGCGCAGCGCGGCGGCGACGGCCGAGCGCCGGTCGAGCTCCACGGTGGCGGAGGCTCCCGCGGCCTCCACGCCGGCGAGCGCCGCGGCGGCGATCTCGTGCGGGTCCTCGGAACGCGGGTTGTCGGACGTGACGAACACCACGTCGGCGCCGCGCCCGGCGGCCTCGCCCATCAACGGGCGCTTGGCCGCGTCGCGGTCGCCGCCGCACCCGAACACGACCACGACGCGGCCGTCGGCGATGTCGCGGGCGGCGGCCAGGGCCCGGCCCAGTGCATCGGGAGTGTGCGCGTAGTCGACCAGCACGGTGAAGGGCTGACCCGCGTCGACCCGCTCCATGCGGCCCGGCACGGTGAGCTGCGCGTCCAGGCCCGCGATCACGGTGTCGAAGGTGAATCCCGCAGCCAACGCGGTGGTACCCGCCGCGAGCGCGTTGGCGACGTTGAACTCGCCGACGAGTGGCGAGGCGACCGGGGCACTCGTACCGGTGCGGGTGTCGACGAACACGAACGAGTTGCCGAGGGCGCCGTACACGACATCGGTGGCGCGCACCTGCGCGTCGGCCGCAGTGCCGTAGGTGAGCACGACGGGCGCGTCGGCGATCTCGTGGAGCCGAGCCACGAGCGCGCGCCCGTACTCGTCGTCGATGTTGACCGCGGCGGCGGGAGCGAAGCGCGAGTCGAACAGCGCGGCCTTCGCCTCGAAGTACTTGGCGAGCGTGCCGTGGTAGTCGAGGTGCTCGTGTGTGAGGTTGGTGAAGCACACCGCGGCGAAGCGCGTGCCGTCGATGCGGTGCTGGTCGAGCGCGTGCGACGACACCTCCATGGCGACGACTCCGGCGCCGGCGTCGCGCATGTGCGCGAGCAGCGCCTGGAGGTCATCGGCCTCCGGGGTGGTGTGCTCGGACGCGCCGCCCGAGATCCGGATCGTCTCGTCACCGAGGCGGGCACCGACGGTGCCGATGACCGCCGTTCGCTCCCCCGCCGCGACCGCGATCGCCTCGAGCAGGAACGTGGTGGTCGTCTTGCCGTTGGTGCCGGTGATGCCGAGGCAGCGCACGGCCGCCGACGGATCACCGTGGAACCGAGCCGCGAGTGGCCCGAGTGCGGCGCGCACGCTCGGCACGCACGCCTCCGCGAGACCGGGAGTGGCGGCGAGCCCGAGCGGCCGTTCGGTGAGCAGCGCCACCGCTCCGGCGGCCACCGCGTCGGCCGCGAAGGTGTGGCCGTCGACGAGGGCACCGGGGATGCACGCGAAGCAGGCACCGGGGGTGACGCGTCGGCTGTCGTGGGTGAGATCGGTGACCTCGACCGACGGATCCCCACTGAGCTCCGCCCCGGCGAGGCCGTCGACGAGGTGCTGCCAGCGCACGCTTGCCCGTCCTTTCGGGGTGTGGCCGCTCTGGAGGGGCTCCGCTCTCGGCTCGTTCACGGGAACGGCGTCAGGGTACCGGCCACCGGCCGGGGATCCGGGACAGAGGAGCACGGTCGCTGCCGGCATCGATCCGCCTGCTCAACCCGACGTCGGGACACGCTCGTAGGTCAGCGCGAACTGCATGACCTGCTTGAACACGGGGGCGGCGGTGTCGGCACCGAAGATGCTGCCGGTCGGCGCGTCCATCACCACGATCGAGGCGAGGCGCGGGTTGTCGGCCGGCGCAAACCCCGCGAACGACGCCATGTACTCACCGGTGTTGTACGGCGCCTTCGCCGCGGTGCCGGTCTTGCCGGCGACCGGGTAGCCCGGGATCGCGGCCTTCGCGCCGGTACCGACGTCGACCACCTGCTTGAGCATCCCGGTGACCTTCGCGGCGGTGTCGGCCGAGATCACCTGGTGGGGCGCAGCGAGCGGCACGTCGTGGCGGTTTCCCTGCGCGTCGACCGTCGCGGCGACCATGCGCGGTGCGCGGGCGATGCCGCCGTCGGCGACCGTCGCGTACACGTCGAGCATCTGCAGTGCGGTGACGCCGATGCTGTAGCCGATCGGGATCGACGCCATCGACGTCTCGTTGTACTGGCTCAGCGGCAGGATGAGACCGGCCGACTCGCCCGGCAGGTTGATGCCGGTCGTGTGCCCGAAGCCGAACGCCTGCAGGTAGTGGTCGAAGCGCTGCGCGCCGAGCATCTTCGCGATGCGGATCGTGCCGACGTTGGACGAGTAGGCGAGGATGTCGGTGACCGACATCGTCGACGAGTGGTCCTCGGCGTCGTTGTAGGTGGCGTTGCCGACGGTGACCGACTGACCGATGTCGTTGAACACCGTGTCGGGTGCGACCACACCCTCCTGGATCGCGCCGGCCATCGTGATGACCTTGTTCGTGGAACCCGGCTCGTAGACGGTCGCCACCGGGCGGTTGCTCTCGGTCGCGGACGCGACGTGCACGGGCTGGGTGTCGGTCGCGCCGTCGACGCTCGCCATCGCCAGCACGTCACCCGTCTGCACGTCCATGACGATCGCGGTCCCGCCCTTGGCGCCGGTGCTGGTCACGCCCTGCAGCAGCGCCTGCTCGGTGTTCCACTGCAGCGACTGATCGATCGTGAGGACGAGGTCCTGCCCGCGCTCCGCGGCCTTCACCTCGTGCTGCCCACCCGGGATGTCGTTGCCCTGCGGGTCGCGCTCGACCTGCGCCTGGCCCGCGACGCCGGTCATCGCCTTGTCGAACTGGTACTCGATGCCGCCGAGGCCGGTGTTGTCGGTACCCACCATGCCGATCACCGGCGCGGCGAGCGCGCCCGACGGGTAGTAGCGCTTCGACTCCGACGTGTACGACAGGCCGGCGAGGTGCAGCGCCTTGACCTTCTTCACCGTCGCGTCGTCGACCTTGCGGGCGACGTACGCGAAGCGGCTGCCCGCGACCGACAGGCGCGCCTGCAGCTGCAGTTCGTCGGTGTTGACGATGGGTGCGAGCTTCGCCGCGTACGCGATGGGGTCCTTGATCACCTTCGGGTCGGCGACGATCGTGGTCTGCGGGACCGACACCGCGAGCACGCGCCCGGTTCGGTCGAAGATCGAGCCGCGCTCCGCCGGGAGAGTGACCGTGCGCACGCGCTGGTCGACACCGAGGCTCGACAGGTGCTGCGTGTCGCGCGTCTGGAGCTGGAAGAGGCGGAAGCCGATCGCGCCGAACGCCAGCACCATCGCGAGCAGCAGTCCGAGCAGGCGCACGCGGACCGGGGGCGCACCCCGCGTGACACCACCACTGCGGCGGGGCTGCGTGCGGGGCCCGGGCGCCGCCGTGCGACCGTGTCCCGACCCCGTACCCGTCCGCGCGGTCGCCGCGCGCGCCGAGCCCGCACGGGCGTGCGTGCGGGCGGGGTG
>Ga0075017_100002377_pt1 | contig 11749 bp, 10 predicted proteins | sample AleBraG_ABR_2012_FD_71475 | JGI IMG/M metagenome (GOLD analysis project Ga0075017, IMG submission 71475) | Freshwater sediment microbial communities in response to fracking from Pennsylvania, USA - Alex Branch Run_MetaG_ABR_2012 | ecosystem: Environmental > Aquatic > Freshwater > Creek >...
CGATTCTCGCGTAACGCCGGGGGCCGGGGCCGACGCTCCGGCCCTTGGGTCGTCGTCCTTTGCGTCCTGATCGCCGTGTTCTCCCTGCTGCCGCTGGGGTATGTGGCGGTCATGACCGCCGACGCCGGGTGGGACACCATTGTGAAACTGGTGTTCCGCCCGCGCGTGGGCGAATTGTTGTTCAACACCATGGCACTGGTGGTGATCACCGTCCCCATCTGCGTGGTGCTCGGCATTGCCGGGGCCTGGCTGGTGGAGCGGACACGGCTGCGCGGGCACAAGGTTTGGGCGGTGCTGCTGGCGGCACCGCTGGCCATTCCGGCGTTCGTGAACAGCTACGCGTGGGTCAGCGCCATCCCGTCGCTGGGCGGGGTGTTTGGCGGGGTGTTGATCTCGGTGCTCTCCTACTTCCCGCTGGTCTACATTCCCGTGGCCGCCGTCCTGAGCCGGATGGATCCGGCCCTGGAACAAACGGGGTCCTCCCTGGGGCTGGGGCCGTGGCGGGTGTTCTTCCGGGTGGTGCTGCCGCAATTGCGCTTGGCCGCCGCCGGCGGGGCCCTGCTGGTATCCCTGCACCTGCTGGCCGAATACGGCGCCTTCGCCATGATCCAGTTCGACACCTTCACCACGGCCATCTACGACCAATTCCGCTCCACCTTCAACGGTGCGGCGGCCAACATGCTGGCCAGCGTGCTGGTTCTCCTGTGCCTGCTGCTGCTCTTGGGTGAGTCCAAGGCCCGCGGCAGCGCCCGGTATGCCCGGGTGGGGGCCGGTGCACAGTCAAACCCCACCCGCCTTGCACTGGGTGGTTTCCAGGTCCCGGCACAGCTTGGCCTCCTGGCGTTGAGCGTGCTGGCCCTGGGGGTTCCGCTGTTCCATGTGGGGCGCTGGCTGGTGGCCGGCGGTGCCGAGGTGTGGACCCGGGATGCCCTGGCCAATTCGCTCCTGCAGACACTTGGCTACGGGCTGGCCGGCGCCCTGGTCACCACCATCCTGGCGTTCCCGCTGGCCTACCTGGTGATCCGGCATCCCGGCCCGGTGAGCAAGCTGCTCGAGGGGGCCAACTACATTTCCAGCTCCATGCCCGGCATTGTGGTTGCCTTGGCGCTGGTGACCATCACCATCCACTACGTGCCCGGGGTCTACCAAACCGCCGTCGTGCTGGTGGCCGCGTACGCCCTGCTGTTCATGCCGCGGGCACTGGTGAACCTGCGGGCCGGGCTCGCCCAGGCGCCCAGGGAACTTGACGAGGCGGCCCAGGCGTTGGGCAAGCCCCCCTTCGTGGCCTTCGTCAAGGTCACCCTGCGGCTCACCGCCCCGGCGGCGGCTGGCGGGGCTGCGCTGGTGTTCCTTGGCATCGTGAACGAGCTGACGGCAACACTGCTGCTGGCACCCAACGGCACCCAGACCCTGGCCACCGAATTCTGGTCGCTCAGCAGCGAAATCGACTACACGGGGGCGGCGCCGTATGCGCTGTTGATGATCCTGCTCTCGGCACCCATGACGTACTTGCTTTTTGCACAATCCAAGAAAGTAGCTGGACAGTGACACTTCCCCCCCTGGAGTCCGACGCCCTGCCCCCCAGGCCTGCGTTCACGCACGACGCCGGGCATGTCACCGACCATTTGCAGGTCGCCGGGGTGCGGAAATCCTTTGGCGGCACCGAGGTCCTCAAGGGTGTTGACCTGACGGTGGCCCAGGGGCGGACCACGGCCATCGTGGGGGCCTCCGGCTCCGGAAAGACAACCCTTTTGCGGTTGATCGCCGGCTTTGAGGCGCCCGACGCCGGCACTGTTTCCCTGGACGGCGTGGACGTGGCCGGGCCGCAGGCGTGGGTGCCGGCGCACAAACGCAGCGTGGGCTACGTGGCCCAGGACGGCGCCTTGTTCCCGCACCTGAGCGTGGGGCAAAACATCGAGTTCGGGCTGCCGGTGCGCGGGCGTGCGGCGGCCTCCCGGGTGGCGGAGCTGCTGGAAATGGTGTCCATGGACCCCTCCTATGCCAAACGCCGGCCCTCACAACTCTCCGGCGGCCAGCAGCAGCGCGTGGCGTTGGCGCGCGCCCTGGCCCGGCAACCGGAACTGATGCTGTTGGATGAGCCGTTCAGTGCCCTGGATGCCGGGCTGCGGGTGGCCACGCGCCGGGCCGTATCCAAAACCCTCAGTGAGGCCGGGGTGACCACCATCCTGGTAACCCACGACCAGGCCGAGGCGCTCAGCTTTGCCGACCAGGTTGCCGTCATGCGCGACGGCACGCTGGCACAGATTGGCAGCCCGTTCGTGGTTTACACCAGGCCAGCCGACAGGGCCACGGCGGAGTTCCTGGGGGACGCGGTGATCCTTGAAGCGTGGATGGAGGGCTCGCTGGCGCTGTGCTCGCTTGGCGGCATCCCGGTGCGCCGTCCCTCGGCCCAGGGCAGGGTGCACCTGATGTTGCGACCGGAACAGATCCGCATCAGCGAGGGTGGCAACATTCGCGGGCGTGTGGTGGACACCGACTACTTTGGTCCGGAAACCACTGTCAGGATTGCGCTGGCACCCATTGCCGTGGACCCCTCCAAGCCCGTGGATCCACACCAGCCTGTGGGCGGGGAGGTCATCAGCATCCGGCATTGGAACGCGATGCTGGCCCGCCCCGGAACAGATCTGTCCCTGAAGGTGGTGGGGGAGGGCGTCGTCTTCCCCTGGGAGGGCTGAGCCCCGCCCGCTAACGCTGCCGGTGCTTGATCTCCGAGTAGGCGGTCAGCGTCAGGAGCAAGGCCGCCGCAACGCCCAGCACAGCCGCTGCAGGCATCGCCGCGCTTAGCGGGATGAGGGCCAGTGCCACTGCCACGGCGGGCAGGGACCAGGGCGCCACCAGCTTCAGGGGCTGGCCGTAGCGCAACGACACCAGCGCGTTCGTGGCATAGAACAGCGCCAGCCCGCCGCCCAGGGCCACCCCGGCCCCCGGCGACAGGGGATCGTAGGGTGCCGGAATGGCCGTGGCGATCCCGGCGGCAATGGATGTTACGCCCAGGACCAGCAAAAACGGCAGGAAAAGAGTTGTTTGGAGAATCCCGGAAAAGTCGGAGCGCAATCGGAGCCGTTCAAGCCCGGAGGCCACCATGCCGGTGCCGTACTGGAAGAACGCCCAGCCCAGAAACGCCACAACAAGGAATCCGAGCGTCCCGGCCAGCCCGGGGCCCGGCCCCCAATCGGCTGACACTTCGCTGACGATCGTGAAGATTGATTCGCCCAGGACGATGACCACGAAGAGGCCCAGCCGTTCCGAGGCGTGCTCGATGTTGACGTTCGCAACTCCCCGGTCCGCCCACAGGCGCCCGCCAAGGGCCGCCAGGCCAACCTCCACGGCGATGGAGGTGGCCCACAGGATTACGGCAAGGTGCAGCGGCAGGAACGCGGCGGTGAGCCACAATAGGGCGGTTCCGCCGTTGTAGATCCAGATCCGCCACGGGGTCCCGCCGGACTGCCGGCTGTGCTGGTGGAGCCACAGCAGCAACAGGATCAGGCGCATGGCCGCATTTCCCAGCGAAAAGGCCCAGGCCCGGTCCCCGAAGGCGGCCGGCGCGGCGGCGGCCATGATGCCCGCCGCCGCCATGGCCGCCAGCATGGCAAGGCCCAGCGCCCGGGCGGACAGCCCTGGCAGAAGATTGATCACCGCAACAATGTTCACCCACGCCCACCAGGCAGGGAAAAAGAGCAGCACAAAGGTGCCAAATTCGGTGAATCCGGGGTTTCCGTGGATGCCGTGGGCCAGCTGTCCCACGAAGACCACAAAGACCAGGTCAAAGAACAGCTCCATCCAGTGGACGCGCCCGGGTTCCCGGGCGGCCGGACGGTGTGGCCGCTGTGCGGCAGGTGGAGTGTTCCCGCTCATGGGCCCATGCTAGGGGCAGCCGCGGAAAAAGTCCCCTGACAAAGCCAACCAGAGCTTTCCTTGACGGAATCCTGCGCTAGTCCTGCGTCGAATCAGTGGTTCCCGCAAAGCATCCCGGTGCAGTGTTGTCCCTACTAGCCGAAAGGCCAGGTCTCCCCAAAATCCACCACCGGCACCGGAAACGGACCCGGCAACCCGAACGGAACAACCGCCATGAGCCTGAACCTCAAAACCACCACCGGCAAGGTCGTCGCATCCGCCGCGCTCGTCGCCGCCGCCGCCGCAGTCGCCGGGCTGGGTACCTATGGTGCATTCACCTCCACAACAAGTTCCAACGCCACCGTCGCCTCCGGAACCGTCAGCATCAGCTTGGGTGCCACAGGCGCCGCCAACCGCCTCAGTGTCGCGGCCACCGGACTCGTCCCGGGAGACACCATCCAGCGCGCGGCCACCCTCACCAACGCGGCAGGCAACCAGAGCCTGAGCGCGATCACCCTCACCACGGCAGCCACCACCAGCTCCAAACTCGACACCGACCCGACCCTGGGCCTGCAGATCGCCATCGACGCTTGCTCGGTCCCGTGGGTGGAGGCTGGCGCCGCCCCCGCCTACACGTACACCTGCACGGGCACCACCACAAGCGTCCTAGCCAGCCGCGCAATTATTGGCGCGAACCTCCCCCTGACGAACCTGAGCTCATTGGCCGCGAACAAGACAGACAACCTCCGTGTCACGGCAAGCGTTCCAGCCGCGGCAGACAACACCTTCCAGGGCCTGAACAGCGTCGTGAGCTTCACCTTCACCGGAACCCAGCGCACCGCCACCAACCAGTAACGCCACCTGCCGTTGCTCCTGCCGGCCCGCCGCATGCGGCGGGCCGGCCGCCACGCACAGCCACCAGCCACGCAACCACAGACCACGACGATGGGAGCCGGGACCATGAGCACCTTTGACTTGCGGCACCCGGACCAGACTTCCTCCGGGGACGCGGCCATCTCCCCTGCAGCCCCCCGGCGGGGGCGGCGCCGTCGGCCCGTCCGCCGGACCCTGAACATGCTGGTGCGCATACTGAGCACCGCCGTCCTGATCGCCGCTGTGGCAGTGTTCTTGTTCCTCGCCGTCGGACCCAGATTCCTCGGATACCAGACCTCTACGATGTTGACCGGCAGCATGGCCCCGGTCATCAACCCCGGCGATGTCGTCGTCAGTGTGAGGACCCCCACGGCAGATCTCAAAGTTGGGGACATCGTCACCTACAACATCCCTGTGCAGGACCACCGTGTGGAAACCCACAGGATCGCGACGCTCACCAGAAACGCCGGCGGAACCACGGTTATCACCACCAAGGGCGACGCCAACAACGGCCCCGACCCATGGACCGCCGTCCTGACCGACAACTACATCTACACCACGGCAGCCGTGATCCCCCACCTCGGCGACGGCATCCGCGCGCTGCGCAATCCGGGAGTCCGAACCGTCCTGCTTTACGGCGCACCGGCCGTCATTGTCACAGCACTGTTGATATCCATTTGGCGCAAGCCCGCCCCGGAACGGACTGCACCATGAGAAGGACCCGGGTGGTGGCCCCTGCACGGGAGCTCAACGGTCGCAGCCTGGTGCCGGCCCGGCAGGCGCCAGGCACAGCAGCACTGGCCATGGCACTTGCGGCACTGCTGCTTTTTCTCACCCCGGTCGCCGCCGAGGCCGCCTTTCGTGCCACGGCAGCCTCTTCTGTCACTGTTGGGACGTACGTGATCCCCGCACCAGCCAGCGCCACCTTCAACTTCAGCGGCTGCGTTCGGGGGAAGAACGGCCGCTACACCCTGAACCTGACCAGTTACGCGAATGTCGCTCGGGCCGACTCCTACCTGGTCAGCATCACAGCTCCCGACGGCACCACGGCCACACAGACGATCACCGCCAACACGTTCAGCTTTACCAAGGCCTCCACCAAGTCCGGGACCTACACCTTCACGATCCAGGCCCTGGTCAAGACCTGGATCGGGGCGCCCTTTCGCGGTTCTTCCAACACCTGCTGAACCCGGCCCTGCCGGTGGTGGGCGCCTGCCTGGGGCGGGTGTGGCGGTGCGGGGACGCAAAAACCCCCGGATCCAGGTGGATCCGGGGGTTTTGGTGGGGCCTCCAAACAGAATCGAACTGTTGACCTTCTCATTACGAGTGAGACGCTCTACCAACTGAGCTATGGAGGCCTGTGATCCTCGAACAACCCTTGTGGAGTTATTCGCCGAACACAAGAAACCACTCTAATATGCCTGCCCCCGATGCACAAAATCGACCGCGGGGGCGGTGCAACGAAAAAGTCAGCAGGTGGTCCCGTCTGCCGGCACCGTGCCGTCCACAAAGTAGTTGTCGACGGCGCTGGTCAGGCAGGCGTTGGAGCGGCCGTAGGCGGTGTGCCCCTCACCCTTCCAGGTGACCAGCACTCCGGAGTCCAGCTGCTTGGCCAGTGCCTGCGCCCACTGGTACGGGGTTGCCGGGTCGCCGGTGGTGCCGATGACCAGGATGGGTCCGGCCCCCGCTGCGGAAATCTCGGCGGGCTTGCCCGAGGCCGGGAACGGCCAGAATTTGCAGCCCAGACCGGAGTAGGCCAGCAGTTTCCCGAAGGTGGGGGAGGCCTTCTCCAGGGCGGCGGCGTCCTCGCGCATGTGCGTCGTAGTGGAGTTCATGGTGTAGTCGAGGCAGTTGATGGCCGTGAACGCCGCGGCCGTGTTGGACTGGTATTTGCCGTCCGAATCGCGGTCCGCTGAGTAATCGGCCAAGGCCAACATTCCGGAGGCGTCGCCGGCAAAGGCCTGTTTCAAGGCCCCGGCGAGCGGTTCCCACAGATCGGTGGAGTACATGGCAAACGCCAGGGAGTTGGTGAACTCCTCCCCGGTGACCACCCGGCCCGACGGGGTTTGCTGCGGTGTTTTCGTGTACACCGCGTTCAGGTCACGGATCTGGGCCAGTGCCGTGTCAACGGTGCCGGACACCGGGCAATCCTTGGTGCCCAGGCAGTTCGCGGCCCAGGCGCGCAAGGCATTTTCAAAGCCCACCGCCTGGCCCATGGACACCTGGTCAATGGTCAGGGTCGGATCCAACGCCCCGTCAAGGGAGAATTTGCCCACCCGGTTGGGGAAGAGCCCGGCATAGGTGGCGCCGAGCTTGGTGCCGTAGGAGAATCCCATGTAGTTCAGCTTGGGGTCGCCCACCACGGCCCGCAGGATGTCCATGTCACGGGCGGAACTGACGGTGTCAACGTGGGCCAGCACCGGTCCGGTGTTCTTCACGCACAGATCGGTTTCGGTCTTGGTTGCCGCCTCGGCCTTCTGCAGGCCGGCGTCGGTGTCCAGGTCAAAGGACTCCTGCCGGGACGCGTCCATCTGGGCGTCGTCAAGGCACTTGACGGGCTCCGAGCGCTGAACGCCCCGCGGATCAAAGCCCACAATGTCGTAGGCGCCGCGGAGCTTGTCCGAGAAGTACGACTTTGCCCCGTTCTTGGCCATGTCCACCCCGGAGGAGCCCGGCCCGCCGGGGTTGATGAGCATGGCGCCGAGCCGCTTGCCGGAGGCGGGCAGCCGGATCACGGACAGCTTGATGGAGCTCCCCAGCGGCTTGGCGTAGTCCATCGGCACCTCAACCTGGGAGCACTGGAAGCCGCCGTTGCAGGAGGTCCAGGTGACGGCCTGGCCGTAATAGTCGTTGAGTTCGGCCGGGACCTCGCCAATGATCGAGGCCGCCGCGCTTGACTTCAAGGTGGTCTCGGGAGCGGGCGTCGTGGTCGTGCACGCGCTCAACAGCAGCGCGCCCACGGTGGCCGCAGCGGTGGCCAGGAGCAGGCGGTGGCGCCGTCGAACAGTTCCGGCAGGCATAAAAGAGTCCTTCACAGGTTAGAGCAGGCTGACGGCCATGGCTTCAAGGGCCAGCAGCGGGGAAACATTGGTGGTGGTCAGGCGGCGGCGCACGTCATTGATGGCATCCATGCGCGCCAAGGTGGCCTCGGGCCGGGACCGGGTGGCAAAGTCCCCCAGGCCATCGCGCAGGGAATCGTTGACCAGCTCCACGGCGGCGCCGGCGGAAGGGTCGACGGCGGGCCCGCCCTGCGCTGCCAGCTGGAGTACCAGCACATCCCGGTAGAAGGAGAGCAGGTCTGTCAACGCGCGGTCCAGTTGATCCGTCACCGAACGCTTGGAGCGGCGCTTCTGGTCCTCCTCCAGGGCCCGGATCTGCGCGCGCATGGGCGGGGGCAGGGTGCCGGTCTCCGGCGCCCCCAGGGAGCGCAGCAGGTTCGCCTTCTCGGAAACATCGCGTTCCTCATTGGAGGACACCGCCTCTGCTTGGGCCAGTTCCAGCAGGGATCCGGCGGCCAGGACGGCCGTTGTGACGTCGCGCAGGGTGAGCGGAAGCCTGACGATCGCGTCGCGGCGTTCCCGGGCGCCGGCGTCGGAGGCCAGGCGGCGGGCAATGCCGATGTGGCTTTGCGCGGCACGGGCGGCATGCAGGGCCAGTGCGGGGTCCACGCCGTCGCGCCGCACCAGCAGGGCCGCAACGTCCTGCACGGGGGGAAGGCGCAGGGTCAGGGTCCGGCAGCGGGAGCGGATGGTGACCAGCACGTCCGCCGGGCTGGGGGCGCACAGGATCCAAATGGTGCGCGGCGGCGGCTCCTCGATGGCCTTGAGCAGCACGTTGGTGGTGCGCTCGGCCATGCGGTCGGCGTCCCCCACAATGATCACCCGCCACCGGGAGGATGAGGGGCTGTCGTGGGCCTTGCGGACCAGCTCGCGGGCCTCATCGATGGCGATGGTGGTTTTTTCCGTGGCGATGAAGGTCACGTCGGCGTTGGTTCCGGCCAGCGTGGTGTGGCAGGCCTTGCAAACACCGCAGCCGCGCTCGGCCAGCTGCTCGCGTTCGCACACCAGGGCCGCGGCAAAGGCCAGGGCTGCGTTGGAGCGCCCCGAGCCTGGCGGGCCGGTGATCAGCCAGGCGTGCGTGGGCTTCCCGGACTGCGCGGCGCGGCGCAACTGTTCCACGACCGGGCCCTGGCCCTGCAGGTCCACCCAGACGCTCATGGGGTGCCCCGGGTGTGCGCCAGCGCTTCCACGGCGGCGTTGATGGCGGCAGCCAGCTCGCCGATGGGCTGGCTCGCGCCCAGCACCAGGTAGCGCTGCGGGTGCGCGGCGGCCAGGTCAAGGAAAGCCTGGCGGATGTCGGCATGGAAGCCGTCCGGCTCGGATTCGAGCCTGTCCTCGGCGGCGGCGCCGGCAGTGCGGCGACTGCGCCCGTCCTTGGGGGTGACGTCAAGGAGCACCGTCAGGTCCGGCCACAGGTTCCCGGTGGCCCACTCGTTGATTTGCTGGACCTGCGCTGTGCCCAGTCCGCGCCCGGCACCCTGGTAGGCGATCGAGGAATCAATGTAGCGGTCGCTGATGACGATCTCACCCCGGGCCACCGCCGGGGCAATCACCTGGACGGTATGGGCGGCGCGGGCGGCGGCAAAGATCAGCGCCTCGCAGCGGGCGTCGATCTCGCCCTGGCCGTGGTCCAGCACAAGGGAACGCAGTTTCTCACCCACGGGGGTCCCGCCCGGTTCACGGGTGCGGACCACAACGTGGCCGGCCTCGGTTAGTGCCTGCGTCAGCAGGGCGGCCTGGGTGGATTTTCCGGCCCCGTCCCCGCCTTCGAAGGCGATGAACAGGCCCGGCTTGGCGGCAGAGGGAAAAGTCACGTCCCTAGCCTACCGGCCGTAGCTGGAAGCCACCCCGCGCTTATCCACACCCCGGGTGTCATGAAGTTACGCCCGGGGTGAGCCGGAGCACTAATCTTAGAAACCATGACGCATGAACCTTCTTCGCACCCCGACCAGCTCAGCCCGGAAACCATTGTGGTTGCCGCCGGACGGCCCGCCCGGGGGCACGATGCCGCGGTCAACCCGCCCATCGTCCTGTCCTCCACCTATGTGGGCGTCGGGGAGGTCGTGGACGGTGACAGGGCTTACGGGCGGTATTCCAACCCCACCTGGGACCCGTTGGAAGAGGCGTTGTCGGAGCTGGAAGGCGCCACTCTGCCGGGGCTGCTCTTCAGCTCGGGGATGGCCGCGGTAGCGGCCGCGCTTTCCCTGATTCCGGTTGGCGGCGTGCTGGTCATGCCCCGGCATTCCTACCAGGGCGCACTGGTCATGGCCCAGGAGCAGGCCGCCAAGGGCTTGTTTGTGCTGCGCACGGTGGACGTGGCCAATAGCGCGGAGGTCATCGCCGCGCTCACCGGCTCGGGGGAGAAGGCCGCGGACGTGCTGTGGTTGGAGAGCCCCACCAACCCCATGCTGGAGATCGCCGACCTCCGGGTTCTGTGCAGCTCGGCCCAGGCCGTGGGTGCCGTGGTGGTCACCGACAACACCTTCTGCACGCCGCTGGTCCAAAAGCCTCTGGAACTGGGCGCCGACGTCGTCCTGCACTCGGTCACCAAGTACCTGGCCGGGCATTCGGATGTCGTCTTGGGCGCGCTTGTCACCTCCAACCCGCAGCTGCGCCAGGACCTCCACCACTACCGCTCCATCCACGGCGCCATCGCCGGCCCGTTCGAGGCCTGGCTGGCGCTGCGCGGCCTGCGGACGCTGGCCTTGCGGGTGGAACGCTCACAATCCTCCGCACTTGAGCTGGCCCGCAGGCTTGCCGTGCACGAGGCCGTAGACAGGGTTCTGTTCCCGGGCCTGGACTCCGATCCGGGCCATGAGCGGGCGAAGGCCCAGATGCTCGGCTTTGGTTCCATCCTCTGCATTGAGGTGGCAGGGGGCCAAAATGCTGCCAACGACGTGGTGGAGGCGCTGCGGCTGTGGACGCCGGCCACCTCGCTGGGCGGGGTGGAGTCGCTGGTTGAACGCCGCCGGCGCCACGCCAACGAACCGGCCACCGTCCCGGCTAACCTGTTGCGCCTGAGCGTGGGCATCGAAAACCTTGAAGACCTGTGGAACGACCTGGCACAGGCCCTGGCAAAAGCGGTGCCCGCGTCACAGTAATTCGCACGTGTTGAATGTCGGGGCCACGCGCTACGCTTGAGGAGTGAGCACTCTTCTAAACGCAGCAACATTCCTGATCCTCGTGGGCCTCGGGGTGGTGGCTCTGGGCATCCAGGTGATGGCCCTCAGCGACTGCCTGCGCACGCCCACCTCGGATTTTCAGCGCGTATATAAGAGGACCAAATTGTTTTGGGGCGCCCTCACGGGAGGCTCGGCCTTCTTTGGCTTCATCTTCCTCATCGGCCCGGTGACGAGTTCACTGTCCTACGGCACGCTGATCCCGCCGGACCTGGGTTTTAATCTGCTGCTGAACCTGGCGGCCGTCACGGCAGCCAGCGTGTACCTTGCCGACGTCCGTCCCGCCCTGGCTGAGGTCCGCGGCCGTGGCAACCAAAACCGCGGCTCGTCTTGGTAGCTTCTGGAAACTGGTAGCGTCCCGATACTGGTAGTTCCTTGCCGCCGATACCCCGGAAACCGGGGGCTGTCGTTGCGGCGCCGGGCCTAGCCCGGGTCCACGGCTGACCATGCCACACTGAGCTCACCCAGGCGCCATCGGGACGGGTCCCGGAGAACCGGCCAGCCGCCGTCGTACATTTTTTGGCACATGAGCAGCCACCGCTGGCGGTTCCCGAAGGATGCCATGGCGGCGCCCGCCACCCAGTGCTGGTCAAGGGCCTGCAGGAAGTCGTGGATTTTCTCGCCCGGCATATTGTGATGGATCAAGGCCTTGGGCAGGCGTTCGGCAACATCGCTTGGCAGCTCAAACGCGCCAAACCGCATCGAGATGGTCAAGGAGACCGGGCCGTTGCGATCCAGCGCCACCCAGGTGCTGCGCCGGCCGATCTCATCGCAGGTGCCGTC
>Ga0075017_100002379_pt1 | contig 11747 bp, 8 predicted proteins | sample AleBraG_ABR_2012_FD_71475 | JGI IMG/M metagenome (GOLD analysis project Ga0075017, IMG submission 71475) | Freshwater sediment microbial communities in response to fracking from Pennsylvania, USA - Alex Branch Run_MetaG_ABR_2012 | ecosystem: Environmental > Aquatic > Freshwater > Creek >...
TCATGTCGCCGGAGATCGAGGCCACGGTGGGCCTGGTGCGGGACAGAACGCTCGTGACCGCCGCCGAAGCCTCGATCGGTTCGCTCGACTAGCCCTGACCCCCGCCGGGTTCGCGCATCCGGGCGAACCGCGGGCCGCCGCCACAGAAACGGGAGGCACGATGACCACGTCCGGTATCGCCGCGGGACCGCGTCCGGTCCGCGCGCCGCGCGGAACGGAGCTTTCCTGCCGCGGGTGGCAACAAGAAGCCGCGCTTCGGATGCTGATGAACAATCTGGATCCCGAGGTCGCCGAACGCCCGGACGACCTGGTGGTCTACGGCGGCACCGGCCGCGCGGCACGCAGCTGGTCCGCGTACGAGGCGATCGTCCGCACGTTGAGGGACTTGCGCGACGACGAGACTCTGCTCGTTCAGTCCGGCAAGCCGGTCGGTGTGATGCGCACGCACGAGTGGGCTCCGCGGGTTCTGCTCGCCAACTCGAATCTGGTACCCGACTGGGCGACCTGGCCCGAGTTCCGCCGCCTCGAACACCTCGGGCTCACCATGTACGGCCAGATGACTGCGGGCTCGTGGATCTACATCGGCACGCAGGGAATCTTGCAAGGGACGTACGAAACCTTCGCCGCCGTCGCGGCCAAGCTCGCCGCCCGCGCTGGCGGCTCCGCGGACCAGACGCTCGCCGGAACGTTGACGGTGACCGGCGGCGCCGGCGGAATGGGCGGCGCCCAGCCGTTGGCCGTGACGCTCAACGGCGGCGCGTGCCTGGTGATCGACGTGGACCCCACGCGCCTGGCGCGTCGCGTCGAGCACAGGTACTTGGACGAATGGACCGACGACTTCGACGACGCCGTCGAGCGAGCACTTGCCGCCAAGCGCGATCGCAGCGCCCGCTCCATCGGGCTGGCGGCGAATTGTGCCGAGGCGCTGCCGGAACTGCTCCGTCGCGGCGTCGCCGTCGACATCGTGACGGACCAGACATCGGCGCACGACCCGTTGTCCTACCTGCCGGAAGGCGTCGCGCTGGAGGATTGGCACGACTATGCGCGTCGCAAGCCCGAGGAGTTCACCGATCGCGCCCGCGCGTCGATGGCCCGCCACGTCGAGGCCATGGTCGGGTTCATGGACGCGGGGGCCGAAGTCTTCGACTACGGCAATTCGATCCGGTCCGAAGCTCAGCTCGCGGGCTATACCAGAGCGTTCGACTTCCCGGGCTTCGTGCCCGCGTACATCCGTCCGTTGTTCTGCGAGGGCAAGGGTCCTTTCCGGTGGGCGGCTCTGTCCGGGGACCCGCGCGACATCGCGGCTACCGATCGCGCAGTCCTCGAGCTGTTCCCGGAGAACGAACCACTGTCCAGGTGGATGCGCGCCGCGGCTGACAAAGTGGCGTTCCAAGGGCTGCCGGCCCGCATTTGCTGGCTGGGCTACGGCGAACGGCACCAGGCCGGGATGCGCTTCAACGAGCTCGTGGCAGACGGAACGGTGCAGGCGCCGATCGTGATCGGTCGCGACCACCTCGACTGCGGCTCGGTGGCATCGCCGTACCGGGAGACCGAGGCCATGATGGACGGCTCGGACGCCATCGCCGACTGGCCGCTGTTGAATGCGTTGGTGAACACCGCCTCGGGCGCTTCGTGGGTTTCCATCCACCACGGGGGCGGCGTCGGGATCGGCCGGTCCATCCACGCGGGCCAGGTCTGCGTCGCCGACGGGACCGCGCTGGCCACGACGAAGCTCGAACGGGTGCTGACCAATGACCCCGGCATGGGTGTGATCCGCCATGTCGACGCGGGCTACGACCTCGCCTCAGAAGTGGCCGCCGCGCGCGGAGTCAGAATTCCGATGAGCGAGGGCTGACTTGACCGCGAGCCATGGCTTCGACGAGCTGTGGGCCTCCCTGCTTCCGCTCGGCCTCGACGCGCGAACGGGCGGATACCGACGATTCGCTTGGACCGACGCCGACCTCGACTGCCGTGCATGGTTCACGAGCGCGGCCACGCAGCGAGGCCTGACCGTCGAGGCGGATCGTAACCACAACCTGTGGGCCTGGTGGCTTCCACCGCGATGGAGCGGCGAGCCGCGCAACGCTTTCGTCGCCGGGTCGCATCTGGATTCGGTGCCGGACGGCGGCGCGTACGACGGGCCGTTGGGCGTGGTCAGCGCGCTGGCCGCTGTCGACGGACTGCGACGGGACGGCTTCGTGCCCCGACGTCCGGTCGCCGTCGTGGTCTTCGCCGACGAAGAAGGGGCGCGCTTCGGCGTCGCCTGCATAGGGTCCCGGCTGGCCACCGGAGCGCTCGACCCCGACCGAGCTCTCTCCCTTCGAGACGACGAGGGAACGACGCTCGCGCAAGCGTTGAGCCAGTCCGGGCTCGAGCCGCAGCGCATCGGGTCGGACCGCGAAGCGCTGGACCGGATCGGCTTGTTTGTCGAGTTGCACATCGAGCAGGGTCGAGCCCTCGGACCGGCCGGCTCGGCGCTGGGCATCGCATCGGACATCTGGCCGCACGGGCGGTGGCGGCTCGGGTTCGAGGGTGAGGCCAACCACGCAGGCACCACGCTGCTCGGTGACCGGCACGACCCGATGCTCACCTTCGCCGCTACCGCGCTTGCGGCGCGCCAACGCGCGCACGAGAATCACGCGCTCGCGACGTTCGGGCGGACGATGGTCGAGCCCGGAGCCACCAACGGAATCGCCGCCTCGGTTCAGGCGTGGCTCGATGCTCGTGCTCCCGACCAGGCAACCCTCGACGCGCTGGTGACCAGCATCTGGGCAGGCGCCGCCGACCGCGCAGCGCTGGACGGCACCAAGGTGACGCTCGACGAAGAATCCGTAACCTCGCGCGTCGAGTTTGCGACCGCGCTACGAGAACGCTTGCAGGGCACCCTCGGCGACCTTCCGCAATTGGGCACCGGCGCCGGTCACGACGCTGGAATCCTTGCTGCGGCAGGGATTCCGGCCGCGATGCTCTTCGTCCGCAACCCGACCGGAATCTCGCACGCGCCGTCGGAGCACGCCGAACGCGACGATTGCGTCGCCGGCGCGGATGCGTTGGCTCGAGTGGTCGAAGACTGGGCGGGAGCATGAGCGACGCGCACCAGGACACCGCGTCCGCACGCGCCAGCTACCGATGCGAATACGCGTGGCTCGGCGGTAATTCGGCCGACGCAGACGTGTTGATCGACGTCGAGAACGGGCGGATCAGCGCGGTCGTCTCGGGGGCGGAAAGCCTGCCGTACCAACGGAAAGTCGCAGCCACACCGCTGCGTGGTCTGACCCTCCCAGGTCTGGCCGATGTGCACTCGCACGCCTTCCACCGAGCGCTGCGAGGCCATACGCAGACAGGTACCGGTACCTTCTGGACTTGGCGCGAGGGGATGTACCGGGTGGCGGCTCGCCTCGATCCGGACAACTACTTCCGCCTGGCCCGTGCGGTGTACGACGAGATGGTCCTGGCGGGGATCACCGGTGTCGGCGAGTTCCACTACGTGCACCACGGGCCCGACGGCTCGCCGTATGAAAACCCCAACGCGATGGGCCTGGCGTTGGTCGCCGCGGCTCGCGAAGCCGGGCTGCGGCTGACGCTGCTGGATACCTGTTACCTGACCGGCGGGGTGGACCGGCCACTGGAGGGCACGCAGATCCGCTTCGGCGACACGAGCGCGGACGGCTGGTCCGACCGGGTAGATGCACTCATCACCGACCTCGGCCGAAGGCCCGACGCAGCTGCCGGAGTTCGCGTCGGAGCTGCGGTTCATTCAGTCCGCGCGCTGTCGCCGGACGCAATCACCGTTGTGGCCGGTTGGGCCCGCGAACGCGGCTCCCCATTGCATGCGCACGTCTCGGAACAAGTCGCCGAGAACGACGCCTGTTTGGCCGCGTACGGCCGGACGCCAGTGGAGTTGCTCGCCGAATGCGGTGCCCTCGGTTCTGCGACGACCGCCGTGCACGCAACGCATCTGACGCGTTCGGACATCGACGCGCTCGGCGAAAGTCGGACCGGCGTCTGCTTCTGCCCGACGACCGAACGAGATCTGGCGGACGGGATAGGGCCGGCGCGGGCTCTGGCCGATGCCGGGTCACCGCTGTCGCTCGGGTCGGACAGTCACGCCGTCATAGATGTTCTCGAGGAAGCACGCCTGGTTGAACTCGACCAACGGCTCGCCAGCGGCCTGCGCGGCAACTTCACTGCGGCGGACCTGCTCGAAGCGGCGACGAGGACCGGCCACCGGGCCTTGGGCTGGCAGGACGCCGGTGTCCTCGCCGTTGGCGCACCCGCCGATCTCGTGACGATCCGCCTGGACAGCGTCCGCACCGCCGGGGCGGGGAGCGGCCCGGCGAGCGCCGTATTCGCCGCCACCGCTGCCGACGTCCACCACGTGGTCTGCGACGGGATTGTCCGCGTGCGTGACGGTTGCCTGACCCGCTCGGGTGCGGGCGCTGACAGCCCGGGCCGGGCGCTGGATGAAGCCATTTCCGAGGTCACCGCATGACACCTGCGGCCGGGGCCGGGGCCGGTGCGACGGTGATCGGCGGGATCAGCGAGCTCGTCACGAACGACCCACGGCTCGGGGACGGGAGCGAGCTCGGCACGGTCCTCGACGCGGCGATGGTGGTGGACGGCGGCCAGGTGATCTGGGCGGGCCCCGAGGCGCAGGCACCGGCCGCTGATCGGCGCGTCGACCTTGGAGGCCATGCCGTCATTCCGGGCTTCGTGGACAGCCACGCGCACCTCGTGTTCGCCGGAGATCGGGCGGCCGAGTTCGCGGCCCGGATGGCGGGCTACCCCTACTCGGCCGGCGGGATCGCAAGCACGGTCGCTGCTACCCGCGCGGCGACCGACGCCGAGTTGTTCCATCGAGCCGCGGGACTGGTGCACGAAATGCGGTCAGCCGGTACGACGACCGTCGAGATCAAGAGCGGCTACGGACTGACAACCGACGATGAATCGCGAAGCTTGCGGGTCGCGGGCCGGCTGACTCCGGAGACGACGTTTCTCGGCGCCCACGTCGTACCAGTCGAATACGAGGGGCGCCGGGACGACTACGTGGATCTGGTCCGGACCGAGATGGTCGATGCGTGCGCACCCCACGCACGCTGGGTGGACGTCTTCTGCGACCGCGGTGCTTTCGATGCGGACGAGGCCCGCGCAGTCCTGGAGGCCGGAATGGCGCGCGGCCTCCTCCCGCGGCTGCACGGCAACCAGTTGGCGCACGGACCGGGCGTTCAGCTCGCGGTAGCGCTCTCGGCCGCGTCGGTCGACCACTGCACGCATCTGGACGCTGCAGACGTCGAGGCTCTCGCGGGTGCCGCAGCGACGACGGTTGCGACGTTGCTCCCCGGGGCCGAGTTCTCGACCCGGGCCCGCTACCCCGACGCCCGCGCTTTGATCGATGCCGGAGTCGTCGTGGCAATCGCTACGGACTGCAATCCGGGTTCGTCCTACACCTCGAGCATGCCGTTCTGCTTGGCGGTCGCCGTTCGAGACATGGGTATGACTCCGGGCGAAGCCCTCTGGTCGGCGACAGCGGGCGGGGCACGAGCACTGCGGCGGTCCGACGTCGGTGCGCTCGCCGTGGGATGCCGAGCGGACTTCGCTGTCCTGGACGCGCCGTCCTACGTGCACCTGGCCTACCGGCCCGGTGTCGCACTTGTCAGCGGCACCTGGCTGGGCGGCGAGCCGTCACCCTAAGAGGGCGTCGACGAAGGCCACCGGGTCGAAGGGCGCGAGATCGTCGGGGCCTTCGCCGAGACCGACCAGCTTGACCGGTACGCCGAGTTCGCGCTGCACCGCCACCACGATGCCACCCTTCGCCGTACCGTCCAGTTTGGTAAGGACGATGCCGGTCACATCGACGACCTCTGCGAACACTCGAGCCTGGATGAGCCCGTTCTGACCGGTCGTCGCGTCGAGCACGAGCAGTACTTCGCCGACCGGAGCGATCTTCTCGACGACGCGCTTGACCTTGCCGAGCTCGTCCATCAGACCGGTCTTGGTATGCAAACGGCCGGCCGTGTCGATCAGGACGACGTCGATACCGCCGTCCACACCGGCGTTGACGGCCTGGTAGGCGACGCTCGCCGGGTCGGCGCCGTCCGCGCCCCGAACCGTTGTCGCGCCGACCCGGTCTCCCCAGGTTTGCAGTTGATCGACCGCGGCGGCACGGAAGGTGTCCGCCGCGCCGAGCAGGACCGAACGGCCGTCCGCCACGAGCACCCTGGCCAGCTTGCCCGTCGTCGTGGTCTTGCCCGTGCCGTTGACCCCGACGACGAGCACGACGGCCGGATCCTTCCGCCCACCCGCCCCGTCGTGAGCGGCCGCTGACTCCCGGTCGGCCCGGTCGAGGTGCAGCGAGCGGTCGAGCCCGGGATCGATGAGGGTCAGCAGCTCGGTGCGCACGAGGTCACGCAGCGCGTCAGCGTCGGCAGGGTCGATCCCCCGTGATCCTGCTCGCAGACGCTCGATCAATTCCTGGGTGGGACCGACGCCGAGATCGGACACCAGGAGGGTTTCCTCGACCTCGGTCCACATCGCTTCGTCCGAACGCCCGCGAGACAGGAGGCCGAGCAAGCCGCTGCCCAGGGTGGCCTGCGAACGGGACAACCGACCGCGCAAGCGCCGCATGCGCCCGGCGACCGGCTCCGGCACCTCGGGACCGACTGGTTCTGCGAGCGGCGCCGGCTCGCCGACCTGGACGGTGCCACCGACGGCACCGTCGACCAACTCATCGGAGGTGCGGGCGGTCGGGGCCGAACCCGGCGCGGTGGGCAGCGGGCGGGACCCGCGGCGCCGTGTCCCGGCGACCAGCCCGAGGACGCCGACGACGGCGAGCACGATGACGATGGCGATGATCAGGAGGGGCTCCACGCGCCCCAGTCTCCCCGATCCCTACGCAGGTTGTTCCTCGCGTAGGCGCTGACCGATGACGGTCGTGACGCCGTCCCCGCGCATGGACACCCCGTACAGAGCATCCGCGACTTCCATCGTCCGCTTCTGGTGCGTGACCACGATCAGCTGGCTGGCGGCCCGAAGTTCGTCGAACAGCGTGAGCAACCGCTCCAGGTTGCTGTCGTCGAGCGCTGCCTCGACTTCGTCCATGACGTAGAACGGGCTGGGGCGAGCCTTGAAGATCGCGACCAGCATGGCGACCGCCACCAGTGAGCGCTCTCCACCGGACAGCAGGGAGAGCCGTTTGACCTTCTTCCCCGGCGGCCTCGCCTCGACCTCGATTCCGGTGGTGAGCATGTCCGACGGGTCCGTGAGCACCAAGCGGCCCTCGCCGCCGGGAAACAGCCGAGCGAAGACGCCTTCGAACTCGCGTGCGGTGTCATGGAAGGCGGCGGTGAAGACCTGCTCCACGCGCTCGTCCACTTCGCGAATGATGTCCAGCAGGTCTCGACGGGTCTTCTTGAGGTCTTCAAGTTGCTCGCTGAGGAACTGCTGACGTTCCTCGAGTGCCGCGTACTCCTCGAGCGCCAGGGGGTTCACCTTCCCGAGCAAGGCCAGATCCCGCTCAGCGCGGCGCGCTCGCTTCTCCTGCTCGGTGCGTACGTACGGGACGGTCCGCCCAGGCTCGTCCGTCGCATCGGCTGCCACAGCCCTGGCATCAGTAGCGTCTGCGGTCTCGCCGGGGTCCGCGACGCTCACCACAGGCTCGGATCCGTCGGCGGGCCCGCCCGGGTCGCCACCCAGAACAGGCACGAGCTGGTCCGGGCCGTACTCGGCTACCAACACGTCCGCGCTGACGCCGAACTCCTCCAGGGCCTTCGTGGTCAGAGCCTCGATCCGCAACCGCTGCTCCGCCCGCGCCACCTCGTCGCGGTGCACCGAGGTCGTCAACTGCTCGAGGTCGGCCGCAAGTTGGCGCAGCCGGCCGCGCAACTGCACGACGGCGGAATCGAGACGGGTGCGATCCTCCTCCGCACGCGACCGCTCGGCGGCCGCTGTTTCGAGCGATCGCTCGACGCACTCCAGCGCGTACCGGGCGCCGACGGCGACGGCTTCCGCGACACGCCGCTCCCGGGCTCGCCGCTCGCGGCGAGCGACCGCTCGCTGTCGCGCGGCGCGCTCATCCTCGGCAGCTCGTTCCATCGCCTCGGCCCGAGCCGACAAGGCGCGAGTCCGCTCCTCCCCGGTCCGCACTGACAGCCGCGCTTCGAGTTCGGCTTGCCTGGCCGCGGCGGCCGCCGCCGCAAGCTCGTCGCGGGTGTCGCTCGCTGTTCCACCGGCATCGTCTTGCGGGGCTGTGCTCGCTTGTTCGAGGCGCTGCTCGAGCTCGTCAAGCTCGTCGCGGTCCTGGGCGCTGGCCGCCGTCGTCGTCGTCAACGACACCTCGATCCGGCCCACCTCACCAAGAGCCGCCCGAGCGGCCGCACCGAGCTGACCTAATTGCTCGGCGACTGCTGCCAACCTGGCGTCCGATTCGTGCAGTCGGTCGAGCGCCGACTCCACGCGCTCGGACGCAGCAGAGAGAGCTTCGCGTCCCCGTGCGAGTTCGAACCGGATCTGCTCCGCCCGATGAGTGGCCGTCACGAGCCTCGTCTGCGCGTCGTCGATCGCTGCCTGCAGCTCCAGCAGCGACGGGATCGACGGAGAGCCACCGTGCGCGAAACTCGCGCCGAGGACGTCGCCGGACCGGGTGACCGCGACGAGGTCTGGCCTTGCCCTGACCAGGTCGTGCGCCCGGACCAGATCGTCCACCACGACTGTGGTGCCCAACGCGCGCCCGGCGGCCTCGCGCAACGGACCGTTCGCTTCCACAAGATCCAGCGCGGGGAACGCTCCGGCCGGAAGTCCGGTCATGTCGGCGGTTCCGCCGACCCGCGGTGTGACCGCGTCGTGGGCGACCAGCAGCGGCGCCCGCCCGGCGTCGGTCTCTTTGAGCCACCCAAGGATCTCGACGGCGGCCTCGACACCACTGACGGCCACCGCATCGGCGGCCGCGCCCAGTGCCGTGGCGATCGCGGTCTCGTACCCAGGACGGACCCGCAGCAGGTTGGCGACACTGCCCAGAACGCCGGCCGGACGGTCGGCGGGCGCGGCGCGCAGAAGATTCGCGGCGCCGTCCTTCCCGGCGAGACCGAGCTCGAGCGCCTCCTTCCGCGCAGCCAGAGCCGCGCGTTCACGCTCGGCATCCCGCTCCTCGTCCCGCAGCCGGTGGACCAGAGCCTCGGCCGCCGCGAAAGCGTCGGCAGCCTCCTGATGCTCCGAATCCAGGTCGACCTCGCCTTCGTCCAAGCCGGCGACCTGGGATTCCAGCGCCACGAAATCGTGCTGGGCGTCCGCGGCACGCGCTCGGGCGTCCGCCAAGCCCTGCGTCAGCCTGCCGAGTTCCGCCTCGCGGGTCTCGAGTCGCGACCGGGCTGCGCCGACCTGGCCGGTCAGCCGAGCCAGACCTTCCCTCCGGTCGGCGGCGGCTCGTTCGGCAGCGGCGATCCGCCGCTCTTCGGCGATCAGCGCATCCTCGGCGAGGCAACGCGCCTGCACCGCCCGGCCGAGGGCGTCGCGGTCGTTCTCGACAGCGGCGAGAAGCTCTCCCTCTTGCGCCCGCTCGGCCCGGGCAGCCGCCTCCAGTTCATCCGGATCTTGGCCGGGCCGTTCCTCGTCGAGCTCGGTCGCGAGGATCCGAAGCCGCTGCTCGGCCAGGCTGGTGGTTCCGCGCAGCCGCTCGCGAACACCCGAGATCCGGTACCAGATCTCCTGCGCGGTGGCGACGGCCGCCGCCCGCTGGGCGTGCGCGACGTCCAGCTCCGACTCCTCCTGCTGCGCCGCCGCGAGCGCTTGCTCGACGTCGTTCCGCCGTGTACGCAGTGCGGTCTCATCCGCGAGTTCCTGCTCCAGTGCGCCCTGTGCCACGACGAGATCGTCGGCCAGCAAGCGCAAGCGCGAATCGCGCAGGTCGGCCTGCACGACCGCGGCTCGCCTGGCCACCTCGGCCTGACGGCCAAGCGGCTTCAGCTGGCGACGGAGCTCCGCTGCGAGATCGGCGACCCGCGTCATGTTCGCCTGCATGGCTTCGAGCTTCCGAAGCGCCTTCTCCTTGCGCTTGCGGTGCTTGAGAACGCCGGCGGCTTCCTCGATGAAGCCTCGCCGCTCCTCGGCCGTGGCCGAAAGGATCTGGTCGAGCTGGCCCTGGCCGACGATGACGTGCATCTCTCGGCCGATGCCGGAATCGGACAAGAGCTCGCTGACGTCCAGCAAGCGGCACGGCTGACCATTGATCGCGTACTCGGAGCCGCCGTTGCGGAACATGATCCGGGACAGCGTCACTTCGGTGTAGTCGATGGGCAACGCGCCATCGGAGTTGTCGATCGTGAGGACTACCTCGGCCCGCCCAAGCGGTGGCCGGCCGGCAGTACCGGCGAAGATGACGTCCTCCATTTTGCCGCCGCGCAGGCTCTTCGCGCCCTGCTCGCCCATGACCCAGGCGAGCGCGTCGACAACGTTGGATTTACCCGATCCGTTCGGACCGACGACGCACGTGATCCCGGGTTCGAACCGCAGCGTCGTCGATGAGGCGAAGGACTTGAAACCGCGCAGGGTCAGGCTCTTCAGATGCACAGGCGGAGCGCTCCTGGCCGATGGTCTGCCGCACACGTTTGGGCGACGGCGGGTCGAACGGACTCGGGGAAGACCGCAGTCAGCGTACCGGCCCGCGAGCGGTGGACATGGCAACGGGCGCCGGCGAGGCGCCCGTTGGAGTGGACATGGCAACGGGCGCCGGCGAGGCGCCCGTTGGAGTGGACATGGCAACGGGCGCCCGGACAGGCGCCCGTTGGGACTGCAGGTGATCGCGGAAGAGCTTCGTCCTAGGTGAGCACGGGCTCCCGGTCCGCGACCGACAACATCTGGTCCTCTGCGACGAGGACGGTGAGCGCATCATTGGCGGCACGGAGCCTGTCGACCTCGCTCTCGAGGTCACGGACACGCCCGCGGAGCCTGGCAATCTCAGCCAGGACAACCGGGTCCGGGCCGCCTAGATGTCCGAGCAGGGCCTTCGCCATCGAGGGTCCTTCACGGTCGCGATGCCGCCGAGCGGCACCGAATCGGGCGGTGGGTGAACATGTACGGCAGTAGGTAGTGCGCGAAGCCGATCCGGTGGGGATCGGGAGCCGAAACCTGCGCTCTGGACAGCGTGACATCAGGTTACGAAACGGTCAACACCATCCGCCGCGCCTCACTCGGAAGGACGAGAGCGCTCTGTCGATCATGGGCCTCGATCACCGCCGGTACCGTGCGGCCGCGAGCTCACGGAGGCCTACCAGTGGGCGCGGCGTGGCCGTGGCTGACACCGCGGGCAGGTGAACGACGAGCGGTTCATGAACGGGTCGCGCCGGACGGTTGTCCCGCAGCGTGGGCACGGCCGGCCGGCCTGGCCGTAGACGGCCAGCGATCGGTCGAAGTACCCGCTGGTGCCGTTGACGTCGACGTACAGCGAGTCGAACGACGTTCCGCCCGCGTCGAGAGCCTCGCCCATCACCGCCCGCACGGCATCCAGAAGGCGACCGATCTCGTTCCTGGTCAAGGTCTCGGTCGGCCTGGCGTAGTGCAACCGGGCCCGCCACAGAGCCTCGTCGGCGTAGATGTTGCCGATGCCGGAGATCAGACTCTGGTCAAGAAGCGCCCTCTTGATGCCGGTGCGCCGACGACCCACGTCACGGGCGAACGAGCTGGCGTCGAACGCCGGGTCGAGGACGTCGCGGGCGATATGACTCAGACCGATCGGGAGGCCGGCAGCGTCGAGGTCG
>Ga0075017_100002380_pt1 | contig 11741 bp, 9 predicted proteins | sample AleBraG_ABR_2012_FD_71475 | JGI IMG/M metagenome (GOLD analysis project Ga0075017, IMG submission 71475) | Freshwater sediment microbial communities in response to fracking from Pennsylvania, USA - Alex Branch Run_MetaG_ABR_2012 | ecosystem: Environmental > Aquatic > Freshwater > Creek >...
CCCAGCGCGCTCCACAGTTCGACGGCTCCGGCGCGGTCCGGGATCAGCTCGAAGCCGAGCTCCCCGGAAAAGCCGGTGCGGGTGATCCACGCGGGCACGCCGGCGACCTCGATCCGGGCGGTCAGGAAGCGGAAGTACTTCAGGCCGGACAAGTCGGTCGACGTCAACGATTGGACCAGGTCTCGCGACCGCGGGCCCTGCACCGAGATCAGCGGCATCTCGTGGACCCGGTTGGCGAATGAGAAGTCGAGGCCCGATGTGTGCTCAGCCCAGAAGTCCCCGAAACCCGACGTATTCGTCAGCACCCAGTAGTGCTCGTCGGAGTGCTTGAAAACCGTGCCGTCGTCGACGAGATGGCCCGCACCATCGACGAATGCGCCGTACTTCACCTGCCCTGCTTGCTGGGCGCCCAGGTCCTGAGTGAAGACCCGCTGGATGGCTTGGGTCGCCTGCGGACCTGTCACATCCCATTTCACCAGCGGGTAGACATCCCACATCGTGGCGCCCGAGATCATCGCCTGGTACCCATCGCTCGCGCGATCGGTCCCGAAGCTCATCGTCCAATACCAGCCGTCGTCGTCGCGGAACGTCGCGCCGGCGGCTTCCTGCACTTCGTGCAGGACGGACTTGACTGGCTCGGACATGCGGTGCTCCTCGGCTGCGGCGGGTAGGGACGACGGCCGTAGCCCTACCGGCCCAGACCCTAGCCCGGCGCAGCCTCACACCGACCCGAAGCGAGCTACTCGGCGTGCGCCCCCTCCTGGCGCGCCAACTGGCCGGACTGCGTGCGCAGCGGCACCTCCGGCAGGAAGAGCAGCAGGACGAAGCCGACGATCAACACGCCCGCACCGACCGTGAAGACGATGTGCATGGCATCGGAGAAGCCGACCTTGAACGGACGGGCGAGGACCGCCGACAGGTGCTGGATGAACGACGTGTCGTTCAAGTCGGCGCTGCTCACCGTCGAGCCGGCGCCGTGCAACGCACCCAGCACAGGGCGGTTGGCCGGATTGCTGAGCACACTCGGGTCGCGCAACGCAGCTTGGAACGCGGGCGTCTTGGCCGCGGCGCCGAACGCGCTCTGGATCTTGTCACCCACAGTAGAGAAGAGGATCGACAGGAAGACCGCCGTTCCCAACGTGCCGCCCATCTGACGGAAGAACGTGGCCGACGACGTGGTGACGCCAATGTCCTGGGGCGGCAGGGCATTTTGCACGGCGAGTGTGATGGGCTGCATCACGTTGCCGAGCCCGAAGCCGAACAGGCCCATGTAGAGGCTTGTCAGGACGAATTGCGTGTCGACGCTGATCGTTCGCAGCAGCAGCATCGACACGACCATGCAGGCTGCGCCCACGATCGGGTAGATCCGGTAGCGCCCGGTCCGGGAGATCAGCTGGCCCGAGGCGATCGAGCCGACCATGATGCCGGCGACGAGCGGAATGATGAGAAGGCCGGACTTGGTCGGCGAAGCGCCCTTGACGATCTGCAGATAGAGCGGGAGCGCCGCAAGGCCACCGAACATGCCCACTCCGACGATGAAGCCGATGATCGCCGTCAGCGAGAAGGTCTTGTTCTTGAAGAATCTCAACGGGATGAGGGCATCGTCGCCGGCCCACGACTCGGCCCAGATGAACAGGCCGAGCCCGAGCAATCCAACCGCGTAGCACGCAAGTGAGATGGGCGATCCCCAGCCCCAGCCGCGCCCCTGCTCGGCAACGATCAGCAAAGGGACCAGGGCGATGGTCAGCGCCACGGCGCCTTGCCAGTCGATCCGGTGCTCACGAGGCTGATGCGGAAGGTTGAGGACTCGACCGACCACGAAGAGCGCGATCAAGCCGATCGGAACGTTGACGAGGAACACCCAGCGCCAGCCGGTGATGCCGAGAATCGACGACTGGCCCGCGAGGAATCCGCCGATGACCGGACCGAGCACCGACGACATTCCGAATACCGCCAGGAAGTACCCCTGGTATCTCGCCCGCTCGCGCGGCGGAACGATGTCCGCGATGATCGCCAACGCCAAGGAGAAGAGGCCGCCCGCGCCGAGTCCCTGCAGTGCCCGGAACCCGGCCAGCATGTACATCGACGTCGCCAGCGAGGACAGTGCCGAACCGACGATGAAGATGCTGATTGCTGTGATGAACAGCGGCTTTCGGCCGTAAATGTCGGAGAGCTTGCCATACAGCGGCGTCGTGATGGTTGCCGTGATGAGGTACGCGGTCGTGACCCAGGCCTGAATGCTCAAGCCGTGCAAGTCGTCGCCGATGGTGCGGATCGCTGAGGCGACGATCGTCTGGTCGAGTGCCGCGAGGAACATGCCGAGCAGCAGCCCGGCCATGATCTCCATGATCTGCCGGTGGCTGAGCTCACCACCGGCCCCGGCCGGGGCCTCGACCGACCTGCCGCGGCCGCCGGCGGGCGTTGTCTGGGCACTGCTCGTGCTGCTCAAGATTGCTCCAAAACTTGTGCTTGCGTGGTGGAGGGGGTGTGGCACAAATGGTCGGCGAGGTCCTGGCAGAGCCGATCCAGAAGATCTGGGAGCTGTTGACGATCCTCGGGCGGCCAATGGGCGATCAGGCGGGCGAGGAACTCCTGGCGGCGTCGAGCGTGCTCGTCCAGCGTCGCCCGGCCTGACTCGGTAATCGCGAGCAAGCTCGCCCGGCCGTCACCTGGGTCGGCACGCCGCTCGACGAAGCCGACGTCGACGAGATGGCTTACCTGGCGGCTGACTGTGGACGGATCGGACAGGACAGCCTCGGCCAAAGCGTTGGAGCGCTGCGGACCCTTCTCGGCGAGTGCGCTGAGCAGGTGCACCGTTGACGGGTCGAAGCCGGAGGAGTCGCCCGTTCCGGCCTTGGAGCGACTGACCAGCCTGGCGAAGCGGCCGAGCGATCGGGCCAGGCGGGCGGCGTCTGCGGCCGCGTCTGACACCGGATCGTGGTCAACGGGCAGCCGCGGGCCGTCGGTCGACGTGATGGGAGGCACGGCGTGGAACGCCCTTCGAAGTCAAGCCGCGAGCAGATCAGCGGACCTGTCGGGTGGATTAGATGCTTGCCTCAAGCAACTATACACCGGTGACCGACCAAGCGTCGCGAACCATCTGGTCCAGCGCGGACAACTCGGGCACCCAGCCGAGGTCCGCGCGGATTCGCTCGCTGGACGCGACGAGGACGGCGGGATCGCCTTCCCGGCGCGCACGCACCGCCACTGGGACCGGTCGGTCGGTCACCCGTCGCACGACGTCTACGACCTCCTGTACGGAGAAGCCCGAGCCGTTGCCCAGGTTGTAGATCACCGCCTGCCCCGATCGAGCGTCGTCGAGGGCGAGCAGGTGCGCTCGTGCCAGATCGGCGACGTGAATGTAGTCGCGCACGCAAGTCCCGTCCGGAGTCGGATAGTCGTCGCCGAAGATCGACAGCTCGTTCCGCGCGCCGGAGGCGACCTGCAGGGCGATAGGAATCAGGTGGGTCTCGGTCCGGTGGCGCTCTCCGAGCCCGCGCCACGCGCCGGCAACGTTGAAGTACCGCAGCGAAACAGCCGCGATGCCATGCGCGCGGGCCTCCCCGGCGAGCATGTGATCGATCGCCAGCTTGCTTGCGCCGTAAGGATTCTGCGGACGAGCAGGCGCGTCCTCGACGATCGGTACCACGTCGGGCTCGCCGTACGTGGCCGCCGTCGAAGAGAAGACGATGCGCCGGACACCTGTCCGTCGCATGGCCTCCAGCAGGGCCATCGTGCCGCCGACGTTGTTGTCCCAATACAGCTCCGGCGCGGTAACCGATTCGGCGACCAGTGACTTGGCCGCGAAATGGAGAACCGCCTCGTACCCGGCGCCGCCAAGTTCTCGGCCCGCGTCGCGGATGTCGCCCCGGACGAAGCGGACTCCCTCTGGGACCGCGTCGGCGTGGCCTGTGGACAGGTCGTCCAGCACCGTCACCTGGTGACCGGCCTCGAGCAAATGGCCCGTAACGACCGACCCGATGTAACCGGCGCCGCCCGTGACCAACACCTTCATCCGACCCTCGTCTCGTTGTGATCGTCCGCGTGATCCTCCGGTGGAACCCTGCGGGCCCGCAGAGCGTCCTGAGCGTGCCGTCCGGTCGCCCGTCGCACCGCAGAGTTGTCTGGGACAGCCTCCCAGGCGGAGCGGCACCAGTGGCAGGGACCACCAAACGCATCCGGAAGCGCCGAAATCCTGTCCTAACGGATTGTGATCGTTCCGTATCAAGGGGTAGCAGACATGAGCCGTTACCATGATGTGGACTCGTCTGCGTCTGGTGCCCTGCCCCCAGGACGCTGCACGGTTGAGGGAGCACAAACGCACACCGGACAGGACGCATCGTGAGGGCTCGACGCACCTCCCGCCGAGGCTTAGGCCTGGGCTATGCAGTGTTCGCCGTAGCAGCGGCGACGCTGAGCCTCGCCGCATGCCAGACAACGACCGGATCCCAGAGTCCTGGACAGGTTCAAGTCGGTGGCGCTTCACCGAAAGCCAGCGGTCCGCTGCCTGCCCTCGTAGTCAGCAGTGTCGTGCCCTACGACGCCGCAGTGTCGATCGGCGTCCGTCACGGCACGCTCGAGTCGGTGACGGTGACGCAGTCCGGGGGCCCCGTGATGGCGGGCAAGGTCACCGGAAACGGGGCCGCGTGGGTGTCCACCGGGCTGCCACGGCCGGGGACCCGGTACGTCGTGGCTGCGTCCGCGACCAGCACCGCCGGCCAGACCACCAGCCTGGCCGGATCCTTCGCGGTCGCAGCGGTGCCCACCTCCCGCCGCCTCACCCTCACCGTCAGCCCAGGCACCGGCAGCGTCGTCGGGGTCGGCGCACCGGTCATCATCAGGTTCGACCAGTCCGTTGTGAACCGCGCCGCGGTCGAGCGCTCACTGGTGGTCAGTTCGTCGACTCCCGTGACCGGCGCATGGCATTGGTTCGGCGACCGAGAGGTGCATTTCCGGCCGGAGAACTACTGGCCGGCCGACAGCACCGTCGATGTGAAGCTGAATCTCAACGGAGTCGAAGCGGGACCGGGGCTTTGGGGCGGACGAAACTATGATTCGCGCTTCAGCATCGGCGATTCGCACGTCGCTCTGGTTGACGCGGCGGCCAAGACCTTCACCGTCAAAGTCAACGGCAAAGTGACCGCGGTCTGGCCGACCAGCCTCGGGAGGCCGCAGTTCGCCACCCGCAACGGCACGTACGTGGTTCTCGACACCACGCCCATAATCAGGATGACCTCGTGCAGCGCGCGCATTCAGTGCGTCAAAGGCGCGCCGAACTACTACGACCTTCTTGTGAGTTGGGATGTCCGGCTGACGAACTCGGGCACCTTCGTGCATGCGGCGCCGTGGTCGGTCGGCAACCAGGGTCGGGCCAACGTTTCGCACGGCTGCGTCAACTTGTCCACGGCTCACGGCGAGGCGTTCTACCACCAGTCCCGGTACGGCGACATCGTGACCGTGGTGCATTCGAGCCGTACGCCTGCGGATCTGGTGGCCAGCGGCGATCCCGGGATGATCGACTGGAACTGGTCGTGGTCCACCTGGGTGTCCGGGTCCGCGCTCGGTGCCGCGGTGCAGACGACCGCATTGGCCTGAGCGGCCACCGCCGCGCACGGTGAACACGGACTCGGACGGCGCCGCCTCAGATATCGACGAGTCGATCGTCTCGATCGACGAGGTCCGCGCAGCAGCTGAACGCATTCGGGGTCGAGTGGTCCGGACCCCGCTGTTGCCGTTTCCGAACGGCGACCCGCACCGACCACTGTGGTTGAAGCCGGAGAGTCTGCAGCCAACCGGCGCGTTCAAACTCAGGGGTGCGTACAACAAGATCCTCGCAGTTCGAGACGACGCCCGAGCGCGCGGCATCGTCGCGCACTCCAGCGGCAACCACGCGCAGGCAGTCGCTTGGGTTGCCCGCGACCTCGGGATACACGCCGTCATCGTCATTCCGGACACTGCACCGCAGGTCAAGGTCCGGGCCGTTCTCGAGCTCGGTGCCGAGGTAGAGCTCGTCCCGTTCGCCGATAGGACGACCCGTGCAGTAGACCTCGCAGCATCTCGGGGCTACGTGATGGTTCCGCCGTACGACGATCGGGACATTGTGGCGGGTGCGGGAACGATCGGGTTGGAGATCGCCGAGGACTTGCCTGACGTAGACGTTGTGTTCGTGCCGGTCAGCGGAGGAGGTCTCATTTCCGGCGTCGCAACGGCGCTGAAGCAGATCCGTCCATCGGTCGCCGTCATCGGCGTCGAGCCCGAACTCGCCGCCGACGCCGCCGAGAGCTTTCGGATGGGGCACCGCCAGAGATGGCCGGATGAGGCGGTGGGCTCGACGATCGCCGACGGGTTGCGGGTCACGAGCGTCGGAGACATCAACTGGACGCACATCGCGCGGTTCGTCGACGACATCGTCACGGTGACGGAGGATGAGATCCGGGACGCTGTGGCCCGGTTGGCGCGCCGAGCGCGTCTAGTGGTCGAGCCCTCGGGCGCCGTGACACTGGCCGCATATCTTCGCCGCGGCCCATCCGGCGACGGGCACAAGCAGGTCGCCGTGATCAGCGGCGGGAACGTGGACCCCGAGCTCTTCACCGACCTGCTCCGCGCTCACCACGCGACAGATCGTCCGTTCTGACGCGCGTAGCGTGGAGGGCGGCAGGCCCGCTCCCTCCATCCCCCGTGAGGTCGAGCGGGCCTGTCCGGTCGCAGCGCGACTGGGCGGGTCGGCGAAGCCTGGGAAAGGGGCCCCCGCCGCCGGGGGGGATTGAGCGACGGAGGCCCGTGAACAACGCTAGCCTGACCCGCCGCTCCGGTCGGGGACGCGTAGGTTTCCGCGCGGCCCTGTGTCGGCTCTCTCCGCGACTACCTTGTACTGGTGATCATGCGGGTCGCCGGCGCGCTCGACGGCATTTTGGTGGTCGACTTCAGTCGGGTCCTTGCCGGGCCGTACGCGACCATGCTGCTCGGCGATCTGGGTGCCGATGTCGTCAAGGTCGAAAGACCTGGATCCGGGGATGACACCCGTTCGTGGGGTCCGCCATGGGCGAGTGACGGCTCATCCACTTACTTCCTGGGCGTCAACCGGAACAAGCGATCGATCACGCTCGACTTGTCCGATCCGGCAGATTTCGTCGTAGCGCATGCGCTCGCCGCTCGAGCCGACGTTCTGGTGGAGAACTTCAAACCTGGCGGTATGGATCGGCTCGGACTCGGCTACGAAACAGTTCGGGAGGCCAACCCCGGCGTCGTGTACGCCTCGATCAGTGGGTTCGGAAGCGGCCCCGGAGCCGAGCTTCCTGGCTACGACCTACTCGTGCAGGCGGTCGGCGGCCTCATGAGCGTGACCGGCACCCACCCGGACGCACCCACCAAAGTCGGCGTCGCGCTCGTCGATGTCATCACCGGACTTCATGCGGTGGTCGGCATCGAATCCGGGCTGATCCACCGACAGAAGACCGGGCAGGGGCAACACGTAGAAGTGAACCTTCTGTCGTCATTGCTGTCGGCTCTGGTCAATCAAGCGAGCGGTTATCTCCTCGCCGGGACGGTCCCCGGAATCATGGGCAACCGGCATCCATCCATTGCGCCCTATGAATCGTTCCCGACTCAGGACCGGCCGATCGTCCTGGCGGTCGGCAATGACGGGCAGTTCTCGACGTTGTGCCGAGTGCTCGGCCACGAGGAGTGGGCGAATGATCCGAGGTTCGCCACGAATCCCGAGCGGGTTCGCAACCGCGACGCGCTCGCTTCCTTGCTCGGAGTCGAACTCCGAGCGCGCCGCGCAGAGCATTGGCTCACAGCGCTCAACACGGCCGGGGTTCCGTGCGGACCAATCAATTCGGTTGCCGAGGCGATCACCCTGGCTGAATCACTCGGGTTGGATCCTGTCGTCGACAGCGCGGGTGTACCGACGATCGCGAACCCGATTCGCTTGGACGCCACTCCCACCCGCTATTCGCTCGGGCCGCCGAAGCTCGGCGCGGACAGCGAAGCCGTGCGCGCGGACCTGGGATCGCCATCGAACAATGTTGCGGGCAGTCCTTAGGCCGCGAAAATCAGCGCCCGACGCTTGCCGGCTTGGGTGAGCTGCGTCGGTCCATTCCGATCCTGCCGAGTTGGGCCGCGGCGAGAATAGTTCGGCGGCCGCGGTTGCGGAGCGCCTTCTCGAGAGCGACCTCATGATTCGTGCGCTCGACTGTGTCATCGAGGGACGCCAGGTGCACCGGGCCGTCGATCTGGCGGCGAAGAGCAATCCGGATGAGCCGATCGGTGAGCCCCGGATTCTTGGGCAACACGGGTCCGTGCAGGTAGGTCGCAAAGACGTTGTCCCGTCGGGCCCCCTCGGTTCCGTCGGACCCGTTATTTCCGGCGCCGGCCAGCACCCGGCCGAACGGTTCAACCGCCGGCCCCAGGACCGTCTGCCCCGAGTGATTCTCGAACCCGACGACTTCTTCGCTCCCGTCATCGAAAGAGACGATGCACGCCGCGTGCTGCATGAACCGTTGGGAGGTTCCCCGCGTCTCCAAGTCGAGAACCCCGGCCCCCTCCATGACCGGCTCCCCAGCAGGAATGTAGCGATGACCGAGGAGTTGCAGGCCGGCGCAAACGGCGAAAATCGTCACTCCGGCGTCGGCAGCCTCGCGCAACGCCGCGGCCTTCTTCTGCAGATCGTTCGCCACCACTCGCATCTCGATGTCCTGGCCACCGTGAAACATGATGAGATCGAAGTCTTCGAAGTCGGGAACGTCATTCAAACTGATCGCCACGGTCTCGGTTCGGATGCCTCGCCAGGAGCAACGGCGCTCGATGGCGCGGAGGTTGCCCCCGTCGCCCGCAACGTTCAGCAACGACGGGTAGAGATGGGCGATCCGGAGCGGGCGAACGTCGTCGATCGGCCGCGGTACGACTCGGCTCATGATCGCCAGAACCTTCCGACCCAGCCGCGCTTGCGCATGGCCTCACGAATTTCGATGGTCGGTGTATAGCCGGCGATCACGCACAACCTGTCGCCCTCGGGCACTGTGTCGAGCGCACAGTCCAGCGCGGAAGCCGGATCTGCGCGTGTCGTCACCCGAGCGTCACTCAGCCCGGCGTACTTGACCCGAGTCGCAAGTTCATCTGCGCGCAGGCCCGCCAGCGTCACCGTTTCCAGCCCCGACACCACGCTCTCGATATCCACATCCCACAACCAGCCGAAGTCTTCGCCGTCGACAGTCGTATTGCTGGCCGCGAGCATCAGATACCGGGGCTCGCCGACGACCGCGAGAGTCCGCAACGTGGCGTTGAACGACGCTGGATTCTTCGCGAGCGCGAGCACGACTTCGCGCGAGCCGGCGTCGATGACCTCCAACCGACCGAACGCCGCGGGCACCGCCGCGAGGGAGGACACCGCGTTGGGCACGTCGACGCCGAGGGCATACGTGGCCGCAATCGCGGCCGCGGCGTTGTACGCGGTATGTATCCCCGCCTGCGGAATGCGCACAATCAGTTCGCCGTCCGGCGTACGCAACGTGCAACGTGTCTCTTGCAGACCTTTAAGCTGCACGTCCACCACCGCGATGTCCAAGCGCGGACGACTCAGCCCGCAGGCCGGGCACTCGTACGAGCCCAGGTGGCCCAGATAGATGTGGTGGTAGACGAGGTCCGTTTGACAAGCAGGACAGCGGATCGAGTCGGCGGCGCTCGTCAGCGAGTCGGTGGATTGATCCAGCGCCAACCCGTACGTCACTCGTTTCGCACCGCTGGCCTGGGCCATCCGCGCGACAACAGGATCGTCACCGTTGACGACGACCGTAGATCCCGCTCGCAGCTCACTGGCTACCTGGTCGAGTGCTCGCGCCACAGCGTGAATCTCGCCGAAACGATCGAGCTGGTCGCGGAACAGGTTGGTGACCACCAGAACTCTGGGGAGCGTCTGGGCGGCGACCTCGACCAGTGCCCCTTCGTCCACCTCGGCAACGATGACCTCGGACCGGATCCGGCCACGCAGGTCGGCCGCGGACACCGCGAGCGCGGTTACCCCTCGGGCCAGGTTGGAACCGGCCCGATTCTGGCTGATCTGCACACCCTCTCCCGCAAGGAGTGCACTGAGCAGTCGGCAGGTCGTGGTCTTGCCGTTGCTACCAGTGACTGCGACGACGGGCACGCCTCGGCGGCCGGTCAGCTCGGCGAGAACGCCTGTATGTACCTTGCGCGCGACCGCCCCCGGCAGCGAGGTCCCCCCGGCCCCGATCGACCGGGCGGCCACAGCGGCCGACTTGCCTGCCACGAGCGCCGCGCTAAGCCTCACGCTCATCTCGAATGCTCCCCCGGACACTGAAGAACCCGCGGCGCAGGCGCTGTCTCAGTATTCTAATCCATCGGGGTGTCACGTCTGGCGGGACCCGGAGGATCGAGCTTGCCTCCGGGCCTAGCGGAAAGCTTGCAGCCCGGTCAGTGCCTGCCCGATGACGAGGGTGTGCACCTCGCTGGTCCCCTCATAGGTGAGGACGGATTCCAGGTTGTTGGCGTGCCGCAACACGGGGTATTCGAGCGTGATCCCATTCGCCCCCAGGATCGTGCGCGCCTGCCGGGCAATCTCGAGCGATTCGCGCACACTGTTGAGCTTGCCAACGCTGATCATCTCGGACGTCGCGCGGCCCGCATCCTTGAGCCGACCCAGGTGCAACGCAAGCAGGTAGCCCTTCTGAAGCTCCAGCGCCATGTTGGCGAACTTCTCCTGAGTGAGCTGGAACCCGGCGATGGGACGATCGAACACCTCCCGCGTCGTTGCGTACGCCACAGCGACCTCCAAACAATCCCGAGCGGCTCCCAGAGCGCCGAACACAATTCCGAAGCGAGCTTCGTCAAGGCAGCCCAAGGGGCCACGAAGGCCTTGGGCACCGGGAAGCAAAGCCGACTGGGGCAGCCGCACATCGGTGAGGACAAGTTCGCTCGTCACCGAAGCGCGCAGCGACAGCTTGTGCTTCACCGGGTTGGCTGCGAATCCGGTGGTGTCGGTCGGTACGACGAAGCCGCGTATCCCGTCGTCGGTACGCGCCCACACCACCGCTACATCCGCCACTCCGCCATTCGTGATCCACATCTTTGTCCCGGACAAGATCCAATCGCTGCCGTCGCGCTTGGCCACCGTCCGCATTCCCGAGGGGTTGGAGCCGAAGTCTGCCTCGGTGAGCCCGAAGCACCCGACAGCGTCGCCGGCGGCCATCCGAGGCAGCCAGGTCGCCTTCTGTTCATCTGTCCCGTAGGCGTGGATCGCGAACATGGCCAACGAACCCTGTACCGAAACGAGGGAGCGGATACCCGAATCCACAGCTTCGAGCTCCATGCACGCAAGCCCGTACGCCGTCGGAGACGTGCCCTGCGCCCCGTACCCGTGCAGATGCATCCCGAGTACGCCCAGACCGCCAAGCTCTTTGGCCAGGTCCCGGGCGGGCAGCTCGCCGGACTCGTACCACTGCTCGACGTGCGGGCGCACGTGGGCCGCGAGATATGAACGCACCGTGTCCCGAATCGCGAGCTCGTCGTCCGACAGGAGAGAGTCGGCGGCGATGAGATCGAGAGGCGCAACGGACTCGGCGGGCATCGGTGCTCCAAGAAGGCTACGGAATGTCGGCCCATACTGACCGGCACGGCCGGTCGACCGCCTGGCAGTCGTTCGGCGACCGTCAGAGCCGGCCGTCGGCTACCCTACTGCGCCGCCGACCGCGCGGAAGCGCCCGGCGGAACCGGCGCCGGCGCGA
>Ga0075017_100002381_pt1 | contig 11736 bp, 16 predicted proteins | sample AleBraG_ABR_2012_FD_71475 | JGI IMG/M metagenome (GOLD analysis project Ga0075017, IMG submission 71475) | Freshwater sediment microbial communities in response to fracking from Pennsylvania, USA - Alex Branch Run_MetaG_ABR_2012 | ecosystem: Environmental > Aquatic > Freshwater > Creek >...
GAGGACTGGTGTAATAAATTTAGCGCGGCCCTTGTTAAGCCGTTGAAAACGCCAAAACTGACATCAAGGCTGACCCCGATGGCGGCGTGGATATCCATTCTTCACTGCACCAATTTTGGGTAACTGACTCCATTCTTTCACCGGGCGTATTTTCCATCCAAAAGGAGGTTCCCCCATGAATGCAAATCCCCCGAAGAAATCGCCAGCGACAGTCACGTGTGAGCCACAAGAGCTCGAACACCAGATCAGCCTACACGCGTACGAACTCTATGAGGCCCGCGGCAGGGAGGACGGTCACGAGCTGGACGACTGGCTCCGCGCCGAAGAAGAAATCAGGGAGAAGACAGTTACCTCTGCAGCCGCCTGATCCAGACAACACGCACCAAAGCGAATTAAGAAAGCCCCGGACCCGATCCGGGGCCTTTTTCATGCAAACCCGAGAATATTACGTCCGCGCCATAGCTCGGCGGAGTATCATCTGGACTCATGCCGAGGTCAAACGCTTTATGACTCGCCCGCGGGGCAACCCCAACTGGGGCCGTCCCATGCCACCCGTTTCAATCCTCTGTACGGAATTCGAAATGCAGGTGAGGCAATTACAACTGACGCCAGAGACCTATGTTTTCTCGGATCGGCTCCGCAGCTGGTGCGAGCGAAACAGGAACCGATTCTACATCCCAGAATGGCTGCTTGATCAGTGGGACATCGCTGTAGATGCGGACCTCACCGGCGCCGCATAATCTTCCGATCACACTTGCAAGCGCCTATGGCTTTTCCATTACCGCCCTACCCCTGACTTTCGTCAGCATCGCCCTCTTCTCCGCCAAAAAATGTCATCGCCTCTTCATCTTCTATATCTTGCGCGGAATCTACGACGGCAACAACTTCACGCTTTGTACAAATCGCCTCACCGGCACTGATGTTCTCGGCGATTTCTGCGAGGTCGCTCTCCGCCAGATTCGAATCTCACCAGACTTCAATCCGAACTTTGTAGTACGCCATCGCACCTCCTCCCTGGGTGGGAGTCTGCTTCGTGATTTTCACTCCATCCCCGCCGATGCGTTTTGGCCGTTTCAACGAACTCACGACACGTCGGAGTCGTTTGCGTTGAAGACCGCTAGAGGCCTAAAGTCTAACTGATGCCCGAGCTACCCACTCAGGTCCCGTGGAGACGCTTCGTTTGCGTGCTCCGGAAACTGGGCTACACCGCTCAAAAGACGAAGCAAGGTTCAATAAGATCGTTCATGAACTCGGAACGTATCCCGAATGTTGTTTCATTCCGGGAACCCCATCCCGGACAAAACCTGCGCCCACCAATGTTGCGCATGTGTCTTCGCAAACTGCTCCTGGATCAGGATGAGTTCGTGCAGTTGTTGAAAGACTGCTAAATCGGACGCGCGAACGACAATTCATGACCATCCGGATCTGGCATGTGGAAATACCGCTCCCCCCAGGAGGCGTCTCGCGGACTCTCTGGATTAAATCCCTTTCCCCGCAGGTACTCCCAGAATGCATCTACATCCGCCACGTAGAAAATCATCCGTCCCCAACCAGGAACCGAATGGCCTTGCTCTAGATTAAGGATAGTGGCGCTGCCGTCCTTGGCGCGAAGCGAAGAGAAAAACGCATCTTCCCCTCCGAAAATAATCTCCATGCCCAAAATATCCCCGTAGAACCGCACCGACCGCCGCATGTCCGCGACCCGAAGCGTAACCGCCGAAATTTTCTCCACCATCATTGTCATAACCCCAGCAGTTTACGCCCGGCAGCGCTTGAATCTTCGCACTGGGAAGCATAGCGTGGAAGAAGGGGAGGTGGCCGATGACGTACGTCATTGCCGAGCCCTGCATCGGGGTGAAGGACACCGCCTGCGTCGATGCCTGCCCCGTAGATTGCATCCACCCAAAGAAGAACGCGACCTACGACGATGGCCGCCCGGGCTTCGACGATGTCCAACAGCTCTACATCGATCCCATCGAGTGCATCGATTGCGGCGCCTGCGTGCCGGTCTGCCCGGTGTCAGCGATTTTTGCGTTGGATGACCTGCCCGAGAAGTGGAAGCACTTCACGGAAATCAACGCGAACTACGTCCAAGACGGCAAATTCAAGCCCGACGAATTCGCCAAGCACCAGACAACGAAGTAGGGGGGAACCCAGACCAATTGCAGAGCCTTTGATTCTCCAAAAGGTAGGTCCATACAGGCAGAAACTTAGAAAGGGACGGTTAAGAGAGGAAAAATCGCCGCACCCTCAAAAGAGAGGGACTGCCACACCTTATATATATGTAATGCTATCCAATTTCTCAAACCCCGTCCACGCACAACCCCAACCCTAGCCACTAACGCAGCGCTTTTCTTTGCCTGAAAACAGGCACTTTCGTGCCATTGCCTACCCCTACCCGCGGGCGGAGAATGCCTGCGCGAGAGAAGCGTCTTGGGGGCGTCGCGGTCAACCAGCTCGACAGTACCCCTCGACAACATTAACGCCACTTCACCCGCGGCCGAGTCATATCGGCCGCGTTCTTATTTGACCAGAATTTCCGGGGCGCAAAGTCGCTGCTCACATTGCCCGGCAGCGGGCAATCGCGCTGTCCCATAGCGCAACTTGGTCACAACTTGGTCACGGCCGCGCCGGTCCGGAGCACTGGAACTCAACGAAACCAATCCCAGCTCCCAACTCTGTTTCTCAAAACATTTCCGCATCCCCAAGCCAAAACCCCGCCACGCGACCACGCAGAATTCGAGGCGTTTATCTCATGAGAGATCTGCGTCCCGGCCACGCACAATTCGGGGCTTGCTGTTGACAGCGCTGCCACAATCCAGTACGACTGAATAAACCACACCCGCCTAATTAATCTTCTTATCAGTCGCTTCGCCACACTTCACCAAAATGTCAAACCCAGCACACCACCACCAGAATCCTCCGTGTCCGCAGTGCCACTGCACGTTCACTACGAGGAGAGGCAAACGCCCCAACCGTCTGCAGTGTGGTCCGCAAAAACTCCAGTCAACAGTTTTACGGCCCCATGTAACATTGGATCGCCTGGGTAACGCGACTCAGTTTCCTGCTCTTGAAGGTTGTTGATTTCAAAGGCGTTCAGGCCGGATAATATTTTGGCGAAGGAGAATCTCACAGACGCAATATTTCGCGAGCACTGGCAGGGAATTGCAGGACCGTGGAGGATCGGGATTTTGATTGGGTGAGGGAGATGTGAAAACATCTGTCAAATTGCATTCTCCGTCTTTGAACAAACTCTGTGTCCATTTTGTGTCCTACCACGTTCAATCGCATTCGATTTCTCAAGCTTTTTCAACGTTCTGGAAGAGCCATTCGTGCGGGCGTTATCTTTGCTAAGTTATTGTCGAAGCTGCATCTTGATGCGTTTTGCAGCCATCTTAAGGAGCTAACCCTTAATCAGCACGTTCGATGCTTGAAACAACAGGGGTCCTGAGGGGACGCATCCAGCCCGGCAAACCTCGTCCGATTCTAAGGAGTCGCCAGTCCCAGAATACTGGGCATTAATCCCACTCCTCTGTCCATGCAGTTTGCGGGTCCCGGCTTGAGCCGGCCCAGAACTTGTGTTCTCATGGGTTAAATGCGTGCGCGCCGCAACCCCAACCCGCAACCTGCATTCTGAAGGAGAAAAAATCATGAGCAAGAAAATCTCGCCCATCCCCGAGGGATACAACTCCATCACACCTTACCTGATCATCAAAGGCGCCGCCGAAGCAATTGAGTACTACAAAAATGTTTTCGGTGCTACTGAGGTCTTTCGCATGGACCAGCCCGATGGCAAAGTCGGTCACGCTGAGCTGAAGATCGGCGACTCGCGCATAATGCTGGCCGACGAAAATCCAGCCATGGGAGCGGGGCACGCCAGTGCTACCAGCATCGGCGCGAGCCCAGTGAGCCTGTATTTGTACATCCTCGATGTCGATCGCGTAGTCGAGCGCGCGGTCGCTGCGGGCGCGAAAATTCTGAAGCCGGTACAGGACCAGTTCTACGGAGACCGCTCCGGTTTCATCCAGGATCCATTCGGGCACCTCTGGGGCGTCGCAACTCACGTCGAAGATGTGGCGCCGCAAGAGTTAGAAGAACGCGCGAAGAGGGCGAAGCAGGCCGCTTAGAATGAAGCGACGAGGGCGGCGGCCTTCCGCCGCTCTCCCTCCTAAGCGTCAGTTCATTTGTCTCACGGGCCGGTGATGTGCTAGCGTTCGGGGAATAGTATGCGTCGGATCGTCGCCAATCTCGTACTCTCTGTCATGGCCTGGAGCTTCGTGGCTCCAGCGGCCATAGGAGTAACGGGAACCGGCGCGCCGGCCTGTTGTCGTCGGAACGGCAAGCACCATTGCGCGTCGGGAACGTCCGGCACGACCGGAATGTGGACTGACGACCTTCCGGGTTTTCAGGCCAATTCTACTGATTGTCCGTATCGTTCGCAGATAGCCACGCCCAGTGGCACAGCGCGGCCACAAAGCCCTGAAGCCTCCACACTGCAACAGCTATCCGCGAGCTTTGTTGCCGCAGTGGATTGCCTCTTTTTTGAGTCACGCCTCACCACCTGCAATTCGCAGCGCGGTCCACCCGCTTTTGGCTCCAGCCAACTCTGAAAAAGGGTGTAGGGAATCCGTTCTATTGCACTTTGATCGCAACCATTCCATGACTGCGAGCTGAGTGGACTGAGCCGATTCTTCAATGCTTCCCTAACAACGCAGTTTTCTGGCGAGGCCTTCTAGCTCTTTTGTCGTGAGCTGCACCAGCCAGTCCCACGGTCTTTGGGCAAGTGTGGCCACGCGCAATTAGAGCTGTCCGAAATAGGAGAAAGTATGACGTGCCGGACTGCCGTTTTATGTGGTGTCGTAGTCCTTCTGAGTTCCATAGGCCTCGCGACAATCTTCGGATCGGTTCGAGGGATCATTCATGATCCCCAGCACCGTCCGATTCAAGGTGCCATGGTGATGCTGAAATCGAAATCGTCCGAATGGACGAAAAGCGCGAGCACTGATGCCAACGGCGAGTTTGCGTTCAATGGAGTGCCTCTTGGCGACTACTCCATCAGCGTGGCGAGTCCCGGATTTGTCCAGGCGGTGCAGAATGTAGTCGTCAATTCGGGTACTGAACCTGTAGTCCACTTTCAGCTGAGTCTGGCGGGTGCGAAAGAGACACTGAACGTATCAGGCGTGCCCGACGTTGCGCCAACTGATTCCGTAACTCCCATCACTCTGGTGAATCGCCAAGAGATCGAACGAACACCTGGCGCATCTCGCAGCAACAGCATGGCAATGATTACGGATTTCGTCCCCGGCGCCTACGTCACGCATGACCAGCTGCACATCCGTGGAGGCCATCAGACAAGCTGGCTAGTGGACGGCGTCCCGGTACCAAACACGAACATAGCCTCCAACCTTGGGCCACAGTTTGATCCCAAAGACATCGACTACCTGGAGGTCAACCGCGGCAGCTACAGCGCGGAATTCGGCGACCGGACTTATGGCGTGTTCAACATCGTCCCGCGTTCTGGCTTCGAACGCAACAATCAAGCCGAACTGGTTCTCAGCGCCGGCAACTTCCATCAAACGAACGACCAATTTAGCTTCGGCAGTCATACGGAGCGTTTTGCTTACTACGCCAGTGTGAATGGGAACCGCAGCGATCTGGGCCTACAAACGCCCGTTTCGAAAGTAGTCCACGATGCCGCTAATGGCTACGGCGGTTTCGGATCGTTCATTTTCAACGCCGATCCTTCCGATCAATTGCGCCTCGTGACGTCATTGCGCAAGGATTATTACCAGATCCCATACGACCCGTTTCCAAACGACCTTGAAAACGGATCGATACCCGGGAATGACTTCACTCCGCAGTATCCCAGCATCGGTCTGCGCGACGGCAATCATGAATCCGATGCCCTGGTGAATTTTTCGTGGGTTCACACATTCAACTCCAAAGTATTGTTGACGGTGTCGCCTTTCTATCACCGCAACGGTGCCGACTACGACAGCTCGCCTACTGACAATCCCATTGCCACCACCGATCATCACACTTCCACCTACGCGGGTGGACAGGTGAGTTTCAGCGCCAATGTCGCGAGGAACAATCTTCAGGCAGGGTTCTACGGCTTTCACCAACACGACGATCAACTCTTCGCGGCTATCTTCAACGATGGTAGTAACCCACCATTTACCGAGCGTGATCCCGCTTCGGGCGGTTTGGAAGCCTTTTTCGTCGACGACAAATTCAAACCATTTTCATGGCTGACGCTCTCCGCCGGAATGCGCCCCACGCACTTCAGCGGCGGAATGACGGAGAATGCCATCAGCCCACGATTCGGTGTCGCATTGAATATCCCCCGCCTGAATTGGACTTTCCGTGCCTTCTATGGACACTACTACCAGGCACCGCCTCTGCTGACGGTTGGAGGTCCTTTAGAGCAATTTTGCAATACGAACAATTGCGGTTTCCTCCCGCTACAGGGAGAGCGCGACGAAGAGCATCAGTTCGGAGTCACCATTCCCTACCGCGGGTGGGTTCTAGACGTCGCCAACTTCCAAACCAACGCTCAGAATTTCTTTGACCATAGCTGCATCGGTTCTGGACTATGTTTGCCCATCACCATTGAGGGAGCCAAAATCCGTGGCTGGGAACTGACGCTCCGTTCTCCCCGCATCGCTCACCGTGGACAAATCCACCTTGCGTACTCCAATCAAATCGCGGAAGGCAAGCTGCCCATCACAGGCGGCTTGACGAATTTTTCGCCCCCGAGCGACCTCTTCCCGCTCGATCACGATCAACGAAATACTCTCAATCTTGGCGGCGACATCACTCTTCCGTGGCGTTCGTTTGCTTCCACCAATGTCTACTACGGCTCTGGCTTCAGCAATGCCTTTCCAGGGCAGCCATATCCAGGGGACCACTTGCCACAGCACACCACCTTCGATCTCTCGATTGGCAAAGACTTCGGTGAGCGCTTTTCCGCGTCGCTGAATGCCCTGAATCTGGCCAACCGCCGGGTGGATCTCGATAACAGCCAGACTTTCGGTGGCTTCCACTGGAACAACCCAAGGGAGATTTATGTCGAGTTCCGCTATCGATTCCACTACTAGCGAGTGACGAGGCCATCGTCATTCACGCCAAGCCCGACGGTGGGCATGCTGCACGCGGCAGAAGTGAAAACTCGCCGCAGACATGAAAGGGACCGGGCATCATCATTGAGACCGACAGAATGTTGCAGCGATTCGTTATCAATTCGTTAGAATGCTGCCTTCGGTAGCGGGCCGGCGATGCGAGAGGGTCGGCGGGCCTTCGCAAATCACTTCAAATCAGTAGGCTGGTTTACCATAGACTTACGTGCGCTTAGAATGCTGTCCGTGTCGCATTAAGTCCTTTGATTGACATTTGAAATCGGCTTCGAATCCCACTCTCTCCGCCAGTTTTAAACGACTTAGCTGGTTTAGCAATCAGTTTGCAATCACTTTACGGGGTAGGGCCAACCCTACGACCTTCGAGTGCGCTTGTGCCATCTCATCCGTGACCACGTCGCCATAGATGTTCAGCGTTGTCCGGATGTCCGAGTGCCTCATTAGCTTTTGCTGGACGGCAATCGGAGTTCCTACTGCGTCAAGCCAGGAGCGGTAGCTGTGGCGCAACGAATGGGTGCCCAGTTTCCCAATTCCCGCCGTGGAAGCTGCCTGCTGAAACATCAGCCAGACCCACGGGTACGAAACTGGTAGCCGGCCAAGCTTAACTGGGCTGGCAAACATCCAATCTTCATCCGACGAAAATTGGCTGTTCTGCCTCCACGTTTTCAGCACTTCCAGCAGCGCTGCATCGATGGACATCAGTTTGCCCGAGTAGGTGGTTTTCACGTCGTCCACCTGCTGGCGGACGATCGCCCGTTCAACTCGGAGCTTGCTGTTGAGCCAGTCCACATCTGACCACCTCAAAGCGAGGCATTCGCTGATGCGCAGACCGAAGCAAACGCAGACGAGCGCAATTGTGCGGATGGGTTCCTCCAATTGTTCCAGGAACAGTTGGAACTCTTCCACCGTCAAACTGCGAGGCCTCCGCATTCGCTTGGTTGCCCCTTTGATTGTGACCAACTCCATTGGGTTGCGTTGTGTGGCCGCATCACCGCGCCACATGGCGTAATCCCAAAGTGCGTGGATCAGGCCACGCACGTGAACCCTGCTCTTGGGGGAGAGAGTCAGAGATTGCAACCATAATTCCACGGGACGGGCTTGCAAATCCGTAAGCGGGCAGTTCCGCCAACGTGGGAGTATGTGATTGTTCAGCCAAGCCTCGTAGCCCCGGCGCGTGCTGAAGCGTCGAGGCATCTTTTCGCTCCGGTACTGGTCAACGATGTTATTCACTGTGACGACTGGGTTGCTGCTGACTGGGTTTTCCACCAAACGCCGAAATGGTTCGGCAGCACGCCACGCTGATGTTTTCGTGGGAAACTCGCGTACCGAGCCGATGAACTTCGTACGTCGATGGCCGTTTTCACACCAGAGGAAATTCCAAGTTCTTCGACGCTTGTCGAAGACAACACTACCTTGTTGTAGCCGTGCTCGTTTCATAGTCTCCTTTCGTTAGCGAGCACGGACGGCTGCGCCGAGCTTACCACAGGTTTCTTCTGGATTATGGCTGAGTCCAGATCCGATTGCAGGAAACGCCAGACCCGGCGCTGCGTGCCGGTGAGCGCGTAGGCTTTCAGTCTGCCTTGTCGCGCCCACAGTAGAATCGTGCGCACCTTGAAGTTGAGGTATTCCGCCGCTTCTGCTGCGGTTAGCCATGTCGGGGGTGCCGCGCCGAAAGCACGTTGGGTGACGGGTTGGCTGGGAGAATAGTCAGAATCAGAGGGTTGGGATTGGCGATACATATTGACTCCGTTGGGACGAGGGGCGCAGTACAAGCGATATTTCGGTTTTCTTCTTTCGCTTCCATAGTTGCGGGGTGGGTTGGAACTGCGAGGGTTCAGTCAAGGGCGATCGGAGGGAGTCGCGCCAGCGAGCCCGCCCCTTGACGGGTTCTTCGCAGTTCCGATCTCGTTCACGTGGAAGCGAAAGAAGATGCTGTATGCACGGGATGTTGTTGGTGTGTTTCATTGCTTCGGGTGATTGGGCGATATGGCCTTGCGCTGCGTTTTGCGCGTGGAGTGAACTGCGGGCGCACTTGATGCTGCCTCTGGCGGCTGCGATGATCGATGAAGCCGGCTTCGGAAGGTTGCCCTTCCACGAGTTTGGGCTTGGGGTTCACGGCAAGAGCAGCCCCTTGGCCTTTTCAATCTCCTCGAAGAGCCGCCGCCGATAACTCTGGGCGCGGATCACTAGCGACGCCCGCTGCAGCTCTGGGACGTTCAGCCTGCGTTCGACAATCTGGCCGAGCGTGACGCCGTGTTGCCGGGCGGGGTTTTCCAGTTCCGGCAAACGGAACTCCATTGCAAGGACAACTGGCTGGAAGACGCTGCGAAATTGCTTGGCCTGCTCGCTCTCCCGCCAGTAGGAAAAATCAGCTTGATGTGTCGTGGCGTTCTCAACTACAACGTAGTTCACTCTGTCCTGCAGCCGGGCAGCCCAGCTCAGGATACTTTCCACACTCGCCGGGTCAGGAGTGATGATACCGATGGCCGTGAATGCCACGCCCGTAGCCGCTACATCCTCGGACATGCTGTCGAACCACTCGTGAGTTACTTGCCCGGAACTTGCGCCCATGTCCGCCAGGATGATGGGCGCGCCGTCTGCTAAGTGGTCAACAAATGCGTCGAGGCCCGCGGCGGTGTGAATGTTGACCTTGGTTACCTTGCCATCGAAATAGTGCTTCAAACTTCCCCGAGATTTGTTTTCTGTGTCCATGTCGAGAAGGGTCACTGGAATTTGGTGGCACTCGAACCATTCGGCGAGGACGAGCATGAAGCTCGTTTTGCCGACTCCTCCTTTTCCTCCCATGGTGAGAATGACGCGCTTGGACGGGGCGGTGGACGCGACGACAGGGGGTGAATTGGAGTTTTTCCGTTCGGCTGTTGCAGCAGTGTTGGAGTCGTACATATATGGCTACTCCTTCGTTCTTTGATTACGATGAAGCCGCAACGGTTCGTCTGGGTTGTATTCGAAAAGAAGTTTTTTCGTGGGCGTTTTGAGCGGTCGGTCTTTCAATTCCTTAATCGTCTTTGCAATGCCTTCCAGTGCCTTCTGAGGTCTTCCAGTGCTCTTGTGACCCTCTGTGTCCTTATAAGTACTTGTAAGTCCTTCCATGTTCTTCTTAGTCGCTGTTGTTCTCGAAGTCGAGAGCGACGGCTTCGCTTTTGATTTCGACCGTGCGAGTACAAAATCATTGACGGTGCTCGTCCCTGCCTTGAGGCCACAGGCTTTCTTGAGCACCTGTGCAATTTCTCGATAGGTGCGGCCTCGCTTCCGCATCTCAGTGATTAGGTCGCTGTAGGGTTCGAGGCGGGAGCGCGGTTCCTTCGCTGGCAGGCTGTTGAGTATGGCTTCAAATTTGTCGTCCACGATTTTCCTCCGAATGACTCGGCGAGATGGAATCCGACTAGTACTGATAGAGACGCGGAACGGGGACCGAAAGGATGGCCAGACAGTCACCGGATGCATACCGGATTTGCACCGGACATACGCCGGACGCATGCCGGTCGGCATTCAGGGTCGCGCACGCGACACCGGACCTAACGCGCAGCGTTAGGGATGGTGTCTTGTTGCAAGTGAGAAGTTAAAGGCGTTCAACCATGCTTACGATTCGCGCCATGTCCGACGGAACAGGCTACTCTGCCCGCCATTTGGAGCATAGCGACTACTACGCCGAAGGCGAGCGTGTCACGGGCCAATGGCAGGGCCGGGGAGCGGAGTTGCTCGGCCTAGCCGGGGAAGTTGAGTCCGAACAATTCGAGGCTCTGCGCCAGGGCCTCGATCCCCAAAGCGGCGAGTTCCTCCGACAGCGCCACAGCGCCGACCGCACAGCCGCTGATGGCAGCACCCAAAGCCGAGGCCGAAACCTGTACGACTTCACTATCTCGGCTCCGAAGTCGGTTTCAATCATGGCCAAACTGGGTGGCGACGCCCGATTGACGGAAGCGCATCGCAAGGCCGTTCAAGAAACGCTGAAAGAGCTGGAATGCCATGCCGCAAGCCGCGTCCGAAAAGACAGGGCCAACGATGACCGCGCGACTGGCAACCTCATACTGGCCGTCTATCACCACGACACCAGCCGCGAACTTGACCCCCAGCTTCACACCCACGCGGTTGCGGCCAATCTGACCTACGACGGCTCTGAGGGCCGCTGGAAGGCGCTGCAAGCCTCTGGTATCTACGAACAACGGGCTTACCTGACTGAGGTCTATCGGAACGCCTTGGCCCGCGAGGTGCGCTCTCTCGGTTACGAGATCGACGACCGGCGTAGCTCCAAGGGCAAGAACCTGGGCTTTGAGATCGAGGGCGTCTCGGATGAGTTGCTCGAAAAGTACAGCCAGCGCAGCAAGCAGCGCGACCGGGCCATTGCCGAGTTTGTCGAGAGTAAGGGGTCGCCAGCCCAGCGACAACGAAATCGCCGTGTTGGTTCGTGAGTCGCGGGCCGATAAGCTGATCGAGATTTCAACTGCGGAAGTGCATTCGCGCCAAACGGCTCGATTGACCCCGGAGGAGAGCCTAACTCTTGAACGAACCCGAGAAACGGCCCTGGACAGATCTCAAACGCTGCAACCAGAACTGGAGCCTGCAGATCCCTCCTTAGACT
>Ga0075017_100002382_pt1 | contig 11735 bp, 11 predicted proteins | sample AleBraG_ABR_2012_FD_71475 | JGI IMG/M metagenome (GOLD analysis project Ga0075017, IMG submission 71475) | Freshwater sediment microbial communities in response to fracking from Pennsylvania, USA - Alex Branch Run_MetaG_ABR_2012 | ecosystem: Environmental > Aquatic > Freshwater > Creek >...
GGCGTAGGTTCCGCACCCATGAGCGAGCGCCGCGCCACCAGCTCCGTGTACAGCGGTGTCACGCCGACGCCGGTGCAGAAGGCCAACCCTCAGGCGCCATCGGGCAACAAGACCGACATCGTCACCGAGCGCATCGTTGTCACCCCGCCGATGCCCGGTACCGACGACGCGAGTGGCGACGCCGGCGCGTACCCCCACGAGCCGATCCCGGTCGGGTTCTTCATCGACTACGAGCCGGGCGAGCTGCTCTGCGACTTCGTCGATCCGGTCCTCCTCGCCTTCGAGGACGCGATGAACAGCGGCCGCCTCACCAAAGCGGTGGAGCTGATCACGCGTGTCGCGGTCGGTCTGCCGACGCGTGGCGCGCGCTTCCCGGTGGCGGAGTACCACCGGATGGTCGACGAGGGTGCGCTGATCGTGATGGGCCCCGGTGCCAGCGACAACGCGGTGATCCTCAAGGACCACATCGAGGCGCGGGAGGTGCCGGCCGTCGGCGTGGTCGGCACGTCGCAGTTCTCCGGCGAGTACTGCTTCACCCTGCCCAACGGCGGGCACGGTGAAGAGGCCGCGCTGGTCGCCAACTACCTCGCGCAGCAGGGGTATCGCCGTATCGCGTTGTTCGGTGAGCACGGCGGCACCGGTGACACCGAGTACCGCAACTGGTTCGCCGACCAGGCCCGCGTGCAGGGTGTGCACGTCGTGTTCGAGCACCTCCTCGAACGACGCCCCGCCGACGGCGAGCTCGACCCGATCCTGATCGACGTGCGCGCCCGCATCGCGCCCGATGCGCTCGTCTACATGGGCACCGGCTGGACCACCCCCGCGTACAACGCCGCGCTCGGCCGTATCGGCTGGGACCCGCCGCGCGTGTGCAACGCCGCGTTCATGTGGGCGCCGCACGACGAGGCGTGGATGCGCGCGCTCGAGGGCTGGACGGGCATCGACCAGCTCACAGGGCCCGACGGACCCGACGCCAACCTCAACTACAACTCATTGCTCGACCGCTTCGAAGCGCGCTTCGGTCGGCGCGTCGACCACGTGGTGATCGCGCTCGGGTACGACCTGGGTCGGGTGGTCGCGGAAGCGATCGTGAACGCGCCGATGATGAGCGGGCGGGGGCTGAAGCTCGGCCTCGAGCGCATCAAGATGTTCCCGTCGGCCATCGGCGGGGCGCGCACGCACATCACGTTCGGCGCGCAGGACCACCGCGGCTACAAGGGCGACTTCCTCGTGATGCGCCAGTTGGTCGATCAGCGCTACGTGTACCGCGGCGGCCTCGTTCCCCGCCATCGCGTCGGCGACGGGTAGCCGCGCTCACGCGCCATCGGTGCCTCAACCCGCGTACATGGGCGTCTGGAACTCGGCGTCGCGCACGGGCGGCTCGTAGCCGAGGTCGTGGGCGAGCTGCAGCGCGACGACGCCTTCGGTGACGCTGAGCAACGGTGTCGTCGAGATCGACTTGATCCCGCGACCGGCGGATGCGGCGATCGAGACGGCGGCCGCGGCCGTGTTGTCGGGCAGGTCGACGATGCAGACGACGTCGTAGTCGCCGAACGCCAGGTAGAAGTCCTCGAGTCGCCCGCCGGCCTTCTCGACCATCGTGCGCACGGGACGCGAACGGTCCTGGGGCTGGAGGACGAGCGCCTCCCACGCCTCGGCGGTGTACGCGGCCTGGACCAGGTATCGAGCCATGGGTCCTCCTGAGCGGCGAGCTGAGGGGCGTGCTGTCTGTCGATGGTGCGACGGATCGCCGCTGGCGTCAACCACACCCGTGAGGGCCGGGCGTGAGCCGGCCAACGGTGAGAAGATCGCCGCTCAGCGAACCGCGAACAAGGGGGACGTTCGATGCGCGCAGCAGTGGTCGAGACCGTGCCGGGAGGCGTTGGGATCTCCGACGTCGAGGTCGACGATCCGCGCGCCGGCGAGGTGCTCGTGCGCACCGTGGCCACGGGCGTCTGCCACAGCGACCTGCACGCGATGCACGGACACGGGATCGTGGCACCGTCGCCGTTCGTGCTCGGCCACGAGCCCGCGGGCGTGGTCGAGGCCATCGGGCCCGGCGTCCACAACGTGAAGCCCGGCGATCACGTGGTGGCCTGCCTCTCGGTGTACTGCGGTCACTGTGCCAACTGCCTCACCGGTCACTCGTACCGGTGCTTCACCGACGACGACGCGCGTGGCGCCGACGCGCCGCCGCGGCTCACCCGCGATGGTGCGCCCATCCACCAATTCGTGGGGGTCGGTGGCTTCGGCGAGCGCATGTTGGTGAGCCAGCACCACCTCGTCGCCATCGACAAGGCGTTGCCGCTCGAACGGGCGTGCCTGCTCGGCTGCGGTGTGCTCACCGGGGTCGGCGCAGCGTTGAACACCACGCCGGTGCGCGCAGGATCCACGGTCGCGGTGATCGGCTGCGGTGGTGTGGGGATCTCGGCGATCCAGGGGGCGCGTCTGGCTCACGCGCGGCGCATCGTCGCGGTCGACGTGAGTGACGAGAAGCTCGACTTGGCGCGGCGCTGCGGCGCAACCGACGTGGTCGACGCCCGCAACGACGACGCCGTGGTGGCGGTGCAGAAGCTGTTGCGCGGCGGAGCCGACTTCGTGTTCGAGGCGATCGGCAACGCCACGACCATCCAGCAGGCGCTCGGGATGGCCGGGTTCGGCGGCGCGGTGACCGTCGTCGGTATCCCCGGCGCCGAGGATCAGGTGACGATCAGTGGGATCGACCTGCTGATGGGCAAGTCGATCCGTCAGTCGCTCATGGGCTCGAACCGCTTCGTGGCCGACATCCCGCTGCTGGCGGGGTTCGCGCTCGACGGTGTGCTCGATCTCGACGCCATGGTGAGCGTCGAAGCACCACTCGACGACCTGCCGAAGGTGCTCGACGATCTCGAGGCCGGCGAGGTGCTGGGCCGCGCGGTCATCACCTTCGGCTGAGGTTTCACTCGCGCCAGCGGTACGCGCCGAAGGGGCGTGGGGTCACGACGCCCGGGGGCGCGGCGAGCACGTCGGGGATGGCGCGCACGCCGGTCATCGCGACTGCGAGCTGACCGCCGGTCGTGTCGGGGAGGTCGTCGAGCGCGACGTTGTCGATCTGCAGGTCGACGGTCATCGCCGGCGAACCCTCGATGCGTACCCGGAGCGAGAACTGCCCGTTGTTGACGCAGTCCCACTCGGGGATGTCCGTCACGGTCCAGTACTCCTCGGCCACGAGCACGGCCCGACCATCGCGGTACGCCGACCACGACATCACCTGGCCGACCACTGTGCCCGGCGCGAACGTGAAGTGCGGCGTCGTCACCTCGTGGTCGACGGTCGCGGTGGTGAGGTCGGTGCGGATCTCGTCGACGGTGAGGCCGAGCAGATCGGCGGTGGTGGCGAGCGCCTGCTCGTACTGCACCGACACCGCCCGGAACATCTTCGACGCGACCGTCACCTCAGCGGGGGCCTTGCCCATGCCCATGAGCTCCACGAGCATCTCGGGCGCGCTCACCGGTGAGCAGTCGACGAACTCCTGCACCGTGATCGTGTCGACCCGCTGCGACAGCGCGGTGAGAGCCGTCGCCAGCCGTTCGAACATGAACCCGGGGTTCTCGCCCGCGGCGTGGAACCGCACGCCCGCTTCGGCGCACGCGGCGGGGATGCGCGCGTCGGCTCCGTGCCCGTAGGTGCGCAGGTGGTTGTACGAGGTGGTGGTGATGACGTTCTTGCCCGAGGCCAGCAGCGCCACGATGTCGTCGAGGTTGGTGTTCTCCGCATAGCCCTTGCTCGCGGCATGGAGCACGACGTCGGCATCGAGGGCGAGGATCTCGTCCTTGCTCGCGGTGGCGAGCACGCCGGTGGGTCCGCGCCCGACCAGTGTGCCCGCGTCGATCCCGGCTTTCGCCGGGCTGAACACGAACACGCCGACGAGATGGAGCGTGGGGTCGTCGATCACCTCGCGCAGTTGTGCGCTGCCCACCGACCCCGTGGCCCACTGGATGACGCGCGTCATGGAGGAGGAGTCAGCCGGCGAACGGCGGGACGAGCCCCTCGATGGTGCCGTGCATCACCACCGCGCTGGCGTCGGGCAGCACCCGCCGGGCCACGAGGAACTCGCTGCCCATCCACCCCTGGCGGATGAAGCGACCGAAGCGGATGCGGGTGCCCGGTGCGCCACACGACGCCGGCAGCATCTTGATGCGCTCCAGTGACTCCTTGACGCCCGGGCCGGTGAGCGGCCGGGCCTGCGACAGGCCGAGCATCAGCACCCGGCCGATGTCGAAGCACACCAGAGGGAAGAAGTAGTCGGCGCGCTTGCCCGAGCGCGCCTCGTACGCGGTGAGGAACTCCTGGGCGAGGGTGTTGCGCTCGTCCCACTGGTCGAGTCCGATCCAGCCGGCGAGCTCGTGGCGCCACCAGTCGCTGGTGGTCGCGAACTCGAAGGCGGTGGTCGTGTAGCGCGGCGAGTCCCACCCGAGCGTGGCGAGCGCCGTGTTCACGCCGACGAGGCCGAGGCCGAAGCCCACGTGCATCAGCGCGTCGGCGTTGCCGGCGTGCAGCTCCTCGACCGCGCGCAGCTTGTCGGCCTCCACTTGCGGGATCGCGGCCTCGCCGGTGATGCGCAGCCCTTCGTTCGTACACGCGCGGCGCGCCGAGCGCAGGTACTCGTGTCCGATGTGCGAGTCCTCGAACGCGATCGCCACCGACGTCGCCCCGTCGAGCGCGGCCACCCGGGCCATGATGATCGGTTCCTCGTCGAGCGAACCCGACGGCAGCGCGAACGAGTACTCGTTGAGCATGCCTTCGGTCGCGGCGAGGGTGATCGTCGGCACCTGCGCGGCCTCGATGAACGGTGCGAGCGCGATGCCGTTCTCCGACACCTGCGGGCCGAACACCACCACGCAGTCCTCTTCGACGAGCTCGTGGTAGGCGTCGCGCACCGCGCGGAACGTGCCCTTGGGCAGGCCCTGCACCGCCCGCACCACGAACTCGACCGGGCGTTCCACCACACCCCGGGCCACGTAGTCCTCGGCGACCATCTCGAGGACGGGGAGGATGTTCTCGTCGTAGTTGCCCTCCTCGTCGATCCAGTCGATCAACACGCCCACGCGGGCCGGACTCACTCCACTCACTGGTTACCCCTCGAGGAATTGTCGTGTGCCATCGGTTCGGCCTTGTTCAGCACGGGCGGCCGACGAAGTCTCGCACGTCGGCCAGGTCGAGCACGCCCGGCGCCGCCGCGTGCACGACCGGGATCGCGTGCACCGCGTGCATCGCCGTGGCGAGGCACCCCATGTCGGTGTGGTCCTCACCCTGCGTGCCGAGGACGAGGTTGGCCCGCATCGTCGGCGCGCCATCGAACTCGATCTCGTACCCCTCGCGCCCCGACCACGCGGGCGCCACGTCGTCGGCCATCCAGGTGACGTGCTCCACGGTGATCGTGAGCGGGCCACACCGGGCCCGCAGTCCGAGCTTCATCGCGCCGACGGTGCCGGCCGGGATCGTGCCCGCCGCCACGCACAGCTCGCGCTCGGTGACCAGGGTCTCGCGGAACGGCTCGATCGACTCGACCGTCGCGCCGAGCGCCTTGGCGATCACCGACGCGGTGCCGACGAACGCGCTCGCCGCATGCGCCGGGTTGCTGAGGCGGGCGTGGGTGGAGCCGGCAGAGTGGCCGTAGCCCATCACGTCGAACATCAGCGGCGCGCTCTCGTACCCGGCGTAGGAAAGCGACTCGCGCACGACGATGTTGCCGGTGTGCAACGCGAGGCGCGACAACATCGGCGCGATCACCTCGCCCCAGAAGCCGGGGAACAGGCCGAGGCCGAGGAACGTGCTGCCCCCGGCCTCGCAGGCCTCGACGATCTTCGCGTGGCGTTCGGCATCGAACGCGCGGGTGTCGACGAACGAGCTCCCGGTGGCGACGACGTCGATCCCCGCCGCCAAGAGGTCGGCGACGTCGGCGAAGCAGCCGTCGGGGTTGCCCTCCACCGAGCCCATGTAGACGACGACGTCGGGGTGCAGCGCGACGATGTCGTCGCGGCGGTCGGTCGCGATCACCCCGGTGGGCGCCACGCCAACGAGGTCACCCGCGTCGCGGCCGACCTTCTCCGCGTCGTACACCCGCACGCCCACGAGTTCGAAGTCGTCGCGCTCGATCAGCGCGCCCAGCGCGGCCTTCCCGGTGGTGCCCGTCGCCCACTGGACGACCCGCAACGCGGTCACGGCCGCACCACTGACGCGTCCCACGAGAGCTGCAGGTCGGGTACGAAGCGGAGGGGTGGGAGATAGGTGACGTCGTAGCCCGGGCTCAAGGAGTACTCGGGGATGCGGCGGTGCCACTCCCGCAGCGCCACGCGCAGCTCGCGGCGGGCGAGGTGCGAGCCCAGGCACCGGTGCACGCCTCCGCCGAACGCGAGGTGACGGTTCACCTCGCGGTCGAAGCGCACGACCATCGGGTCGTCGAACTCGGCCGGGTCGAGGTTCGCGGCGCCGATGTTCACCAGCAGGTGGTGGCCCGCGGCCAGGGGCACCCCGCCGATCTCGGTGTCCTCGCGGGCCCAACGCACGCCCGAGGGCACCGGCGTCTCCCAGCGCAGCAGCTCCTCGACCGCGTTCGGGATGACGCCCGGGTCGTCGACGATGGCGCGGCGGTGGTCGGGGTGTTGGGCGAGGAAGGCGAAGAAGCAGGTGAGGCTGTCGGTCACCGTGTCGAGCCCGGCGGTGAGCAGCACGAAGCAGATCGCGAGGATCTCGTCGCGGGTGAGCCGCTCGCCGTCGGCCTCGGCGGTGGTGAACATGGTGAGGATGTCGTCACGCGGGTCGCGCGTGCGTTCGTCGAGAATGGCGTCGAAGTAGCGGTAGACCTCCTGCGCGGTGTCGCGCTGGATGGCGGACCGCTCCTCCGGCTGCATCTGCTTGGTGCCGGGCCGCAGGATGCCGTCCCGCATGGCCACGAGCGAGTCGAGCTCCTCCCAGGGCAGGCCCATCATCCCGAGGAACACCGACGACGGGAACAGCTCCGCGAACTCGGCGGTGAAGTCGCACGAGCCCCGCGCGACGAACGTGTCGATGAAGTGGTTGACACGAGCCGCGATGTCATCCTCGAGCACGTCGATGCGGCGGGGCGCGAAGAGGGGATCGAGCAGCTTGCGGTACTTCACGTGCTCGGGCGGGTCGATGTTGAGCGGGATGAGCGGCAGCGTGTTTCCCTGCTCGACCAGCTCCTCGGAGGAGAAGAGGCCGGGGTTCTTCAGCGCCTCCTCCACGAGGGCGCGCGTGTTGATCAGGACGGAGCCGTCGAGGTCGAGGGCCGGCGTCGCCAGCAGGGAGCGGTTGACGGTCTGGGCCGCCGCGTCGCCGGGGCTTCCGGGGTTGGTGACGAAGTTGGCGAAGTCGAGCTTGGCGACGGGGCGATCGGCGGTGTTCTTCACGGCCCGCAAAATATCTGATCTTTTGCCCCATGGGCAAGGGCCCGCAGCGGACCGGACGGGCGTCGATCACGCGTGGTCGAGGAGCTCCACGACCCGCCGGTTGAGCTCGGCGCCGTGGTTGCGCATGGCGGACTGGAGGTGACGCCGCCAGTGCGTCTCGGCGTCGGCCGCGGCCCCGAGCTCGATCAGCTCCACCAGGCGCTCCTGGCCGCGCAGGCTCCGACTGCGCGCCGCCCGCGGCAGCAACTCGCGGGTCTCGCCGAGGGCGGCGATGGCGCGTTCGACGATCTCCGCGAGCATATCGGCCATGATCGCCACCGTCTGGTTCCCGACGAGTACGTAGAGCTGCCGGTGGAACTCGGCGTTTGCCTTGCCGAACGCGGCGATGTCGTCGAGCGCGGCGCGCTGGTCGTCGATGAGACGACGCAGCTCGGCGGCCGCGGCGCGCCGGCCGCGCCCGTCAGCGAGCATGCGCGCCGCGAGCGGTTCGAACAGGATGCGGGCCTCCTGCACGTCGCCCAGCGTCACGTCGCGGAACTGCAGGAGCAGCGCCATGTTGCGGGCCGCACCCTGCTCCGTGGGCGGATGCACCTGCACGCCGCCACCCGGGCCGCGTCGCATCGACACCAGCCCCTCGGCCTCGAGCATCCGCAACGCCTCGCGCAGCGACGACATGGACACGCCGTACTCGCGGGCGAGGTCGGCGACGCGCCCGAGTGATGCGCCTTCGGCCAGCTTCTCGGTGAGGATGCGGTCGCGCAGCCAGTCGGCGATGCGGTCCGCCTTCTCGGGCGTTCGTTCGGGGGCCATGACGGCGCCCATCATGCCTTGTGCGGATCCCGAGTACGGTTCGAGGCCTACCGGATCGAGGGCCCCGCCCGTGTGCTTCTCCGCCGAAGCGGATCTTGCGAGCGCAGCGGTGATCGGCGCGATCGGCGCTGCCACCCTGGCGAAGGTGCGTTCGCCGCGGGAGATCCTGCTGGCCGCGATGCCCCTCGCGTTCGCCATGCACCAACTCGCCGAGTCGTTCGTGTGGCGCGACCTCGACGCCGGTCACACGCCGGCGCGGGGCGCGGCCGTCACGCTCTACCTGGTGTTCGCGTGGGTCCTGTTGCCCGTCCTCGTGCCGCTGGCGATCCTGCTGGTGGAACCGCCGGGACCACAGCGGCGACGGCTGGTGCCGTTCGTGGTGATGGGCGCGCTCGCGGGTGCGTACCTGGCGGTGGCGGTCGTCAACGGTGACGCGGCGGCCCACGCGACCCAGCACACCATCCAGTACGGCGGCGCTGGCGAGTACGCGTGGATCGCGACAGTGCTCTACGTGGTCGCGACCTGCGGGGCGCCGTTGCTCTCGGGCTTCCGGGCGATCGTGTGGTTCGGCGTGGCCAACCTGGCTGCCGTCGCGGTCATCGTGACGATTCAGACCGAGGGGCTCACCTCGGTCTGGTGCCTGTGGGCCGCGGTCGTCAGCGTGCTGATCTACGTGCAGTTCACCTGGTGGCGTCGAGACGACGAGCGTCGACACGGGCCGCATCCGGCCAGCGCACGCGGCTGACCCAGCCGAGTTTCTCGAAGCCGCGGATCACGGAGGCGGACACGTCGAGCTGGTGGCGATCGACACCGTGACGGGCGCTCGACGGGAACGCGTGGTGCGCGTTGTGCCACGACTCGCCCATGGAGAGCAGCGCGAGTGGCGCGAAGTTGGTGCTCTGGTCGCCCGAGTGGAACGGGCGCTTCCCGAACATGTGGCACACCGAGTTGGTGCACCACGTGATCTGGTGGCCGAAGCCGATGCGGATCACGCCGGCCCACAGCAGCACGGCGAGCGCGCCGCCGAACGTGCCGGTGAGGAGGTAGCCGATGCCGAAGGGCAGCGCGAGCGTCGCGATGCACAACGGCAGGAACATGCGGTCGACCCACACGAGGTCACGATCGGCGAGCAGATCCGGGGCGAAGCGCAGTCGTGGCGTGTCCTGGTGCTTGAACAGCCAGCCGATGTGCGCGTACAGGAAACCGCGCGTCTTGGGGAGCGGGTGGTGTACCGGCCACACGGGGGAGTGCGGGTCGCCCGGCTTGTCGCTGAACATGTGATGGCGACGGTGCGTCGCGACCCAACCGATCACCGAACCCTGGAACGACATCGACCCTGCGACCGCGAGGACGATCTTGAGCGGGCGGCGGGCCTCGAACGCGTGGTGGGTGAACAGGCGGTGGAAACCGACGGTCACGCCGAGGATCGTCACGACGTAGAACGCTACGGCGAGGGCGAGCGTCGTCCAGGACACCAGGTGGCCGCCGAGCGCGACGACGACCGCCCACACGGCGGCGACGAGCGGCCCGAACACGATGAGGCCGGTGAGGGCACGCTGCCAGCGGAGGCGGCGGGCGGTGGGCATCTCGACGACGTCGTCGAACTCCGGGGTGCGCGCGGGCGCGTCAGGAGAAGCGGGAGGAAGGACTGGAGTGCTCGTGGTCAAGGAGAATTCCTGGGGTCGGCTTCGACACCACCAGGCTCCCCGAGCAGTCGAGCAGTGCAGCTACTTCAGCTGCTCCCTGTGGAGCAGTGGTCTCAGAGTACCGGCGGGATCGCCCGAGGCGTGGTCGCGAGCCCAAGTGCCGCGAATGCCGCGCGGACGCCTGAGCGCGGCCTGTGATCGGGCCGCTGCCGCGATGCCGGTTTCGACGGGCACCGCCGTACACTCGCTCCATCAACTCCTCGCCCGGCTGGATGCTCACGACCCGCGACACCGCAGGTCACGATCACGAGTCCGCAGCCGAAAGCTCACTCCCGAAGCGCACCCTGTTGCTGGCGGTCGCGCGTCGCGGACTCCCCGGCGTCCTCGAGGCGTCACTCGTGCCGGCGGCGGTCTTCCTGCTCACCAGCAAGCTGTTTGGTACGCGCTGGGCGATGGTCGCGGTGCTCGCGTGGGCGAGCACGATGTTCGTGTGGCGTCGTTGGCGCGGCCGTCGGCCACCGGCCTTGGTGATCGTCGGCCTCGCCGGGTTGGCGGTGCGCACGCTCATCGGTGTGGTCAGCGGCAGCGCCTTCTTCTACTTCGTGCAGCCGGTCGCGACCATGCTCGCGGTTGCGTCGCTGTTCGTGGTGTCGCTCGCGTTCGGCCGACCGTTCATCGCGAGGGTCGCGCACGACTTCTGCCCGATGGCCGCCGACGTGGTCACCCGTCCGTCGGTCAAGCGCCTCTTCGTGGGCTTGACCGTCGTGTGGGCCGGCTCACAACTGCTCAACGCGGGCGCCACGGTCGCGATGCTGCTCAGCCTCGACACGAGCTCATTCGTCGTGCTGAAGCCGCTGATCTCGTTGGCGATCAGCGCGCTCGCCGTGTTCGTGACCGTGCGCTGGGCGCTGCGTGTCGCGCACCGTGAGCAACTGGTGTTCGCCGCGGTCTGAGCCAGCAGCCCTTTCAGCGATCAGGCGGCGGTGCCGCGCCGATCGGGAGCGGTCCGCACCGGGTGCAGCTCGGGCGTCCAGAGGTGCTCGCCGTCGTGACGGCAGGGCTCCATGCAGCGGAGCCGGTAGCCGTGAGGCCTCGCTCGTGTCGCGTTGCAGAGGTCGGGGTGAGCGTGGTCGTTCAGCGGCAACATTGCTGGAATTCCATTCGTGGTGAATGTCCATCCTACTTGCCGATCAGTTGCGGCTCTGCGCGAGGGCGGCAACGACGTCGCGTCGAAGCAATTCGAGCAGGTACTCACCCTGCCCCGAGCGCGAACTCCAACGGTAGGTGCTCGACCTGGCGCAGGATCGGCGTGAACGCGAGTTCCACGCCGTCGGGGATGCGGTAGTCGGGGATGCGGCGGTGCCACTCCGCGAGCGCGATGCGGAGCTCGAGCCGCGCCAGGTGGGAGCCCAGGCACCGGTGGATGCCCACCCCGAACGCGAAGTGACGATTGCCTTCGCGGTCGAAGTCGACGGTGTCGGCGCCGGCGATGATCTGCTCGTCGGTGTCGGCCGAGCCGAGCAGGCAGACCACGTGATCGCCGATCGCAATCGGCACGCCGCGAATCTCGGTGTCGCAGGTCGCCACCCGCACGATGAACGGCACCGGTGACTCGTAGCGCAGCAATTCCTCGACGGCGGCGGGGATGACACCCGGGTCGTCGACGATGCGCTGCCGATGCTCCGGATGCTCCGCCAAGTGGGCGAAGAAGCACGTGATGCTGTCCGTCACCGTGTCGAGGCCGGCGATCAGCATGATGTGGCAGATGCCGAGGAGCTCCTCGCGGGTGATCGGCGCGCCGTCGATCTCCGCGTCGACGAGCACCGCGAGCAGGTCGTCGCGCGGTTCGGCGCGGCGTTCCTCGATC
>Ga0075017_100002383_pt1 | contig 11732 bp, 9 predicted proteins | sample AleBraG_ABR_2012_FD_71475 | JGI IMG/M metagenome (GOLD analysis project Ga0075017, IMG submission 71475) | Freshwater sediment microbial communities in response to fracking from Pennsylvania, USA - Alex Branch Run_MetaG_ABR_2012 | ecosystem: Environmental > Aquatic > Freshwater > Creek >...
CTGGCCGAAAACTGCCGCTATGACCCCGCCGGCTTCAATACGGCCATGCGCCGCTCGTCGCCGTAAATGAGTCGATACAGGCTCTTGAGCTCATCGAGCTTGTCGGTGGGTACGCTCAGCTGTTTGATCTCGAAGCTGCGCGTGTAGCGCAGCACCTGATTCACCACCTTGGATTCACTCTGGTAAAGCGCAAATCCGTAGTCGGCGTGGATGGGTGGCGGCAATTCATCGACGCTGAATCCCGCCGGCAATGCGATGTCGAATTCGTCACTGTCGCGCTGTGGTCCGTCGAATTCGACCGGCTGGCGGCGCGGCTCTTCGCCCTCCAGCAAAGCGCTCGATTTTGAGCCGAGTATTCGCGGTCGTAACAACAGCAGCCCGCCGCTGAGTTTCGCGTAGTGATCGGCAACCAGCGAATAATTCCACTCGAAGGGTCGCTGGGCGTCGTGCAGATTACGAATCGCCGCCTTTTCGAAATGAAAGCTTGAGAGCGCCTCGGCGGCAACTTTTTCGGCTGGTTTGATGCGATCAATGTCCTGGGTGGTGGCGCGCAGGGCGAATCGTTGCCGCGCTGCTGGGTCCCCCGACCAGATTTCCTGAATTTCCCCGTGAAGGGTGCCATCGGCATCGAGCGTCATCTTGGCTACTCGATGAATGCCGTTGCTGTCGCTACTCAGCTGCGGCAACTTGACTAGTTCGCCATCGTCGGGGCTGATCAACAGGCCAAAGTTGGCCTGCAATCCACCGCGCAAGGCGCCAAAGGGCGTCAGGGAATCGGTGGGGTCGAAGAATAGGAGCGAGCCGAGCTTGGGGTGAGCAATTGTGGCGATCAGAGCGGGATCACTGGCGGCGGCCGGAACGGCCACGGCAATGATCATGTGGTTGAAATCCAGATTGGGCGGTGTCGTGGTTGTCACCGAGCCACGCGTGGTGTTGATCGCCACATAATAGGACTCGATGCCCAGTTCCTTGAACATGGCGCTCAACAGCGTGACCTTGTCCTTGCAGTCGCCATAGCCGTGCGCCAGGACCTCGGCCGCAGGGTGTGGCTGATGGCCGCCGATGCCCAGTTCGATCCCGACATAGCGAATATCGTTTTGCACGAATGCCGCCAAGGCTCGCATCTTGCCAAGCATGCCGGGGATGCCCACCGTCAGCGCCGCCACCTTCTGCTTGATCTCGGTGTCAACGTTGCGCCGATCGCTGGCCAGATGCAGATACCAGGCGCCCAAGTCGTGCCAGCTGCGAAATCCCAGCTCCTGCCCGCCCGGCGCAATCAACGATACCACCATACGCGCTGCGATGCCGCGCCACGGCGGCATATCCTCCTCAATCTTAACCGGCTCCAGATTGGTGACTACCCAATTCCAGCGTGAATTGCCTGACGCTACCGCAGCCACCTCCGGGGAGTTGATCCACACCGCCTTGTAGCTCCAGCCAGACGGCAGCTGCAACGTATAATGCGTTTCACGCACCGGAACCGTTTCCTGAACATCCCACTCGTCACCGACGGCATAGGGATGTAGCTCTTGCTCAATCTCGTAGCCGATGAGATTCCCCGGTTCGGTGGCCGGAATCTGCAGCGATTGCGTCTGCACGTCACTCATCAAGTAGCCGTCGTCAACGCCGAGCACAGCTGACTCGACGGCGTCCTTGGCCTTGACCTCGAATACCTTACCGTCCGCTGGTATGCACCAACCATGCAGGCCTGTGACGCGGGTTTGCGAATCCACGTACACGCGAACCAGCCCGTGCGCCCTTCCTTCGGGACGCAAAATCCGGTAGGCGCGCCGATCCAGTCGCTTCAGGCGACCGTCGGCCTGCACGGTCAGGACCGATTCTGAATATACCATCACCGCATCGGTCTTCTGATCGTGCGCGGGCAGGGGCGCGCTAATCTGCGCTCGCAACCAATCCGGCGCGTCGCTCGCCCAGCTCGCCCAGCTCAAGCCTGGTAGCGCCAGGCAAGCAACAAACAGTGCGAGCGCCGGCAGCTGTACCGGCGCCGCCGGCCTAATGCTTTTCAGCTTCCTTGTCCTGGGTGAGCACAATCTGTTGTTCATCACTGGCCCTCAAAGTCTGAAAGAAGCCGCGCACTGCGTCGTAGTACTTCACTTGCACCAGCATAATGTTGACCGTCAGTGAGCGGCGCAGGTGCAAAGTGCTCCCGCTTTGATCGACAGCGCTGCTGAATGCCAGGACGTCGCCCTCCTTGGCCTGCTTACTGGGAGTACTGCTTACTTGCCAGCCAGCAGGCAGCTCGATGGCGATGTCATCGTCGTGCTGGTAGGGGAACTCAAAGTATAGTGGGTGAACGCGCGCGGCGCGCTCAAACATGTGCTTTTCAGCATTTCCGAATAAGCCGACACTCATCAAGAGGCGTCGGCCCGCCGACTCCGCAAAGCCTGGCACCCGCAGATCGTATTCGGCCACCAATGTGGGTGCCGAGCTGGACCAATCAGGGGTGTTGGTGAGTTTGACGTTGCTGCCGATTGGCACGGCGTATTTGACCTGATCTTCGAGAAACTGCCGGCGCTCGGTATCATCGTCATCCCGTTCGTTGGCACGGCGCCAGGCCGCTTCCAACCCGCTGTAAGTAACGGTCAATTTCCCCTGTAACTCGCCGTCGGCCGACAGCTGCAGGCTGGCGTGCCGCTCAACGCGCGAATCACCGGCCGCGGGCAGCGGCATGGCGAGCCAATCCCCGCCGTCCTTGTCGAGCCGCAGACCTTTGACAGCGGTCTCACTCCACGGCAACATGCCAAACGGCGTATAGGCGGCGCCCGGATCCAAGAACAAATCCTTGTCATCGAGCTTCACCCGCACAACATTGGTATTGAGCTGCGCGGAGTTCATCACTCTGGCATTGAAGAAGTATTGATCGCGTGCCGACACCAACACCGGATCGGCCTGAAATCCAGCGGCTCGCGCCAATCCCAGGAACAGCCAGGTGACTTGCAAGCCATCGCCGTAGCCGCGATTCCAGACGTCCGCACTGGTGCGCACCGCGCGCAGGTCCTCGCGCTTGGTTTCCTGCTCGGTTTTATCGTGCTCATAGCTCACGTTGCGAATCTGCTGGCTGCGCGCGTAAAGCTTCTGCAGCTTGACGAGCGGTGGATCGCCGGCCGCTACGATTTGCGTTACTGCCTGCCCCAATGTTCGCCGTTCATCGATGAAATCATTGACACGCCGATACGACTGCTTGCCGAAGCGCTTCCAGAAGGCATTGACATCCTTGCCCGGGCTTTCATCGCTGTAAATGAAGTCCACTCGATACTTGAGCTCGTTGGCGGGCGGCATGTCATCTTCCTCGACAAAGGCCGGCACATTCGCGGTTTCCAGCTCAATGGTGCCGTTGTGCTCCTCGGGGGCCTTGGTGCCCTCGGGCAATCCCAACGGCCAACTCCAGGTCAGGGCATATTGACCATAGGCGCGCAGGGTGAACTTGGCTTTCCGGGTGTACAACTCCTGGCTCAAGATCCAATGGGAATTGAATACGTACCCGGAGGCCAGATCATGGCGATAGCGGTACTCAATGATGCTGCCGACCTGCACATCTGGAATCGCAAAAGTCTTGGCAAAGTATTTGACGCCACGCGCCTTGACAATGGTCTTATCGAAGACCTTGCCGTCGAAGTTCAATATGGTGCCGTCCGGCCGTATGGTCCGAGCACGAATATCGCCCACCGATTCGGTGCCCTTCAAATACGGGATTTCGATATCGGCGTACTTGCGCCCATCTTCGGTCAGAATTTTGATGCGCTCGTAGTTTCGCTCGGACGGGTCATTGTCGTTGCGATCGACCTGGCTATACAGGTAGATCGCACTCGCGCCCGGTGCTGCCGGCTCGGCGGCTAGCTTCAGTTCATCGGGCGCAATGGGCAGCCAGTCCTCCGCGCACGCAGTGACCACCCACGCACAGCCTAATGTCAGCAGCGCCATCCCTGGCGTGCGCAAGTGTCGCCCCATGTTCCCCCCGACGTTCTTCCCCCCGAACGCGGATAACCATCCCACGAATTTGTGACTATTTCAACAAATCCATATACCAGGATAAGGTGGGGTGTGCTGCTGCTGCTGCTGCTGCTGCTGCTGCTGCTGCTGCTGTTGGTGGCGGCGGCGGCGTCGCCAACGGGACGCACCGTGCGCCAGCTCCAAAGCAATGCAAGGTGACGGCGCAGCGTCGTTGACGCGATGGAGGTGCAGCCGTGCGACAGCGCAATCCGGCGGCAAAGTCGCGTGGTTGCCCGAAACTCAATCCTTCCGAATTAGTGGCTGCAAACGAGACAGGGCAGAAGAGTTCTGAAGAACCTGTCGAACTCCTTCGACACCGCACACGACAGGCTGGTCTTGCCGCCGTGGTTGTTCAGGAAATCCATCTGACTGTGCATGAAATCCGTGACGGATCGTTGCCGGGAGGAAAGCTCCAGGGTGATGTCCAGTGCGGTGCAACTGTGCACCTTGGCATTGACTTCGGCGCCCGCATTGAGCAGCGCCAGCATCAGTGATTCGTGAGCCGCCTGATAGGCTCGGTTACCCCTGGGTGTTGGCACCGCGTAGGTAAATTGCCTGGTGACCAGATCTACAAACGGTGTCATCTCGTTGGCCCCCACTTCATCGACTTTGGCTCCATGGGCAATAAGTGTGGTCACCATTCGGTTTACCCAGGGTGCGTCCTGGTAGGATTTGCATCCTTCCGGCTGTATCGGGCAATCATGTATCGGCATGATCTTGCGTGCGGTCGCCATCAATTCGTAAAGCGGAGCCCCATGGGTGGCCAAGGCTCCGTGCGCCAGCAATTGCGACATGGCGTATTCGTCAGCAGTGTCAATGGCCAGATTGAGTGGGGTCTGTTCGCTTGCCGGGACGGTTCGCCCGCCCTCGTTTGAAACAGCGCCGAGAGCCGATCTCAACGCGCTAAAATCTAACCGCGCATCGGTGCTCAACTCTTCGACCAATCGTATGAGCGTTTCGGCTCGCGCGCCAGTGGGCGCTGTTGCCAGGTATCGTATAACCTCATCGAGCGTGTCCCGCGTTCCGATCCGTATGAAGGCGTCGGCTTCATAGGTACCCAGGAAGGTATTGGGGGGACTGCGGTGCGCCACCGCCGCCAATTCGGCAGCGTATGGAAGCGCTTCGCTGAAGCGCGCATCGCGACCATTGAAGTAGGAGGGATTCAGCCACCCTCGGAGCGAGGCGAGTTCAAGGTCACGCTGGTTGCCGGGCGGTTGCTCGCTGACCCAGGCATGGCGCTTGAACACGGCAAGAACGCCCTCGCGAACTTTCAACTCGATCAGAACCTGGACCAAGGTCCGCGCCCACCCGTTGTTCAGATCGATTGACAGCAGTATCGCCTGAATGTTGGGATCGGCTGCTTGGACACCGTTGGAAAGCGAGTCCACGACGCGATTGCAAGCCTGGCGCGTCGTTGGATTGTTCGATCGGGCGGAGTCGGGGAAGTAACCTGCGACGGAATTGAGACGCAACTTGGCCTGCACGAAGCTGTCTTCGGCTTCTATTTTCGAGACTTCCGACGCGACGGGCGCGGGCAGGGCCTTGAATACCGGCACGGAGCGATCGCGAAAGCCCAACAGCTGCGCTTCGCACGTGACCTTGGCAACCAGCAACAGGGTCAGTCTGTCGCGGTCCATCGGGTCCGCTTCTCCCGCAGCGCCAGCACGGCAAAGGAAGAGCAGCAGCAGGCTTAGGACGGAGCTGCGGGGCATGTGCCAGCCACTTGGAACGTGCAACCCAGTTGAATCCCCGCCCGCAGAGTAACGCCGAGAGCTCGTCTCAACAAGTCTTGCGACAGGCCGCATCCGCCCAACTGCGTTGCGCCGGCTCGACAAACGACTATATTACGCTCATCAGGCGGACAGGCTCGTCTGGAGGAATAACACGGGGGAGGAGCCACCATGAAAAGACGTGAGTTTTGCAAATCAGCCGTCATCGGCAGCGCGATGGCCACGCTGCCGTCATCGCTCATACGAGCCTTTGCAGCCGATCCGCCCTCGCCAGCCGGGGGCGATGTGCAGGCCGTCACCTTGTCGGGAAAGACAACACTCATTACGGCGGCGGCGGTCAAGGATTTCGCTGCGAACCTGCACGGCAGGCTGCTGAGCGCCGGTGACTCCGATTACGATCAAGCCCGGCGCCTCTGGAACAGGATGATAGATCGGCGACCGGCATTGATCGCGCGCTGCAGTGGAGCGGCGGATATTGCGCGTGCCGTGTCCTTCGCGCGCGAGCGTGAACTGCTGGTGGCAGTGCGCGGCGGCGGGCATAGTTTTCCCGGCTACTCCATGTGCGAGGGCGGACTGGTCATTGACCTCTCCAGCATGCACGGCGTGCGGATCGATCCCATGGCCCGAACGGCGCAAGTCGCGGGCGGCGCCTGGATCGGCGATCTGGACTGGGAGGCGCAACAGTATGGTCTGGCCACCACCATGGGCGAAATCTCGAACACCGGTGTTGCAGGGCTCACACTGGGCGGCGGGTACGGTTGGCTCAGTCGCCTTCATGGGCTCGCTTGCGACAATCTGCTGTCGGCGGATCTGGTGACTGCGGATGGCAAATTGCGACGTGTCAGTGCCACTGACCATCCCGATCTGCACTGGGCGATTCGCGGCGGCGGCGGCAATTTCGGGGTCGTCTGCTCATTCGAATATCGCCTGCACGAAGTGGGTCCTAAAGTCCTTGCGGGTAATCTCATCTACGCGCCGGCACAAACTCGCGACGCCTTTGAGTACTACAGCCACTTTGCCACCAGCGCTCCCCGTGAGCTGACGGTCGAGCTGTCCTGGGGCGGCGCGGAGGGAGATGACGGGGACTTGACGCTTTCGGTGTGCTACGTCGGGGATCCGGGCACTGGAGAGAAGTTGCTGCAGCCACTGAGGGCGAGCGTGAAGTCCCGCGCCGACGACATCAGATTGCAGGACTACGTGGCAGTGCAGCGCCAGTTTGACGGCCCTCCGTTGTCGACCCAGAACCAATACTTGAAGGGTGGGTTTGTGGCCGAGCTTTCCCCAGCTCTGATTGACGCAATCATGAACGAGGTCAAACCTGATGCCGTCCTGGACATTGAATTGATTCACTGTGGGGGCGCGATCAGTGATGTGGCGCCCACGGCGACCGCAATCGCACACCGACGGGAGCCGTTTCAGCTGCTGGTGGGTGCCAGCTGGAAGGAGACTGCAGACAATGACGCCAATCGCGCGCGAGTCCACGCCGCCTGGGACAAGGTCAGCCGATTCACCAGCGGCTTCTACGTCAATCTCAATAGCCCCGATCAAAAAGCGGTGGACGACAACTACGGCCCCAACCGAGCTCGATTGGCGGCATTGAAGAAGGAGTACGATCCGGCCAATCTCTTCCGATTGAATGCGAACATCCGACCCACGGCGTGAGTGGAGCAGCAGTACCGAGCTATTCCCGGTGATTATCGCACTCTACGCCAATGGCGGCGGTTGTCGCTCCACGCGCGGAATGGAGTCCGCAATACAGGCCCAGCGTGGCGCGGAAGAGGTCCAGATGGTCACGGCCGGCGCCACGACGTTGGGATCATCCAGCGTACCGGCCCGCACCCCGATTACGTGGGGCCGCGCTTCGGCCGAAGTGAACAAGGGGGTGCCGCACTCGGGACAAAATTGTCGATGCATGATATTGCCGCTCTCGGCTGTGCTGATGTAGTCATGCGTATGGCCATGAACGGCGAACGATTCGGTACGAAAGAACACATTAACCGTACCGTTTCCCGCCGCCACGTACTGGCACACTCGGCACCAGCACACCCGGGTTATTACCGGCGCCGCTGAGCTCTCAAAACGTACCGCCTTACACAGACACCCACCTTGCACGTGCATATTCGTTCTCCAATTAGCTGCTTAATTCAACCACCAGGCCGGGATCGAAAGCCGCGTTCGGCTCCTGCGGCAGGTATCCGCGCGGATTACACACCACTCGGGTGCCGTGGGTCACGTAGTCCATGGATTCATGCGTATGACCGTGAATCCAGAGTCTCACCGGGTCGCGTACCAGCGCGGAAAGATCCGACGCAAAGGCCGGATTCATCGGGTCGGCGGCGTAGCGCGGATGAACGCTATTTGGATGCGGCAAGTGATGTGTTACCACGACGGTGGCGTGCTCGCACGGGAGCGATAGCTCCCGTGCGAGCCAGCGGGCTTGCAGCAAATGAATGGCGCGCGTGTCAGAGGGGGTGAGCGGCGTCGCAAACCGGCTGCGAATGACGCGATAGTCCACCATGCCTCGCTCGGCGACCGCCATCGCGTGCTCGATTGTGTGCGGCTCATCGCCGTAGAGCGCGAAATCCGTCCAGAGCGTGGCGCCCAGAAATCTGACCCCATCGATGAGCACGGCGTCGCCGTCCAGCAGATGCACGTCCTGCGCGCGGGCCGCGCGCCGTAACGCCCGGAGCTGTACCGCCAGCTCGCTGCCAAAAAACTCATGATTGCCGGGCACGTAGACAATGGGGCAGTGGGCAAACTGCCTTCGGCCCCAGACGATGCCGTCGGCGCCGACGTGGATGTCACCGGCGAGTACCACGACGTCGGCCGGAACCGCCGGCGGATTCCAGTCCAGAAACTCGAGGTGCAGATCGGACAGTACGCGAATCCTCATAGGCTGCCTTCTGTGATAGCCGGCCGCTGCAGTAGATGCCACAGTGAATATTGAGGGCAATGCCACGCAATGGCGAGTTGGAAATCAGCGTATCCGCGGGCACTGTACTCTGCCGCTGTGCGTTGAAGGTGGCGCGGCGGCGGCAGTGGCGAGGTCGGGCGCCGAGCCCTATGCTCTTCGCCCTGCCATTGGAATGACACATGACCGATCCGACCATAACCTGTCCGAACTGCCAAACGACCATCCGATTGACCGAATCGCTGGCCGCGCCGCTGATCGAATCCACGCGGCGCGACTACGAACAACGCCTGGCGAGCAAGAACAGTGAAATAGCCACTCGCGAGGCCAGCGTGCGCCAGCGCGAGGCCTCGGTGGACGAGCAGGTGGCCGAAAGACTCCGCCAGGATCGGGCCCGCATCGTGGCCGAGGAAGGGAAAAAGGCCCGCTTGGCCCTGGGCGCCGATCTGGAGCAGAAGACGCGCGAGAACGTCGAGTTGCTGGGCGTCATTGCGCAGCGCGACCGCAAATTGGGCGAGGCTCAGCAGGCGCAGGCCGACTACGCGCGTAAATCACGGGAGCTGGAGGATGCCAGGCGTGAACTGGACCTCACGGTGGAGAAGCGCCTGCAGGAGGGACTCGCGCCACTGCGGGAGCAATTACGCCGCGAGGCCGAGGAACATTACGGGATGACCGTGAAGGAGCGCGAACAGACCATTGCGGCGCTGCAGCGCCAAGTCGAGGAGATGAATCGCAAGCTGGCGCAGGGTTCGCAGCAGCTCCAGGGTGAAGTGCTGGAATTGGAGTTGGAGGGCATGTTGCGCGCAAGGTTTCCCGCCGACCTGATCGAGCCGGTGCCCAAGGGTGAGCACGGCGGTGATGTGCGCCAGCGCGTTTACTCTGCCCAGGGGCAACTGTGCGGCACCATCCTGTGGGAGACCAAGCGCACCAAGAGCTGGAGCGATGCCTGGCTGGTGAAGCTGCGCGACGATCAGCGCGCCGCGAAGGCAGAACTCGCCATTCTCATCAGCCACGCGCTGCCCAAGGACGTCGAGAGTTTTGAGCTCATCGATGCCGTGTGGGTGGCGCACCCGCGAGTGATGCTGCCCGTGGCCGTGGCGCTGCGCCAACTGCTGCTGGAATTGCGCTCCGCACGCCAGGCCGGCGAAGGGCAGCAGACGAAGATGGAGATGGTCTACCAGTACCTGACCGGCACCCGATTTCGCCAGCGCGTGCAAGCCATAGTCGAAGCCTTCTCGGCCATGCACGATGATCTGCATGCCGAGAAGAAGTCCATCAGCCGCCAGTGGGCCAAGCGGGAAGAGCAGATCGAGCGGGTGATGCAGGCCACCGTTGGCATGTACGGCGACCTGCAGGGGATAGCAGGCAAGACGCTGCAGGAGATTGAGGGGTTGAGTCTGCCGGCGCTGACTGACGGGACCGACGTGTGACCAGCGGGCGCCAGCTCTAGCGAGCGGACCGCGGCAGTCGCGCCTGCAGATCGAACAGCTGGGCTTCCAGCGCCTGGATGCGCTCCAGGAGCGAGACAGTGAGCGCGACGCCCTGTGCGTCGAGTTCGAAACTCTGCCGCAACCGATAGGCGGTACGGACGGTTACCAGGCACTGGCCACTGAAAATCCAGGGTGTCGAGCTGCGATCAAGCGGGTTTACGGCGCCGTACTCAACCAGCTCGCGCAGTTCGTGCTCGGTCAGTCCAGACAACTCGGCCAGCTCCGCCAACGAGAGTTCATGGGCGGCAGTCATCCATACGGCAGTGTCTTGCTCAACTTGCACGGCTCGCCTCCTGCGCAAAGCGCGCGCGCGGATCGAAGGTTGAACCGGTCTTCAGCTGCTCATACAGCGCCTTTTCGGGCGCGCTGACCGTGCTGGGCACCACGATCTGTACGGTGGCAAACAGGTCGCCCGCGCCGCCGTCGGGTTTGGGCAGCCCGCGGCCAGCGAGCCGCAGTTGCTGGCCGCTGCCGGTGTGCGGGGGCACTTTGAGATTGACCGCGCCGGCCAGCGTGGGTACTTCCACGGCCGCACCCAGTACGGCTTCCCATGGCGCGACGGGCAGGTCCAGATACAGATCGTGGCCGCTGACGCGATACAGCGCGTGCGGCAGCAGAGTGATGTTCAACCACAGATCACCATCGCGCCCGCCATTCAGTCCTTTGCCGCCACGGCCCCTCAGCCGCAGCCTTTGCCCATTGGTAGCGCCTTTTGGGATACGCGCTTTGACCGTGCGCGGCACATGCTGCACGAAGCCCTGTGCATTGACCTCGGGCAATTCTAAGTGCAAATCCACCTCCGTGCCGCGGTAGGCATCCTCGAGCCTCAAGCTCACCTTGGCTTCGAAATCCTCGCCCGGCATGCGCAGCGCCGCGCCGCCGCGTGACCGACCCCGCGCGCGTGCGCCCAAGCTCGCCAGCAGATCACCCAGATCCAGATCGTCGAAGTCTGGTGCGGTGCCGTGCGCGCCGCGTCCTGGCGCGCCCTGGCCCGGCGGTCCGTGCGCCTGCGGGCCCCGCGCGTACCCTTCCCAATCCGGCGGCGGGCGGAATTCCGCCCCCGCCGGGTGAGCGCCCAGCTGATCGTAGGCGGCGCGCTTGGCGGCATCCTTGAGGGTTTCATAGGCCTCCGCCACGGCCTTGAATTTTTCCTCGCCGCCCGGGTCCTTCGAGACGTCCGGATGGTACTTGTGGGCCAGCCGCCGATAGGCTTTCTTGATCTGCTCGGCGGTGGCACCGCGCTCGACGCCGAGGGTGCTGTAGTAGTCTTTGTATTTCATTCGATGCCTGGTTCATTCGATGCCTGGCCGCGACGGGACGGACAGAGTTTACTCCACTACCCCGCATCGACAGGGCCGTTGGTTCGATACGCTACTCTTGCATGGTGCGCACATTGCCCTCAGTTGTCCGCGGTCACTCCCTGTTTGCAGCGATTCTCGCGCTGTGGGTGGTGTCATTGGCGGGTATCTGGCTCTTTCACGGCGTTTTCGTGTGGGCCGCTGGACTCCTGTACGTGCTGTACGACACATGGTTGATTGCCTACGTAGCGCTGCGCGTGCACGGATTGGTGGTGGCAGAGCGCGCCTTGGC
>Ga0075017_100002384_pt1 | contig 11731 bp, 9 predicted proteins | sample AleBraG_ABR_2012_FD_71475 | JGI IMG/M metagenome (GOLD analysis project Ga0075017, IMG submission 71475) | Freshwater sediment microbial communities in response to fracking from Pennsylvania, USA - Alex Branch Run_MetaG_ABR_2012 | ecosystem: Environmental > Aquatic > Freshwater > Creek >...
GGACTCACGACCGACGGTCAGATCGGAGGGTCGGCCGGGCCACCCACTTGACTCGGCGCCCCAGAAGTGGTTCCTTGAGTCAGGCCGGTGCTCAAAAAGATCACCCGTGTAACGGCACTTTGGCCACGCCCCCTGAGCTGAGGTCGCATGCCTATGAAAGGCTTCTCTGATGAATTCACGCACTCCAGGCATGTGGTGGGGAAATGCGCTCGAGGCGCCTGATCCGGGCGCGTTGGCACAGTTTTACTCCGAACTTCTTGGCTGGCCTCAGGTGCACCAAGAACCGGGCACGGCGGTTCTCGCGGCCCCCGGGGGATCCACCTTCATTGTGTTCCAGCAGGCAGATGACTATGAGCCTCCCGTCTGGCCGCCGAATGGTGGCTCCCAGCGAGCGATGATGCACTTCGACTTCCAGGTTGGCGACCTCGACTCGGCTGTGTCGGAAGCAGTCGCCCTGGGAGCCACTTTGGCAACCCATCAGCCTCAAGAGAACGTCCGGGTTCTGATCGACCCGGCCGGCCATCCCTTCTGCCTGGTTCGGGACGACGGCTGATCCTTCCCGACTTTGGCTGTCCCTGCCGGGTCGTGGTCGCGAGTTCAACAAGTCCGCTCAAGTCCTGAGGCGAGCAACCTTCTCGGCCTGGAAGGTGGCGATTCGCATGGCTTCGTCCCACTCCCAATCGCCTTGCGAACCAGACGCCTGTACAGCAAGGACGACACTGTCGACGCGACCGGTGACCCAGCGGAGATGCCCGTGCAACGAACCGCGAGTCGTCTCCTTCTCATAGACCTGCGCGTCTTCAATCGTAGGCAATACGAAACCGGACATCTCACGTTCTGCAATGACCGCGACTTGCGGCTTTCGGATGAAGTCGGTCCGCGCGCGCTGGATCATCAGCATCGCGTCATCGGCGCGATCCATCACGGTGAGTGCGATGAACAGATAGCGCGTCCCCTGCCGAAAGTTCCGACTTGCGCCAACGCAACGTAGAGGGGGCTCGCCGTTGAATGGGCGACGGACACTCCGGTAGCTCCCCTCACGAGAGGTCGTCCAACCTTGCCCGGGGACCTCTGTGCCATCCAGAAGGTAGCTAGCGGCCTCGGTTCTCTCAGAGCGCCGGCCGAACCTTCCGAGCAGCAGCGTGAACGCCACGCCGAGCCCCGGTTCCCTTCCTGTCGAGGGAGTGACGTCCTGAGATTCCATCTAGACCTCCCAGGGCTTGGCCCCAAGGAATGCTGCCTTCAGAACGTATCCTGGGCTTCAAACACGTGTCGCGGTCACGGAAGGAGTCGGACTGACCCGGCGAACACGCCGGCGGGGGGAGTTGCTCGTGCACGCGAACGAACCCAAGGTGTAAGAGCCATGGCCGAGGCACTGCGCACACGCCGTGCGGCGATGACATCCATCAGGACGGTCGAGGCCCAGCCTGTCCTTGAATGGTCGAACGGAACTCGCCGAGCGGCAGTCCGGAGACGGTGCACGGACCGAGGGCTCTCGCGGTTGCCGAGCGCGGGAGCCCGAACATCGGAGCCAGTTCACCGAAGTACGCGCCTGGTCCGTACTCGTTGAGGACCTCCTCGGTGCCGTCGTCACGGCGCCGGAAGACCTGCACCCTGCCCTCCTCGACGATGTACACGAGGGCGCCTGTCTCGCCCTGGGAGAACAGCACCTCGCCGTCACCGAGGCGTCGGTGCTCCTCGGCCTCGGCCGAGGGCGCGGCGCGTGGGCTCATCTCAACGACGACATCCGAAAGCGGCAGGAGGCGGTCGTCGTGCGTTGCGATCAGCACGACTCGGTTGGCCGCGGTCAGGTTGCGAAGGATCGAGAGCACGCTGTCGACCTGGATGTAGTCGAGATGGGCAGTGGGCTCGTCCGCGAGCACCACGTGAGGGTCAAGCGCCAGGGCCCGAGCGATCGCGACTCGCTGCTGCTGTCCGCCAGACATGGCACCTGGGCGATGGCTGGACCGATCGGTGAGGTTGACCGCCTCGAGCAGCTCCTCTGCGCGACGGCGGGACCGTGCGTGCGACCAGCCGGCGGTGCGACAGACGATCTCTACGTTCTCGCGAGCCGACAACGACGGGATGAGGTTGAACGCCTGGAAGACGACCCCCACTGACGTCCGCCGATGGCGGCTCAACGCCGCTCCGGTCAAGCCCGAGACCTCGACACCGTTGACCAGGATGGAGCCGGACTTCGGGCGGAGCAGGCCCGCGATGACCGACAGGAGCGTCGACTTGCCGCAGCCACTTGCGCCCAGAAGGATCCCGAGCTGGCCCCGTTCCATGGCGAGCGAGAACCTGTCGAGGGGCCGCACGCGGTAGCCGCCACTCGAGTACTCGACGGTGAGGTTGTCGATCTCGAGCAGGCTCACTTTCCACTCCCGAAGGCGATTGCTGGATCGACGCGCGCGGCCTTGCGAGCAGGCACGACGCTGGCGACCACGCCGACGACGACGGCGACAACGGGGACGGCCAGATAGCTGAGAGCAGAGAGGCGCACGGCCATGGCGGAGCCATGGGACATCGGGATCTCGACGACCACGCCGATCGCAGCGGCACCGAAGGCGAGTGCGACTGCCTGCAGCATCAGGCCGGCGAACAGGAAGGTGCTTGGCGTCCCGACGGCCTTCAGCACCGCGAAGTCGCGCCGCCGCTCGATCGCTGAGAGATAGACGATTGCTCCGATGATCCCCGCGGCGACCAGCCAGAGGAGGACCTCGATGAGCTGGATCGTCTGCGCTGCCTGGGCGGTCGGGCGGGCCAGGTCCGACCGGACCTGCGCGTTGTCAAGCCTCGTGAAGCCGGGGATGCGGCCGCGTGGCACTCCCCTGGCGATGATCGCGGTCGCCAGCGGTGCACCACCGGTGTTGAGACGTTCGGCAGCCTGGAGCGTGACGAAGACAACCGGCTCGCCGGCGAAGTAGGTGACACCGTCAACCAGTCCGACGACGGTGAACGGCACCCCGTTGAGGGCGATCCGCTGGCCCACCCGGGCGCCGATGCTCTCGTCGAGGACCGCGGCATCCTGCCCGCTCACGGCGTGCCCAGCGACCACCTTGGGGGCGCCGACTCCCCCAGGGACGATGCCGAGGACGTTCACGTCACTCTCCGCGCCCGAGGTGGTGCCGCCGTGCAGCGCGCCCGTGGTCAGTGCTCGGCCGACGAGGACCGGGTCCGCCGCGATGATCCCCGGCACGTGCCGAATGGCATCGACGTCGCTGGCAGGAAACGCGGTGGGATCGGTGAAGGGCCCCGGACCGCCAACGGGCACGATCCACGTCGGGGTACCCAGGGCCTGAAGCGTGTGGGTGATCTCGACGGAGAAGCTGTTGGACACACCGCTCATCATGAGCGCCACACCGAAGACGAGGCCGGTCGCCACTGCGGCGAGCAGGAACCGAAGAAGGCGCCACTGCATGTCGCGTGCACTGACCAGCACGACCGCGGCTGCGCTGCTCGCGCGTGTCACCTCCTGCACCCCCCGCTGCGTGCACCCGTCGGCAGGCGACGCCAGGGCGTCACTTTGGTGAACATCGAACCGACCGTCACTCTGATCTGAGAACGATCGCCGTCGACGTCCTCGCTGCGGTTCGCCCGGGGAACACCGCCACCAGGTTGGCGAAGACGATGGCGCCGACGGCGATGGCGATGAGCGTGGGGATCGGCGCGATGGGGTCGGGAACGACCGCGATGCTGTGCGCGAACAGGATCCACAGCTGGCGGCCGATCGCGATGCCGAGTGGGATGCCGACGACAATGCCAACGGCCGCCGCCGTCGTCGCCTGCCAGGCGATGCTGGCGAACAGTTGCCGGCGCGAGAAGCCCATGGCCTTGAGCAGCGCGAGATCCCGCCTCCTGCGTCGGACCGAGGCGGAGAGCGTGAGGCCAAGGGCGACGATCGCCCCGAGCGAGAGGCCTGCGGCGAGCGTCGCCGGCGTCGCTCCCATCGAGCGGAAGTTGACGATCTCGACCGGCCGAAGCGCCCCGATCACACCGCCGCCGAGTCCGCTCGAGACGGCCAGCTTGTTGATGTCGCCATTGATGTCATTGAGCGACTCCAAGCCCACCGCCGGTGCGACGTCGGATCGAAGGCGGACGAGGACGGCGTTGGGGCCGGGGACCGTCGCGTTCTGCAGGTTGAGCAGCGCCGGAGGGAAGTCGCCTGTCGCGGCCACAGCCCCCGTGCCCTCGCCGTCGTTCTGGGTCAGTGCCGGCATCGTCACCGTTCCGACCACGACCAACTGCGTCGGCCTCGACACGCCGTTGGACAGGGTGATTGTGTCGCCGATCCGCTTGTGCAGGAGCGCGAGCGTGGCCGGGCCGAGGAGGATCTGGTTGGAGGCGGTGAGCCCATGTCCTGCGAGCAGCGGCGGCGCAACGACCGAGCGGGGCACCTCGGTCATCACCTGGACTCGCTGGCCGTCGAGCTTCGCGTTGGCGAAGTTGACCCCCGCCCACGCCTCGACGTCGTGGTCCTTGTTGAGGAGGGCGGTGACCTGAGGCCCGGGGAGGTCCTCGGCGCCGGCGAAGCTCGAGAGGAGTGCGTAGTTCCAGTTCCACCCGTACAACGCGGGGTGCGCGACGAGATTGTTGAGGCTTCCTGCGAAGGTGACCGACGACACGAGGACAGTGACGGCGAGTACGGCTCCGAGCATCGCGAAGCGGACCGGGGCCGAGTTGCGACCTCGTCCTGTCTCGGTCGCGAAACGCAGCCCGGTCTCCGCAGAGATTGGAAGCCCAAGGCCCGACGCACCTCGAAGCCACCGAGGCTCGCGTCTGGTCGGCTCGGCGCGGTGCTCGGCCGTGTGCTGGCGGATCTCTTGGAGCATCGCGAGCACCGCGACGGTCCCGAGGACTGCAACGAGGATGAGGACTCCGATGACGAGCACCGTCCAATCTGCCGCAATCCCTCGGACGGGATACACCGGACGAACCGGACCGAACGGAGCGAGCGGCGAGAGCAACACCGCGACGTCCGCGGCCAGCAGCGCGCCGACCAGCACCGCACCCAGCAGCCCGATCACCTCACCGGCAAGGAGCAACAGCCGATCCGCCCCGACGGCGCGCAGCGAGTCGAGGTCGTCGCCACGAGTTCGCACCTCTCGCACAAGCACCAGCGCGGCGATCAGCAGGGCCGACAGGCCGGCGACTCCTCCAAAGACGCCCAGGGCAACGGCTTCAGGGGTGATCGCCTGCTGGGCAACGGGGACGAACGAGGTCGTGATCTCAGCGGGAAAGTGGCCCGCGACGGGATCGATGGCAGCGACCTCCGCGAGGACGTGCTTGGCGGACCGGTCCCCGCCCACGGTCTGGAGGAACGTCTCCGTGCCGGTTGCGTACCTGGACTCGAGCTCGCGAGAGAGCGCGGGAGAGAAGATCACCGTGGCCGAGTTGAGCGCCGCCATGTCACTCTCGATCACGTTCCTGCTCGACACGACCTCGCCGACGATCGTGACCGTGACCCACCGTGGCGGGCTGTTGAGCGGCGATGCAACCTGTGCATCCGTGTAGAAGGGGAATCGAAGCACCGAGCCCACGCGGATCCCCAGCTGACGGGCTGCCTGCGCGTTGATGACGGCGGCATCGAATTCATCGGCCCCCGGCATGCGTCCGGCCACGACGGTGACCCGGTCCATGGAGGTGAACTCACCGTCAGCGCTGCCGATGAAGCTGGGGGGCGCCTCTCCCGCCTCGGTGACCGGGTGTGTGCCCGTGACGGACGGCAGATCGATGTTGCCATCGAAGATGATCACATTGGCCGCGCGCGTCACGAGGGGGAGACGATCGACCCTGGCGGCCAGGCTCGGGACGTACCCGGTCGTCAGACCCAGCTGGGGATCGTGGTACATCGTGAAGGCACCCACGGTGGATGGGTTGGTGCTCGCCACGTACGTGGGGAACGACGACTCGGTCCTCCGCGCACCGGCGATTGCGGCCATCGCCACGCCGCCGACCAGTCCGATGAGAAGCACGACGCCCAGGTAGCTGGCCAGCCTCCGGCGGCGCCCTGTTCGAAGCCGGTACCAGGCGACGCGGAACACCTGGGTCACGGTTTGCATCCTCCGGAGTCAATGAGGTGGTGGTCGACGCAGCAAGTCTCGGCTCGCAGCCATGGCCAAGCAAGCGTGATGGCCCCAAGCACACCGTTCGTAGTACCACCCCCAATGGCCTCGGCGGGGCGCGCACGCGTGCGTCTCGCCTCGCCGCGGCACGGATCTGGCGCCCCGAGAGTTCGACGATCACGGCGTGACGGTGCTGGCTGGGTGAGGAGTCGAGCGCGGGGAGCATGAACGTGATCTCGGCCATGCGCAGGACGACGACACCGCCGAATCGTCCTCGACAGATGAGCTGGATCTCGGATGCCGACCGCGGTGGCCCGGTGAGCGTGGCACGAGCCGGCTTCGTCTCGGCGTCGCAGCGGGTCTCCAGGGATAGGCTGCGGCGATCGTGGCAGCCGTCCGGGTGGTTCTCGCGGAGGACAACGCGCTCCTGCGCGAGGGCATCTCGCGTCTCGTCGACAGCGAGGACGATCTCGAGATCGCGGGCGTGGCATCGGACCTGCCCGAACTGCTGTCCCTCGTCGAGGAGGTCTTGCCTGACGTCGTCGTGACGGACATCCGCATGCCCCCGACCGGCACGGATGAGGGGATCAGGGCGGCCTCGTGGATTCGTGAGCACCACCCCGACGTCGGCGTCGTCGTGCTCAGCCAGTTCACCTCGCCGATTTACGCCCTCGCGCTCCTCGAGGCCGGCTCGGCGGGGTGCGCATACCTGCTGAAGGAGCGGGTCGCAGGCGCCGACGAGCTCGCCCAGGCGATCCGCACCGTCGCGGCAGGCGGCTCGGTCATCGACCCGCTGGTCGTCGACGAGCTCGTGCGGGCGCGCTCGAGCCGCAGGCCCTCGGACCTCTCGTGGCTCACGCCGAGGGAGTCAGAGATCCTCGCCGAGATGGCCCAAGGGAAGTCCAACGGCGCCATCGCCGCCACGCTCGAGGTGTCCGAGCGCGCCGTCGAGAAGCACTCAAACGCCATCTTCTCCAAGCTCGGGCTCAGCGAGGAGCGCGACGCCAACCGCCGGGTGAAGGCGGTCCTCGTCTACCTCAGCGAGCACGACGGGGGGATGTCACCACCGAGGTGAGGGTGGCACCACCATCGTCGCGTGGATTGGATCGTGCGACACTTTGTGGACCATGGTGCCTCCCGTCTCCGTGCTCGTCGTCGACGATCAGGCGCCGTTCCGCCTGGCCGCGAAGGCCGTCCTGCGCCGCGCCAGCGACTTCGAGCTCGCCGGCGAGGCGTCCTCGGGGGAGGAGGCAGTCGAGCTGGTCGAGGCGCTGCACCCGGCGCTCGTGCTCATGGACATCAACATGGGCGAGATGAACGGCGTCGAGGCGACGCGGCGCATCGTCTCGGTCCACCCTGAGACGGTCGTCATCCTGTGCTCGACCTACGACGCCGCGGACCTCCCGAAGGACGCGGCCACCAGCGGTGCCCGCGCGTACGTCCACAAGGAGCACCTGAGCGCAGGAGCGCTCGAGGAGCTGTGGCAGGCGCGCGACTCGGGGGAGTTCATCGCGCACTGAGCGAACGTCACCGGATCGGCACCGAGCCCGAGATCGTGGTGCCCTCGCCCGGCGACGACTCCCAGTGCACCAGCCCGCCGATCGCGCCGAGTCGGTCGGACATGTTGACGAAGCCGTGCCCGCGCTTCGCGAGGCGCACGTCGAATCCCGGCCCGTCGTCGCGCACCTCGAACAGCAGACCACGCTCTGCCTCCCAGACGCGCACGGTGACACGAGCGCTCGGCGCGTGCTTCGACGCGTTCTGCAGGGCTTCGAGGCAGCAGAAGTAGATCGCGGCCTCGACGTCGCCCTCGTAGCGCCCGATCCCCTCGCAGGAGAGCTCGACGTCGAGGGGGCTGCGGTTGCACACGGCCCGCAGCGCCTCGGGCAGTCCGCTGTCGACGAGCAGCGGCGGGTAGATGCCGTGGGCGAGCTCTCGCAGCTGCTGGATGGTGTCCTGCACGGCGGTCGCGAGCTCGCCGAGCATCTCGGCCGCGCCGGTCGGATCCTCGAGCACGATGTCGCGCGCGAGCCGCAGGTTGACCGCGAGTGCGACGAGGTGCTGCTGGGCGCCGTCGTGCAGGTCCCGCTCGACGCGCCTCCGGGTCGCGTCCGACGCCGCAACGATGCGCGCGCGCGAGGCCCGGAGCTCATCGGCCTGGCGACGCAGCTCGTCGAGCGACGTCTGCAGCGCCGTGTCCAGCTGGGCGTTGTGGAAGGCGAGGCCCACCTGGCGTGCGAGCTCGGTGAGGACCCGGTCGTCCTCCTCGGAGAAGGCGCTCGCGCCGACCTCGCGCCGGACGACGATGAGGCCGAGCAGCTCGCCGCCGTGGCTGATGGGCGCGACTCGGAGCGACCCCGAGTCGCGGTCCGCCACGAGGGCGGGCAGCCACACCGACGCCCAGGCGTTGCCCGACACTCCCGCAGCGGCGATGACGGGCCGCTCACTTGCAGAGATGACGATCGACCGGCTGCCGCGGTCAGGGACCGAGACCGCGAGCTCCATCACCTCTCCAGTGCCGGTGTAGACCTCGGCGCTGCGCAGGGCGAGCGTCCGGCGCAGCGACTCGACGAGCTGCAGCAGCAGCTCGTCCATGGGGATCGCGCGAGTGAGCCGAGAGCCGAACGATCGCACGACCTCGTCGGGCGCCTCGCGCGCCCCGAAGACGAGACCCGTGGCGGAGTCGAGCAGGCGGTCTCGCATCGGGACGTAGCCGATCGCGACGATTGCCGCGGCAAGGATCGAGAGGCCGAGCACCTCGCGGTCGGCAGCCGTATTCGGCCTCGAACCGAGGCCGAGGACGACAACGAGGTACACCGCCGCCACCGTCGCGGTGATGCCGAGCACGGCGAGGGCGTGGACGAGCAGCCGCCCTGCCTTGGGGAGGAGCCCGCGGTCGAGGCCGCACACGATCGCGACGGGGACGAGGACCGAGCCGCCCACCGCGACAGCGAGCACCTGGGCGGGCCAGTGCACGAGCAGGTTCAGCGTGCCCGCGACCAGCGCGACCTCCCCGCCGAGGACGATCCCGACGCCGAACCACTGCAGTCGCTGGCGCGCCTCGCCCCTCGAGGGGCCGTACCTGGCGTAGACCGCGGGCGCAGCCGTCCCGAGCGCCACCACGCACCCGATCGCGAGGAGCGTGGCGGAGGGCTCCGCCGACGTCGCGACGATCCGGCCGCTCACCGCGAGCGCCCCCGCGTACCAGGCGCCCACGAGGACCCGGCGTCCGGTCGACTCGAGGCGGCCCTCGGGCAGCGCGCACAGCGCGTGGACCGCCGCCGCCGCCGCAAGGACCACGAGACACGCCGCGACCTCGCGCGTCCTTGACGAAGAAGAGGCGTCGCTCGCCGAGCGCAGCCCCGCGGCAAGCGCGCCGCCAGCGATGGCTGACGCCCACAGGAACAGCCAGCCGAGACGCCACGCTCCGCGCCGGGCCGTCGCCGCCCCCGCGGCTGCCCAGGCGACGACGACCGCGGCGAGCACCACGTGCAGCGACGTCCGCGTTGCCATCGGTGCGGTCGCGACGGCAACGGCGACGAGCGCCGCAACCGCGAGCGCGACGATCGGCGCGAGCGGACCACCAGGACGGATTGCGTCGGGCGTCGCGTCAGCGACGCCCGACGGGGAGACCGCTGTCGGCGCGGTGCTCACAGCGATCCGATGACGGTTCGCCCCTCGCCTTGCGCGCCGTGCTCGGCCTCATCGCCCACGATGCGGCCGTCGCGCATGCGCACGACCGACTCGGCTGCGGCCGCCACGTCCGCGTCGTGTGTGACGAGCACGATCGTCTGGCCACCGGCGTGCAGCCTGCTGAGCAACTCGATGACCTCGCTGCCACCTGCGGAGTCGAGCGCACCCGTCGGCTCGTCGGCGAGCAGCAGAGTGGGCTCGTTCGCGAGCGCGCGCGCGATGGCGAGCCGCTGGCGCTGGCCCCCGGACAGCACGCTAGGCATCGCGCCGGCCTTGTCGCCGATGCCCAAGAGATCGAGCAGATCGCGCGCGCGCGTCTCGGCGGACTTCCTGCGGCGTCCCGCGATGATCGCCGGCAAAGCGACGTTCTCGAGCACCGTCATGCCTTCGAGGAGGTTGAAGAACTGGAACACGATGCCGATGTGACGACGTCGCATGCGAGCGAGCTCGTCCTCGGTGCGACCGGTGACCGGCTCGCCCGCGACGACGACCGTGCCCTCGTCTGCGGTGTCGAGCCCCGCCACGAGGTTGAGGAGCGTCGACTTGCCACAGCCTGACGGTCCCATGAGGGCGACGAACGAACCTGCTGGCACGACAAGGTCGACGCCGCGGAGGGCGCGGACCGGCGCGTTCTCCGCCTCAAAGGTCTTTCGCAGACCCTGCACGCTGAGCGCGGGCATCGTTGCGAGGTCCTCGGTTGCAGTCATGCTGGATCCCTTCGAGTCAGGGGCGCGGGAACGGGCGGGCGGCCGGGCGCGACGGGGACCTTGAAGGCGACGACCGGCGTGTCGCGCCCCTTCACGAGCTGCGCACCGAGCGGCACCGTCTCGAGGCCATTGCGCAGCGCGCGCAACGTCGCCTCCGACAAGACGGTCTCACCCGCGTCGGCGAGCTGCTGGAGCCGTTGGCTGAGGTTGACCGTGTCGCCGACGAGCGTGTACTCAAGGTGCTCTTCGGAACCGAGCAGGGCGGCTGCCGCCTCTCCGGTCGACAGCCCGATCCCGAGGCCGAAGCCTGGCAGCCCCTCTTGCGCCCAGCGCTCGTTCACCTCACGCTGGCGTTCGTGCATCCCCGCTGCGGCCAGCACCGAGCGGTCCGCGTGGTCGTCCTGGGGGACGGGTGCCCCGAACACCGCCATCACGGCGTCGCCGACGAACTGCATGACGACGCCACCTTCGCCGAGGATCGCATGGTTCATGGCGGCGCGATGCGTGTTGAGCTGGCCAGCGAGCTGCGTGGGGTCAGCATGCTCGGCGATCGTCGAGTAGGCGCGGATGTCGCTCATGAGGACGGTGACGACGACGCGCTCGGTCTCCCCGAGCCGACCGCCGCCGCGACGGACCTTCTCGGCGATGCCCAACGGGAGCAACCGCGACAGCGTCTCGCCCTGCTCCTCGCGGTCGACGATCGCGGCGTGCAAGAGCCGCAGCCGGTGCAGCGCTGACTGGTTGCCGCTCGAGGCCCCCTGGGCGAGCTTCAAGAAGACGGCCTCGACCTCTTGGTCGACCGCCTCGGGCGGCACGTGCCGGGTGACGGCGATCGCCTTGATGGGCTTGCCCTCGGCGACCATCGCGAGCAGCGACTCCTCTGCCTCGGACAGGTCCGCTCCGCTCGTCACCGGCCGCACGAGCGCCTCGACGATCGCGGGGTCGAGCGCGGTGCCCCCAGTCGCGACGGCGCGGATCGCGTCGACGAGCTGGTCACCCTCCGCGAGGTGGTCCTTGAGGAGGTAGCCGTAGCCCGCGGAGCCCTCGGCGAGGAGCGACACGGCGTACTCGGGGTCGTCGTACTGAGAGAGCACGACGACGCCGGTGCCGGGGTGGCGCTTCCGGACCTCCTTGGCGGCGTCGATGCCCTCGCGGTTGAACGACGGCGGCATCCGTATGTCCGTGACGAGCACCTGCGGCTCGGTCGCGACCGCGCCCGCGACCGTCTCGTCGTAGTCAGCCCCGACACCGACGACCTCGAGGTCG
>Ga0075017_100002385_pt1 | contig 11730 bp, 11 predicted proteins | sample AleBraG_ABR_2012_FD_71475 | JGI IMG/M metagenome (GOLD analysis project Ga0075017, IMG submission 71475) | Freshwater sediment microbial communities in response to fracking from Pennsylvania, USA - Alex Branch Run_MetaG_ABR_2012 | ecosystem: Environmental > Aquatic > Freshwater > Creek >...
GTGCAGAACGACAAGCACGCGCCGCGCGCGCGCAGTGTGGGCGGATCGCAGGCCGGAAAATTCCCGAATCTTGCCAGTGGGGAACTCACGGCGCCGGAACTCGCCCAGTGCTTGAACACATTGGGCCTGGCGGAAGCGCCGGCTGCGGCACAGCTCCTGCATGATCTGCAAGGATCCGTGCTGTGGCGCCGCCTGGATGAGAGCGGCCGACATCGACTGGGGGCCTTATTGGCCGCGCTCCTGCCCGAAGTGGCCTTGCTCCCTGACGCGCTGGCGGTGCTGCGCCGACTCTTGCGGGTGTGCGAGGCCATCGGCCTGCGCTCGGCTTATTTTGCCTTGCTGCTGGAGAATGATTCGGCGCGGGCGCGCTGGGTGGCGCTTTCCCGGCACGGTGACTTTCTGCCGGCACAGATGGCGGCCTACCCATTGCTGCTCGACGAACTCATCGATGCACGCCTCCTGGACCAGCTACCCACGCGTGCGCACTTGAGCCTCGAACTCGCGGAGCGATTGGCGAACGTGGAGGAGGGTGACGAGGAGCGTCTGGTCGAGCAACTGCGGCATTTTCAACGCGCGGCGCTGTTTCGAATTGCGGTCGCCGATCTCACCGGAAAGTTGCCGCTGATGCGCGTCAGCGACCGATTGACGGAGCTGGCCGAGCTGATCATCGAACAGGGCCTGCACATCGCCTGGCGATTCGTCACGCTGCAGTACGGCACACCAATGTGCGGGAGTGCACCGCTCCGCCGAGCGGTGCGTATCTGCGCTGTGGGCTACGGGAAATTGGGCGGCATGGAGCTGGGGTACAGTTCCGATCTCGATCTGGTGTTTCTGCACGATGCGTCCGGCGCGGAGCTGGTGACAGAGGGCGTGCGCAGCGTCGATAACCAGGTGTTCTTTGCCCGCTTTGTGCAGCGCCTGGTGCACTTGTTGACCATGCACTCCGCCGCCGGTCGCCTCTATGATGTGGATATGCGGCTGCGGCCCAGTGGCAAGGGCGGCATGTTCATCACCAGCATGGAGGCCTTCGAGCACTACCAGCTCAAGGAGGCCTGGACCTGGGAGCACCAGGCCTTGCTCCATGCCCGCGCGGTGGCCGGGTACGGTGGCTTGCGTGCGGGCTTCGAACAGGTGCGATTGCGGGTATTACAGAACGCCGTGCGCCGCTCGAGCCTCCGCCAGGACGTGCAGAGCATGCGCCAGCGGATGCGCGCCGAGCTGTCGGCTGCCACCCCCGGCTGCATCGACCTGAAGCAGGATCCCGGCGGCATTGCCGATATCGAGTTCCTGGCTCAGTACTGGGCGCTGCGCTGGGCAGCGCAGTATCCGCCCCTGGTCTGGTTCGCCGATACCATCCGCCAGCTCGAATCGGTGGCTTCGGCGGCGCTGGTGCCGCAGGCCACCATCGATGTGCTGACCGGCGCCTATCGAACCTACCGTGAATGCAGCCATCGTCGCGGTATCGAGGGCCTGTCGCTGGTGTTACCGGAAGCGAACTTTCAGGCCGAGCGCGCCGCGGTCAGTCGCATCTGGGACCTTACAATGCAGGTATAATGAGCCGATGAGTGCTCCAGCCACGCTCCAACCTGCCAATACCCGGCTGCAATATCTGGTTACCGCAAAGGACCTGCCCCTGTCGTGCCCCAGTCCGGCCATGGCGCTGTGGAACTCGCACCCACGGGTGTATCTGGCCATTGAAGAGACCGGCTGGGCCAAGTGCCCTTATTGCGGTGCTGAATACACCCTGCAGCGTTGAGTCTGTGAGGCGCGTGCGCAAGCCGCCGGCGGCACTTTTGGGTGTGCGTGCGGTCGAAGTTCGGACATGAACAGCATCAGCCGCAAAATTCGCCTGCGCCTGGCCCTGTCGATGGCCGTGGCACTGCTGATTGCCCAATTTGGGGCGCAGGCGCACGCCTACGCCCACTTGGGAGATGCCCACTTAGGGGGCCCGCCGGGCTCGGGCGATCAGCTCGAGCTGCGGCTTAAGCCCTGTGGAGACTGTCAGTCCTTTGCGCCGCTCCTGGCCGCCGCCAGTGCTCCAGTACTCGAACTGAACCCCTCGTGCCTGGGTGTAGCGCCGAAGCCCGCGGTTAGGCTCCTGACGCTGGCGGCGCGCGCCAATTTTCACGCATTTCGTTCACGTGCACCTCCTGCTGACGGGTAAGCCCAAATTGGGTCGCGCTGCGGGGCGATCGCACCTGCCCGGATCTGCTTTGGAGTGCTCAGGACCATGTCTCGGTTACAGTTGTTGGCGGCGCCAGCGTTGACGCTATTGAGTGCTGCACTGGCCTGGCCAAGCGGCGCGCACAGTGCCGCGGTGGGCGCCGCGGAGGAAGTGGAGGAGATCGTCATCACGGCGGCGAAGCTCGATGCCAAGCGCGCCGGCATTCAAACGCAGACGGGCGCCTCGACTTATACCATCGACCAGGCGGCTCTCACGGCCACGCCGGGCGGCGACAATACGCTGCTCAACCAGGTGGTGCTGCAGGCGCCCTCGGTAGTGCAGGACTCCTTCGGTCAATTTCACGTGCGTGGCGATCATGATGACCTGCAGTACCGTCTCAACGGCATCGTTCTGCCGGAAGGCATTGCGGTGTTCGGGCAATCGCTGAGCCCACGACTGATAGCTTCGCTGAAACTGATTACCGGCGCGCTGCCCGCCGAGTACGGCCTGCGAACAGCCGGTATCATTGATTTGACCACCAAGAGCGGTGTGCTCGAGCCGGGTGGTTCGGTATCGGTATATGGCGGCAGTCATGGTACTTTCCAGCCCAGTGTCGACTATGGCGGACGCTCCGGCGGATTCAATTACTTCGTGGCGGGCGATGCGCTCCGTAACAACCTGGGCATCGAGTCCCCCGACGGCAGTGCCAGTCCCGCCCACGATCACACCACGCAGTGGCATGGGTTCGGCTACTTTGAAAATATCCTTGATGCCGGCAACCGCCTGTCGGTGATTCTGGGCACCAGCAGCGGTGAGTTCCAGCTTCCCGACCGACGCGGGCTGGAGCCCGCGCTGGGCCTGGACGTCCAGGGCCAGGTGAGCTTCCCCAGCAGCGAACTTAACAGCACGCAGCGCGAGTTGACGCACTATGCCATCCTCGGGTGGCAGTATTCGGCTGGCGCGCTGGACGTTCAAAGTGCGCTCACCAGCCGCTATTCAAGCCTGACCTATCAACCCGATTTTCCAGGCGATCTGCTCTTCAATGGTCTGGCGCAGCAGGCCTTCAAGAGCGACGTCGCCTTGGGACTGCAGAGCGACGGCGCCTACCGAATCAATGACGCTCACACGCTGCGCGCCGGAATCTATGCTCAGCATGATCGCGCCAGCAGCGAAACCTTTTCGCAGGTGCTGCCCGTGGACGCCAGCGGTGCGCAGAGCAGCGATGTGCCCCTGGGGATCAACGACAGCAACACGCAGTCGCAGTGGATTGCCAGCGCCTATCTGCAGGACGAATGGCGGGCTGCGACCGGTTTGACAGTCAACTATGGTGCGCGGCTCGACCAATACCGGGCGTACTCCACGGGCGGGCAGCTCAGTCCGCGACTGAATATAGTGTGGAAATCGGGCGCCGCCGTGTGGCACGCAGGTTTCGCGCGCTACTTCACGCCCCCGCCGTTCGAACTGGTGGGCGCTGAAACGGTGGGAAAGTTTCTGGGCACCACGGCCGCGCCGCAGGTGACCGCCAGTAACCTGCCGCTGGCGGAACGCGCCAACTACTGGGATCTGGGCGTAGAGCGCAACGTCAATGACCGCGTGACCTTGGGACTGGACAGCTACTATCGGCAGTCCTACCACCTCATCGATGAAGGCCAGTTTGGCGCGCCGATCATTCTCACGCCGTTCAACTATCACGATGGGCGCATCGAGGGCCTGGAGCTCACGGCCAACTATACGGCCGCGACATTCACTGCTTACGGAAATCTGGCCCTGCAAAGCGCCCTGGGGCGCGGCATCGAGTCGGCGCAGTTCAATTTTTCGCCGGCGGATCTAAGTTACATTGCCGCGCATTTCATAGACCTGGATCACGAGCAGCGGGTCTCGGCCTCGGCCGGCGTGTCCTGGCGGCGCGCCGCCACGCGCTACAGCGCCGATCTGCTGATGGGGAGCGGTCTGCGCGCCAGCGAGCTGCTGGCCGGGATCCATATTCCCAACGGCACTCACCTGCCTTCGTACGTCCAGTTCAATCTTGGCGTCAGCCATGCATTGTCCATTGGCGAGCATGGTGAATTGACCGTGCGCATGGATCTGATCAACATTTTCGACCGCGTATACGAGATCCGCGACGGCACCGGGGTGGGGGTGGGCGCGCCGCAATTCGGCCCCCGCCGCGGCGTGTTCGTGGGATTGGGCAAAGCGATCTAACGGTGAGCGCGCGTGTGGTAAAACTGGTCGCAATGCTACTGGCCGCGGTGGGCGGAGCGGTGGCGTCCGCGGGTCTGCCGGTGTACGAGGCCGAGATCGTCCACACTTATCCGCATGACCCAAAGGCCTACACCGAGGGGCTGTTCTACCTGGACGGTTACCTGTATGAGAGTACCGGTCTCGAACAGCACTCATCGATCCGCAAAGTGGAGATTGCCACCGGCAAGGTGTTGCAGAGGTACGAGCTTCCACCCCAATATTTCGGCGAAGGCATTGCTCCCTGGAAGGGGCATCTGATCAGCCTGACCTGGAAATCACAGCTGGGGTTTGTGTTTGATCTGGCGAGTTTCAAGTTGCAGCGGCAGTTCCATTATGAGGGCGAGGGCTGGGCGCTGACTCAAGACGGCAAGCAGCTGATCATGAGCGATGGCACGCCGGCCCTGCGTTTCCTGGATCCGGACTCGCTCCGGGAGACCCACCGTTTGCAGGTGACCATGGATGGTAAAGCGCTGCGCAACGTGAATGAGTTGGAATGGGTGGATGGGGAGATCTTTGCTAATGTGTGGCAGACCAACTGGATTGTGCGCATTGACCCGCGCAGCGGCCACGTCGTCGGCCTGGTCAACCTCAGCGGATTGCTGGCGCCCGCCGACCGCGTCACTGACGCCGATGCCGTGCTGAATGGAATTGCCTACGATCCCAAGCACGGTCGACTGTTTGTAACCGGCAAGTACTGGCCGAAGCTGTTTGAGATTCGGCTGCGCATGGGCAGCGCCGCGGCTCAAGAATACGGTCGGTAGGATTTTTCTTCGGTGAGTGCGGATCCCAGCACGGTATTGATGCGCCGCTTGATGGCGGCGCGCTCATCATTGGTGACGTAGACGGCGCGCGCCAACGCCACAAATCCGGCATCAAACCTGCCGGCCGCCTCGTGGTCACGGATCTGATCCTCGATGTCCCAGAGCTTGGCATTCACACTCTCGAGCGCACGCTCTTCGGTCGCGACCGCGTTGCCGGCGGCGCCGGCCGGCACGGCGCGGGCCCAGGTGGCTTCGAGCAGCTGCAACTCGTGCCTGACATTGACGAGCTTGGCCGCGTCACTCATGCGCGCCGACTTGATGCGGAGGATCGTGATTTTATCGAGCAGCTCGCCCGGGGAGATGGGTACCAGTATGTCTTGCATCGTGCGCGGCTCCGGCCTCAGGTGCGTATGGTAGCAGCCGCCAGCATTTCATCCAGCCGCTGCAAGACGTCCTCGGTCTCGATCAACTCCATGACACCGGGTTCTTCAATTTTGTGGGCCCAGGGCAGCTGCTCGGCCGTACGCCCGCGAAATCGCAACGCCGCCTGCTCGTAGCGATCGATACACCACTGTCGCGACAGGTAGGGCCCGGTGCGCGCCACGCGGGTGGCGGCGTACAGTCCCAGCACCGGCGTGCCTACCATGGTGGCCATGTGCGCGGGCCCGGAATCGGGGGCCAGCAGCACAGTGGCGCGCGCCAGGAGCGCCAACAACCGCGGCAGCGTGTCGGCACCAATTAGATTCAGCACGGGTACGCCGGCGGCGCGCTCGATGGCCGCGCCCATGGCGCGCTCCTGGTCCGTGGGTGCACCCACGAGCACGACGCGCAGTCGGTGCCGGCGCACGGCGTGGGCGATTACGGCTCCATAGCGTTCGGCCGGCCAGTTGCGCAGCGCGTGACTGGAGCAAGCGCTGAGCACGAGGGTGGGCGTGGCGTCTGGAATGTGCTCGCGGGCCCACAGCTGCGCGGCGCTGGGCAGGGGCAGGCGCCACTCGGGCGGGCGCGGCGCCAACCCAAGCGCGGCGGTGAAGCCCGAAAAACTGTCGAGCACATGCTCACGTTCGCGCGCCGCGATGCGTTGATTGGTGAACAGCCACTGCAGTTCGCGGGCCCGCGCGCGATCAAAGCCCAAGCGGGTTCGTGCCGGAATCAGCGCAGCGTACAGGCTGGCGCGCAGGGCCAGTTGCATGTGCAGCAGCAGATCGAAGTGTCGGCCGCGCAGGGCGCTGCGCAGGGTGGCGGCACTGCGCCACAAGGAGCGCTTATCGATGGTGATAAACTCCACGTCGGGCAGCAGGCTCATCAGGCGTGCTTCGAATCGGCCGATCACCCAGGTGATGGCCGCGGCGGGCCAGGCCTGTTGCAGGGTGCGTACTACCGGCACGACGTGGCAGACGTCGCCGAGGGCCGAGAGGCGCAGTATGCACAAGCTCCGGGGCGGCGTTACGGGTGTACTCATGAAGGCGGGCGCACAGTGGCTGGTTTGAATTTTCTGGCCACTGGGGCCGAAGTGCGGATAGTGGAACGGGACGGCGCCGCGATGCTATATGACAGCTCGCGCGCCGGCAACGCCGTGCCCGGCTGGCTCGATCCGCACTGGTGGCGAGAGCGTGGTTCGGTGACTCCGGCGGCCGAGGGCCGGGGCGCCGCGAGCCTGATCGAGGCCGACGGGCGCAGCTTTGTGCTGCGCCACTATCGGCGCGGGGGCTGGGCGGCTCGTTTGTCATTGGATCGGTACTGGTGGCGCGGGCCGGCACGCACCCGCTCGTTTCGCGAGTGGCAACTGCTCTACCACCTGCACCGTGCCGGACTGCCCGTGCCCATGCCGGTAGCGGCGGGCTACAAGCGCAGTGGCCGAACCTATGTGGCGGATTTGCTGGTGCAGCGTGTGCCCGAGGTGCGCTCACTGGCCGCATTACTTCGCGCTGGACCCGTGTCCCTCAGTACCTGGGTGGCGATCGGTCGTTGGCTGCGCCGCTTTCATCTGTGCGGCGTGTATCACGCCGATCTGAACGCCCACAACATCTTGCTGGGCGCCGACGAGGCCGTGTGGTTGATCGATTTTGATCGCGGTGGCCTGCGCGCGCCGGGCTGGTGGAGCGATGCGAACCTGGTGCGGCTGCAACGCAGCGTGCAGAAGCTGTGCGCGGCACTGCCCGCCGGACGCTTCTCGCCCGCGGACTGGCACCTCTTGCTGGACAGCTACTTCGCCACGCGGCTGGAAGCCGGTGCCGTGCATGCCCTGCCGGCCATTTAGGTACGGGCGATGAACGCCTCGCGGCGTGTGTACTCAGTTGTGGTGGCGCTGGCCGTGCCGCTGGCCAGCCTGGTGGTATTTTGGCGCGGTTGGCGCGAGCGCACCTATTGGCAGGGTTGGCCGGAGCGCTTCGGGCTGGGCGAGCCGATGCCCGGACGGGGACGCAGCATCTGGCTGCATGCGGTGTCGGTGGGCGAGGTTCAGGCGGCCAGTACTCTGGTAGCGGAACTTCGCACACGCTGGCCGGAACTTCCGGTGGTGATCAGTTGCGGCACTCCCGCCGGCCGCGAGCGCGCACGAGCACTGGGGAGCGATGGTCTGCACGTCCGCTACGCACCCTACGATCTGGCCAGCTGTGTGCGCGGCGCATTGCGCCGGCTCCGGCCGGCTCTGCTCGTGATCATGGAGACCGAGCTATGGCCCAATCTACTCGCGGTGTGCGAGGAGGCCGGCGTTCAAGTACTGGTGGCCAGTGCGCGGCTGTCGGCGCGCAGCGCCCGGCGATTCAGTTGGTTTCCAAATCTGCTGCGCCCAGCACTGCAGGGCAACGTCACGGCAGCGACACAGTCCACGGAGGACCAGCAGCGCTTCGAAGGGTTGGGCATGAGCCCCGAGCGCACGCCGGTGTGCGGTAATCTGAAGTTCGATCGGACGCCGAGCGCGGCGCTGCGTGCCGAGGGAGCGCAATTGCGTGCGCGCTACGCCCCCGGACGATTCATGTGGGTGGCAGGCAGCACGCACGCGGGCGAAGAGCAGGCGGTGCTGGCGGCGCACGAGACCCTGCGACGGGCCGGGATGCAGGCGCTGCTGGTGCTCGCACCCCGGCATCGACCGAGGTTCGAGACGGTGGCCGCCCTGCTGTCGTCCACCGGCATGCACTGGGCGCGACGCAGTGCGAGTCAGCCCGATGACGGGCGCCCCCTGGAGGTGCTGCTGCTGGATACCCTGGGCGAGCTCGAGGCATTTTACGCGGCGGCCGATCTCGCTTTTGTGGGCGGCAGCCTGGTGCCGATCGGCGGGCACAGCTTGCTCGAGCCCACGGCGCTGGGTGTGCCGACCATCGCCGGGCCACATCAGGAGAATGCGCCGGAGGTAGCCCGTCAACTCCTCGCAGCAGGCGCACTGCAGATCGTTACGCAGGACGCGGCGTTGGCCCGCGTGGTGTTGGAGCTGGCACGCGATGAGGCGGCGCGCCGGCAACTATCGCAAGCCGCACTGTCCGCCGTCGCGGCCAATCGCGGTGCACTGGAGTGCATTCTCACGTTGATCAAGGCGCGCTTGGCGCCCCCGGCGTAGCCTCCGGTGCCTTCGGCGCGACCGGCATCGCCGGGGGTGTGGAGTTTTCCGCGGGCGGCGGCTCCACCAGCCAGCCGTTGATCAGTTTGATGGTGCTCACATCGAGATTGCCGGCCGCCAGCCGCAGCGCCACGATGTCATTGAGGTAGCCGTATTTGGCCTGTGCGTAGTTGGTCTGGGCCTGCACCAGGAGTTGGCGCGCGGTGAGCACGTCGATGGCGGTCTTCGTGCCCACGTCGTACCCGGCTTCGGTGGCCTGCAGAGAAATCTGGTTGGACTCCACCGCCTGTTTGAGCGCGCCCACTTGAGCGATCTGACTGATAACACCCTGATAAGCATCGCGTGCCTGCTGCTCGGCCGAGCGCAGTGCCGCATCGTACCCGGCTCTGGCCGCATTCCAGCGGTATTTGGATTGGCGCACCAGTGACTGGGTAGCACCGGCAGTGAAAAGCGGCACAGTCACGCCGACGGTCCAGATGATGTCCTGGGTGTCGATGAGGATGGGAGTAGTCCCACTCCCACCCGAACCCTGATTGAACTGCGTGGAATTGCCGCCGTTGCCGCTCAGATTCCAGCTGCGGGATGCTTGAGCCGTGATGGAGGGGAGATGTCCGCCCATGGCCGTCAAGTAACTGTCGTGTGCGATGTCCACTGACAAACGTGCGGAGGTCAGAGCGGCGTTCTGCGACAGGGAGGTGCTCACCCAGGCGTCTTCACTGGCCGGTTCGGGCGCCAGCAACGGCATGCCATCGCGGGGCTGTGCGAGTCGATTGTAATAACGGCCCGTGGTGGCGCGCAGCTGCTCCTTGGTGCTGGCCAGAGTTCGCTTGGCGGCGATCACCGCCGCCGCACCGCTGTCGCGCGAGGCGCGCGCGATCTGCACATCCGTGACGGCAATGAGGCCGACCTCAAAGCGCCGTTCGGCCTGTTCGAGTTGCCGCGCCACCGATTCCAGGGCGCTCTGCTGCGCCGCCAGCGTGTCTTCGGCACTCAACACCGCAAAGTATTGTTGCGCGATGCGCGTCACCAGGTTTTGCTTGGCAGCCTGGTAGTCGGCCTCACCCTGCGCCACGGCGCTGTTGGCCGACTTCAAGGCCACCCAATTGTCCCAGGAGAACAGGTTGACCTGCAGACCCAGATTCCCCAGCCACGGCGTGGATTGAGTGGTGCTGGCAACGCCAGTCCAGTTGCGACTGGCGTTGGCGTTGAGCGGCAGCATGTTCAAAATGGCCTGAGTCTTGGCCTCACGCGTCGCCATGTGATTGGCCTCCGCCTGCTGCATGGTCGGGTCCGCTTGAAGGGCATGCTCATAAACCGTTTGCAGATCCTCGGCGCGTGCGCTCGCGCACAGTGTGCCGAGGGCGAGGATCAGGAGCGTCCATTGACGATTCATGCGCAAAGTCTTCCTAGGGGTAAGAGGCCAATTTCAATAAGTGGGCAGCGTTGGGTCGATGTCGTGGGCCCAGGCAGTGATACCGCCCTGTAAGTTACTGATCCGGCTAAACCCTCTGGCGGCCAGGTACTCCGCCGCCCGGAGGCTCCGGCCCCCAGCCTTGCACATCACAATGATCGCCGAACTCGCATCAAGTTCCTTCGAGCGTTCCGGAATTTCGTTGAGCGGAATGTTCAGGCTCCCGGGCAGGCTTACCATGGCCACTTCCCAGGGCTCACGTACGTCGAGCAGACAATGCGCTTCACCCTGGTCCATTAGCGCCTTCAACTCGGCAGGGCTGATCTGAGTTACAGCGCTCATGCCCTAAAACCTGAAAAGCGGCGGGGCCGGCGCGTTGAGCAAGGCTTCCAGCTCGGTTTCGAACAAACCCGAGCTCTCGATCAGCTCGGGTCCGCGGCGGCGCACCAGGCGCGCCTGCATGACCGGCCCGCTCCCGACGACGGCAAACAGGCGACCATCGAACTTCAGTGCCCGTTCAAAGCAGGTTTGATAGATGGGGAGCGACCCGGTCAGGACAATGACATCGTAGGCCGTCTGGCTGACCAGGCCGAGGCCGTCCGCGCAGGTGACTTCGACCCGGTCGACTCCGGCCGCGTGCAGATTGGCGCGGGCGGACTGGGCCAATTCAGGATGAATTTCCAGCGATTGAACTTGCCCGCCCATGGCGGCCAGGCAAGCCGACAGGTAGCCCGAACCGGTACCCACCTCCAACACCTGATCGCCGGCGCGCACCGCCACCGCCTGTAGAATTCGACCGATGAGCATGGGCGGGAGCATGTGCTGTCCACAGCCCAGCGGCAGCGCCGTGTCCGCATACGCCAGACCTCGCCAGGCCGGCGGCACGAACGCTTCGCGCGGCACGTGCTCCAGTGCGCTCAAAGTTCGAGTATCGAGCACGGACCAGGTGCGCACCTGCTGGGAGATCATCTGTTCGAGTGCGGTATTCGTTGGGGTGAGCATGTGCGCTAGGATACTACGGTTAACTTAATGCGAGGCAATAGGGCGGTGCGGGTGAAGGTATTTGGACCAAGGGCCGCCATATGGTCAATTTGCCCTCTGACTCACACGCGCACTGGGCTATGCTTCCCGTGTGACGGCCGGGCAAACGGTGCACGGCGCACGCATAAAAATTTTACCAGAGGGAACAGCAGCCGCTCATGTCAATTTTGGGCTTACTTTTCCTGCTGTTTGGCTTACTGGCGCTGCTCTTGCTGACGTTGCACTGGTTTCAACGGCGACAGCGCGGTGCACTCGAGGAGCTGACTCGCCAAGTGCATCGCATTGCGGTGGGAGGCTCACTCCGTGCGCGCGTCGAACTGCACACCGACCAGCGGGAACTGGCCGCCTTGGTGACAGTGGTCAACCATCTGCTGACGCGCGCGGCCAGCGCCACGCCGGACGCACAGATCGCGCCGCCCGCGCCGGTGAGCGCACTGGGCGAGCACCTGCATGAGGCGGTACTGATCCACGGCGCGCGCGGCATCATCTACGCCAATCCGCAGTTTGCCGAGCTGATGGGCACACCGGCTAGCGAATTGGTGGGCCGTCGACTGGA
>Ga0075017_100002386_pt1 | contig 11730 bp, 12 predicted proteins | sample AleBraG_ABR_2012_FD_71475 | JGI IMG/M metagenome (GOLD analysis project Ga0075017, IMG submission 71475) | Freshwater sediment microbial communities in response to fracking from Pennsylvania, USA - Alex Branch Run_MetaG_ABR_2012 | ecosystem: Environmental > Aquatic > Freshwater > Creek >...
CGCGCTCCAGAGTGCAGGAATGCGCGCTGCCCCGTGCAACTTATCCACACCTCGGGTGGCTCCCGCGCCGTGAGGGGTCGTATATCGACCTTCGTTGACCCAACGAAGGTCGATTTGCGACCCCTCACGGGCGGGAAATGGCGGGAATAGAGCCGGCCGGCCCCGTGGGGGACCGGCCGGCGGCGAAGAGGTAGAGAGACGAAGAGACGAAGAGACGAAGAGATGAAGAGAGGAAGAGGCGCAGCGCGAGGTGCGAGGCGCGACGCGCGCGACGCGCTACGCGAACAGGCGCTGCAAGCGCTGCATGCCCTCCAGCAGCGGTGCGTCTCCGAGGGCGTAGGAGAAGCGCAGGTAGCCGCTCGGGCCGAACGCCTCGCCGGGAACCGCAGCCACCTCGGCCTGGTCGAGGATCAGGTCGGCCAGCTCCATCGACGTGGTCGGCGTGACGCCGCCCCAGGTGCGCCCGAGCAGGCCGGACACATCGGGGTAGACGTAGAACGCGCCCTGCGGCGTCGGGGTGATCATTCCGGGGATCTTGCCGAGCTCGGAGACGATCAATTTGCGACGGCGGTCGAAGGCATCCCGCATCGCGAGCGCGGCATCCTGCGGCCCGTTCAAGGCCGCGATCGCCGCGCGCTGCGAGATGTTCGACACGTTCGAGGAGAGGTGCGACTGCAGGTTCGACGCGGCCTTGATGGCGTCGGCCGGGCCGACCATCCAGCCGAGGCGCCAGCCGGTCATGGCGTAGGTCTTGGCGACGCCGTTGACGAGGATGGTGCGGTCGGCCAATGCGGGAACGGCCTCGACGATCGAGACCGCGCGCACTCCGTCATAGGTGAGGTTCTGGTAGATCTCGTCGGAGATGACCCAGAGACCGTGCTCGTCAGCCCACTCGCCGATCGCCTTCGTCTCCTCGGGGGAGTAGACGGAGCCCGTCGGGTTCGAGGGCGAGACGAACAACAGCACCTTGGTGCGCGGAGTTCGTGCCGCTTCGAGCTGCTCGACGGTGACGAGGTAGTTCTGGTCGCTGCCGGCGAAGACGTCGACCGGCACGCCGCCGGCCAACTTGATCGCCTCGGGGTACGTGGTCCAGTACGGAGTGGGGACGAGCACCTCGTCGCCCGGGTCGAGCAGCGTGGCGAACGCCTGGTACACAGCCTGCTTGCCGCCGTTGGTCACGACGACCTGGCTGGGCGAAACCTGAAGGCCGCTGTCGCGCAGCGTCTTCGCGGCGATCGCCTCGCGCATTTCCGGCAAGCCGGCTGCAGGCGTGTATCGGTAGTTCTTCGGGTCGAGCACTGCTGCTGCTGCGGCCTCGACGATGTGCTCGGGCGTCGGGAAGTCAGGCTCCCCGGCCGCGAAACTGATCACCGGGCGACCGGCAGCCTGAAGCGCCTTTGCCTTACCGTCGACTTTGAGGGTTGCCGACTCTGCAATGGAGCCGACGCGGGTAGAAATTCGCTTGAGTTCGTGTGTCACGGTACGAGCATACGGGTGCGTGCGGCACTCCCCTAGAGCGGTTACGATAGAAGCTGCACCGTGCAGATCACTCCCCGAAGAATATTTCGGACCCGGATGATTCGTGCGGGGTTCAGGTGGAGCAACAGCCGCGGATGCCCGGGGCTGGGTGACCTGGCCGGCGGCTCAGCTTTACAGAGCCGGCTGAGTAACCTACACTGGACCGAGGTAGTTGAAATCGACCATGCTTTTTTGCGCCCATTTTGGCCTTTGGCTAAAAGGTTCCGCAGGGTGGGCAAGTCAGTTTCGCTTCTATAGGGTGGTGGCTCAATTGGTAGAGCAGCGGTCTCCAAAACCGCAGGTTGCAGGTTCGAGTCCTGTCCGCCCTGCAAGTCGGTGGTCTTTCTGCCGGCCCATGAAAGGTGTACTAGGTGGCCCGCAAAGTTATCGACGAACCCAGTGAGGAAATCGTCGCCAACGCGAAGACGGCCCGCGACTCCAAACGCGGCCCCTTCGGACGGTTCTCCCTGTTCATCAAGCAGGTCATGGCGGAACTCCGCAAGGTAGTCACGCCGACCCGCAAAGAACTCCTGAGCTACACCGGCGTCGTGCTGGTCTTCGTGACCATCGTGATGGCCCTGGTCTACGCAATGGACTGGGTGTTCGCGCTTGCCGTGACATGGGTGTTCGGAACTCCGGGCGGTTAACCAACCGCTGCCTGCGGCGGCTTGCGACTGATCGTCAACCGTAGTCAGGGCAACGCTGTTCGGGACACGCATTCGTGCCCTAAGCAATAGAGAAGAATTGAGATTTTGTGTCTGAGACGAATCACGACGACGTTGACTGGGCCACCGCTGCTGAGCAGGCCGCTTTCGATGACGAGGCGCAAGAGGGCAACATTCTTGCCGCCGACGAAAAGGCTGTAGAGGCCGCCGAGGTGGTTGCCATCCACGTCATCGACGAGAGCGAAGACGGCCTGGAAGGCCTCGACGCCGCGCTTGACGCACTCGCCGAGTCTGCAGACCCCGAAGCCGACGCGATCGTCAACGATGCGCTCGACATCGACTCCATCGACGAGGCCAACGCCGCCGTCGAAGCTGTCGAAGACGAAGACGAAACGTCCGACGACCCCTACGAAGAGTTCCGCAAGGAACTGCGCTTCGCACCGGGCAAGTGGTTCGTGATTCACTCCTACGCCGGCTTCGAGCGCCGTGTGAAGCAGAACATCGAGAACCGCAAGCAGTCGATGGCCATGGAAGATTACATCTACCAGGTCGAGGTCCCGATGGAAGATGTCGTCGAGATCAAGAACGGCCAGCGCAAGATGGTCACCCGTGTGCGCATCCCCGGATACGTGCTCGTTCGCATGGACCTGAACGAAGACAGCTGGTCTGTCGTTCGTCACACGCCGGGCGTCACCGGCTTCGTGGGCAACGCCCACAACCCGACGCCGCTGCGTTTCGAAGAGGCCTTCGGCATGCTCAAGAGCCTCGTCGAGATCAAGGATGTCCCGTCTGCCAAGGGCGGAAGCCACGGCGGCAAGTCCCCGGTTCGCGTCATCGCAGCCGAGATCGACTTCGAAATCGGCGAGACCATCACGATCAAGGAAGGCTCGTTCGCGGGCCTGCCCGGTTCGATCAGCGAAATCAAGCCGGAGAGCGGCAAGCTCATCGTGCTCGTCTCGCTGTTCGAGCGTGAGACCCCGGTCGAGCTCAGCTTCGACCAGGTCACCAAGCTGTAATAGCTCACCAAGCTTTAGTACCGCCGGGGCGAATGCCTCGACCGGTTTCTGAACCACCGGGGCCCGACCGGGTACCGGGAGAGCGGCCCCTGTGGCCACTCGAACATCAAAAGAAGGAAGAACAATGGCACCGAAGAAGAAGGTTACTGGTCTGATCAAACTTCAGATCAAGGCCGGCGCCGCCAACCCCGCACCGCCCATTGGTCCGGCGCTCGGTCAGCACGGCGTCAACATCATGGAGTTCTGCAAGGCGTACAACGCGGCGACCGAATCCCAGCGCGGCAACGTCATCCCCGTCGAGATCACCGTCTACGAGGACCGCTCGTTCACGTTCGTCTTGAAGACCCCGCCCGCCGCGGAGCTCATCAAGAAGGCCGCCGGAGTCGCCAAGGGCAGCGGAACCCCGCACACCGTCAAGGTTGCCAAGCTCACCAACGCTCAGGTCCGCGAAATCGCCGAGGCCAAGATGGTTGACCTCAACGCCAACGACCTCGACGCAGCGTCGAAGATCATCGCCGGCACCGCCCGTTCCATGGGCATCACGGTCGAGGGCTAACCCCTCCACCTCCACCAGCATTGCGCCGACCGGCATTTCGCCGACAGGCACGTGGAAGAGCCAGCCAGGCTCGCACCACCACACTCTCAAGTTCCATTACAGGAGATTCAAATGGCACAGAAGTCAAAGGCCTACCGGGCCGCTGTCGAGAAGATCGACGCTGACAAGCTCTACACCCCCGCCGACGCCGTCGCTCTCGCAAAAGAGACCGGCTCAGCCAAGTTCAACTCGACCGTTGAGGTTGCCCTCAAGCTCGGTGTCGACCCGCGCAAGGCAGACCAGATGGTCCGCGGCACCGTGATTCTTCCTCACGGTACCGGTAAGACCGCCCGCGTCATCGTCTTCGCAACCGGCCCGGCCGCCGAGGCTGCAATCGCAGCCGGCGCCGACGAGGTTGGTGGCGACGAGCTCATCGAGAAGGTAGCCGCCGGTTACACCTCGTTCGACTCCGCCGTGTCGACCCCCGAGCTCATGGGTAAGGTCGGCCGTTTGGGTAAGGTCCTCGGCCCGCGTGGTTTGATGCCGAACCCGAAGACCGGTACCGTGACGCCCGACGTCGCGAAGGCCGTTTCTGACATCAAGGGTGGAAAGATCGAGTTCCGCGTCGACAAGCACTCCAACGTGCACTTCGTCGTCGGCAAGGCGTCGTTCTCCGCTGAGCAGCTGAACGAGAACATCTCCGCAGCGCTCGAAGAGATCGTTCGTCTCAAGCCGAGCTCCTCCAAGGGCCGCTACATCATGAAGGGTGCAGTCTCGACCACGTTCGGTCCTGGCATCCCGCTCGATGTGAACAGCATCTAAGTAGTCGTTTTATCTCGAAGGGCCCGTCGTCAGACGGGCCCTTCGTCGTTAACCGGCTCTTCTCGTCCCACTCACGCGGCGTACCCTCGCTCGGCCAGTCGGCCTCGCGAGGGTACGCGGTCTCACACGGTCAGTCGGACCACGCCCGCAGCTTCTCGGCGACCAGGATCGCGTCGCCGGCCGGCGCATCCGATTTGCTGTCCGGCCGTGCGATGAAGAGGTAGAGCAGGCCGGTGCCGGCGACGATGCCGAGCCCGATGAGCACGATCCAGTCGTTGAGGAACACCCCGGTGCTCGCGGGCCAGGCGAGCAGCACCATGGCGAAGATGCCGTAGGCCAGCGCGACGGCGTTGACCAGGAAGCCGAACCGGCCGAGACTGAACGGTCCGGCGGGCTTCCAGCCCTTGATGCGCTGCCGGAGGGCCGCCAACACCACCGACTGGAATGCCACATAGATGCCCAGCACGGCGAACGACGTGATCTGGGTGAGCAGCTGGTCTGGACCGACCAGGATGAGCAGGCAGAGCAGCAGCGGGATCGTGCAGGCGACGATCAGTGCGTTCACCGGCACTTTGCTGCGCGGCGAGACGCGTGACAGCCAGGCGTGCCCCGGAACCATCCCGTCGCGGGCGAAGGAGAAGAGCAGACGGCTTGCGGCTGCCTGCAGGCTCAGCACGCAGGAGAGGAACGCCGTCAGGGCGACCACCAGGAAGATCTTCGCTCCCACGTCGCCGAGCGAGGCGGCGAGAATGGCCGGGATCGGATCCGCATCCTTGCCGTCGACGATGGACTGCAGATCGGGGGCGGCCATGACATAGCCGCCGAAGGCGAGCAGCGCGGAGACACCGCCGACCGCAATGGTCATGATCATGGCGATCGGGATGCGCCGGGCCGGGTTCTCGACTTCCTCGGCGACGTCACCGCAGGCCTCAAACCCGTAGAACAGGAACAGGCCGGCCAGCGCGGCCCCGAGGAAGGCGGGCAGATACGGGCCGTCCCCTTGAACACCCATGGTGTTGAAGAAGACGCTGAACTCCTGGTGACGCTGGAAGAGGAGCAGGTAGAGGCCGACAGCGATGACGCCGATCAGCTCGGCGGCGAGGCCGATCCGGGCGACCCGGCCGAGCGTCTTGGTGCCGGTGAAGTTCAGGCCGAGCGCCACGAGCAGGAAGAGGGCCGAGAGAATGAAGGTCGCCTCTTTGGTGACGGGGACGTCGAGCAGACTCGCGAGAAAACCGCTGCCGAACTCGGCGACCGCGGTGATCGTCACGATCATCGCCCAGATGTACACCCAGGCCGCCATCCAGGCGTACCGCCGGCCCCAGAGGCGCCGCGTCCACGGGTAGATGCCGCCGTGAATCGGGTATTGCGAAACGACCTCACCGAAGACCAGGGCCACCAGCATCTGGCCGGAACCGACGATGAGCATCCACCAGATCGACGGCGGTCCGCCGGTGCTGACGGCCAGGGCGAAGAGCGAGTAGACGCCGACGAGCGGTGACAGGTAGGTGAAACCGAGGGCGAAGTTGGCCCACAGGCTCATGGAACGGTTGAAGGAATCGTCGTAGCCGAGAACCTTGAGGTGCTCGCTATCGCCGGGGTGATCCTGGGCGGGGACTTTCACTGACATGGTGACCTTTCGGTTCAAGCCGGAGTTCCGCATGCCTCCAGGGGCCGCGACACCTCATTGTGTGTGCCAAACATACTGCCGGCACAGCTCGCAAAGCTACAGAACAGGATGATTGATCCTGGCTGACGTGCCGGTGCGGTTCGCAGCGGCCGACGGATCGGCTCGTGCAGCCTGACCGTAGACTCGGGTGCGACGCGTGAGAAGCGGATGCGAAGGAGCACGATGCGAATCGGAATGGCGATCAACTACTCCAGCGGTTTCCGCGAGGCGGCGGCCGAAGTGGCCGAGCTCGAAAAGGCCGGTCTCGATCAGATCTCGGTGCCAGAGGCATACTCCTTCGACGCGGTCAGCCAGCTGGGCTATCTGGCGGCGATCACCGACTCCATCACCATCGCCTCGGGAATCATTCAGATCTTCACCCGCACCCCGACCCTGACGGCGATGACCGCGGCCGGCCTTGACTACGTGTCAGACGGCCGATTCGCCCTCGGCCTCGGGGCATCCGGACCGCAGGTGGTCGAGGGATTCCACGGTGTTCCCTACGACGCCCCCGTGTCTCGCATCCGCGAAATCGTGGAGATCTGCCGGATGGTGTGGCGTCGCGAGAAGGTCGAGTACCACGGTGAGCACTACACGATTCCGCTGCCGGCCGGGCAGGGAACCGGCCTCGGCAAACCGCTCAAACTGATCAACCAGCCGGTGCGCGAACGCATCCCGATCATCATCGCGGCGCTCGGCCCGAAGAGCGTCGCCCAGACCGCCGAGATCGCCGAGGGCTGGCAGCCGATCTTCTTCCACCCGGAGAAGGCGCAGTCGGTCTGGGGCGCGTCTCTCGCGGCCGGCGCGGCGAAACGGGAGGCCGCGCTCCCGCCACTTCAGATTCACGCCAGCCCGGTGCTCGCGATCGGCGAGAACGCCGACGCGTTGCTGGCGACGGTCAAGCCGCAACTGGCCCTCTACATCGGCGGAATGGGCGCACGGGGCAAGAACTTCTACAACGACCTGGTCTGCTCGTACGGCTACGAGGCCGAGGCCGAGGCAATTCAGGAGCTCTATCTCGCCGGCCGCAGAGACGAGGCGGCGGCGGCCGTGCCCGACGACCTGGTGCGGGAGATCTCGCTGATCGGCCCGCAGAGCTACGTGGCCGAGCGGCTCGCCGCCTTCGCCCAGGCCGGCGTGACCTCACTCGACGTGACGCCGCTCGCCCCGGATGCCGCCGGCCGGCTGCAGCAGATCGCTCTGCTCAAGGAGCTGACCGGCGCGCTGTAGCGGCGGGGCGTTACTGCACCGACAGCGGAGCAGCGGTTACGGGTCGTGCCGCGGTTCGTAGCTGACCAGGCCGACGGTATTGCCCTCGCTGTCGCGGATGAACGCCATCCACTCATCGGTTCCGGTCGGGCCGAGGGAGTCATCGGTGTGGCTGAAGATCACATGCGGCGCGTCAACGATCTCGACTCCGCTGGCGCGCAACTCGTCGATCAGAACGCGCACATCGTCGACCTGGAGGTAGATCAGCGCTGAGCCGGCGGCCTTCTCCAGGAGCAGCCGGGAGATGCCGATGTTGAAGAAGAGCAGCCCCTGCCCCTCGAATCGTGCGGCGGGCGGTGCGCCGAGCAAGGCTTCGTAGAACGCTGCCGCACGGTCGAGATCGTCGGCGTGCTGGGCGACCTGCAAAATTTCCATGATGACCTCCGAAACGATCATCCGCCTCAACGATCACGCCTGTCGAGTGAAAACAATTCTGAAAAAGGTATTGCCTGGGACGCGCGAGCCAAGTAGTGTCTCTCCAAAGCGGTTTGCCAAAGCGCTTTGTTTCAACGATTTTTCCAGCATGTTGTAGCGAGGACGGTACACAATGGTGTCGATTGCCGACGTCGCCGAGAAGGCGGGCGTAAGCCAGACGACGGTTTCGCACGCGCTCAGCGGCAAACGCAAAGTGAGCGACGCCGTGAAGCAGCGTGTCGAAGAAGCCATGGCCTCGCTCGACTACGTGCCCAGTCGTTCCGCCCAGAATCTCGCGCTCGGGATGACCCGCATCCTGGCCGTTCTCGTGCCCGACATCGGCAACGGGTTCTTCGCGCAGCTCGCCAAAGGGGCGGAGGCCGCGGCCATCGCACGCGGGTACAACATCCTCATCTGCGGCACCGGCTACGACAACGCCCGCGAAGTGCAGTACCTCGAGATGATCCACTCGCGCGCCGTCGACGGCGTGATCTACACCGCGGGCGAGCCGCCGTCGGAGGCCGAGCTCTCCCGGGTGCTCGGCGGAATGCCGACGGTTCTGGTCGACGAGGAGATCGAGGGTGCCGAGCACACCTCCGTCGTCTCCGACAATGAGAACGGCGGACGCCTCGCGGCGGAACACCTGCTCGCCCTCGGCCACCGTTCCGTGCTCGTCCTGGGCGTCACCGGGGTGATCGGCACCCGCCGCGTGACAGGTTTCAGCGCCGCGTGGCGCGAGGGCGGCGGCGAACCTCTCGAGTACATCTGGGGCTCGGTGACCGCCGAACGCGGCCGAGAATGCATCGCTCCCTACGTCGAGCGGATCCGAGACGGCGAGTTCACCGCGGTCTTCGCCGGAAGCGACCAGATGGCGCTCGGCGCCATCGAGCTGTTGCGCGAGCACGGAATCAGCGTGCCCCGCGATGTCTCCTTCGTCGGTTTCGATGACAGCACGGATGCCCGCTACAGCAGCCCCGCGTTGACCACGGTGCGCCAGGACGTGCTCGGTCTCGGAGGTCGCGCGGTGACGATGCTGCTCGATGAGCTGGAAGGAATCTCGGTGGGCGGCGAGCACGTGGTGCTGCCCGTCGAACTGATCGAACGCGAGTCAACGGCGCAGTATCTGCCGGCACGAAACGAAGGAACACAGTGAGCGTGACCAGCCCAGAACCACGGCGCGGAGGGCATGCCGCTCCCGCAGCGCCGGCACCGGCAATGGCGAGCGAGAGCGCGCCACCGCGCGGCTACTCGGTGTTCTTCGGCGACGTTGCCATCGACGAGTACTACATCGCCCCGTACTTTCCGGCCGGCGGAGACAAGGTGAGCGTCGAGACCCTCGACGAGCAGTTCGGCGGAATGTGCGCCAACGCCGCGTCGATCTTCGCCCACTACGGCATCCCGACCTCGTTCATGTCGCAGCTGAATTCCCGGGCGTTGACGCAGCGCCTGCTGAAGGACCTCACCGATTCGGGCATCAGTACGAAGCACGTCATCTTCGACGAGAGCGTTCCCGACTCCAAGTGCATCATTCTGCTTTCGGGCGACCAGCACATCGTGATCATCCCCGACCTCGGTATCACCCACACCGAGATCACTCCCGAGGCGTTTGAGCACATGGCCAACGCCGAGTTCCTCTTCACCAGCCAGACGGACAGCATGCCGTTCCGGATGGGAGAGAAGGGCGCTCAGGAAATCTTCCGCGACCTCAGCGCTCGCGGAGTGAAGATCGTGATCGATCTCGATGTCTACCACCTCGAGAACCACCCGTCAGGACTCATCGAGTACTGCGACATCCTCTTCATGAACTCGCTCGGCTACGAGCGGTTCACTGAAAGTGGAAACGATGTGCAGTGGTTGCTGAACAACAGAACCACCGCCATCGTGGTCACGAAAGACAGCGAGGGGTGCGATTTGTACACTCGCGACGGCATCGAGAGCATTCCCGGATACCCCGTGGAGCCCGTCGATGTGACAGGTGCAGGCGACACCTTCTCCAGCTCGTTCCTCTATGCCTATTCAACGACGAATAACCTCGCCGATGCGGCGCGGTTCGCCAACGCGGCGGCTGCGCTGTCGATCGGCATGGTTGGGGGTCGCGCCGGCAAAACCGACGCAGCCACCGTCCATGCGTTCCTGGCAGAGCAGAGCGAACGACTCGAACTTGCCATCCCATCCACACACACCGCTCAATGAAGAAAAGGTGCCAACCATGACCAACTCGACCGGATTCTCCCGCTTGATGAAAAGCTACGGGCGACTGACGATTTTCATGATTCCGATCGGAATCGCTATCAACTTCGTCGGTGGGCAGATCGCCCTCCTTCTGAAACTTCCCGTCTACCTCGACAGCATCGGCACGATCCTCGTCGGCGCAACCTGCGGGTCTCTTCCTGGAGCGCTCGTCGGTCTCATCTCCAACCTGCTCAACTCGATCACGTCGCCGACGAACCTGCCGTTCGCGCTGCTGAACATCATGTTCGGTCTGCTCGCCGGCTGGCTGTCGAAGCGCGGTGTCTTCACGAGCTGGTGGAAGACGCTGCTCAGCGCGATTCCGTTCGCTCTCATCGGCGGCGGACTTGGTGCGCTGATGACCATCTGGATCTTCGGTGGTCTCGGTGGCGGCGGCGGCGCAATCATCGTCGGCGCGCTCGTCGCCTCCGGCATGGACATCAACACGGCCAACTTCGTCGCACAGATGCCGATGGACTTCCTCGACAAGGTGCCCACCGTGATGATCGTCTACCTGATCCTGCTGCGTATTCCGAAGCGCCTCTACGTCAAGCTGCCGCTCGGGTACGTCTACCTCAAGAAGTCGCCGACCGCCATCCGCGTTGCGGCGAACAGCTAACGCGACCAGATCAGCAATACATCTTTGGAGGCGTGACATTTCTAACGAATTCATCGATGGCTTTCGCCGTCCAGCGACGCAGGGAAACGGGATCCGCGATCTGAACCCGATCACGGTTCTCGTGGCCCTCGTGTCGCTGGTGGTGATCGCCGTCGCCATCCCGGGGCTGCTTGCCCCCACCCTGATCTGTGTCAGCTACGTCGTGATCGCATTCTGCGCTGGCGTCGGCCTGAGCTTCACGTCGACGTACCTCAAGCTGTTCGCGGTCGTCGGTCTCATCCTGTTCGTGCTGCGCGCCGCTTTCATTCCGGGCGAGCACGTCTTGTTTCAGGTCGGGGCCATCGCCGTGAGTGTGGAGGGCATCATCGATGGCGCCCGCTTCACCCTGGCCGTGATGGCGATGTGTGGAGCGGTCACGCTGTTCTTCGCGCTCATCCCGATGAAATACCTCATGCTCGCACTGGAGCTGAAGGGAATGACGCCGCGAGTGACCTACGTGATCCTCGCCTCCTTCCAATCGATCATCGACCTGGGCAAGAACGCCAAGGTCGTGATGGATGCGCAGAAGTCCCGCGGGATCGAGACGGAGGGGTCGATCGCCCAGCGTGTTCGCGCCTTCGTGCCGATTCTCGCCCCCGTGTTCCTGGCGGCAATGAACGAGACGGAGGAGCGGGCGCTCGCCCTCGACGCCCGCGCCTTCAACTCGCGCCAGCCACACAGCCATCTGGTGAGCCTGCATGGGATCCGCACTCGTGACGTCGTCGTTCTGTGCGCAGCCCTGGCGCTGGCCGTCGCCTCAATTCTGGGAGCTCTGCTGACGTGGTACTAGTTTCGATCAAGAATGTGGACTTCACCTATGCCTACGCGGAGGAGCCGGCGCTCCGAGACGTCTCGCTTGAGATTGAGCCGGGGCTGCTCTACGGCATCGTCGGGTTGAACGCGAGCGGCAAGAGCACACTCTGCAGCCTCATCCG
>Ga0075017_100002387_pt1 | contig 11727 bp, 7 predicted proteins | sample AleBraG_ABR_2012_FD_71475 | JGI IMG/M metagenome (GOLD analysis project Ga0075017, IMG submission 71475) | Freshwater sediment microbial communities in response to fracking from Pennsylvania, USA - Alex Branch Run_MetaG_ABR_2012 | ecosystem: Environmental > Aquatic > Freshwater > Creek >...
CTCCTCCTCAAAAACGGCCATCTCGTCGACGCCAAAAATCACCTCAGCGCCACCTACGACGTCGCCATTAAAGACGGACTCATCGCCGAAGTCGCCAAATCCATCGACCCCGCCAGCGCCATGAAAACGGTCGACGCCCAAGGACTCTACGTCACCTCCGGCCTGGTTGACATGCATGTTCACGTTTACGCCAGTACGGGCGAAGAAAAGTCGTACGCCGGCGATTACTCACTTTTCCCCGACGGCTTCACCTTGCGGAACGGCGTCACCACTGTCGCCGACGCTGGCTCGTCCGGCTACAAGAGCTTCGAAGATTTCAAAACCCACATCATTGACCGCTCCAAGACCCGCGTTCTCGCCTTTCTCAACATCGTCGGCGCTGGCATGCGTGGACCCAAATACGAAAATAATCTCGCCGACATGGAAGCCGCGCCAGCCGCCGAGATGGCAAAGAAGTATCCGCATATCATCGTCGGCATTAAGACCGCGCACTACGCTGGTCCTGAATGGACGCCTGTCGAACATGCAGTGGAAGCCGGCACTGCAGCCAACATTCCAGTCATGGTCGATTTCGGCACAAACAAGCCCGAACGTCCGATTGATGTCTTGCTGACGCAGAAACTTCGCCCGGGCGATATCTATACCCACTGCTTCTCCGGCCTTCGCGGCGAATTAGATCCTGAAGGGAAAATCAATCACGGCATGATCGAAGGCCGCAAACGCGGCGTCATTTTTGACGTAGGCCATGGCAGTGGCAGTTTTGCCTGGCGCATAGCCGTGCCTGCCTTGGAACAAGGCTTCTTGCCCGATTCCATCTCGACCGACTTGCACTACTCCAGCATGAACGCAGGACTGAAAGACATGCTCAACGTGATGAGCAAATTCCTCGCTATGGGTGTCAGTCTCGACGATGTGATTGCCAAATCTACTTGGAACCCGGCGCGCGAGATCCATCATGAAGAACTCGGCAACTTGTCTGTTGGGGCTCCTGCCGATGTCGCAGTGCTTCGCCTGCAAGCGGGCACGTTCGGCTTTGTCGACATGTACGGTGCACGCATGAACGGCACACAGAAGCTGATCTGTGAGCTAACCGTCCGCAACGGCAAAATCGTTTACGATCTCAATGGCATCAGCCGCCCCGATTGGAAAACCTTGCCGCGCGATTATCGCTATCAAGGCGACCCACACTGGGACACCTTGAACGCGCCCCGCAAAGATCAGTAACTCAAGTCGCCTTGCTCAACACATCCCGCAAACGCTGCGCCACAATCAGATCCTCGCCCGGCTGCAACATCCACACGCCCACCACAATGGCGTCTTCATCGCCCGTAACACCGTTTGCATTCTTATGCCCCGTTGCAGGGTTCAGTTCAATACATGGCGACCCATGCCGCAACGCATCGGCTACTGCAGCGGGCGCAATCCGCACTTTGGCCTGATCGTACGTCAGCACCAAATGGGGAATTCGATTCGCGACTGGAGGAATCACGACGCGTGACTGCAAAGTCGGAATGCCTCTCAAATGCTCCACAATGCGATTCGCCCTCGCCGTGAATTCCTTTTCCATGCCTTCATCGGTTTGGCTCAGGAACCAGTCCACAGCCGCCACCATGCCCACGATCTCTTCCTTAGCGACCTTCATGCCGCGTCCGATCGTCGCAGAAATCGGCATCGCGTTCAAGACAGCTGCATCAATCAGTTCCTTGCGCCCTAACAGCAGGCCAGCATTCTGCGGACCGCGCATGCCTTTGCCGCCTGAAAACGCGACTAAGTCAAACCCCATCTTGGTGTAGTTCCAAAGGTTCGCAATGGGTGGAACGTCTGCCGCCGCATCATTCAGGCAAGGCACTTGATGGCTGTGCGCCACCCTAATCCAATCTTCCCGGCTGATAGAACCGCTTTCCGCCGCATTGAAGAAATGCGCCATCGCCGTCTGGCTGGTGAACGCCCGCTCATACTCGGCCAGCGTCTCCACTTCCACAAAGCGAATGCCACAATTCAGCAGTGCATGGTCGTAGTCGTTGCGGTGCGCCTTCTGAACAATGACCTCGTTCTTCAGGTCGCTCAAATCCACCGGAATCTTCGCAACGGCCTTAGCGTGTCCGCGCGTCACGCAGGCTGCAGTGGCCAGCGTCAAGCCTGAAGCCGCACCCGCCGTTACTAAAGCCGCTTCGCAGTGCAGCTTTTGCGCCAGGTACTCGCCGGCCGCCTTTTGCAGCTCCGCCAACCGGACAGGATGCTGCGCCGCCTGCGCCACCGCCGCTTGCACCGATGGCGGCATGATCGAAGCCGTTAGAGCGGTGTATGTGCCAGCGGCGTTGATGATCTTTGTCACGCCAAGCTTGTCGTAGTAATCCACTGTTGTTGTTTCGCCGCGGCTCAGCCGCCCGCCAGACGCACCTAAAGCCAGCGCGCCTTGCGTCCAAGCGAAGAAGTGGCGTCTGGTTGCGGAGAAGCTCATATTAAATATAGGCAATTACATCAATTTCGATCAGCGATTTGCCGGGCAGTTGAGCCACAGCCACCGTCGTGCGCACCGGCGGCTCAGCACCAAAACGGCCCAGATAGACTGCATTCATGGCCTTATAATCATTGATGTCGGCGAGAAATACCGTCGCCTTCAAAACCTTCTCCATTGACGACCCCGCCATCTCAAGGTTCTTCTGAACCTGATCGAGCACGATCTTCGTATGCTCCGTGATGTCATGTCCGACATGCGCGCCCACTCCTGAAATGAAGACCAGATTGCCGTATGCCACTGCGGGCGGGAACATCGCCGGCTTGTCCGGCACTTTGCCATCAGCCCATATCGTGCGCTTCGCCGCGGCTTTCGGCGCTGCGCTAGCGCTCACAGTTCCCGCGGTAGCGGTGGCCGCAGCCACTGCGGCGCTCTTCGCAAGAAAATTTCTTCGGTCAGTCTTTGGCAACTCATTTCTCCTTTGTATTTACGAACGTTTTACTGGACGCACTACGCCTCCCGGCGTGTGATATTGATGGCGTTGAGCCGTCCAGCGCGCGCTGCCGTATTCTCCCAATGAAACGTCGCCGCCCATTTTATCGCCATCCACCGTGCCAGTGAAGTCGTAGCTCAGTATCTGTCCTTCAATGCGCTGCGAACTGCGAAAACGAACCTGGCTTGTGTACACCTTGCCCTGCAGATCGCCGATCACAAACTCGCCGTTATGGCTGCCCACTAAGTCTCCGCCGTTCTGCTCGAAGATCAAAGTGTGGGTGGCGCTGCCGCGGTCGAACGTCATCTCCAACTGCCATTGGCCTCCGACTGATACTGGCTGACCTTGTGGTGGCAAAGACATCGGTTCCAGTTTGGGCGGCTTATTCAACACTTGATGCAGCCTGTCAGAAACAATTTTGTCGTCGCCAGGCATCAACATATAGGGAGTAATGGAGACGCCGCTTGCCATCTGATCGGGCCGCTTTCCATGCGCGCTGCCCAACACGATGCGTGGCTCCGTGTCCAACAAATGCGCCCGTACGTCCTCGCCTGTAATCCCCAGTTGTGTGCCGTCCCATTCAATTCGCAGAATCGGTGTCTTGTTCGATAAGCCCTCCGGCGGTTCAATGCGAGTGGTGACGCCGGGAATCCTTTTCATGTTAGTTGCAATACCGTCTAACCACGATTCCCACAACTTCATCTCGCCATCGTAGTCGCGTTTGACCCAGGCCTCCACGGCAGCCAGCATGCCCATGATTTCTTCTTTACCCACTTTGAGCGAGCGCCCAAACGCATGGTGCGGCGCACTATTTACCCAAGCCGCCTGCAGTAGATTCTTGTCGCCTAACAACAATCCGGCCGCCTGGGGTCCGCGAATGCATTTGCCGCCGCTGTACGCGACTGCGGTGGCGCCGCGCTTCAGATGGACGTTTGGGATCGTCAAAATCTCCGCTGCCGCATCCACTATGAGCGGAACGTTATGACGCTGGCAGGCTTCCGCCACCACGGTTGTGCCTAGCGGTCCCTCATCGCCCGGCCCAGCTAGGATGTAGGCCAGTGCCGTACGCTCATTGAACGCTCTTTCCAGTTCATCCGTATTGTGGACGGTAATAATCTTTGTGCCCACCATGCGGATCGCGTGATCATACACATTGCGCGAGTATTCGGGAATGATGACTTCATTCTTCATCCCCGTCAAATCGGGCAGCCGCTGCATGCGTTCCGGATTCGTGCCTGCAATGATCGCGCTCGTGCAATGGGTGAGTGCGGCGCAGCAGCCGGCTGTGACAATCCCCCATGGCGCGCCCGTCACTTCTGATAGACGCTTGCCGACGCCTTCCATCAATTCATCCATCTGCACAAAACTGCGCGACGCTTCGTCCATCGCTTCTTTTACCGACGGCAACGTCTGCGAGCCTGTGATGATGGTAAACGTGCCACGCGCATTTACGACCGGACGTACGCCGATAGCGCGGTAAATCGATCCGGTCGTCTCGAATGTCTTCCCTGGTGTCGCCAGCGGTGGTTCGGCCGCGTGAGCCGGACCTACTGCTCCCAGCAAAGTCAGTAAACTACCTTGCCGAAATAAATCCCGGCGGTTCATCGGGTTCCAGTTCTTCACGATAGATGAGAGCATTGTCAATGTCCTTTGGTCTTGGAAAACTTCCATCTTATATCTTTGGCTAAGCATGCCACAGATGGGTGTCCTTACCTTTTGGGCTTACTCCAATGGAGTGACGACCGTCCGTCAATGGACTCTCACCAAAGCAAACACGACGAGTTAAGGAAATCAGTTTGGGCCTCATCGTGAAAGACTCCTAGGATTTCAAAAGTTCACTTAGTATTGCCGCCTAATTAGGGAGATCGTTAAGTTCTACTCAACGATGACCTGGCACGCACCTAAAACGACGGAGTAGACTGGATTTTATGTATTGTCCGAACTGTGGCTCGGCCAACGATGCGGGTGTTCGGTTCTGTGCAAATTGCGGAACTTCGCTCGTTGCTGCCGCTTCGCCGCCGCCCCCGCTTCAACCGGAGGTTGTGCCTCCGTACTCGCCGGCTGCGCCACCTCAGACCCGCGACAGTTTTCTGAAGTTCTTAGGGATGGGATGCTTGGTGCTGTTAGCGATCTTCGTCTTTGTCCCTCTCTCTTGCGCCGCTCGCTCTTGCTTCGGACGCCGCAGAGTACGATTCGGCCGGGGCTACTAAGAACAGGCCAAACCGTGAACGAAAAGAGCAATTCCGTAGATATGGCCGACACGGGCGTGCCCGAGACGCGAAGCCACGACGCTTCGTTGTCGCAGATCTTATCTTCGGACAGGACTCGGCGAGAAAAGCTGTCCGAGGCTGCTCTCAACGAGACAGAGCCGCCCAAAAAACTGAAAATCCTGGTTGTCGAGGATGAACGAATTGTCGCACGAGATCTACAGTTTCGGCTTACCAGCCTTGGATACCAAGTTTGCGGCAGTGCCGCTTCAAAACTGGAGGCTCTCAATGCCGCCCAGCAGAACAGGCCTGACTTGGTCCTGATGGACATCCGCCTAAACGGAATCCCGGATGGAATCGATGCGGCTCGCAGGCTGAGGACCGAGCACAATCTTCCAGTCATCTACATAACCGGCCACTCCGATAACGCGACTCTTTCGCAAGCGCGCACCACCGAGCCGTTCGGCTACATCTTGAAGCCGTTTGAGAATCGTGAACTGGTTGCGGCGATTGAAACGGCGATCTATAAACACGAGGCTGAAACGCGTCTGCGAGAAGTGACAGCACGCCTGCAACTCGCACAGCGGGCGGGACGAGTAGGCGTTTTCGATTGGAATGGCGAGACAGGCGAGCTGTACGTTACGCCCGAGTTGGAAGAGATGCGGCAGATGCCCGCCGGTGACATTCGCGACATTGATGCTTTGTGGAACAGCGCCGACGAAGCGGAAAAACATGAGATTCGTGGACGCTTATCGGCTTGGATAGCCTCGAAGAGGGAAGAAGAGAGCTGGGAGCATCGAATACGAACGCCGCACGGCCTTACGCGCTGGGTGCAAGTACGTGCGCGCGTCTACCGCAACGATGCAGGGAAGCCGGTTCGAGTCATTGGGACCGAGGTGGACATCACTGAGCGCAAAGGAATGGACGAGGCATTGCTTGCCAAGGACCAGGAACTGGAGCGTTCGAATGCTGACTTGCAAGCTTACGCCTACACTATTGCCCACGATTTACAGGAGCCCGTGCGCACGCTGATGTGCGGAGTTGAACTTGTGGAGCGTGATCTGGCGGCGAAACTAACGGGCCCTCAGCAGCGGGCGCTCTTTTTTGTAAAGAATAACGCTGAGCGGCTGCGCACGATGATTGCTGGACTGCTGGACTATAGCCGGCTAGCGCAGGACGATGACACGGTTTCAGAGGCAGATTGTAATCGAGTGATTTTCTCCGTCATTGAGTCGCTGCAAGCTCTTAGAAGGGAAACTGATGCGCGGATCGAATGCGGCAACCTGCCTGTTGTCGCAGTCTCGGAGCCGCGGGTAGCTCAACTGTTCCAAAACTTGATCGGCAATGCGCTGAAGTTTCGGCGCCCCGGCGTTGTGCCCGAGGTCGACGTTTCAGTAAATCGCGCGGGCGCCTTCTGGCGATTTGTAGTGGCCGATAACGGAATCGGCTTCAACATGGTTTATGCCGAGCGAATTTTCGGGGTCTTCAAGCGGCTGCACGCGAGGGAAGTGGAGGGCACGGGCATCGGCCTTTCGGTGTGTAAGCGGATTGTGGAAGGGGCGGGCGGGCTGATTCGAGCCGAATCTGTCCCGGGCGAAGGGTCTAAGTTTATCTTCACTTTGCCGGCCGTAAGGAAAAGTGAAGACTGATGAGCCAGTCTCGTCTAAGTCTTGTTGCCGGACCGATTGCAATGGTTGTGCTGGTGGTTTCCGCTAGTTGGGTCCTTTGGAGCGGTTTCGGGCGTTCCAAGGGAGCGAACGGGGCGGTAGAGCACACCTACCACGTCTTGATCGCGTCCGAAAGTTTTTTATCGACGATGCGCGAGGCGGAAAGCGATTTACGCGCCTATCTTCTCGCTCGCGATCCCAAATATCTTTTGCCCTATCGCGCGGCATTAAGCAATCAAGCCCAAATCCTCGACAACTTAGATCGTCTTACTAAAGATAATCCGAAACAACAGGAGGGACTAAAGCGGATTCGCGAATTGACTTCGCAACGCCTCGAAATTTTGGCCGAAGCGGAGAACAGCGTAAAAGCTGGCCGTTTGGAAATCGCAGGCGGGACCGTTCCGCTCGGGCAGGGACCAAAGCTTATGGATCAGTTGACCGCGCAGGTACGAGACTTTGAACAGGAGGAACGCCGCCTGCTTGCTTTACGTAATAATGCGGCGGCGCAGGCGATGAGTTGGACTCGCTTCTTGCTTGTTTTGACCTCGAGTCTGTTGGCGATTGTGCTGCTTTTTGCGGGCGCGGCGGTGAATCGTTATCTGAAAAACCGCGAAGCGAGCCTGGAAGCACTGCAGCGGCAAGCCGACTTGATTGACTTTTCGCATGATGCGGTTGTGACACTAGACCCGAATGGCATTGTGACCGGATGGAATGCGGGTGCCGAGGAAGTGTATGGATGGACGAGCGGGGAAGCCTTGGGGCGGCATTCGCAGGAAATTCTGAAGACCGATGGCCCGGGAACCCAGCACACAATTGAAGAATCGCTTGCCAAAACGGGCCGCTGGGACGGCGAACTGGTACAGACCACAAAGCAAGGAGTGGCTTGTATTGTAGAGAGCCGGTATGTCCAGGTAAGAAACCGCGCCGGGGTTCCAGTTGGTGTGCTGAATATCAGTCGCGATGAAACGCAAAGAAGGCTGGCAGAAGAACTGGTGCGCCAAGTGGCTGAACAAAGGCGTTTGGCGCTGGATGCGGCGGAGTTGGGATCTTGGGACTATGATGTAGCGCAAGACCGTTTGACTTGGGATGAGCGATGCAGGGACATCTTGGGACTGCCCGGGCTGGGTCCGGCGTCTTTCGAACAAGCCATGAAGATTGTCCATCCGAACGAACGAACCACTGTGAGGTCCGCCGCAGGAATGGCGATGTCGGCCGGTGGAGACGGCCGGTTTTCGCACGAACTGAGAATTGTGATGCGCGACCAATCGGTTCGCTGGATTGCGACTTATGGGCGTGTCTACTTTGACGAAGCGAGCAGTTCGAAGCGTCCTGTTCGCGTCATCGGCGTGAACAGCGATATCACCGAACGTAAGCGAGTAGAAGAGGCGCTGCGGGAGAGTCAAGACAAGCTTCGGGTGGCGTTGGAGACGGGCCGCATCGGGATATTCATCGATATCGTCGACGAAGGTCAAATCATTTTTGACGATCGTGCGAGAGAGCTCTTGGGATTTGAGCAACAGCAAGATGTGCCCGCGCGGGAGTTTTTCAGCCGTTTGCATCCCGATGACCGGGCGAGAATGCAAGCCGAGCGTGAGAGGGACTTGCACGATAGCGATGGAAATCCGGGTGAAATCGACTATCGGATTCTTCATCCCGATGGGGATGAGCGTTGGCTGATTGCGCGAAGGCGAATTTATTTTGAGGGCGAAGGGGAAGGTAGACGCGCGGTTCGCGTGTTGGGTGTGCTTTTAGATATCACGGAGCAAAAGCGCGCAGAGCAAAGGCTAATGGAAGCCCTCGCGGAGTCGGACCGTGAACGGAGGCGCTTAGGCGCAATTCTTGAAACGATGCCGGCGGGTGTGGTGCTCGCAAATTGCAATGACGAACTGACGGAGGCGAATGCGGAAGCGGTCCATATTTGGCGGGCCGGCAATTTTGCCACCCTTAAGGGACGGCTGGAAGAACTGCGTGGGTGGCGAGCCGGGTCGGGCGAAGAGATGAAGCTGGAAGATTGGCCGCGCACGCGGGCGCTGCGGGGCGAGACGATCTTCGGCGAAATTGTGGATATCGAGCGCTTTGATAAGAGCAAGGCAACGGTTTTTAATTCGGCATCGCCGGTGAAAGACGCGAATGGCGCGATTCAAGGCGCGGTTGGCGTGATGGTTGACATCACCCAGCAACGGCAAATTGAGCTGGCATTACGCAAGAGCGAAGAGAGTTTGGCGAAACTGCTGGAACAGAAGAATATCTTGTTCCAGGAGGTGCAACACCGGGTGAAAAACAATTTGCAAATCGTTTCGAGCTTGTTGTCGCTTGAGGCGCAACGGTTTGAAGATGGCGAGTTCAGACGTGCCTTGAACCAAAGCCGCGACAGGATTCGTTCGATGGCCTTGATGCACGAGAAGTTCTATCATCTGGACGATCTGGCGAGGATTGAATTTTCGACCTACGTGGAGGAACTGGCTCGTTATTTTTTCAGTTCGTATATAGCCGACCCGTCAACGATTGAGTTTTCGTCGGACGTGGATGTAAAGGTGACGATGGGCGAAGCGATCCCCTGTGGTCTCATATTGCAGGAATTGCTTTCGAATTCGGTGAAGCACGCGTTTCGGGAACAAAATGGGGAGATTCGAATTGAGTTCCACGAACGGGCTGGGCAATATCGGATGCGCTATTGGGATAGCGGACCAGGATTGCCGCCAACCGTTGATCTACACAACCCGCAATCATTGGGCTTGCAGTTGGTGACGGACTTAGCCAATCAACTGCAAGGCAAGATTGAACACGAATACAACGAGGGGTCGCAATTTACGTTAACGTTTGGCGCTTGAGCCGGACTGTTTAGCCCACCGGAACCGGCGACGGAGCCGCTTTGCCGAGAACTGAGCCCACTAAGTCGAGGACCGGCAACCCGGAGGCAACGATTTTGGCGGCCATTTGGTCGGTCGGTTTCTGGGCGACGATCAGTTGATCGGCCCAATCGATAACTTTGTCTTCGCTCGGCTGCAGGAGACGGCCAATATGAGGAATCTGCTGGAGAATGAAGTTGCGATTGGATCCGTAGATTTCTTCGAGACGAATGTGGGGATCGAAAACGCGCAGATCGCGGCCTTTCCCGATGAGTTGCTCCAGAAGAGTCACAACAGGGCTTTCGCGTAGATCGTCGGTATTTTCTTTGAATGCCAAACCGAGAACGCCCAGGCGTTTTGCAGGTAGATCGAGAACGTTTTGGATGGCGCGAGCTAAGTGACTGTCGTTGCTGGGAAGAGAGGATTCGAGTAACGGGAGATTGAGATCAAGCCGGCTGGCGCGATAACACAAGGCCCGCAGGTCTTTGGGAAGACAAGAACCACCAAAAGCAAACCCGGGTTTCAGGTAAGCTGCGGATGCGTTCAGCTTAACGTCTTTGCAAACGGTATCCATGACTTCGCGGCCATCGACGCCAAGGCTGCTGCTGAGTGCACCGATTTCATTGGCGAAGGCGATTTTTACGGCGTGGAAGGCGTTACAGGCGTACTTAATCATTTCCGCTGTTCGCAGGCTGACGAGACACGCGTTGAAGCCGAGAGGCTGATAAACATTTGCGACTTGTTGTACGGCGGCGGGATCGGTTCCACCAACGACGACTAGCGACGGTTCCATGAAGTCTTTGACGGCGACGCCTTCGCGCAGGAATTCGGGGTTCGAGACGACTTGAGCCCTGCCACCCATGGCGGGAATGACGATTTCTTCGCAGGTGCCCGGGAACACGGTGCTGCGCACGGCGACGATCAAAGGTTTTGAGCGGCCCGGGAGCCCTTTGGCAATTTCGTCCACAACGCGACGCAATTGGTCGAGCCCTAAATTCCCACTTTTCTCGGAGGGCGTGCCGACGCAGATCAGAGCGATGTCAGCATTCTTAACGGCATCGGAGAGGGAAGACGTGGCGTTCAAACGTCCAGCGGCGACATTCGCTTTCACCATTTCGGGAAGACCTGGCTCGAAGAACGGCGCGACTCCCCCAAGGACGCTGCTTACTTTATGATCATCCCGATCGACACCAGTGACAGTGTGACCGAGGCTACTTAGACAGGAGGCTGTAACGCAGCCAACATAACCTAGTCCGATAACGGCAATATTTTGTGGAGTAAAACTGGTGCTCACGTGACTATCTCTATCTCTTTCTTTTTCTCAATTTCTGAGCGGTTTCTCTGAACCTATATCGGCCTAACGCACAACAAACCTTATTGCGTGTGGAAGTTCGATACCTCATTATCGAACATTTGCTTCGCGTCGGCGACCTGGATGTTCGTTTTTGCTCGCGTATCGAGTGACATAGCGATGGATAAAGGCAGTGGGCCGCGGCGTTTGACAGCTATGGCGCGGGCGGGCGTTTTGATTCCATAGGCGCCCGAAAATGATGCGGGAACCTCTTCCGCTGGCTCGGAGAAGGCTAAGTGGATTTGATCGGCGGCAGGGCCAAGGTTCCAAAGTTGTTGGATTTGATGGTCGCCGGGAGGTCCGGAGATTTCGTCGAGGACGATGATTTGTGAATCGCGGAGGAGGAGTTGGCGGCGGTGTGCGAAGCCGCGATACTGGCAGACTGCATCGATGAAACCACCGGCGGGAGTTGGACTGAAAGAGCGAAGTTGGACGACGGGTTTATCGTTCCAACGGAACGGACCGGCGGGTTGAGCTTGGGAAAGGTTGTCGATAGCGATGGTGTTGTGGGCAGGTGTACCGCGAAACCGTTCTCGTTCGATGGCGTCGCCGACATAAGTGAAAGTGCCTGGATCGGCTAGAACGAGTTCGTTGTTATGCCAAACGACGAAGCTGAGGCTATCGGCGTGACTATGGCCAGCGCCAGCCCAACCGAGAGGCCCCGCGTCGAATTGGATATATAGGTCGCTGGATTGGAGGAAG
>Ga0075017_100002388_pt1 | contig 11726 bp, 11 predicted proteins | sample AleBraG_ABR_2012_FD_71475 | JGI IMG/M metagenome (GOLD analysis project Ga0075017, IMG submission 71475) | Freshwater sediment microbial communities in response to fracking from Pennsylvania, USA - Alex Branch Run_MetaG_ABR_2012 | ecosystem: Environmental > Aquatic > Freshwater > Creek >...
AATCTATTCCCCATAGATCTATTTCGATAGCGTCAGCACGATTACTCGGTCCACTTCGTCGGTTTGCGGGGGTGGGACTTTCAAGACCACGCCGTCGGCGCTCTGCGTAAACTCGAGTAATTTGCCATCGATCAACGTCTGTGCCGCGCTGACTCTGCTCGCGATCGGGGGAATGGCCAGCAATGGAGATCTCCAGCTCAGTACGTGGACGTAGATTTTGTTTTCCTTCTGAGTTGTGACCCCCCAATCGCCGGGACGGATGGGGCCTCCGCGGGTGCCGTAGATTGAGTCGCCGTATCTTGAGAGCCATTCGCCGACGGCGCGCAATCGGGTCTGGAACTGGGAATCGATCTCACCGTTAGGGTAGGGGCCGATATTCATCAGCAGGTTGGCATTGTTTCCGGCGGCGCGGACCAGTCGGCGCTCCACTTCGGCCGCGCTCTTGTAGTGGCTGTCGCCGAGGTTGAATCCCCATGAGTTGTTCAGGGTGTCAGACATTTCAAGAGGCAGCTCGGTGCTGACGTAAGTGGTGTTGAAGCCTGCGGTGTTTTGTCCCGGGAGGTCGTGTTCGAAGGTTTGGACATCTTCGCCGGGGCGGGGCGTCTGGTGATGGTTCGGGATGATTAGCGTTGCGGGCTGCAGCTGGTGGATCAAGGTGTAGGTCTTGTCGAGATGCCAGTCGGCGGTGGGCTTATCCCACATGCCGTCGAACCAGATGCCTCCGATGGGACCGTAGTTGGTTAGCAGCTCGGTGAGCTGACCGTCCATGTAGGTGTCGATGTAGGCGTTCCAGTCGCCGTGGTCGGGGCGCCCGTTGGGCCAGTCGGTTACGCCGCGCGGGTAGTAGTCGGGATTATGCCAGTCGAGCTGCGAATAATAAAAGAAAAGCTTGATTCCCTGGCGGTGGCATTCGTCGGCGAGCATCTTGAGCGGGTCTTTCTTGTAGGCAGTGCGGGCGACGATGTTCCAGTCGGAGACCCTGGAATCGAACATGGCGAAGCCGTCGTGATGGCGCGAGGTGATGGTGATGTACTTCATGCCAGCAGCTTTGGCGAGTGAAACCCAGGCTTGGGCATCGAATTTTTCAGGATCAAAAAACGCAGGCAGGCGGTTGTATTCGTCGAGCTTGAGATGGCGCTCGTGCAAGACCCACTCGCCGTCACCGAGGACGCTGTAGACGCCCCAGTGGATGAACAGGCCGAATTTCATGTCCTGGAAGTCGCGGCGTGCCTGGAGATTTTCGGGAGCCGGTTGGTAAGTCTGGGCGGCGGTGAGGGTGGCGAGAACGGTCAGGATCAGAGCAAGGATTGCGAGAAGAATAGTGAGGCGGATCGCATATTTCATGTTTCGTGTCTCATTAATTTCAGGGATGAAAGTCTCATTTGGTTGACGTACTGATGACCGGGGCCAGAGGAATCCCCAGCGTGCCGGCGGTATTGGACTTCAGATCATAGATACCGGTGCGTAAGAACACTTCTCCTTCAGGCACGTCGATTTCGCGGTGGATCTGCAGGCCACCTTTCTGCAGGCTCGGGTAGTCCTGCGGCGGAATGCGAATTTCGTTGCGATTGACCACGAGATTCAGGGGCTTTCCTTCGGGATCGTAGGCGACGAGCATGACTTCGATGTCTCCGTGGCGAACGGCGTCGGAAGACTGCTCTAGCCTGAGATCGTCGGGCGCAACGGCGAACTCGACGCTGTAACGGGTGAATGGGCCCTTCATGTCGGCGTTGGTGCCGATCCGAGGCGCATCCGGAGGAGGCTGCGGACGAGATGGTTGAATCAGAACTTTGTAGAGGATTTGATTGAAGTCGGGCAGGTTGCGTCCCATCAGGGCCAGCAGGGGATCTGAATTCTGTTTCTGGCTGGTGGCGCTGGCGTCGTCGGCGTAGTACCCACGGCGGTAAGCGAGCGCGGCTTTCGCACTGATCAGCTTGACCTGGATATGGCGGTACTTCCCGTCCATGTTCTTATTCGTAGGAGAGTAGCCGAGGGAATAATACCGTGAGCCGTTCTTCACCACCCGGGAGAGCGCATCGTCCAGTCCGTTGGAGTTTACGAACGCCTGACCGCCGGTGTCTTTGGCCAGCTGCTCCATCGACGCATGACTGGATTCGAGGTCAGAAAAGGCGGTGCGCGAACGCTGCATCGTATCCTGCGCGGCGACGCTTATTCTCTTCTGACCGATCTGGCGGTTGTCGACCTGGAATGCGGTACTGGTGACGAGGCCCTCGGCTGCGACGGGATAGAGAGCTACCTGGGCGGTGGTCAGCAAGTCGGTGGTTTTGCGGATTTCCTCTTTGAAGTTGGAGACGCCGCTGAATGGGTCGGAAAGATCGGAGTCGGGAACAATCCCCGCGGGAAACGAACCGGAGAACCAGATGACATTTTTGCGCCCGGGAATCCCGGACAGGTAGCGACCGAGTTGTTGCAGTGCGTCGAGCGTCATGCCAACTCGGACCTGGGTGAGAAAGACTTGAGTGTCGCTCAAGAACTGCCTGGTGGCGGCGATCGGATCGGGCGTGTATTGGGCCGGAATCTGGCCGGGGGCCGGGGGAGGCGCCATGGATTCAGAGGTCAGAAAGTCGACGCGGCTCTGGTTGGCATCGCTCTCAGCAGTTGAAGCACGCAGGGCCGACTGCTGTGGACCCGCCGTTGCTTTGTTGAGGGCCGCCAGTAGTTGGGCCGAATCCGTTGTGACTCCCTGGAGCATTCGCAGTTGCGAAGCTAGAGTGAAAATGGCGACCCGGGTATTCGACGGGATCGTCTGCAAATACTTGAGCATCTGCGCGTGCACGTAGGACTGGTCCGATGAGGGAGTGTTGAGCGCATCGAGGAGAATGATGTTGACCGAGTCCGCCGATTGCGTCACCGGGAAATTGGTGTAAACGTGCGGAGGCATTGAGGGAAGCTGGAAATGAGTCGGTGGGGCGCCCTTGTGCTCCTCGAAGTGCGAAATCGTCTGGGGCTTGCCATCTTCGAATACCTGAAAATCTTCATGCTTGAAACCAGGGATCGGTTCACCTTTGTTATCTGTGACGACTACCTCGACGAGGACTTCACGGACCTTGGCTTTGACAGTGGAAACGGAGGTAGACGTGTCGTGGGCATTTTGAGGCCGTGGCGACGCTGCGAACGAGATGCAGCAGACGAGGACGAGGGCGATACTGCGTGGAAACATTTTGCGCCTTCTTGCTTCAGAACCTTATCACAAGGGTTACGACCCGGACCGGCGAAACGAACTGGGCGCATCCGGCGTGAACGTGAGAGAAGGAGCAGACAGGAGACTGGCATGCCGACAGAGAACGGATTAAATCAGATTTCCAGTCGTTATGGCACGGACGAAACGATGCGGCGGCTGCAGGCCGCATTTGTGGCGAAAGGGATGCAGGTGTTCGCGGTGATCGATCACAGCGGGGAGGCAGAGAAAGTTGGGCTGAAGATGCCCGCGACGAAGGTCATCATCTTCGGCAGTCCCAAGGGCGGAACTCCGCTGATGGTCGCTACGCCGAGCCTGGCGATTGATTTGCCGCTGAAGGTTTTAGTGGCCGAGGGGGCGGAGGGCAAGGTATTCGTCACCTACAACGATCCGGAGTATTTGCAGAAGCGCCACGGCGTGCCCGCGGATCTGATTAAGAATCTGGCGGGCGCAGGAGCACTGCTCGCCAAGGCTGTGGAATAATGCTGGCGTCGAACGACGCCAGTGAATGCGAATTCCAATATCACGCCGGACCCGAATCGGGCACGGGATCACCTCGCCAATGAAAGGACGTTTCTCGCCTGGGTAAGGACGGGGGCGGCCATCGTGGTGTTCGGATTTGCGATTGGTAGGTTCTCGATTGCATTGCGGCAATTGACGGCCTTGCAAGGGCATGCCGTCCACCGAAGCGGAATTTCAGTTTGGATGGGAACAACTTCGATCCTGTTGGGTGTGGCGCTGGTGGTAGCGGGATTGTTTCGCTACCGAAAGACGCGGGACAGATTGGATCAGGGTACTTTCGAGCCGGCGGGGTTTGTGTTGGATCTGGTCACGGTTCTGACCGTGCTGTTTGGATTAGCCCTGGCGGCGTATCTCCTTTACATCGAGAGGAGTGTAGGATGAGCGGTGGGTTAGGCGGCGCGGGCAGCCTTGGCGCATGAGAATAGCCGAGCTAGCGCTCGGCGTCCGGGTCTGAGACCCGGAGTCATACGACATCTATTATGGCGAACGATCAGGAAAAAGAGGCGGCAGCACGGGCTAGTTTGCGATATGTGAAGGACGGTCAGGTGGTGGGGCTCGGGACCGGGTCGACGGCGGCGTACTTCATCAAGCTGCTCGGCGAGCAGGTCAAGGGCGGGTTAACGATCCGGGGTATTCCAACTTCGGTGCGATCGCGGGATCTGGCGTTGAGCCTCGGGATTCCGCTGACTACGCTCGATGAGTGCCAGGAGATTGATGTTACGGTCGACGGCGCTGATGAGGTAGATCCGCAACTGCGGCTGATAAAAGGTGGCGGCGGCGCGGCGTTGCGAGAGAAAATTGTGGCGTCGGTGACCAGGACGATGGTGGTCGTGGCCGATGCCAGCAAGCAGGTGCAGAGGCTGGGAAAGTTTCCGCTGCCGGTGGAGGTAATCCAGTTTGCACAGGCGGTGGTCGCGAAGCGAATTTCAGCCTTGGGTGCGCAGGTTCAGGTGCGGACAAATCCGGACGGAACGCCGTACGTTTCGGACGAGAACAATCACATCCTGGATTGCCGGTTTGGAGAGATTCAGGATGCCGATAGACTGGCGTGTGCATTGAGCCAGATGCCGGGCGTAGTGGAACACGGATTGTTCATCGGGATGGCGAGCGTGGCGATTTTTGCGCGTGGGAGCGAGATTGAAGAGTGGAAGCGCGGGAAATGAACGCCATGTTTCCTGCGGTCTGAAAGAGGATCTGACAGTGGCAGCGGAAGCGGAAATACCGGGCTGGGAAGGACCGTCGCGGCGACGGACACCGCGGTTCCAGATGCAGGTCCCGCTGGACGTCACCGTGCTGCGCTCGGGAATCCCGGACACGGTGCCGGGAAGATCGCTGAACGTGTGCGAACGTGGAATCGCCGCTGTGCTGGCAGGTGAGTTTGTTCCGGGGGAGTCGGTAGGAGTTGCGGTGCAGTTGCCTCTGCTGGCAGAGCCGCTGCGTACTCGGGCCACGGTGAGGCATCACGACAAGCTGCGTTGCGGCCTGGAGTTCGTCGCGTTGTCGGCAGAACAGCGGGCATCCATTCGCGACTGGGCGGTTGAGGCGAAAGCTGTGTTGGAGGCTGCGCCCAGAAGTACGGCGGTGGACATCATGGAAAAGACGGGATTCGAGTCCGGGGAAGAAAGTTTGTCGGGCAGCGGTTCCGCTCGGAATTCAGCCAGGCGGAGACGGGGACTTCGGCTGCTGTCGTGGCTCCTTGTTTTCCTGGTCCTGGCGGCGGCCTCGACGGCGTTGTGGTGGAGATGGAACCGCGGGTGGGAGGAATTGGAGTCAAATTTGAAGACTTCGGATCCGGCCTCTGCAGAAAAGCCACGCGCGCAAGTCCCGGCGGAAGTGATGGAGAAACTGGTGGTGCATCGAGTGGAACCCGTGTATCCCCCAGAAGCACGAAAAGATCGGCTGGAGGGCACGATCGCACTCGACATCGTCGTGGGCAAAGATGGATCGGTTCTGAGGATGCACTCTTTGAATGGGCCGGACGTGCTGGCACGGGCTGCCATGGATGCGATGCGCTGGTGGAAGTTTGAACCCTATCGCATCAACGGAGAGCCGGGCGCCGTCGAGACGACGGTGGCGATCGAGTTCAAGCGCTAGCCGAAGGGAATCAGGTCTTTTGCTTGCGGAGTGCCCGCAGCACCGAGATTCCACTGACGGAAAAACAGATTACCGCTCCGAGCGCGGCCACCACCATGAGGTTGGCGCCGAAATGAGCAAAGTCGGCGCAAACGGCAGCCAGCGCGAAAATCAGTCCCAATACATTCACCCAAATCGGCGCCCGGACGCCGGAGTTGACGTCCTTTCGGAGACGGATCTGAAGCAGCAGGGCAGCGAGCCCGATCGCAGCAACAACGACGAGCGCCAGCGGACTGAGGAATGCGCGCCGGCTGGTGTACAGAACGACCAGCGCCAGAGCCATCAACAGGAACCCGGCGGCAACCAGCGCCCATCCGCGAGGTTTGTGCGCAGGAGTCGAATTGGAGACCGGTTCGGCCACAGGGTCTGCCAAAGTTATACAAGGCCCAACATAGGATTTTCAAACCTATCACGACGCCGGCCCAAGCTTGCCGGGGTATCCCTCACTCAGGGCAGTGGCACGATGCGGCTGGAACCCACCAACCATTCTGCCTGGCGGGGATCGCCATGGTTCATTGCGTAGAGAACAAGCTCGACCCGCGTAGAGATGCCGAGCTTCTCGAAGATGCGGAAGAGATATTTTTTGACGGTGTGTTCGCTCAGATTCAGTTCAATTGCGATCTGTCGATTTCCCAGACCTTCGGCCACCAGCGCTACGACCTGTTCCTCACGGGGAGTCAGCAAGTTATTTCCGTTCGAGTTCAAGACGCGGAGGGACGGGACCTCCGAGATCATCTCCAGCAGGCAATTGAGTTGTTCCGTATTGGCCCAGATCTGGCCTGCGGCAACCCGCTGCAGGCACTTGCACAAGAGACGGAGGTTGGAATCAGTGATGCAGAACAGACCGCGCGCCCCGGAGCGGAACGCGCTGACCACAAGTTCGCGGTCGAAGGAGTCGGCCAGCAGAACTGACGGAATCTCGGGGTGAGAGAAATGAAGACGGCGCAGGGTCATTACCGTATCGGTCGGGCTGGTTGCGCTGTTCAGCGACAGTAGAGCAACCTTCGGGACTTTCGCTTCGATCTCCCGGAGGATCGCGGAAGTGTCCATCTGACAAGCGGCAACGTCGAATTCCGGACGGCGCCGCAGAGCGCTGATCAGCAATTGCGCCTGCATGCGGTTGGAATCAGCAAACAACACAGCGATGGAACGGGCAAAGGCGACGGACGACGAGGTCATTTAGAGTGGCGCTCCAATGAAAAAACATCGATGAAGCGATTGTAGGAAGCGGGAGTAGCGTTCCACAAGAAAACTCGTGACTAAAAATCGGGATCATTGTCATTTTGGGAATCAGCGATTTCGTGCGACTTGGCAGTCGACGAAGCTCGGCGTTGATTGTGGAAGATTTAGTCAGGGAACCATTCGAAGTGACCTTTTGGTGAGCGCAATCACCCGAATTGTTTCAGGAAGGGAAATTCTCGGCGCATTCTCTCAGCAGGCACGTGACACCATGAACATGCAAGTCCACTTTTGTAGGTACTTCTGAAAGAGATATCCACCGAAACAGGAATGTCTGCACCCGAAGATCACTGTTTTCCACAAACCGTTGACTCCACGGACTCGATCAGGATTAACCAATTCCGTTACGTCGTTCCACTTTGGTGTACTCAACTTCCCACGTCTTGTTGGCTGGCTTAAATCCGCTTAACTTGCGACTGACCAACAAAAGAAATTGCGTTGTCTGCCTAGAGAGCCAGAACCCAGGGAAATGAAGTACTTCCTCATAATCGTTCGATGGATGCAAGTTGCGGTCCTGGTGACTCTTGGTACGGCCGGATTCGCGCAGGGTGGAAAGACGGACCTTGGCGGAAATATGCAAGCCGCTCCTTCTGACTTAACCGGAGCCAGAGAGAGAGGCAACGGATTATCGGCCGCAAAACCCGGGGGAGCGGATGGACTGGGAAACCCCTTGCTCGGAGGGGAGCGCCGTCCGCTCTACCGGTTACGTCCCAGCGATGTAGTGGAAGTGACATTTACCGTAGCTCCGGAGTTCAACCAACTTCTGACGGTTCAGCCGGACGGTTATGTCGCGCTGAAGGATGCCGGAATGTTGACGGCGCAGGGATTGACGGTTCCGGAGTTTCGCGAGCAGGTGGAAAAAGCTTATGCGGGATACCTGCACGATCCCGAGGCGGCAGTTACGCTCAAGGATTTTGAGCGGCCATTCTTCGTGGTGGGCGGAGAAGTGGGGAAGCCGGGCAAATACGAATTGCGCTCGGATACCACGGTGGCAGAGGCGGTGCAGATTGCAGGCGGGTTCACCCAGCAAGCCAAACATTCGCAGGTGGTTCTCTTTCGGCGAGTGAATGACGATCTGGTGGAAGCGCGCCTGCTGAATCTGAAGAAAATGCTGAAACGGAACGGCCTGAAGGAGGATGCACACCTTCGTGCGGGCGATCTGGTGTACGTACCGCAGAATGCGATTTCCAAGATGGCCAGGTTCCTCAGTCGACCTTCCATGAGCATGTACATGAATTCTTCGCAGTTCTAACGAAGCTCTCTCCCCCAATCACATGGCGGACGAAGACCCAACTCGCGGGCAGATTCAGCAACAGGCGCCAACTCTGCGGGAGTTAGTGATGGTGCTGTTTCGGCAGAGAAGGGTCTTCGTCTGGGTTTCGGGGCTGGTGTTGATGGCGGCGGTCTTGTACGCCGTTTTCGGGACCAGCTATGAGGCGAACATGAAGGTCCTGGTGAGACGTGGGCGGGCGGACGCCCCGGTTAGCGCCGGATCGAATGCGCCGCTCGATCTGACCCATCTTGCAATGACAGAAGAGGAACTGAACTCTGAAGTGGAGTTGCTCAAAGACGACGATATCCTGCGCGCCGTGGTGCAAGAAACGGGCGTGGGACAGCACGACTGGCTGAAGTTCCTGCGATTCGGTGATGGACCCGTTCAGCAGGTGGAACGCGCCGCACGGCGGCTAGCCAAGAAACTAAAAGTGGAGCCCGTCAAGAAGACAAATTTGATCGCGATCCGCTACGCGGGAGACGATCCGCAGGTTGCCGAGCGCGTGCTGCACTCCCTGGCTGAGCATTACCTGGCAAAGCATACAGACGTTCATCGGCCCGATGGGGAACGGCCGTTTTTCTTGCAGCAAGTCGAGGAGTCGAGGCTGCGGCTCGAACAGTCCAAGCGGCAATTGCTGGGTTTCTCCGCTCAGCACGGAGTCGTAGCCGCCGGATTGCAGCGGGACCTGACCTTACAGAAGCTCAGCGAGATTGACGCGGGACAGGCACAGACGAAAATCGCTTTGGCCGAGACCGAGGAGCGTGTCACGGAGCTGCAGAAACAAGTGGCAGCGCTCCCGGAGCGCACCACTACACAGATGCGAACTTCGGATAATCCCGAGTTGTTGAAGGAACTCAAGTCGAGTTTGCTGACTCTTGTGCTCAAGCGCACGCAACTGCTCACGAAGTTTGAGCCGAATCATCGCCTGGTGCAGGAGGTGGAGAAGCAGATCGAGCAGACGAAATCTGCGATCGCAGCCGAAGGTCTCGCTCCCGTACGCGACGAGACCACCGACAAGAACGCGCGTTTTGAGTGGGCTCAGTCAGAATTGCAGCAGGCCCAGGTGCAGTTGCATGCGCTCCGCTCCCGCGAGATCGCGGCCAGTTCGGAAGAAGCGTCATATAAGGAGACGGCGCGAACCCTCGGTGAGAATGCGATTGCGCAAGAGGACTTAGTCGATAGCGAGAAGGCTGCGTTAGAGAACTATCTGCTTTACGTCAAGAAACAGGAAGAAGCGCGCATGAACGATGCGCTGGATGAGCGCGGCATCGTTAATGTCGCGATTGCCGAAGAACCGGTCGCTCCGGCTTTGCCTCGGTGGTCGGCGTGGATGGTTCTGTTGGGGGGCTTCGTCGCGGCCGGGACGGCGGGAACCGGAGCCGCGTTTACAGCCGATTACCTTAGCAGTTCCTTCCGCGATCCAGACGATGTTGCTGCCTACTTGAATGCGCCGGTATTGGCGTCACTGCCAAAAGCGAGCCGCAGGAGACTGACGGCATGAGGGCAGGAATCCTGAGCACGGCATTGTGGAGCCCGGGAGATGTCCGCGAGACTGTGCGTGTTGAGAAGGCAGCGATTACGGATCATGAGCCCAAGCAGGCTGAGTGGGATTTGCAGGAATTCGAGCGGGAGCAAGTACGCGGACTTGTCCAACAACTTTTCTTTCCTGGTACCGATTCGCCGGTCCGACAGGTGGTATTCAGCGCGATCGAGACGGAAACGGACATCAGTCCCGTCTGTCGACAGGTCGCCGCACTGGTGGCGGCCGAGACGCGACGGGACGTTGCGTTCGTCGACGAACGTCAAACCCATGCTCCCAATCTGACCGTTTGCTCTGAATCATCTTTGGGCGAGGAACGCGAACTCCTCGGAGGCCCGAGGGCATCCGCCACCCAGTTGGCCAGCAATCTCTTCTGGCTGCATAGTCGTGCAGAGGACAGCGACCGTTACGGTGCGAGACCGGTGCACCTTTACCTGGAGGAATTGCGGCGGGAGTTCGAGTACTCGATCGTAGCCGCTCCACCGGCGGCGACTTCCAAGAAGCCTTTGGCGATGGCGCACTTTGCAGATGGAATCGTACTGGTACTTTCCGCACAGCGAACACGACGTGTGACCGCACTCAAGGTGAAAAATGCCCTTGGCGGAGTGCGCCTGTTGGGGACGGTACTTTGTGAGCGCGAATTCCCGATTCCCTGGGGAATTTATCGCAGGCTATGAATCTGGCCCTGGGTGGCGGAGTTGAGACGCCACTGCGGCCTGACATGGAGATGAAGTGGCTTCTCATTTGATCAGTTCAGTCCCAGCGCAGTCGCGGCACGCCGAGTGGGCGCGTCTCATTCCTGGAGAATTACCTGCGATAAGAAGGACAGCCAAGAAACCGCCCCAATCCGTGAGGTCATTTCGAGCGAGGAGCGGCGCGCCGCTAGCTGCGCTGCCGAAGACGGCGGAGGAGCGCGCGATGGCGTTGCTGCTGCCGAGTCCGCTGCGAGTGGGCAGAGCCAGAGAATGGCTGCGAGCGGTGACCGCCGATTTCGCCATCATCTCGCTGGACTGGTTTTTGCTGGGGGCGATCGCAATTCTTTTCCGGGCTCCGTTCGCCAGCAAACTATCGTTTCAAATGGTAGCGTGGTCGCCCGTGTTGCTGCTGGGAATTTCGATTTTGCACGCGGCATTGATCACGCTGGTGGCGTACACCGAAGGTTTATATGCGGCGAATGGTGACCTGGCCACGCAGGCTCGAATCCTGGCGAAAGCAACCCTGTTAAGCACGTCGGTGTTATGCATTGCGTACCCGCTGCAGGGGGCGCCGTGGAACGTCACGGCTTTGTTGTGCGTCGCTGGGCCGCTGCATTTCGGAACACTGTGGACTTGGCGATGGCGCGCCAGAAATCGCGAGCGAAGCAATTCCCGAGATATCGACGCGCGCAACGTATTGGTTGTGGGGGCAGGGGAAGTGGGCCAACGAATCGGCTCGTACATTGAGCGGCATCCGGGGTGCGGACGCAGGATGTGCGGATTCCTGGATGACGAAGAACCTCCTGGAAATGGAGTCGTAGGCCGGACCAGGGACTTGGCAGTGATGGCTCGCCGGGGGTTTGTGGATGAAGTGATTCTCGCGGCGCCGCGGGAGCGGGAACTCACGATCCGCGTTCTTAGAGAGGCGAAGCGGCTCCACCTTGATCTGGAGATTATTCCCGAGCTTTTCGGATGTGATCCGGCTGCGAGCGAAACTGAGAGTTTAGGGAATCTGCCAGTCATCTCTGTGCATGCGGAGCGATTGCCGGCGGGCGGGTTGGCGCTGAAACGGATGATCGACCTGGTGGGAGCCGGTACCGGGTTATTCTTGCTGGCCCCGTTGTT
>Ga0075017_100002389_pt1 | contig 11725 bp, 9 predicted proteins | sample AleBraG_ABR_2012_FD_71475 | JGI IMG/M metagenome (GOLD analysis project Ga0075017, IMG submission 71475) | Freshwater sediment microbial communities in response to fracking from Pennsylvania, USA - Alex Branch Run_MetaG_ABR_2012 | ecosystem: Environmental > Aquatic > Freshwater > Creek >...
GCACTTCACCACGTTGCAGATGTAAACGTCCTTCCTCCGCAATCCCATGGCTTCGATCATTTGCGTGAGCAGTTTTCCTGCGCGGCCCACGAATGGCAAACCCTGCTCGTCTTCATCGGCGCCGGGACCTTCGCCAACGAATACAAGCTCCGCTTTCGGATTCCCGTCGCCAAAAACGATATTTTTTCTAGTCTTGTGAAGCTTGCAACGAGTGCAGTCGCCAAGGTCGGTTCGGATGCGGAGAAGATTGTCGTCAGCTACTTTCTCAACGGCCTCGAACAGTGACGTTCCCACGGCGATGGGCAGTGCGACACTGTTCGAACCATTTGGCAGCGGTGAGAATGAAGCGTTTTTTGATTCCGTGTTGCGGAAAGATTGGCGCAATGTCGAGCCCTCAGATGCTGGTTCAAATTGAGTAGGTTCAGGCGCCGCGACCGACGCAGTTGTAATGGTGGACGAAAGAGCGCCCGCACCTCGGGATCGATAAAAGAGGTTGATGCCCAGGTCTTCGTAATATCCGAGTCGCGCGGCAATTTCTTCCTGAAGCTTATCCGGAAGGTTGGCGGCCATGGACGTCAGGACTTGGAATGGACGGCGATAGGAGTTCCATGAAGAGCGCCGCGCAGCCGCAGGACTTCATCCAATATCCGGTCAGCCACCTCGGGTTTGGATAATTTGGGCAATGCCAAATCCCGCCCGTCAGAGGAAAATATTGTCACAATATTTGTGTCGTAATCGAAGCCCGCCCCTTCGGCGGTCACGTCATTGGCCACGATCAGGTCCGCGTTCTTTGAAGTTAGCTTCTTGCGGGCATTTTCAGCAACGTGGTCGGTCTCCGCCGCGAACCCCACCACCACCTTCTGCCCTTTGATTCTTGCGACCTCCGCCAGAATGTCGATGGTCGGCTCAAGTGGTATGGTAAGCGCAGCGCTGCTCTTCTTGATTTTCTCGGGATGAATCTCAATCGGCCGGTAATCCGCCACCGCCGCTGCCAAAATCGCAATCGAGCAGCTCGCAAAGCGCTCCGTCACCGCTCGGTGCATTGCTTGAGCGCTGACCACGTCCACGCGTTCAACGCCGGCGGGCGTATCAAGTTTCACCGGGCCGCTGACTAGCACCACCTTCGCTCCACGCCGGGCCGCTGCCTCAGCGACCGCATAACCCATCTTTCCGGAGGATCGGTTGGTAAGATAGCGCACGGGGTCGATATCTTCGCGGGTGGGCCCGGCGGTCACAAGTACTGATTCTCCTTCCAGATCGCGGCGCAATTTCAGAGCTTCGTGCACGCCTGCAACGATGTCCTCCTGTCCTGCGAGCCGTCCTGGACCCGTCATGCCGCAAGCAAGGTAGCCTTCCGTTGGCTCGACCACTCGAATGCCCCTCGCGCGGAGCAATTTGATATTTTCCTGAGTCGCCTGATTGTTCCACATATTCACATTCATCGCCGGTGCGACCACAACAGGAGCCGTACACGCCAGAAATAGGGTTGAGAGAAAATCATCCGCCAGGCCGCGTGCAAATTTTGCCAGAGTATCTGCCGTGGCCGGAGCGACTAGAAGCAAATCAGTTCGCTGGGCCACGGCAATGTGTTCGATGGCGCTGTCTAGATTGGCTTGGCCACCCGTGGATTCTTTGAAGAGGTCGGTAATTACCTTTTCACCGCTGAGCGCTGCGAACGTGAGTGGTGTAACAAACTCTCTTGCGCCCCGGGTCATCACTACTTGTACGGTGAATCCTTCCTGCTGGAGGCGGCGTACGAGCTCGGCGGCTTTATAAGCCGCGACTCCACCGGTTACGCCCAGGGTAATTCTCATGCATGCCTTCCGTGGTCGGTTACTTTCGCCGCTTGTTGCCGTCTTTGTCTTCGTCGATGGAGGACGGCTCGATAAACTCGAACTCAATCAAGCCATTCTCCAATTCTTCGCACGCAATTCGCGTGGCCTTGAGTGTCCGAGGGTTTTCAAACAGCGGCGGTGCACCCGCCATAATCTGTCTTGCGCGCCTGGCCGCCAGCACCACATAGGCAAACTGGCTCTCAGGAGCTTTGGTCTGCACAGTCATCTCAGTCTTTCCCCCCAAATGATGCCAACAGTCTTTCCACCTGGCCCCGCCGCCGCTCTCTGGTGCAGCGCAATGCCGTCACAATCGCCTGCACTTCGCGGCCGGCACGCTCAATGTCATCGTTCATTACGCAAAAATCGTAGTACTTCCCAAACTGCGCAATCTCGTCGTGGGCCCTCGCCAGTCGCCGCGCAATCTCTTCGCCTGAATCCTGGCCCCTCCCGCGGAGCCTGCGCTCTAATTCTTCACGCGACGGCGGCAGAATAAAAATGGCCACTGATTCTGGCAGCTTTTCTTTTATCTGGCCTGCGCCCTGAACGTCGATCTCCAGGATCAGGTCCAGCCCACGCTTCCGAGACTCCTCAAACCATTTCTTCGGCGTTCCGTACGAGTGCTTTCCAAAAACGCGCGCGAACTCCAGAAACTCGCCGCGTTCCGCCATGGCGTCGAATTCACTTTCCGATACGTAATCATAGCACTTCCACTTGGACTCGGTCGCGCGACGCGGCCTGGTAGTACACGAAATGGATGGCATCGTCCCGGGCAGTTCCAGCAGTTTCTCCACCAACGTTGATTTTCCCGAACCCGACGGCCCCGAAACAATAATGACCAGCGGCGCGGAATTGGTCTCCGGGCTCATTCGATATTCTGAACCTGTTCCCGCAATTTTTCGATCTCCGCTTTGATTTCCAGTGCCAGCCCCGTGATCGCCAGTGCCTCGCTCTCCGCTCCAGGCGTTTTTGAGAGCAGAGTATTCGCTTCACGGTGCATTTCTTGAAGAAGAAAATCGAGCTTCTTCCCCAGTTCGCCCGCGCTGTCCAGCAACTTTGTGAACTGCTGGAAGTGGCTACGCAGTCTGTCTAATTCTTCACTGATATCGCTTCGCTCTGCAAGCAGCGCCGCCTCCTGCGCGATGCGCGCCGGATCCACGGCCGTTCCCCCGAGCAGTTCCTTTAGCCGCGTCTCGAGCCGCCGGGCAAAGGCCGGTCGAAGCGTCTGCGCCAATTTGCGCACTTCCTCGACTAGACTGCTTGTGCGAGCCAAGCGTTCGCGCAGCTCAGCAACTAGATGCTGGCCTTCCGCACGACGCATATCATCCAGCTTTCCGAGTGCTTCGCGCAAGCAGGCGTCCAGTGCCACGCCGAGTTCTTCTTGTTCTTCTTCCGAATCGGGCAGGACGCCGGAAAGGCCGGCGATCACTCCTGGCAGTCGCAGCAGTGCAACGACATCCAAACGCGCGGCTTCGAGCGTTTCTTTCTTTAACGCTACGGCTGCGCTCAAATAGGCGTGCGCCACTTCCTTGTTTAGTTCCAGAGTCGAGTTCGCGCCGCGGTCGGCATTCACATGAATCTCCAGATGTCCCCTGTGGATGTGCTCGCGCACGGCCTGCCGCAACCGTATGTCATACAAATCAAATCCTTCCGGCAGCCGGAGTTTCAAGTCCAGGAACCGGTGATTCACGCTCTTCACGCTGACTCGAACAGCCCAGCCATTTTTTTCGAGGCGCGATTGCGCATAACCCGTCATGGAAAGACATTCGGGTTTCTTCTGCGATGATGAAACTCGTTCGCTCAAGAAGATTCACCAAGCTCTTTCAATTTTGTGTCCGCCGGCCCGACGGGCAGGGCGTCATCATCCGCAAATTGCAGATCGTGCAGCCGCGCATAGATTCCGCCCCTCGCGAGCAATTCAGCGTGCGTTCCGCTTTCCTTGATCTCGCCATCTTCAAGGACAAGAATCTTGTCTGCACGCCGGATGGTCCCAAGGCGATGTGCAATCACAAATGTTGTTCTGCCCACCATCAGGTTGGCAAGAGCCTTTTGAACATACAATTCAGACTCTGCATCCAGCTCGGATGTCGCTTCGTCGAGAATCAGGATGGGCGAGTCCTTCAGGATTGCGCGGGCAATGGCGATGCGCTGGCGCTGCCCTCCGCTTAGGCGCGTTCCGCGCTCGCCAATCAACGTGTCGTAACCCTGGGGTAGTTCGAGAATGAAATCATGTGCCAGCGCTGCCTGCGCTGCACCGATGACTTTCTCTTTCGGAACGTTCCTTAATCCATAGCAGATGTTGTTCCACACGGTGTCGTGAAACAATATGTTCTCCTGCGTGACCATGGCGATCTGCCCGCGCAAAGACCGCAGCTTGGCTTCCCGGATATCGCGGCCATCAATGCGGATGGCTCCGGATGTGACATCATAAAAACGGGGCAGGAGATTGACGAGCGTGGTCTTGCCCGCACCGCTTGTGCCAACGAACGCCACTAATTGGCCCTTGCTAGCGCTGAAACTAATACTTCGCAAAACGGAGGCCGCTTCATATGAAAAACCGACGTCCTCATAACGGACTTCGCGGCTAAAGGCAGGAAGTTCCACCGTTCCGGAAACGTCTTGCTCTTCTTCGGGGAGATCGAGATACGCAAAGACTTGCGGCGTGGCGCCCTGTGCCTGCTGGAACTGCTGATAGACCGCGCCAATCCGCTTGATGGGTTCATAGGATTTGAAAAGCGCGTAAACGAAGGTGATGAACATCGGCGTGGTCATCAAATTCAGCCGGATTCTGTCGCGGGCATAGAGAAGCAGCAAGGAAATGACGACCGGTTGCAGCAGATCCATGAGCGGCGAAGTGGCTACCTGCACTCGGACCCAGCGCATGGTCTCCCGCAACAGACGTTTCGATGCTGCTTGGAAATTTCCAATTTCAAAATCTTCCATTCCGAAAGCTTTTACGATGCGATTGCCGCCGACGCTCTCCTGAAGTATCTGTGTAAGTTCGCCAAGCCGGGTCTGGCTAGACTCTACGGAACGCTGGATACGGCGGCCCAGCTTGCCAATGGGCCAAACGATCAAAGGCAGGAAGACGCCGCAAGCAAGAGTCATCCTCCAGTCGATATACAACAGAATCGCCAGGAAAACGGGAAACAGGAACGCCTGGCGAAAGAGTTCCGCAAGATATTCGGAAATGGCCAGTCGCGCGCGCTCTACGTCGTTAATCACGGCCGAGAATACCCTGCCCGCGGATTGGTGTTGAAAAAATCCAATGGGCTGGCGAATAATCTTCGCATAGACGGCATTCCGCAAATCGGTGATGGCACGGTGTCCTACGTACTGGATCAAGCTCACGCCCGCGAACTCGCACAGCGACTTAATGCCGAACAGCACAAGCATCGAAATGGAAACCACGGTCCAAACGTTGTGAATATTGCGCGGGAAAAGGTGGTTCAGGTAGATGGCCGGGCCCCCGAGCGGCACTCTGAAGAGCAAGACGTTGGAATCGCTGCTGGCTGGGTTGAGCACGCGATCAAAAATGGGCACGATCATCAACGCGACGCCACCTTCGGCCAACGCGACAATCCCCAGCAACACAACTCCTAGGCTCATGCGGAACCGGTAGGGCCGCACGTAGCCGAGAAGCCGCTTCATTTGTGGTGAAAACAACGAGGCCACGCAAATGGCTCCCTGAGAATTACACTTGTTACGCTATTCGCCGCGCAGCGGCGTGTCAAGTTTCAGGGAAAATTCTTCCCCACCGGAGAGCAGCAACGGTGCGGTTCACTTTTCAATGTCCCGGTGAAGCACCTTTGTCGAGTAGCGACGCTTCTCCAGCGCCGATTTCAGCCACTCGGACATCATGACGGAACGATGCTTGCCTCCGGTGCAGCCGAAAGCAATCGTCAGATAACTTTTCCCCTCGCGGATGTAGTGCGGCATCAGATAGGCCAGCAGGCTTTCGATTCGCTTCAGGAACTCTCTGGTTTGAGGGAATGAAAGGATGTATTTTCGAACTTTAGCGTCTCTTCCGGTGAATGGCCGCAGCCGAACCACAAAATGCGGATTGGGCAGAAAGCGCACGTCAAACACAAGATCCGCATCCGTCGGAACACCGTAGCGGTATCCAAAACTGACAACCGATATCAGCATCGGCCGCTCTTGAGGATTGATAAATCGCGCGGTCACAAAATTCCGCAACTCATGCACATTGAATTGCGTCGTGTCCATAACTACATCGGCGAGCTTGCGGATTGGGCCCATCAGCGCGCGTTCGTGCGCCAGGCTCTCTCGCACCGAAAAATTCTTGCCGAGCGGATGCGGCCGCCGGGTTTCGCTGTACCGCCGCAGCAGCGCTTCTTCATTAGCCTCGATGTACACCAGCGTGATCGGGTGCTCTTTCTTCAAATGCTTCAGCAGCCCCGGAAGTTTTTCTAGTTGCTGCCCTTCCCGCGCATCCACTAAAAGCGCCGCGCGCGCAAAATCGCCTTCGCCCGCGGCGTGCAGCTCCGCAAAAATGGGGATTAATTCGACGGGGAGATTATCCACGCAGTAAAAGCCCATGTCCTCGAAGGCGCGAAGAACCGTGCTTTTGCCTGATCCGGAAAGACCGGTGAGAATTACAAGCTGACGGGCGTCGTGTCGCGTTTGGCGCTTCACGGAGCCGTTCACTTACTCTTTCTGCCGGCGCTGGTGCGTGCTGGGAATGCGCATATCTTCGCGATACTTCGCCACCGTCCGGCGCGTCACGTGGATGCCGGATTCGTCCAGCATTTTCGCGATACGCTCGTCCGTCAGCGGTTTTGAAGTATCCTCTTCTTCAATCATTTTCCTTACCAGACGCTTCAACGTCAGCAGCGACATTCCGTCGCCTTCCGGTCCGTTCACCGATTCACTGAAAAAAGACCGCAACTCCAGCACTCCCTGCGATGTATGCGCGTACTTGCTGGCCACGGCGCGGCTGACGGTCGAAGGATGCACGCCAACCTCTTCTGCCACTTCCTTAATCATCATCGGCTTCAACGCATCGGCCCCATGGTCCAGGTACTCTCCCTGGCGCGCGATGATGGATTGGCACACCCGCAGAATCGTATGCTTTCGCTGTTCGATGTTTTTCATCAGCTGAACTGCGGCGGTGAACCGCTCTTTTACATAATTGCGGACATCCTTGTCAGCCGCATCCTTCACGAGCAGCCGCCGGTAGATCGGGCTCAGCCTCAACTGCGGCATATCGTCTTCATTCAGGAACGCCTGCCACTGGCCATCCACTTTTCGGAAGTAAACGTCGGGCTCCACAAGGCGAGGTTCCGTTTTGTTATAGCGGAGCCCCGGCCGCGGATCGAGCTTCTTGATCACTTCCAGCGCGTGCTTCACCACCTCTACCGGCCGGTTCAGCGCCCGCGCAACCTCTTTCAGTTGGTTGGACTGCACCTGTTTCAAGTGCTCGGAAACGATCTGTTGTGCCAAAGTATTCTGCGGCTCAAATGCTTTCAATTGCAGCAGTAGGCATTCGCGCAAATCCTTGGCGCCAACTCCGATCGGATCGAAATCCTGCACTACCGCAATCGCGTCTTCCAGGTCGTCCTGAGAGTATTTCCCATTCTGCGTGAGTTCTTCTGTAGAAGCAGTCAGGTAGCCGTTTTCATCCAGGTTCCCGATAATGTTTTCGGCTATTTCCCGCACGGCATCCGAACAGATTGTCACGCTCAACTGCCATTCAAGATGGTCGCTCAGCCCGCTTGGGGAGGAGAGAAATTTTTCAAACGAAGGACGCTCGGAAACTTCCCGCTCCTGCGACTGTCCGCCATCGCCGCCGGTGTCGAGGTACTGGTTGAAAAACGTGCCAACATCAAATTCGTCAAAGGGATTCGCTTCAGGCTTTTCCGGAACTTTCTCTGTTTCGGCTTTCAGAAAGGTCTCGTCGCTGTAATTATCCGTTTGCGTCGCCTCTTCGCTCTGTTCTTCCAGAACCGGGTTGGCGATCATCTCCTGATTGATCATCTCCCTCAGTTCCAGCCGGTTGAGCGCCAGCACGCTCACCATCTGAACAAGACCCGGCGTGAGGATCTGTTTCTGAGAAACCTTGAGGTTGAGTTTGAGTCCTTGCCAGGCCATGGATGTTCCGCTTAGCGCTCCTGCTAGTTCAAACGGAAATGATCTCCCAAGTAGACCCTTCGTACCTCCGGGTCATTGCTCAATTCCTGAGGACTGCCCTTCCTGAATATCTTCCCACTTTTCAGAATGTATGCGCGATCCGTCACGCTCAAAGTTTCCCGGACGTTATGATCCGTGACTAGTACCCCGATTCCGGACTTCGCCAGCTCCCGGATCACTTCCTGCAACTCCTTTACAGTTAGAGGGTCGATTCCCGAAAAAGGTTCGTCCAATAGAATAAAAGAAGGCTGGAGAGTCAGCGAACGCGCGATTTCCAGTCTTCGCCTCTCGCCCCCGGACAGCGTGTAGGCCTTGCTGTTGCGCACCGTTTCCAGGCCCATCTGCACGAATAACTCTTCGAGGCGGTCGCGCTGCTGCTCGGGGGTCAAAGGAAGGGTTTCCAAAACGGCCAGCAGGTTTTCTTCGCTCGTAAGTTGTCTAAAAACAGAAGGTTCCTGGGGAAGGTAGCTGATTCCGCTGCGGGCCCGGAGGTACATCGGAAAGTCCGTAATATCGTTTTCGTTCAGGATCACTGACCCGGAATCGGGCCGCGCCAGGCCTACCAGGATGTGGAACGTGGTGGTCTTGCCCGCGCCGTTCGGTCCCAGCAGCCCTACGACTTCGCCCTGACCAATCTCCAGTTCGACGTCGTCCACAACTTTGCGGCCACGATACGTCTTACTCAATTCAACGGCCTGGAGCTTCAGCATACCTCGTCATTTCTCGACTCGGTGCTTCGTCAGAGTGCGCGTGCCATTTTCTGAGTCGACGATGATCGTATCATCCGCTAAAAAGAAGGTCAATTGACGGCCTGTCGTCGTCCCTTCGGAAGCGTCAAAAATGGTGGGATTTCCGCCGCTCATCACGAATTTTCCCTCGGCCGCCAAGTACTCGCCCTGTTCCGCTGTGGCTCGTCTGCTTCCTAGCTCTACGGTCACGCCCCCGGTTCCCACAGAACGCACAATTTGCCGGGCTCCCCCAAGTCCACTTCTTGATCCCGATCCGTCTGAAGTGTTCGCAGCATGGGAACCGCTCCCGCTGAAATAAAGATCGAGTTCAGCCCCGCGCATGCTCTGTTCCGCGGATTTCACCCACACATTCTTTTCCAGATGCGCCCGATTCTCCTGATCGAAATAGGTCAGCTTTGCGGCGGACACGTGCCAAAGAATATTCTTCGCCTCAGATTTCGCCAGGTTCCCTGTCGATTGGGGCTTCTGGTTCGCCTGAGGGAACACGCCACGAACGTTTCCCGTGGCGATCAATCTTTTCGAATACTTCTGCAACTCGATGGAATCCGCTTCCATCACCGAGTCTCCCTGCCACAGTCTGGCGTGCCCCGTATAGAGTGCCCGTCCGGTCTTCGAATTTGCTTCCATTTTCTCGGCTGAGATATTGGCCGGAACGGGGGCCAGTTGCGCCGCTCCACCACGCGATTCAAACTCGGTGGACCTTACTCCCCCCTCGGCTCGAATTTGTCCACTCGGTTGCACGAAAATGATTCTTGGCGCCTCGGTTTCCGTTGTTGCGTCGCGAACGCGCGCCTTGCCAGTCAGAGTGGCTGTTTGCTTGTCTCTCACAAAAACAACGTGGTCCGCTTGTCCGGCTCGATCTCCCTCGTCCAATTTGACAGCGCCATCCAAATCCATTTGAGACCATCCGCCGCTTGCCAGCAGTTGCCCGGTCCCGTTCTGCGCCTTCGCCGTTTGCATCACCGCGCCCGGCAAACTCTTTTCGATGGAGACGTTTCCGCTAGCACTCAGAGTCCCCGGCTTTCCGGCGGCGCTGAAATCAAGAACAAGTTTGTCGGCATGCAGCTTTGTGCGAGCAAATCCCGGCCCGGCACCCAGGGAATCCGCCTTGGTAGCGGAACTTTCCTCGGTCCATTCCATGCTGCCCGGCGCAAGCGTTTCGGCATGCTTCGGTTTGGAGCCGGCCTGTTTCGTTCCTTTTTCAAATTCCATCCGGAGCGAGTTTGATTGAAGTACTTTCTCCTCTTGGCCTTGATTCATGTGGGATTTTAGGAAGGCGTTTCCATTCAGGCTCAATTCCTTCGGTTGACTATCCTTCGGAAAAAGTTCCAGCGCGCCCTTGTCCGACGAGATCTCTTGTGTCTCCGACTTGGTTCGCCGGATACCTTTCAAGTTCCCTGTAGCCTCCAACCTGGTGAGCCAGCCTTCCCTCGCAAATTGCCCCGTCATGCTCTCAGCTTTCAGGTTGCTGTCCCCATCCACACTCCGAATCCTTAACTCCGGCTCATCCTTGCCTTCCCGCGTTCCCGTTAACACCAGTTTTTCAGCGCGAAATGTTTCGTCGAGGGTGAGATTTAACTCCCCGGCTTCGAGCTCGGACAGGTTTGATTCGACCTTCACCGTCCCGCTCAGATGTAACACTCGCGTATCGCGTCCAAACTCAAGGCTCTCTCCTGTAACTCTTATCGGCTCCCCTGATCGGCTCCGGCCATCCATCCCCTTGTTCGTCTTGGCTGACGGAGAATCCAGCAAGAGTTTCACATTCCTCTTCAGCTTGATCTTCCCCGCTTCTGAAAGGTATTCCACGCCGAAGGCCTCACCACTTCCTCCGGGAAATTTGAACTCCACGTGCTGGTCCGTCGTTGCGGTTCCGCTGGCTCGATTAAATGTCACTCCATGAGTCTCCACCTGCACAGTCCGGGCCTCGGTAGGCTCGGCTGCGTTTACTACGCGCTCTCTTTCGAGCGCGCTTTGCAGTTCGAATTGCACCGGTCCGCTGCAAACGATTCCGCCAGTTCCCTTCTCGTACTGGCAGCTTTGCGTATGAATCACATCGTGGCGCAGTCCGGTCTTTCCGAAAATAGTAATTTTCACGTCCTCCAGCAAGCTCGAGTCGCGGTCTTTGAAGTCTGTGGCTTTCGCGGCTTCTACGGTAAAAATCTTTTGTTTTCCATCCGCCTTCGAGAAGGTAATTCCATTCGTCAGTTTGGTTACGTCCCTCGGTGCGGCCGCCGGGGCCCTCAATTTTTCCAAGTGGGCAGCCCACTTGCGCTGCAGGTAGACGCCAGTCGTCAGCCCTGCAAGCAGCAATGCCGCTCCGGCCGACCATCTGGCGTACCTCGCTGCTTCGCTTCTGCGCATGATTGAAGTTAATCAGAAATTCTGAGTGATGTCAGCACGCGCTCCCGCGCGATAGGCGCAACGACGCGAACCGTCCTTAGAGGAGATGCGTGTTGATGGACGAATGGATGTTCAGTCTGCGGATTCCGCATTCGCCGATGCTTCCGGCAAGATCCCCACGTTTGCAGCAGCCACCGCATCCCGATTTGTGTTCTTCACCAGATACATGGCTTCATCCGCAAGGTGCAGAATGCCTTCTTTTGTGCGCGAATCCAGGGGATAAGATGCCACACCGATGCTGGCCGTTAGTTGGATGCCCAAACCGTCCGCTCCCAGCCAGGTCGTTCCGCGAACCAATTCATGCAAACGGCGGCACACCAGCAGAGCGTTTTCTTTCGACGTCTGGGGCAGCAGGAGCACAAATTCATCGCCTCCATATCGAAACGCAAAATCGATCACGCGGCAATGGTCTTTCAGTGAGTTGCCAATCTCGGCGAGCAACTTTGAACCCACCAGATGCCCGTGGGTATCGTTTACCTGCTTGAAGTGGTCCAGGTCGATGAAAACGATGGAAAACTCGTAGTTGTACCGCTGCGACCTGTAAATCTCGGTTTCCAGAATTGCGCTCATGTGCCGCGCGTTGAAAAGTGACGT
>Ga0075017_100002391_pt1 | contig 11720 bp, 11 predicted proteins | sample AleBraG_ABR_2012_FD_71475 | JGI IMG/M metagenome (GOLD analysis project Ga0075017, IMG submission 71475) | Freshwater sediment microbial communities in response to fracking from Pennsylvania, USA - Alex Branch Run_MetaG_ABR_2012 | ecosystem: Environmental > Aquatic > Freshwater > Creek >...
CCCGTGGGATCCGGCCGGATCGATCCCCACCACCACCTGGCGACCGCCCTCGTCGGGTCGGGACTCGGTCCAGTACACGATGCCACGATCGGCCTGGAGCCCCCCACGCGAGATCTTGCCCGCCGCCACCTGTGCCGCCGACCACGGTGAGGGCCACCACCCCGCCCCGGAACCTCCCGGAACGTGGTCGGCCGACCGACCCGTCCCCCCGGTTGCGTCCTCGCTCGTCATGGAATCTGTACGGTACCTGCAATGACCCCGACTCCCCGGTCTCCCGAGGCCGGCACCCCGGACGCACGGGCGGACGCGCCGGCCCATCCGTTCGACGCCTTCCTCGTCACCACCACCGACGAGGGGGTGACCTCGGGGGTGGGCACCCTCACCGTCGACGAGCTGCCGCCGGGCGACGTCCTGATCGAAGTGAGCTGGTCCGCGGTCAACTACAAGGACGGCATGGTGACCCGCCCCGGCAACCGGGTGGCCCGCACGTCGCCACTGGTGCCGGGGGTCGACCTCGTAGGCACCGTGATCACCTCGGACGATCCGGCCTACTCCTCCGGCGACCTCGTGATCGCCCACGGCTACGACCTCGGGGTGGCCCGCCACGGAGGTTTCGCCCGCTATGCCCGGGTGCCGGCCGGCTGGATCGTCCCCCTCCCCGACGGCCTGACCCCCCGTCGGGCCGCCGCCCTCGGCACGGCCGGATTCACCGCCGCGCTGTCGCTGCACCGGTTGGAGCTGCTCGGGCTGCGACCGGGAGACGGCCCGGTCCTCGTCACCGGGGCCTCGGGCGGTGTGGGCGGCATGGCCGTGGCCCTGGCCGCCGCCCGGGGCTACGAGGTGGTGGCCAGCACCGGCCGCACCGCCGAGCGCGCCTACCTCGTGGGCCTGGGCGCGTCCGACGTCATCGGACGGGAGTACCTGGTGGTCGCCCCCGAGCGCACCCTCGGCCCCGAGCGGTGGGCCGGTGCCATCGACTGCGTGGGAGGGCCGACCCTGGCCGCCGTGCTCCGCACACTGCGCTACGGGGCGGCCGTGGCGGCCAGCGGGCTGACCGGCGGCTCCACCGTCGAATCGTCGGTGTACCCCTTCATCGTGCGCAACGTCGCCCTGCTCGGTATCGACACCGTCCTGACCCCCATCGAGGAACGACGTGCCGTGTGGGGCGAGCTGGCCACGTGGGCCCCCGGTCCGGTCGTCGACACCATGGTCGAGGGCGAGGTTGACCTGGCCGGCCTGGCCCCCGTGCTGGAGGCCATCCTGGACGGACGGGTCCGGGGGCGGATGCTGGTCCGCCCGGTCGCCTGACCGACGGCACACACTCGCGGGCGAGGAGCGCTACGAGGAGAAGTCTTCGGGGCGGATGCTGTCGAGGAAGCTCCGGAACTCCCCCACGATCTCCTCCGGGTTCCCGGTGTCGTCGGTCTCCTCCCCGTCGGCGGGGTCCTCCTCCTCCTCGACGGCCAGCATGATCCCCTCGGCGTCCATCAGGTCGTCGGCCACGAAGAGCGGCGCACCGGTCCGAACGGCGACGGCAACCGCATCGGACGGTCGGGAGGAGACCGGCACCTCGCGGCCCTCGGTCCGTAGGACGATGTCGGCGTAGTACGTGCTCGACCGCAGTTCTGTCACCACCACCCGGATCACGTCGGCGCCGAGGGACTCCAGCAGATCGCGGATGAGGTCGTGGGTCATCGGCCGGGGTGTGTCCATCCCCTGGAGCGAGAAGGCGATGGCCGTCGCCTCGGGCGCCCCGATGAAGATGGGAAGGGTTCGGCCCAGTCCTTCGGTCTCCTGGAGCAGCAGGACCGGTGTATTCGACTGGAGATCCACCCGGACCGCACGGAGCCGCACCTCGACCATGCACCAAACCTACTCGCCGAGGTCGGGACATGCGACGGCACGGTGACGGCTCCGGCGGGCGTCCGCCGACCCGGGTGGGCCCCTAGAGGATGTCGTGCAGGGCGGTGCGCAGCAGCGAGGCCTTCAACTGTTGGCCCAATCGAGCCAACTCCTCCGCCGTCTGGGTGGCCCGGGCCCGGGCCTCCGGATTGCGTTGGCGGACCATCGGGATCACGATCTGCTCGATGAACCCGGCCTCGCGATCGGCGGCGTTCTTGTAGAGGCGCAGGTGACGGGCCTCGACCCCGAATGCCGCGAACTTGGCCGCCACGCTGGCCACATCGAGGGCCTCCCCGTCGAAGAATTCGACACCGGCGGCAACCGTCGACGTCAACAGGCCGAACTCCTGGAGGTGGCCGATGTCCTCGGCCGACAGGCCGCTGGCCCCGCACAGCTCGTCGAGGGACAGGGACGCTCCGCCCGAGCCGGCCACGGTTCCCGTCCCGCCGGCTCCGGTGCCGCGGGTGGGCGACGACGCAGCGGCAGGTGCCGCGGTCGGCGCGGTCGCCGGTGCCGCCGCCCGGCGCGCCGGGGCCTTGTGCGGCTTGGGTGCCGGCGCGGCGGACGCGGCTGGGGCCACGTGGCCGCTCTTGGCCCGCGCGGTGGCGCCATTGCCCGTCCCGTTGGCCGCCTGGGTCTCGGCCGCCCGCACCGGTGTCGGAGTGGCCTGGGTGGCCAAGCTGGCCCGGTGGGCGCGCTCGACCGGGGCCGGCGCCGCGCCGGTGGCGACCGCGGGAGACGAACCCACGGCGGCGCCGACGGTGGCCGGTGCCCGGTGGCGGGCCGCGGTCTCGATGCCCGGCAGGCCAGATGCCGCGTCGGCCACCGGTTCGGGCTCGACGGTGCCGGGGACCGGTCCGACCACCTCGACCGGTGGGTCGGCGGCGGGTGGGTCAGCCGCGACGGTGGCGGACGACGTGCCGGCGGCCACCGGGGCCGGCGACGGCGTGGCGGCCACGGTGGCGCCGCCCGTGTCGTCGTCGAGGCGGTCCTTGATGACCTTGAGTGGCAGGAAGTGCTCGCGCTGCTGGCGCAGCACCCACCGCAGGCGCTCGACGTCGTGCTCGTAGAATTTGCGGTAGCCGGACGGGGTCCGTTCCGGATTGACCAGGCCCTGGCTCTCCAGGAAGCGGATCTTCGAGATGGTCACGTCGGGGAACTCCTGGCGCAGCAGCGTCAGGACGTCGCCGATGGACAGGTAGGAGCGGGCGCTCACTCGCTCGCTCCCCGCAGGTAGACCAGCTTGAACTTGCCGACCTGTACCTCGTCGCCGCTGGCCAGGACGGCCTCGTCGATGCGCACCCGGTTGACGTAGGTGCCGTTCAGCGACCCGGCGTCGCGGACCGTGGTGACCTGGCCCTCGGTCTCGAACACGGCGTGCTTGCGGGACACCGTGATGTCGTCGAGGAACACGTCGGCGTCGGGCTGGCGGCCCACGGTGGTGACCCGCCCCTCGAGGGGGAAGCGGGCACCCTCGTCGCTCCCGCGGCGGATCACCAGCAGACCGACCCCGCGGGGCAGTTCGAGCTGTCCGACCGTGGCGGCACCGTCATGGGCGTCGTGCAGGTCCTCGACGGGGGCGACCGACACCGAGGTGTCCGGGGCCGACGTCACCATGGACGCCCCGCACGACGAGCAGAAGTTCACGCCCTCGGGATTGCGGTGGCCGCAGTGGTGACACAACACATCGTCCAACGTAGTCGCTCCTGACGAACCGCTCCCGGCCGACGCGCCGGTGGCGGGGTTCAACCTTCCGTCAGCTGCCGGTAGGCCGTCGCGTCCAGCAGCGCGTCCACCGCGGAGGGGTCGCTCGGCGCGATCTCACAGATCCAGCCCTCACCGTACGGATCGGCGTTGAGCTGTTCGGGGGCCTCGGACAGGGCGTCGTTCACGGCCACCACCTCGCCGGCCACCGGGGCGTAGATCTCGGACACGGACTTGGTCGACTCGACCTCACCCACCAGACCGCCGGCCTCGACCATCGTGCCCGGTGTCGGCAGGTCGACGAAGACCACGTCGCCGAGGGCGTCCTGGGCGTAGTCGGTGATCCCCACCCGGAGGCGACCGGCGTCCGTCCGGGCCCACTCGTGGTCACTCGAATACCGCAGATCCTCGGGCACGTTCATGGCGCCTGACCCTATCCGACCGGCGACCGGGGCGCCTGTTGGCGACCGGGTCCCCCGACCGGGTCCGACCGGCCCGGCGCACCCCCGCCGTCAATGCAGCAGCTGCTCGAGCCGGGTGGCGTACTCCTGGGCCCTGGCCTCGGCCCGGGCCGCACTCGGGGCCTCGGCCCACACGTGGGTCAGCGGCTCCTCGGGGTCGGGCAGCACGAGTGCCCAGCCGTCCTCCTCGATCACCTTCACGCCGTCGACCAGCACCAGCTCGCGGCCCTGGGACCGCTCGACCAGGGTGCGCATGAGCATCCCCTTCTGGTCCCACGGGGTGTGGACCGACTGGTGGGCGATGCGCACCGGCGGCATGGCCGCCACCACCTCCGACAGTCGGCGGTCCGACGTGGTGAGCAGCGAGATCAGGTTGACCAGGGTGGCCGCCCCGTCGAACGCGGGCAGGAACGCCGGGAAGATGAATCCCCCCGACTGGCTGGCGGCCAGCGTCACCTTCTCGGACCGGGCCACCTCCATGAGGTGGGAGGCCGACAGCTTGGTCCAGACGATCTCGGCGCCGGCCGCGAGGCAGATCCGCTCGGCCGCTCCACTGGCCGCCACGGGCAGGGCGATCCGGGCCCCGGGGACCGACTCGGTGATCAGGGTGACGAGCACCAGGAGCGCCTCGTCGTGACTGAGCATGTGGCCCTGGTCGTCCACGATGTCGACGAATTCGCCCCCGGGGTCGAGGACGGCCCCGAGGTGGGCGCCGGAGGAGCGCACCAGATCCGACACCCGGGCCGCCGCCGCCGGCCGGTCGAACGTAAGGACGTTGGCCGTGTTGGCGTAGGGATTGACCACCAGCACCTCGGCTTCGAGCTTGGCCAGCAGGTTGGGCATGACGAAGCTGGCCGTGCCGAACGAGTAGTCGAGGACCAGCTTCAGGCCGGCCGCCCGGGCCGACGAGAGGTCGACCGAGTCGATCAGGGCCTGGGTGTAGTGCTCGAGGGTGCGGGGCGGAAACCCGAGGTCGCCGATCTCGCGGGCCAGGACCCGACGGAAGTCCTCGCGGTGGTAGAGGCGCTCGATCTTTCGCTGGGTGGCCTCGTCGACGTCGATGCCCTCCTTGTCGAAGAAGCGCAGCACCACCGACTGCGGGTCCTCGGGGTCGAGGCGCACGGTCACCCCGGCGGTGCTGGTGGACGACGTCACCTGGAACCGGGTCACCGGCACCGTGGCCGCCTCGAGGTCGTCGACGTTGACGCCGGCCGCATTGCAGCCGACCATGATGGCGCGCTTCAGTACCCGGGCCGCCCGGCTGGTGTCCCGCGAGCTGGTGACGGTCGCCCCTTTCTCCAGGGTCGACGCCCAGGCCATCGAGAGGCGCACCGCCAGCTCTGGGCTGATGTCCACGTTGGCCAGGCCCCGCACGCCGTCCCGGCCGAACAACGACCGGGCTCCGCGGGACTCCCAGACGATCGAGGAGTTGACGATGGCCCCGGCCTCGACCGTCTTGAACGGGTAGATCTTCACCCCCGCGCTGAGCTCGGCCTGGGCGCCGACGAAGCACTCGTCGCCCAGGACCACGCCCTCCTCGCACCGGACCCCCTGACGGAGGTCCGAACCGCGGCCGAGCACGCTGCCCTCCACCCGCACCCCGGAGCCCAGATAGGTGTTGTCGTGGACCACCGAGCGCTCGACGACCGCGTTGTCGCCGATGCGGACGTTGCGGCCGAGGGTGCAGTAGGCCCCGAGTCGGGCCCCGGGCCCGACCACGCAGTTGTCGCCGATGACGGCCGGCCCGACAAGGTCGACCGTGGGGTCGATCTCGGCCCCCTTGCCCACCCAGACCCCGGGCCGGAGCGGGTAGCCGTCGATGTCGACGTGGACCTTCCCGTCCAGGATGTCCTTGTGGGAGCTGAGGTAGGCCTCGAGCGTCCCCACGTCCTCCCAGTAGCCGTCGGCCACGTACCCGAACAGGCCCTTGCCGGCGGCCAGGGCGGCGGGGAACGACTCACCCGAGAAGTCGACCGCCTGCCCCTCGGGGATGAAGTCGAAGATCTCCGGCTCCAGGACGTAGATCCCGGTGTTGATGGTGTCGCTGAAGACCTGGCCCCATGTCGGCTTCTCCAGGAACCGCTCGATCGATCCGTCCTCGTTGGTGATGACGATGCCGAATTCGAGGGGGTTCTCCACCGCCTTGAGGGCCAAGGTGGCCAGGGCCCCGTGGTGGTCGTGGAAGTCGAGCACGGCACCCAGGTCGATGTCGGTCAGCACGTCCCCCGAGATGACCAGGAACCGCTCGTCGAGCTCGTCCTTGGCGTTGCGGACCGACCCGGCCGTCCCGAGCGGCGTCGACTCGGTGGCGTAGACCATGCGGACCCCGAACTCGCTCCCGTCGCCGAAGTAGGTGCGGATGGCATTGGCCATGAAGGCCACCGTGACCACGATGTCCTCGAACCCGTGGGTCCGCAGCAGGTTGACCACGTGCTCCATCATCGGGATGTTCGCCATCGGGAGCATCGGCTTGGGCTGGTTGGAGGTCAGCGGCCGGAGCCGCGTCCCCTCGCCGCCCGCCATGATCACTGCCTTCATCTCGTCACTGCCTTCATCTCGTCGCTGCTCTCATCTCGTCACGTGCGTCTCGCTCACGTCGTCCCCGGACCGGCTCGACGCCCGGGCGTGGCCCCGGCGCCCGTCGGCCAGCGCCCGACGGGCCACGGGCACATAGGATGCCGCCGCGATCCAGGCCAGCGTGAGGCCGATCAGGCCGATGATCCAGGCCACGGCCCGGATGGCCTGCTGCCAACCGGCCGACCCGTCGCTCACCAGGAACAGCGGATAGGCGGTCATCAGCGCGAAGGTCCCGGCCTTGCCGACCCACAGCACGTCGATGCGGGCCGCACCGAGAGACGCCAGCAGCAGCACGGCCCCCGACACCACGACCTCACGGGCCAATGTGGCCACCCCGAACCACACCGGCACCGCCCCGTGGATCATGATCGTGATGACCGCGGTCACCACCAGCAGCCGGTCGGCCACCGGGTCGAGGACCTTGCCGAGGGTCGAGACCTGGTGGAAGCGTCGGGCGATGTAGCCGTCGATCCAGTCGGTCGCCCCCAGCCCGGCCAGGAGGCCCGCCGCCGCCACCTGGTTGTCGGCGCCGAACAGCAGCCAGACGTAGAGCGGGATGCAGGCCAGCCGGACGGCGGTCACCGCATTGGGGACGGTGAGGATGCGGTCGAGCCCCGGTTCCACCCCGGCATCGGCCGCGGTCACGACGGAACCGCCTTCCGCCGCCACCGGACTGTCGTCGACGCCGTCCACGTCGGCGAGTCTACGAGCACACCCGACCGGGCCGGAACATGGCCCGGGGCGGCCCGGCCGCCGTCCCTGCCCCCCGTTGCCGTGCCCGGTCGGCGAGACTGGACGGGTGTCGGGCATCAGTCGGATAGACCGGGTCATCGGGGGCGTGCTGGTCCTGGTGCTGGCCGGCCTGGCCGTCCTGGGCCTGGCAGACGGCCGGACCTCGGCCCGGCCCCCGTCGTCGGGAACGGCCGGCCTGCCCGCGGATCCCGTGGTGACCGCCGCACCGGTCACTCCCTCGACCGTGGCCCCCGCACCGACCACCACGACGGCGCCCGTCCCCATCGCCGGACCGGTGACCGCCATCGGTGACTCGATCCTGCTCGACATCCAACCGGAGCTTTCCGCCCTGGTGCCCGGGGTCGGGGTGGACGGTGTCGTCAGCCGCCAGTTCCAGGCGGGGATCGACGTCGTCCAGTCCGATCGGGCGTCCGGCACCCTGGGCCGGGTGCTGGTCGTGGAGCTGGGTACCAACGGGGCCATCAGCCCGTCCGACGTGGACGCCATGGTCCAGGCCGCCACCGGGGTGGCCCGGGTGGTGTTCGTCAACGTGTGCGTGCCCCGGGCGTGGGCCGCCCCCGATGACGCCGTGCTGGCCGACGGCGTGGCCCGGCACGCCGACGTGGCCGTGCTGGCCGACTGGAACGCGCTGGCCACCCCCCACCCTGAGTGGTTCACGGCCGATCAGGTCCATCTCAACCCGGCCGGGGCCACGGCGCTGGCCACCCTCATCGCCTCCAAGGTCTGACCCGTCCCGGGGGTGGCGTCGGCTGGTGTGGTAGTCAGTGCCCATGCCCCGCTTCGCACCGTTCGCCGGACTCCGCTACGACCCGTCCCGGGTGGAACTGGCCAAGGTCGTGGCCCCGCCCTACGACGTGGTCGGGCCGGCACAGCGGGCCACCCTGGCCGCCCGGCACAGCGCCAACGCCATCCTGGTCGAGCTGCCCGAGCCCGACCCCCGGTCGGGGGACGACCGCTACCGGGCGGCCGCCGAGCGGATCGCCGGCTGGCTGGCCGACGGCCTGCTGATCCGGGACCCGACCCCGGCGTTCTATCCCTACCGGATGACCGATGTCGACGGCTCGGTGACGGTGGGCGTGCTCGGGGTGCTCGGTCTCGACGCGCCCAGTGCGTCCGAGATCCTCCCCCACGAGGAGACCCTCCCCAAGGCCAAGAGCGACCGGCTCGACCTGCTGGCCGCCACCCGGGTGAACCTGTCGCCGATCTGGGGCTTGTCGTTGGCGGCGGGGCTCACGGCACTGCTGGCCACCGCCGCTCCCCCGGCGGCCACCGCGGTCGACGACGACGGGGTCCGCCATGACCTCTGGGTGGTCGACGACCCCGCCGTGCAGCAAGGGATCTCCGACGTGGTCGGCTCCGCACCGGTGGTGGTGGCCGACGGGCACCATCGCCTGGCCACCGCCTCGACGTACCTCGACGGCGCCGGAGCGGGCACCCCGGGGGCCGACGGGGTCCTGGCCCTGGTGGTCGAACTGGCCGAGGACACCTTGTCGGTCGGACCCATCCACCGGCTGCTGGCCGGACTGCCCGACGGGCTCGACCTGGTCGACGCCTTCGACTCGTGGTTCGACGTGGCTCGGGCCGGGGAGTGCACCGACCGCACCACGGCCGCGCTCGGGGAGTCCTCGGCCCTGGCCCTGGTGATGTCCTCGGGCTGTTGGCTGCTCACCCCCGGGGACGGGACCGCCGAGGCGGCCGGGTCCGACCTGCTGTCGTCGATGGTGGCCCTGGTGATCGCCGAACTGCCCACCCACGAGCTGACCTTCGCCAACAGCTGGCAGGACGCGGTGGCCGCCGTCGAGTCCGAGACCGCCCAGGCCGCCGTCCTGCTCCCCCCGGTGTCCGTGGCCCAGATCGACGCCTGGGCCCGGGCCCGCCGACGGATGCCGCCCAAGAGCACGTTCTTCCACCCGAAGCCCCGGACCGGGATGGTCTTCCGCGCCCTCGACCCGGGACCACCCCTGCCGGCCCACTAGCCTGGCGCGTCGGTAGCGGGCGATCCCACTCGGAGGGCTGGTGGCAGGAGGACGACGAGTGGCATCGGGCACGGGGCCGACCCTGCGCCTGGCGGCGGTCCTGGTGGTGGCCGCGCTGACCACCGGGTGTGCCACCACCCAGGAGGTCCGCGCCGTTCGACCGGTGGCCCCCACCACGGCCCCGACGGCGCCGACCGTCCCGACCTCCACCGTGCCCTCGGCCGTCCCCACCACCGTGCCCACTCCGGTGGTCCCGGTCGAGGGCTGGTCCCCACCGGCGACCACCCTCCCCCCGGCCGGCGGGTTCACCTCGACGTCGTGCATCTCGGACGTGTTCTGCCTGGCCGCCGGAGGAGGGGCCGAGGAGGCCGACGCCTCGCTGTCCACCGGCCCCGGCGTCGTCTCGTCGTGGGACGGTGCCATGTGGGCGCCCCCGACCACCTACTACGGCGCTCCGGCCGACGGGCCGGCCACGGCACCGGAGCTCCCGGCCATCGGCTGCACCAGTGGGCCGCGCTGCGCGGTGGTCGACGGCTCGGGGCACACCTCGCTCGGCGACGGGACCCACTGGTCCGCCCCGGCACCCCTGGCCGCGGCACCGGTGGCGGCCGCCGATCCCGCCGATCCCGGACCCGGGCACCCGGGATCCCGCTCGGCGGCCGTGTCGTGCCCGACGGGCCAGTTCTGCGCCTACGTCGACAACACCGGGCACGTGGCGACGCTCACCGGCACCACCTGGTCCTCCCCCCAGTCGATGACGACCCAGGTCGGGTCGGCCACGGTGGAGCTGTTCCAGCGCGGCCGGGTGGCGGTCTCGTGCCCGGATGCCGTCCACTGCACCGCACTGGTCGGCGGGTCCGACCTCGAGTACGACGGGACCTCGTGGCGTTCCGTTCCGGGGCCGTGGCCGGCCACCGTCCCGGGTGACACCGCGGTCTCCTGCCCCACGCCCGGCACCTGCCTGGCCGTACGCGGGTCGACGTTGTCGGTGCGCACGCCGGGCTCGTCGTGGTCCACGCCCCGCACCATCGACGGCAACGGGGGCCTCGACGCCCTGTCGTGCCCGACCACCGCCTTCTGCATGGCCGCCGACGCCACCGGAAACGTGGTGCACCTGACCGGTGGGGTCTGGTCGGCCCCGTCCAAGGTGGTGCCCACCCCGGTCGACTACACCGGGGACGGCACCGCCATCTCGTGCCCGAGCGACCAGTTCTGCCTCGTCCTCAGCGGCGACGGCGACTTCGCCACCTATCAGGGGGCGACGACGCCACCGCCCGTCACTCTGCCGCCCCCCACCGTCCCGGCCATCCTTCCGACCAACTGAGCGACGACGGGGCCCGGGGCTCAGGCCCCGACGCCGGCCAGGTCGGCCAACGCCGCCACCGTCCGCCAGTTGCGGGTCGTGGCCACCCGCCCGAGCCGCTTCTCCAGGTAGCCGTTCGACAGGGGTGTCTCGCCGTAGCCACCGGGACAGTGGAGGAAGACGTCGGCCCCGACGACCTCGAGTCGCTCCGGCGCGAAGGCCGCTGCCTCGGCCACCAGGTCGGCCACCCGTCCCGGATCGGGCACACCGTCGAGGAAGGTCACGTGGAGCTTCCTCGGGTCGTCCTCCAGGCCGGCCAGCGGATTGGTGGCCAGCAGGGCCGCCCAGTGCGCCGCACTGCGGCCGACCACCGGCACGGTCACGTCGAGCTCACCGGCCAGTGCCTCGGCCACGCGGGCCGCCGCCCGGTCCGGGCTACCGCTGCCCGCGCACACCAGGTTGCCACTCTGGACATGGGTGGCGACCCCGTCGAAGCCGAGCGCCGTCACCAGCGCCCGCAGGTCGGCCATGGGCACACGGTTGCGGCCCCCGACGTTGATACCCCGGAGCAGCAGGACGTGGACGGGCACCGTTGGCGACCGGGGTCCTTGGTCCGGCGCTACCCGACCGTCCAGGACGAGCCCGACCGGAGCAGGTCGGCGAAGTCACCGGGCCCCCGGCGCTCGGTGGCGGCGGCGATCTGGTCGGCCATCTGCTGGCCGTACTCGTCGTGGTCGACGTCCCGGAAGACGCCGATCGGGGTGGGCTCGTAGGGTCCACGCGACAGCCGGCTCAGCTGGAAGGCCAGGCCGGGATTCTCCTTGTGCTCGTCGTGGACGAGGAGCGCCTCGACTCCGACCGTCGCCACCTCGACGACCTCGACCGAGCCGTCGGGGTCCATGACCACGCCGAACTGGCCGTCGCCACCGAAGCGGATCGGCTCACCGTGCACCAGGGGGATCAGCATGTCGGCCCGGTGCTCCTTGCCGGTGATCTGCTCGAACGCCCCGTCGTTGAAGACGTTGCAGTTCTGGTAGATCTCCA
>Ga0075017_100002392_pt1 | contig 11719 bp, 12 predicted proteins | sample AleBraG_ABR_2012_FD_71475 | JGI IMG/M metagenome (GOLD analysis project Ga0075017, IMG submission 71475) | Freshwater sediment microbial communities in response to fracking from Pennsylvania, USA - Alex Branch Run_MetaG_ABR_2012 | ecosystem: Environmental > Aquatic > Freshwater > Creek >...
GAGGCGGACGGTAAGCAGATGGCAGGCCGCCGGTCGCGCGCCGGCCGCCGGCATCCGTTCTAGACTCGGGCGCATGTCCCGCCTCGTCATCGTGCTTCCGCTCACCCCGCTTCAGGTGGGGGAGAGCTTCGCCGTGGCGGACTGGCCGTTGCACATCACCGTGTTGCCGCCGTTTCTCACCCATGCTGAGCCGGCGGATGTCGCAGCGGCGATCGAGACGGCAGCCGCCGGTCAGACGGCGCTTGCGGCAGTTGTGGGTCACGACGAGATGTTCGGCCGCCGCCACGACGTTCCGGTATCGGTTGTGGAAGACAACCCGGCACTCACCGAGCTGCATCGCGCACTGAAGACCGCGATGCGTCAGTTCGCCGCAGCGCCCGAGGAGCCGGCCTTCACCGGAGTGGGCTTTCGCGCCCACGTCACGGTCAAGCGCCAGGGGCGGGTTCACGAGGGTGATGTGTTGTCACTCACGCAGATTGCCCTGGTCGACATGGCGCCGCGGGCCGCGGCCAGCGGTAGGACCGTGCTGGCCACGCTCGATCTGGCAGCATCCGAATAGCCGGACGTTCACCGCGCAAGACGCGACCTCTCCCCGCAGGGGTGCCTCAGCTTTCGTGCAGATGCGGGGTGGTGGCCCGGGACGTCGTCACGGTTCGGATCAGCATGTCGTCAAGGTTCGGGAGGGCATGAACGAGCCGGTGCTCAGCCTCCTCGGCAATCTTTTCGGCGTCGGCCAGTGACATATCGCCGACGCAGAGGGTTGCTGCGCCGTGGAGCCGGTGGCCGACCCACCGCAGTTGCACGGTGGGAACTGACACAACGCCGGGCGCGTGTTCGAGAGTTGACTGGACGCGGTTGAGGAGTTCAGGTTCGATGCCGTCCATGAGTCGGCGCCCGATACTGCGCACGGTGCCCCAGAGCAGAACGAGGATCGCACCAGAGATGAGCAGTCCGACGAGTGGGTCGGCGAGCGGGAAGCCGAGCATGACGCCGACCGCGCCGAAAACGACGGCGAGCGAGGTGAAGCCGTCGATGCGGGCATGCACGCCGTCGGCGACGAGGGCGGCCGAGCCGATCTGTTGGCCGACCCGGATGCGGTAAATCGCGACTGCCTCGTTGCCGGCAAACCCGATCAGGCCGGCCGCGAGCACCCACCAGAGGTTGTGCACCGGCTGAGGGTTGAAGAATCGCTCGATGGATTGCCAGGCCGCGACGACGGCGGAGAGCGCGACGACGGCGATGATGAAGATGCCGGCGAGGTCCTCGGCGCGGCCGAAGCCATAGGTGTACCGACGGGTGGCGGCGCGGCGACCGAGAATGAACGCAATCCACAGGGGAACCGCGGTCAGGGCGTCGGAGAAATTGTGGATGGTGTCGGCCAGAAGTGCGACCGAGCCGCTGATCAGTACGACCCCGAATTGCAGAAGTGTCGTGCCCAGCAGGATGAACAGGCTGATTTTCAGGGCACGGATGCCGCGAGAACTTGACTCGAGGGCGTCGTCGATCGAATCGGCGGCGTCATGGCTGTGCGGAACGAAGAGCCCGTAGAGGAATCCTTTGAAGCCGGTCGGGTGGGAGTGGCCGTGCTCGTGCTCATGGCCATGTTCATGGTCATGGCCGTGCTCATGCTCGTGGTCATGTCCGTGATCGTCGCCGTGGCCGGCGTCGGCACCATGATGCGTGTGATGTTCGGTGTGCGACGCGCTCATGCGCTGGCCTCGCTCTGCGTGTGGTGATGGCGGGGCGTGCCCCCGAGGGAATGTTCGGCCTGATAGATCGCATCGGAGACGAGCCGGCTCGCATGCTCGTTCTCGAGCCGGTAGAAGACCCGGGTTCCTTCCTGGCGCGTTGTCACGAACCGGGCGAGCCGCAATTTGGCGAGGTGCTGCGAGACGGCGGCCGGCGACTTGTCGACGATGTCGGCGAGGTGGTTCACCGACATCTCGCCCTCGCGCAGCGCGAGAATGAGCCGCACACGCGTGGCATCCGCCAGCATCGAGAACACTTCGACGGCCAGCTCAACGAACTGGCTATCGGGCTCGCGGCCGCAAATCTGCTTATCTGCATCCATACGCAGATTATTGCACAGTTGACTCTGCGGAATCGGCCGCGGTCGACCTCCTCGACCCGCGAGGCCGTGATGTTTGCGCTCCCATTTGACGTGCTCCGAAGCCTCCCCCGAAGGGGTTAGTCTGCAACCCGAGCTTGTCTCGTCTCCGTTGCTCAAATGTGACGTAAAAAAGTTTGCACAGTCAAGATTGAATATGTTAGCTTTGCCCAGCCATCCAATGACGGATAAGGCCAGGGAAGGAATCTCGATCCAAGTGACTATTTTTCTTGATAAGCAGGCCCGCCGCCGGAGCTCCTACGTTGTCGGCTTGCTTGCCGCAGCTTTGACTCTGAGCGCCTGCGCAGCAAGCCCGGTTTCGGCTCCCAGCACCGCCAATGCGGGCGTGGTCGTCGACAAAGCCACCTGCGACCGCAACAGCGCGGCCGGACCCATCACCTACATCTCGGGCTACGGCTACTCGGCAAGTGCCGGCCAGCTTGACGTGTTCCTCGCCAAGGAGATGGGCTACTTCGACGCCCTCTGCTTGAAAGTGGACATCAACGCGTCCGGTGCCAACGGCCAGCAGCTCGTTTCGTCTGGCCAGGCCCAGTTCACCGCACTCGGCTCGGCGTCAGACGTCATGCTGGCCGCCGCGAACAGCCACAACCTCACCGCTGTCGCCACCTACGGCAGCAACTCGCCCTTCTCCATCTTCACGAACGAGAACATCAAGAGCCTGAAGGACCTCGAGGGTAAGAAACTCGGCTACTTCATCAACATGACGCCGATCGCATCCGCGATGCTGGATGCCGCCGGTGTGGATGTGTCGAAGGTCGAACTGATCAAGATGACCAACTACGACCCGACGGTCGTCACCCGCGGACAGGTCGACGCCATCGTCGGCTACGCGTCGAACCAGCCCGAGAAGCTGAAGTCTCTCGGTCTGCCGTTCAACCAGTTCCTGCCGGCTGACCTCGGCATCAAGGGCACGTACAACGTCATGGAGGCGAACTCGACCTTCCTCAAGGAGCACCGAGAGGTCGCCGCAGACTTCATGCGCGCCAGCCTCAAGGCGCTGCAGTACTGCCTCGACAATGACGCCAAGTGTGTCGACATGATCAGCAAGCTTGCCGCAGACAACAACCAGGGCGATGCCTTCCCGAAGGACCAGCAGGCCCGTACCTGGGGTGTCGAATCGAACTGGGTGCGCAGCAGCACCGCCGGCAAGCCCGGTGTGCAGACCGCCGCCGAGTGGCAGGACGAGTACGCCTTGGTCAAGAAGTTCGGCAACGTCAGCGACCTGCCGTCGCTGAAGTCGATGATGGACACCGATCTGGTCTCCGGCCTCTACAAGGACGACGCGTTGATTTGGCCGGGCAAGTGAGTTCAGAACTTCTCGATGTGACCGGTGCGGTCGGCAACCGATTTGCGGCTTCGGCCGCCGGTTCCCGGCCCGCCGGCACCACCGGCGTGCAGATCGCCAACGTCTCCAAGAGCTTCGGCGCCGACGGAGCGCGCACTCTCGTGCTGGACGACGTGAGCCTCTCGATCAACGCCGGTGAGTTCGTCTCGGTGATCGGGCCGAGCGGCTGCGGCAAGTCCACCCTCTTGAAGGTGATCGCCGGGCTCAGCGAGGCTGACGAGGGCACGGTCACCATCGACGGTAAGACAGTGAAGTCCGCGACCAAGGGCAAGATGATCGGGCTCGTCCCGCAATCGCCCGCGTTGCTGCCGTGGCGCACGGTGCTCGACAACGTGACGTTGCCGATCACGGTGAACCCCAAGGCGAACGCCGGCCGCACGCTGCGCGATCCCAAGGAGATCCTGGAATCGTTCGGGCTGGGGCACGCGATCAACAAGTACCCGTCGCAACTCTCGGGCGGGATGCAGCAGCGCGCGGCCATCGCACGCGCGTTCGTCTTCGACCCGAGCGTGCTTTTGATGGACGAGCCCTTCTCGGCGCTCGACGAGATGAACCGCGATGCGCAGCGCCTCGGCCTGCTCGATTTCTGGCAGACCAACCGCAAGACGGTTCTGTTCGTCACCCACTCGGTGCCCGAGGCGATCATGCTGTCCGACCGCATTATCGTGATGGCCGCACATCCCGGACGCATCGCCGATGTGATTGACGTCAACCTGCCGCGTCCGCGGGATGCCGACGTCTACGCCACCGACGAATTCCGCGACCTTGAGGGTGCAGTGAGATCGTCGCTACAGAGTGTCATGGAGAAGAAGTATGTCTAACGTGCACACGGTCCCACGATCGACGTCGCAGTCCGTCACCGAGTCCAATGCGGTGCAGACCAGGACTCGAAAGGGCTCGGGGAAGCCGGTCGCACCGCGGCGGGGGCTGCAGCTGAAGTGGAGTTCGTGGGCCCCGCCCGCTGCCACCTTCGTGATCGCAGCCGCGCTCTGGCAGGCGCTGGCCCTCAGTAACCCCTACGTGATTCCGACGATCGACGCCGTCTGGTCGAGCCTGGCCAAAGAGCCGATGATGTACTGGGCGAACCTGCTGGTGACCTTGCAGGAGGTCGTCATCGGTGCCGGTGCCGGCATCCTCTTCGGCTTCCTTCTCGCGGTGATCATGGCGGAGTTCCAGATCATGGAGCGCGCAGTGATGCCGCTCATCGTCGTCGTCATGGTCACCCCGGTGGTGGCGATCGCGCCCGCCCTGGTGGTGGCATTCGGCTTCGGCATGATGCCGAAGTACATCGTCACCGCCCTGGTCGTCTTCTTCCCGATGCTGGTCAACTCCTTGGCCGGCCTGCGGGATGTCGATGGCAAAGCCCTCGACGTCATGCGCACGCTCCACGCGAGCCGCTGGGAGATCTTCCGGGATCTGCGTTTCCCGGGCTGCATGCCGTTCGTCTTCGCCGGACTGCGCATCGCGCTTCCCCTGGCGATCGTCGGTGCTGCCGTCGCCGAGTTCGTCGCGGCCGGCCAGCAGGCCGGTTTGGGCTCGCTCGTCACGATCGCCGCCGCGCAAGCCAACCTGGCCGTCACCTGGGCCAGCATCGCGCTGCTCTGCCTGATGGGCGTCACCCTCGTGTCGATCCTTGCTCTGGTTCGGAAGCGCGTCTTGTGGTGGAGCGAAGACACCACGGTCGCACGCTAAGCCCGCCTCTCGCCCGCGAGGCGCTCAGCCTCGTCAACACACAAAAATTCAGCACGGAAGGCAACACAATGAAACAGCTTCGCTTCGGCCTGTTCGAAAACGCTCAGACCAATGACTCCGGCACCGCCACCTGGCGCCACCCGGAGAACCAGCGTCACCTTTTCGACACCCTCGCCTACTGGAAGAACATCGCCAAGATCTGCGAAGACGCCGGATTGGACTTCATCTTCCTGGCGGATGCCTGGGGCTGGGCCGACGTCAACGGCGAGCGACCCGACATCTGCACGGTCGAGGGCCTCGACCTGCCGCGTCTCGACCCCGCAATCGTCGCCGCCGCGCTGATCTCGAGCACCGAGAAGCTCGGTCTCGTGCTGACCGGCTCGACGCTGCTGGAGCAGCCGTACTCCTTCGCCCGCCGGATCGCGAGCCTGGATCACCTCTCTCAGGGCCGAATCGGCTGGAACGTCGTCACCACGGGAACGGCCGAGACGGCATCCGCTGCCTTCGGCGTGCCGATGGTCGCGCACGATGAGCGCTACAACATGGCCGACGACTTCATGGAGCTCGTCTACAAGCTGTGGGAAGGCGCCTGGGAGCCCGACGCGCTCGAACTCGACAAAGAGGGCCGCTATGCCGACCCCGACAAGGTGCACCGCATCGAGCACGAGGGCCCGTACTTCCGCTCCAACGGGTACGGCAACACCTCGTACTCGCCCCAGGGCACCCCGGTGCTCTTCCAGGCCGGCTCGTCGGAGCGCGGTCGCCAGTTCGGCGGTCGTCACGGCGAGTGCATCTTCCTTGGCGGCGCATCCGTCACCAAGCTCGCCGAGCAGGTACGCGCCATCCGTGCCGAAGCCGTGGCGGAAGGCCGCGCAGCTGACTCGATCAAGCTGATGGCCGCGTTCTCCTGTGTCGTCGCGCCAACGCATGAAGAGGCGGAACAGAAGTACCAGGAGGTACTCGACTCGCAGACTCCAGAGGTAGCCGTCGCCTCGTACGCCTGGTTCACCGGGCTCGACCTGTCGTCGTACGACCCCAGCACGCCGATGACCGATCTGCACACCGAGCTCTCCCAGACCCAGGTGGCGCGCTTCGCCGGCCTCACGGTCGGCGATGTGCTGAGCGAGTGGCACGCCCACGGGGTGCGCAGCAAGCCCGTGATCGGCACGCCGGAGGAGGTCGCCGACGCGATCTGCGAACTCGCGGAAGGCGCCGACCTCGACGGCTTCCTGCTCACCCCGGTGATCCAGCCCGGCTCGACCATCGACTTCATCGAGCAGGTGCTGCCGATTCTCCGCGAACGCGGCGTGGCAGCATCCGGCTATGACGCTCCGACGCTGCGCCAGCGGTTGGTCGGAACCGAGACTCCTGTTCTGCGCGACGACCACCCGGGTGCGGGATTCCGGGCGCAGCAGGCCGCGTTGACGCTCTGATCCCCCCTCAGAGCTGAAGTGAGAATCCGTGGCGCCGACCGTTGGTCGAGGTCACGGATTCTCGCATTCAGGGGGAGCGGATGCGGCAGGGCCGCGGTTACTCGCTGAGCGAGCGAGCCGACCGGGCGCGGTCGCTCTCGGGTTCCCCGGCGAAGCTGTATTCGCCGGCCTTCACGCGCTCACCGAGCTCTGTGGCCCACTGCTGTTCGGCCCGCAGTCGTGCCGTCGCGAGTTCGAAGATCTCCCGCACGTAGAGCGGCGTCGTCGTCGAGCGGGCGACATCGTCGATGTGAAAACCGTTGCTCGCGATCTTGGCGTCGATCTCGGTGACGCGGTGGGCGAGCGCCGCGAGCACCTCTTCGCGGCTGAGGGCAAACATGAACGAGGTGAGGGCCATCACCGGTTTGGTGTCGAAGGTCTCCACTGTCCACAGCGTGAGGCGGAGCAGGCGAAGAAACTCGACCTCACCCTCCGGCGTCATTTGGTAGATGGTGCGCTCGGGGCGCTTGCCGGCCGATTCGGTGCCGTTCTCCTCGATGTACCCGTCTTGCTTGAGGGAACGAAGCGCGTTGTAGATCGAACCGGGCTGGATGTTGGCCCATTCATCGACGTGCCAGGTCATCAGTTCACGGCGCAAAAAGTAGCCGTGAACAGGCTGAAATTGATGAACGGCACCCAGAACGATCAGGCGAGTAAGGGTCGACATGGCTCCATCGTAGATCCACGGATGGGCCAGATCACCGATTGAAGCACCGTTTATATGTTCAAATCTGAATAAGTACTAGATAAATGATCAAACTTGACTAGTCTGATCTCAGAGTCATTTCAATGGAGAAGGAGTTACGTGATGTCTACTACGACGAATCTGGAGACCGCACCGCCGGAGTTGGCGCTGCGTCGCGCATTCTCACTCTTTCCGACCGGCGTCGTCGCCGTCTGCGGGCTTGTCGAAGACCGCCCCGTCGGCCTGGCCGTCAACTCATTCATCTCGGTGTCGCTCGACCCGCCCCTGGTGGCGGTCAGCGTCGCACGCACCTCGAACACCTGGCCGGTTCTGGCCGACAGCGCTCAGCTCGGCCTGAGCGTGCTCGGGGCTCACCACGAGGCCCTCTGCCGCAAGCTGGCCTCCCGCAACACCGATCGGTTCGAAGACGCCGAGTGGCACGCAACGGATGACGGGGCCGTGCTCATGCACGGCGCCGCGCTCTGGCTGGAGTGCAAGGTCACGGCGACGGTCGACGGCGGGGACCACGAGATCATCCTGCTCGAGGTGTTGAACTCTGATCTCTTCCCGGACGTCACCCCTCTGGTCTTCCACCAGAGCCAGTTCCGTGGGCTGCTGACCGAGAAATGAACCAGGCAGGGGGGCCGGCCGGCGCGGGCAGCGTCACCTTCGGCGGCGTTGTCGTCGATGGTGACAAGCGTGGGCGGGAACTCGGGTTTCCGACCGCGAACATCGCAGTGGGCGAGGGAGAAGTCATCCCGGCTGACGGCGTGTACTCGTGCTGGGTGAGCTTTCCGCCGGAATCCACGCTGTACGGCGCCACCCTGAGCATCGGCGACAACCCCACGTTCGATGACGTGACCGACCGGCGGATCGAGGCCTTCGTACATGACCTCGACGCCGATCTCTACGGCCGCGCGGTCGTGGTGTCGATCGCCGGCCATCTGCGCAGCATGGTGCGTTGTGCGTCGCTCGATGAGCTGATTGTGCGCACCGCAGAGGATGTCCAGCGCTCGCGTGCGCTGCTCGGTGACTTCTATTAAAGGAAGCTGAGCACCTCATCGCCCCAGGCCAGCCGCAGGTCGCGGTCGAGATCATCGACGAGGGCGTCGCGCTTGTCGAGCACCAGCGTCGATCGGGCTGCGGGGGTGTACGGCAGCCACTTCGGATCGCCGGACTTGCCCGCCGGGCTCCCGCTCACCGCGAAGGCCAGCCAGCGTGCCTGCATCCGCTTCGAGATCTCCCGCCCGCGTTTCAAGCCGCCGAGCTTGAAGGTGATGTCTTTCGGGCCGCTGACGAGGTTGCCCCAGAGATACGGCAATTCGGTGGCGTGGGTGGCGCCGATGCCCAACAGTTTGAGCACCGGGGTTGCCCAGTCGAATCGGTAGACGTACACCGGTGCCACAGCGCTGTGCGCTTCGGCCAACCAGAGGCTCGGCATGCGAAAACCGATGTCTCGCGCCACGGCCATGCCCTTTGCCTTGAGGCTGAGCCCCGTGTATGCCGTGCCGACCTGGGCCTCGCTCGGCATTGTGATCTGCGGCTGCTCCGAAGCCATGTCGGTGAACATCGCCATGATCGGATCCGGTTTGATCGGCATCAGCGGCGATTTCATCAGCTTGAACATCGCCGCCTCATCCTTGTTGGTGCCGATGATCAGCGGAACGGGATGCGACAGGCCCGCGCGGGCGCGTTGGAGGGGATAGTCGGGCACGAGATCACCGTCGACGACCGGGGCGAATGCGAGGGTTCCCGGGAACTGGGTCGGCACGTCACGGAAGACGGCGACGCCGGCAGAGACAATCGCATCCGCCGACAGGGCATGGAGCGCAGCGGAGTCTCCGGAGCTGATTCCGGCCGCCGTGAGGAACATGTCTGCGACATGGGCGGCCCGCTCGGTGCCGTAGACCGAGGTTGCCGGTGCACTCTGAGCGATCGCCCGACTGAACAGGCCGGCAGCTGCCGGAACGGTGAGCAGCGTGGTGACCATTCCGCCGCCTGCGGATTCTCCGAACAGAGTCACCTGGTCGGGGTCGCCGCCGAACGACGCGATGTTCTCCTGCACCCACGTGAGCGCGAGGAGCACATCGCGCAGGGCGAGGTTGGAGTCGAACTGGCGCTCCGGGGTGCTGAACGCGGACAGATCGAGAAAGCCGAGTGCGCCGAGCCGGTAGTTGAGAGTGACCAGCACGACATCCTCGTCGGCCACCATGCTGTTACCGTCGAACAGCGGCTGACTTGAGGCTCCGTACATGTAGGCGCCGCCGTGGATCCAGACCATCACGGGCTTCTTGGCGCTGGTGCCGACCGATGACGCCGCCCAGACATTGAGGCTCAGGCAGTCTTCGTCGTGCACTGCTCCCGGGCTGAGTTGGATGACCGCGTTCTCCGGCTGGGGTGAGACAGCGCCGAACGACGTCGCATCCGCGACATCCGCCCACGGTGTGGGCGCAACCGGGGAGCGCCAGCGGCGCTCGCCGGTCGGCGGGGCTGCGTAGCGCACGCCCTTCCAGGATTTGATCTGGCCGTCATCGAAACCGCGAATGGGTCCGTGGCTGGTCTCGACGATCATGTCGGTCGTCGTCTCGCTCGTCGTCATCGTTGCGTCCTTCGGTGTCGCTAGTGGAGCAGGGTCTGGATGACGTTTGCGGCCTGGATGGCGAAGAGCATCGCAAACACGACAGTCATGATGACCGCGTTGTGCGCGATGAGTTCAGCCTTCATCCGGCGCAGCCCCGATTCGATCTTGGCCGAACCCGTCGCCGCGAGAAGCGTGGGCAACACGAGTCCGAGGGATGCTGCGAACGCGAAGATCGCCGCGACCAACAGCATCGGCCCGACGCCCAGGTCGGCGGCACCGATGTGTGCTCCGGCCTTGATCTCCAGGGGGATGTTCTTGCCGTTCGTGATCCCCATAATCAGGGCGAGTCCGGCCGCCTTGCGTGCCGACATCAGGTCGATGGCGGACAGCCAGCTCGGCACCTTCGCCTCTGCTCCGTCTTTCGGGCGGGACACCCAGCTGCCGATCGCGAGTCCGAGGAACGCAAGCGAGAGCACGATGCCGAGCACGAGAACAACGGTGTCGTCGCCGTTTTTGGACGCACTCCCGGCCGAGCTGGTGCTCAGCGCGGCAACGATCGTGAAGCCGAACGTCACGACGATGGATGTCGCGGTGTAGGCGATCCCATTGAGCCGGGCCTGGCGTGACAGAAGAATCGCGATGATGGCGGCGATCGGAAGCGGGCTGATGGCGATGCCCATGGCGATCGGAATCAGCTGTTGAATCAATTCGGGCACGGCTTGGATGGTTCCACTCTGATGTCGTGCGCTCCGGGTTGGGGATCGACGATCCGCGCATTCGAAACCTATCGCTGCACGCCACTCCGTGACTTCTGGGGTTCGGGTAACGCGACAGCGCTCGACAGCGCTCGACAGCGCTCGACCGAGTGGAGGCCGGTTCAGGCCCGCGGGCCGGGCGGGTGCTGTCCTATTGCCCAGGCGCCCGATAGGACGGCGTCTTCTGTGCTGCAGCATCCAGATCTTCCGGCGTCATAAGTGGCGTCAGATGCATGTTCACGGTGCCCGTCGAATTGATCATGAGCGAGAGGGCGGCGGCGTTGGCCTGGTCAGGGACATCGAGGACACCGAGCACATCGGTGTCGCCGAAGGCGTAGTAGAAGCATTCGAGCGAGCCTCCGACTGAGGTGAGGGCGTCGACGACCGCTTCCCGGCGCCGTGTCCCGCCCTCGCGCATGAGGCCCTTGACTCCCTCGCCCACGTAGTTCGCTTGAAACAGATACTTGGTCATGGTCTTTCCTGTTCCGTGAGGTCCAGGAGATGGGCATTCGTTGCCCGACACCCACAGAGGTAAGGTCCCGGAGCCGATCCCCGCAGTGGGCCTGCGCACATCGTAGGCCTGCCTCGTCGAGCCGACAACGCGCATCCGGAAGCCCTCGTGCGGGGTATCGTCGATTCCTCATGCCGTCTGCACGTCGGCCGAATCGACCGAATCGACCCTGTGCCTAGTCGACGAGGAGCTCAGCGAGCAGCTGTTCGATCCGCTTCTTGATGTCGTCGCGAATCGGGCGCACGGCCTCGATGCCCTGTCCGGCCGGGTCGTCGAGCTGCCAGTCTTCGTACCGCTTGCCGGGGAAAATGGGGCACACGTCGCCGCAGCCCATCGTGATGACGACATCCGAATCGCGCACGGCATCGGTGGTGAGCACCTTGGGGATGTTGTTGGCGATGTCAATGCCGTCTTCGGCCATGGCTGCGATGGCGACGGGGTTGATCTGGTCTTTTGGCTCCGACCCGGCCGAGAGCACCTCGATTCGTCCGCCCGAGAGCGCCTGCAAGTAGCCGGCGGCCATCTGCGAACGACCGGCGTTGTGAACACA
>Ga0075017_100002393_pt1 | contig 11716 bp, 15 predicted proteins | sample AleBraG_ABR_2012_FD_71475 | JGI IMG/M metagenome (GOLD analysis project Ga0075017, IMG submission 71475) | Freshwater sediment microbial communities in response to fracking from Pennsylvania, USA - Alex Branch Run_MetaG_ABR_2012 | ecosystem: Environmental > Aquatic > Freshwater > Creek >...
CCCGTCCCTCTGGCCCCCTCGGCCCGCCTCCGGCCCTCCGCTGGTGGCCGGCCAGCGGCCCTTTCCTAGTTTCGTACGCAGCGACGCGGATGCCTGCTCGTAGCTCCAAATACCGATTGTTAACTCCTTTTGCCAAACGCAGCAGACTCTATCGCTGCTCGTCTCTTCTTCGCCGAGTTGGTAACTGCATTAGCTGTAGGATGCCTTTGCTAACTTTATAAACTTTTTTTGAACTAACCCTTGACAAACGTCTATGGTTGGTGTATGTTCAGGGTAAGCAGCTAAACCAACAAAGGTCAGGCTGGCGAATAATTCTCCCGGTTTAGGCAGGGTAGCGAAGGTTTCTCAGATTCCCCCAGGTGTCCAAAAGGCATCTGTCATTCTCCAGCAGGACGTCTTCACCAAAATGGCCGAACACCTGCGAACTAGAATATGAAACAGAATTCAAATCAGAAAGTGAAACAAAAAGAGAATCAGAAAGAACTGACCTCCGAGACGCTTGCCGCAGGATTTCTCGCCAGCATGGAATGGGAAAACGATCATTTCGGTCACTGCACTATCCCTTGCAATGGCGACCCTGAGTGCAATGCCATCTTCTACTTCAATGGCCGACTCCGAGTCATCTGCATTAACGAGGAATGTGGACACCATCGCCACTACTCATTTCCAGCGTCCCAACTGCAAAAAGTGGCCGTCCATTGGGATCAACCAGATGTCATTGCAGATTGCAAGAGGCATGCAGCCGAGCACTAAAAAAAAATAATAGGCTACCTTTATCTTTAGCTTGCTATTTTATACCTATGTTTGATAGACTAATAGGATGAACACCCCCTTCTTCCAGACCCTACAAACCTTTCGTGCCAACGCCAATCTCACCAATCATGAGCTTGCGCGGCTGGCCGAGGTCCCTGAATCATTGATATCCGGATTGCAAAACGACAGGCGGCGCGTGGGTGAATACCAGGCCATGAAGATCGGCAAAGCGTTGAAGCTTACTGGCAAGGCCCTTGAGCAATTTGTTTTCGATGCCATCAACACCTGCACGGAGAAAGTGTTGAATGAAGCGAAGCCCTATCACTCACAGCTTCTCAATCTGGTAGCAGTGCAGCTTCATCGCGCCGGCATCCCAGCCGACTCAATCCGTGCTTTTGACATTTCAGGAGATGAGCACGAGCAGGATGTAACCCTCACCCTTGGCAGTGGGAAAACTGCCATTCTCAGAACGCACCTTGTGTGCGCCTGAGCCACTTTTTGCGTCGGGTGCGTCTATTCATGATGCACCTGGCGCTGGAACAAACAAAAAAGACCCGGTAGCGAACACTACCGGGCACTAACTCAAACATGATACATAACGTTGAAAAGTATATTCGAAGGACAAGCGCATGTCGATCCCAAACATGCCGCTGAAGAATTGTTGGGAACAATCAAATGGACTACAGGCACAACAGGCTATTGCAACTGTCCCGGTGTAAAGCAACACTCTGGTAAAACGGGGGACCGTGAATGCATCATCTACCTTGATGGTGCACCCACGATTTTCTGTCTGCACCAGTCCTGTGTGAATGAAGTGCAGGAGGCGAACAAAGAACTTCGCCGTAGCATCAACGCAGGAACATTACCTGCGAACGCATCACAGCGCGAACTCAAGGAGCAAGCCAAGGTGGAAATGCGGCGGGTTCGGCTTGAGCAACGGTCACGCACAGCGCTACCTCAGATCCTTAAGATTCATCAATGGGCATTGGAGTCGATCATGGCGGATACACCGGATACACCTGAAGGATTACCTCAACATCAGTGGAAGGACATCATTCGTCTGTTCGAAGAAGATGATGTCGTGTGGATAGGTGAGAAATATGACTCGGGCACTGTCCAGAAGCAGGAGCATTTCCAGACTGCGAAGACATGGCTGCCTGGTTCTGATGTCGTCGGGCAGCTCACCTGTCCGGCAGCATTCAAAGTGAATTCCTTCTCCCGCAGCAACGAAAACGTCCTTCAGCGTCGTTTCCTTGTGGTGGAATCTGATGTTCTGTCGAAGAACGAAATTGGTGCCGTGTTTAAATGGCTCAAGGATAGTGTAGGCTTGCGGCTCAGGGCCATCGTGGACACCGCAGGTAAATCACTCCACGGCTGGTTCGACTACCCGAAGAAATCCGTGGTGGAAGAACTGGAAATCATCCTGCCACAACTCGGGTGTGACAAGGGACTCTTTCGTGCATCACAACCCTGCCGTATTCCCGGTGCGTTACGGGATGGTCATTACCAGACTCTTCTGTATCTGGACAATGAAAAGAAGACAACGGTCGTTAAGAAGCCATCTGGTCTGCTTCCTTTGCCGGATCTGTATTTTACGGATTTCTCACAGGTGTTCTGGCGTCGCACCGCCAATGGCAACTGGCAGAAGATCAATGAGAAGGCGCTTGATGTGGAATTGAAGGCCCAAGGCTATTCATCTGATGAAGAGCCAGGTGAGCTTCTGTGTGAGAAGGACCGAATCAAACGTGAAATTCAACTCCACAACAATCTGGCGTATGCGGCACGGTTGGCTGGGTATCAACCTGGACCATTGAAAATGTTTGGTCGCAACATCCTCGTTACTGAAGGTCCAAACATCATCGAGCCAAATCCAGGGCCACATCCGCTAATTACCAGCCTCATTGAAGGGCTCTTGAAAACCGATGAAGTTGACCAAAGCCCGTATTTTTATGCATGGATTCACCGTGCATACGAATCGTTGAGAAGTGGCAATTTTGCCCCGGCTCAAGCTTTGGCCATTGCCGGACCGAAGAATTCAGGAAAGTCGCTGCTGCAAAACCTCACCACGCCAATGCTTGGTGGCCGTGTTGCGAAGCCATACCATTTTATGACCGGCAAAACCGGGTTCAACAGTGGGATGTTTGCGGCGGAGCACTTGATGATTGAGGATGAAGCCGCATCGACTCGAATCGAAAATCGAAAGGCACTCGGGGCCATGATCAAGGCAATCACTGTAAATGAAACCCAGGCTTGCTACACAAAGCATGGTGAAGAAATCACTCTCACACCGTTCTGGCGGTTGAGCATCACAATGAATGAGGAACCGGAGGATTTGATGGTGTTGCCGCCGTTCTGTGACGGTCTGGAAGAAAAAATACTATTACTCAAGGCGTCGCCGGTGGAAATGCCGATGCCTACAGAGACACTGGCACAACGCGAATTGTTTTGGAATGCATTGGTCGCAGAATTGCCAGCCTTCATGGCCACGATGGAAGCGTATCAGGTTCCCGAAGAACTGAAAGACAGTCGGTTCGCCACCAAAACCTACCACCACCCTGACCTCCTTGAGAAGATGGGTCAACTCCAGCCAGAGTTTCGCTTGCTGTCACTCATCGACGGATACCACAATCTCTACGACTACGGTTCAGATGAATGGAAGGGCACCGCGCTTAAACTCGAATCACTGTTGAGCGACAAGGATTGGCCCTTGAGTCATCAGGCACGCAATCTCCTCACCTATCAGAACACCTGTGGCACTCTGCTCGGCCGTCTGGCCTCGCAAAGACCAGAACGTGTTGCAAAGGTCAAGACCAGCAATGGTGATGCGGTGTGGCAAATCAGCAAACCAGGTAACAACTAATCAATCTTGGTGGAGCAGTGGAGCAGATCTTCTATTTTATTCGTGAGAAAAGAAAAAAATAGAGAATATACAATATACACGGTAAAAAACTCCGGGTTTTGCTCCACTGCTCCACCAACTATCCTTTTATGAGCAATAAACTAACATTTGGCAAACATGAGGGAAAGACCTTCGAATGGCTGTTTTTGAACAAGCCTGCGTATGCACGCTACATCTATGATAGAGGCATCCACAGGCAGGAGCATGCCTTTGAGGAACAGGAAGGCGACTATTTCGCCGAACTGTATCGCCGTGCCACCCATCTTGGCGGTAGGTGCTGCCATTGCAAGGAACGGCCAGTGGTCCGTATGGGCCTCACTACCCACTTCCAAAGCGGAGCCATCGGTGCAGTGGGCTACTACTGCGATGAATGTGGCTACCTGGGCGGGTCAAGAACAGGCTACTACCAGCCATCGTTCATTGTGGAAGCCTACGAACTATCGGCCGGCGACCAGAAAATGATTCTGAGCGAGATACGCAGGCACTACATCCCGGACGCCGGTAACCTCACCCAAAGCAAGATGGAGGCATTCTTCCATGAAGATGCAAATTTCTCTGATTGCACACCGGGTTTCTTCCAGAAAGGGGAGGTGGTGTTATGAATGCACTGCCTACCGTGCAAGAAATGGCAGCTCTCATCCGGCTGGAGGCACAGGAGCGATATGCAGCAATGAAGCACTCTCCCCGCCTCACTCCAAAGGGTGCTGAAGAAAAGATGCGCAAACTTCTGGTAGAGGCGGCAGACCACCGCGCAAGGCCGCTGGTGCCGTCGCTATTGGAAGCCCATCAATGGGAATACCAATCCATCTGCACCGATTCACAGGTCGACTTTAATGCAGTGGCGGTGGTTCAGCATCCTGCATACCTGCTGAACCTCTTTGAACCCGGAGATGTGATATGGACCGGTGAAGTGCATGAGATGGGTGAGCGCAACTTTCGCACCCGTGAACAATGTTTGGAAACAAAAGCCGCCTTTCCTCCGCTCACATGCCCTTCGACATTCAAGCCAGGCATTTGGAGCCGCAAGCTGGAAAACATCCTGCACAAACGATTCTTGGTTGTTGAATCAGATGTTATACACCGTGATCAGGTGGGAGCCATATTCAAGTGGCTCCGGGACGAAAACAATCTCCACCTTCGGGTCATTGTGGATACAGGTGGCAAATCACTACATGCCTGGTTTGATTATCCCAAAGAGTTGTGGGCTGATTTGAAATTGGTGCTGCCAGCTTTGGGATGCGACCGGGCAATGTTCATCCCTTGCCTTCCGTGCAGGATGCCGGGTGTCGGGCGTAACGGCAGGTTTCAACGGCTGATATACCAAAGCTAAATTGCACTCCATGTTCATCTTCATGATCGACATGGAGTGGTGAGCTTGTTACACTGCTTCTATGTATAGTTGGATTTACAAGGATGGTAATACCGTCAAGACCAAGACCATCGCTGAGTTCGTCAAGCTCACCGGTTTTCGCCGTTCTAATGCGCAATCATTGGCCTGCGCACACTACCTGTCCCTGAACGGTTGGTGTTCTGGTCATCGGCGTGCTGCTCGTAAGCGCAAACGGTGGTCAACCGTGCTGATCAATACCAGAACAAATGGACGGTGCGTGTTGGGGCCATCCGTCGCTTCATTTGCCCTCAAACACAACATCTGCAAAGGCGACCTCTACAAGCTCATCAATCACCGGAAACCCTGTGTGAAGGGCTGGATGTTGGAATCCACGCTGGAGCTGACCCAGGGCGCGGTTGCTGATGAACATTTTCCAAAATCACCAAACAATTCCCAAAACCAAGGCACAAAGCCCCCCCCGACATTGCGCAACGCTGTGCTGGTCGATTCTACGGCCCTTCCAGCAACATGAAGACAGCACACCAGCACATCAATCAGACGAGCGGTGATGTCGAATACTACACTCCTCCAGCGATTATTGAAGCTGCATGTCTGGTGATGGGCACAATCGATTTGGACCCAGCTTCCAGTGTAGCGGCCAATGAGCGTGTGAAGGCCGTGAGGATATTCACTGAACAAGATGACGGATTAAACCAGGAATGGCATGGCCGGGTCTGGATGAATCACCCCTTTGGCAAAAAAATGAACGCGAAGTGGATTGCTAAACTGGGGGAGGAATATCGAAGCGGTCGTGTTCAAGAGGCACTCTGTATCACCTACGCTTGCACTTCTGAAAAATGGTTCCAGCCTCTCCTTCTACGGCCCCAATGTTTTCTTTGCCCGAGGACGAACTACCATTTGCCGGATGGATCTGTGAAGAAGGGAGTCACGAAAGGGAGTGTGGTGTCGTATTTCGGCTCTTCTCTGGATTCATTCTCGAAGGCTTTTGCTGCCTTGGGTGTGGTGAAGGTGTAGATTGAACTCAACCGTAGTGATTGTGGGTGAAACGTTTATCAGGGTGCATTGAACTTTTCTCTTGTCATGCCTTCTGGTTTCTGCCGCAATTATCGAAGCCTCCAGCCAAACTCCTACTTTGAGCCTCACGCCATCATGAGATGTTGTGCTTCTTCCAGTGGGAAAAGAAGCTACAGGTGGCGAAGGACCAACATCAACAATCCGTTCACATCGCAACGGATGCACAACCAAAAAGCTCACCATGAAAACAACCATAACGAAACTGGCCGTAGCAGCAGTCGGCGTGTTCGCAATCTCCTCCACACCCGCCCGCGCAATTCTTATCATCGATCTCAATCAATCGGGACCCGACGTCGTTGCAACTGGAAGTGGAACGATAAATAAGGCGGCGCTGACGCTAACGGGCAGTTCCATCACATTCAGTGGCTCCGTTGCACCGGCAAATCGGGATCTTGTATTAGGTGCCACTGGTGCCAAAGCAGACACATTCAGCGGCCTGATCGGCCCGTCCAATTTCGGCCTTGGCTCCCTTCAGGTGTTTGCGAATTCCGGTGGTGGAGACATCGCCGGGATCTTTTTTGGCTCTTTAGTTTTGCCCACAGGCTACGTTTCCGGTAGTCAGCTTTCGGATATATCTGTCTGGTCCAATGAAACGTTAAGCAACCTTGGTATCACACCCGGAACTTACACTTGGCATTGGGGCTCTGGCGCAAACGCGGATTCCTTAACCGTGTTGGCCGCAGTCCCCGAACCCTGCACCGCCTTCTTCGGCATTGCCCTCTGCGGGTTGACCGTGATGCGTCGTCGCAGGAACGCATAGACTCGGCACGAACTGATTCAAAGCAGCACACCACGAGGTTCATCCTGGTGGTGTGTTTTGCTGTAGTGGTGGCTCGACAATGAAGTGGAATAATACCTACTCTCACTTCGCATCCGGCCGTTAAGAGCACCACTCGTTCGAGCAGTTCTTCTCAGAAAAACGCTTGGCTTGTATGCAGAGCGGCCATAAAGTCTAGGCGTCTTTACCCTTCTATGAACAGCGACACCAAGCAGCTATTGACGCGGTGGCAATCACTTCGCAATGAACGGGGACTCCAACGAGCCGCAACTGTAGCCCGGATGCTATGGTTTGTCGGCCTTGCGCTTTGCATCTTTGTCGTCTTCGGCGTGGTTTACAGCGTTCATCCCGCGTTAATTGCTATCGGTGCAGCAACTATGGGTTGGGTTACAGCAGAACGCAATGCGCTTCGCACGCGCGCTTCTCAGTGGGTCATTGTCCAGAACTACATCGATTGGAACCGAGTTCAGAATGACCTAACCCATGACACCGACGCCCAACGCCCAAGCCAGCTTTGAGTCATGGCGGAGGAAGTGTGAGTGGAAGTCAGTGATCCGTCTCCATGACCTCAAAGGCGACAGCACTTTCCTTTTCAGAAAACGCTTGGCTTACATGCAGGGCAGCCATAGAGTGTTGCCGTCGCTCGCGCATCTATGAACCGCACAAGGATAGCACTCCAGCAATTCATCACAGCATTCATTGCGATATTGTGCGTTGGCACAGCGCCAAGCGCTCTCGCAAAAGCGGCTTATGCCGACGAGGAGCAGATGATTGAGCGAGCCGAGGTCATCGCTATTGTGAACGTCACTCGTGTCGAAAAAGCCGAAACGAAGGGCGCGCACTGGACCTACAGCGAGATTGCCAACGCCACGGTCGAGCAGACACTCAAGGGAACTCTCCCTCAGAGCGTCAAACTTTACGGGGGCGAGGACTTCATCTGTGCTCAAGTCCATTTCGCAGTAGGCCGTTACATCGTTTTCCTCCGCCGCGATGGCGATTTGCTCGTAGGCTGTAACTCGCATCTGAGCGTTCGACCAATCAAGGACAAGCAGGCTGAGTGGTATGTAGCGGGGGAGCACATGACGTTGTCCTGGCAGCCACTTGATGCTGTCCTCAAACGTATTAAGAACCCTGCTGTAAAGCTGAAAGCCAAATGACTGCAATACCTAACCCCCAAGTCAGCATTGAGTCATGGCGGGTAAACTGTTCGTTAAATCAACGCACGTTTCATTTTGTGAAAGCATCACTCCTTCAAGCACATCACTTTATCTCCCAGAAAATGCTTGGCCTAGATGAAGGGCAGGCATAAGATATAGGCGTCATTCGCGCATCCTGTGAATGATTACATTTCATGAGTGCAGAGCAGAGTCACGTTACCGTCGAGCGCGTCGCATCTCCCGCTTCGCTTGCATGGGCGCGTTTGGCGGTAGCGTGGGCTTGGCTGTTTCTTCTCGTAGGTTGTGGCGCATCACTTATTACCGTGGCGCGTGGCGGCTACAGCGGGCTATTGCTCACCGCCATCTCGTGCGTTGCAATCGCTGCCGTCCTGCTAGCTTTCGGTGTTTGGCGCGGTGGCATTCTTTGCCGTGTCTTTGCTGGGCTTGGCATCGCGCCATTTCTTTTCATCGTTAGCGAATTTATTCATCGTTACTGATACCCCACTAATTCCAAATGACCGCAACGCCTCGCCCCTAGTTCTCACGAAACACCGTTAGGCGTCATGCGCACACTTCTCATCACTCTCTTCTCGTGCGCCGCGATGTGCAGTTCTGCGCTCGCTCATGTGGATCGTGGCGCACACCCCCAATCTTTTACCATGAGGTTCGAGAGCGGTGAGAGCGTGACTTTCACCGTTTCCGACTCGACTGTTAAAGCCCTGACTATTCGAATTGGGAAGTCAGTTCATTCAGTTCCACAGAGCGAGTGCGCCAAGCTCCATGACATCCGGTTCGACAGCATCATGCTTCTTTGGAACGGCTCATACAAGACCTCCGGTGCAGCGGATTACTTTTACCTCGACTTCGACATGGGATTGGACATTGCGAGATCATTCGGCCAGTTGCCTCGCGTTCGGCTGCTGTTTCGTAACGGCAAGTTTTCGAAGGCATCCGTCAAGAAGAGGATTGCAGAGGATACATGGCAGGACTCAAAACTTTAACCAATGACCGCAACTGCCCAACCCCCAAGTCAGCTTTGAGTGATGCCGAAGTCAGTGATCCCTAGAACCCACAACATCGCCTTCCTTCAAGCACACCACTTTTCTATTCAGAAAATGTTGCGCTCAAATGAAAAGTAGCCGTAGAGTCCATTTCTCAAAATCGCTGAGCCAAAAGCTAATACAATGAGAAAAGCAATGCTCCCAATGCTCGTCCTCGTGCTTTTATGCATGGCAGGCTGCAAGCAAGATACCCAGCCAATACGCGAAAACCTCACACACAACGGCATCGAATTCCACTTTCCAATTCACGTAACCAGCACAACGAATGGGGAAGTATCTACATTCGCGTTTAAGAACTATACCTTGAGCTTGACCGAGAAGAACGGCAAACTTACTGTGAACGGCAAGGAATGCGGGACTGTAAAGGCAGGGGACACGGTTGTAATTGACGGAGAGGGACGAGTATCAGTCAACGGTGCACCTCGGGACCCACGATGATGACGAAGGAGGTCATTGGCACAACATCTTGCTGCTATCGTTCTCGTGAAATTTGAGCCTGTGTTGCCCGTTCCCCGTTGAAGAAGACGGTCGTGACTTCATTGACAGACGGACGAACCCCCAAATTGGCAGTTTCGGTGAAGTTCCGTTGGTTGTTGGAGCCTGTATTGTATTGCTCATGCGGGTCATCAGCCGGACTGATGTCCACAAACCTTTGGTGGACGTAAATCCAGACATCCTGACCGTTGTATTTCTCAAGCCGCGTTGGGTTTCCAATTGCCAATCTGACCTGCTCTTTGGTCATCCCTTCAACAGCGAGCCCACCAGGGATTGTTCCAGTGAGGAGAATCTGACGGTGTGCCGGTGAAAGCTCAGGATGTGCCTTGGCATAAGCTGAGCCGGGAGTCGAACATCCCGTAAGGCAACAGGTGAAGAGGACAGCGATGCAATGGACAGCCTTCATGGATTTACAGTGTTCACCATGCAAAACGGCAAGTCGAGCGCAACGATCCGTCTGTTCGAATGCGAAAGGTTGAATCTCTAAGAAATTCCCGTCCAAAACCTCATTGCAGTGCTGTTTTGCTCGCAGATGCAAACGTTTCACGACACCTCGCAATGACCTCGACCAACTGGAAAGCTGACTTTCGAAAATCACAGGTTCTCAAAAGCCTCGTGATCAATTCGCATGAGTATTGCCGCATCTGTGTTGGTGCAGAAGATGATCGTGCCGAAGTTTTTAAGTGCGCCGATTGCAGGGTTCCAAGCGGGCATTTCCACCTGTTGGGTTGCGTAACCGAACAGTGTCCCCGGTGTGGAGGAAGTATCAGGTCCTGTGACTGCTCATTCACTGAACGGCCTGTAGCTGCTGACTAGAAAAACGCCGAATCAAGAGCGAAATTGCCAACCTAAAACGAGATGTTGCCTCCGAGTTGGAAGTAAAAGCCGCCATCCGTGTTCTCATGGAAGTGAGCGCGGTAGAAGTCGAACTCGCGACCGAACGAGTAGCCTGCACCAACGCAGAGGTCAACGTGCTTGATGCCACTCCATGTCGCCTTCACTCCTGCGCGGTATTCCAAGTATTGAACGACGGCGTTGTTAAGACGGATGTTTCCACCAACTGTGGCAAGACTATCCGTTCTATATGCCCCTCCATCCACTTCACCGCCGAGACGAAACTCCCATTGTTGATTGGGGTTGTAAACAATCGCGGGTTTTGGGAAGACACCCTCGACGTGAACCTTGTCGTTCAAGATCCAGATAACACCGCCAACCGGCAACACCGCCGGATTGTAGTAGAGTGATCCAGCAGCCCCGATGACAATGTAGCACTTGCGGTCCTTGATTGGAACCGTCGTGAAGATGCGCCACGGGACATCAAAGGCATCGCTGCTGATTCGATTTTGAAAGTAATAGCCCGGATGAATCTCAATCCCAACGCCGGCGTGATTCTCGACCATGTATTCGAGTGCCAGGGTCGCCGAAGCTGACTGCAATTGCGAAGGGAGCCCATTTGCATCACCACCGAATGAAAAACGCTCATATTCGACACCGGTGCGAAAATACCAGTTGTCTTTGATGTGAAAACGATGGTCGTAGGTGATGTCAGTGTCCGATGAATCACCCCTGCCCAGCCGCTTGTCGTGAAAGGCACTGCTTAGCGTGTAGTAGCTCTCAGCATGGAAAATGTCGATTGCAGTTGGCTCACTGGCCGCAGTCGTTGTCATCTTCGGCTCAGTGATGGGACCTCCAGCTTTGGATGAGGGCGGCTTCGCAGCACTCAAAATCACGATGGCGAGCAGGATGTAGGTGGAATTCATGTCGGGTAGCTCAATGCACCATTCGCGCCATTCAATCCTCAATACGCCAAATGTCGAATGACGTAAGCGCCATCAAAACTTCAGCCCGTATTGCAGCGAACCAGCGAGGGCGTTCGACTGCATCTGAAGGCCAACAGCTCTCGGCTTGTCGTCACACTGAGTGGAGCAGCCGGAAAGGAGCAAGGCCGAAACGATCCAAAGAATGATCATCGGCCCCTTCATTACCTACGGGTGGTTTTTACACCCCGGCTTTGATCTTCGCCCACCTCGCCTTTTGAGCAGCTGCAATTGCCGCACGCCCAGCGGCAGACATCTTGCGCTTCTTCTTCACGAGAGCAGGAGCCTTTGATGCCACCGGAGCTTTCACCTTTGCCCAACGCTTCTTCTG
>Ga0075017_100002394_pt1 | contig 11712 bp, 7 predicted proteins | sample AleBraG_ABR_2012_FD_71475 | JGI IMG/M metagenome (GOLD analysis project Ga0075017, IMG submission 71475) | Freshwater sediment microbial communities in response to fracking from Pennsylvania, USA - Alex Branch Run_MetaG_ABR_2012 | ecosystem: Environmental > Aquatic > Freshwater > Creek >...
TGTCCAGCCAGGCGCTTGAGCGCCGCAATCACGGCCGGCGAGACCGCGGCCTTGACGTTGATGCCACCGCAGACAAAGTAGATGTCGACGTTGCTCACTTGATCGAGGCTGACGGTGGGTGTGAGCTGCAGGCCGTTGCTGGCGGCAACGGGCTGGCCATCCAGGCTGATCACCGAACACTTGTAGGCGATCTCGCCGCACAGGGCGTTGGCCATGCGCAGCGGCTCAATGGCGTTGGTGAGCGCAATCAGCGAATAATTCGGCAGTGTCAGAAACGCGTAGTGCGTCGGGCGGTGTCTGACGGGTGCGTCCACGGCGGTTCCAGAATCCCGGTGCATGCCTAAAATCGACGGGTTTCGTCGTTTTCGGACATTAGCATCCCTTGGCGTGTTTGCGCCAGCGGTTGTCGCAAATGGAGCTTTGCAGGGCCGATCACTGGCTACACTGCCACACACGGTTTTGCGGCGGACATCGACATGAAGACACAGGCGCGGGTGGTGGTGATCGGCGGCGGCGTGGTGGGGGTGAGTAGCTTGTATCACCTGACCAAGAAGGGCTGGTCCGACGTGGTGCTACTCGAGCGCTCGGAGCTGACTGCCGGCTCCACCTGGCACGCGGCCGGATTGCTGCCGCTGTTCAACATGAGCTACACCGTCGGCCAGCTGCACAAGTACTCGGTGGATCTGTACAAGCGCCTGCCGGCGGAAACCGGTCAAGAGGTGAGCTTCCATGTCACCGGCAATCTGCGGCTGGCCACCAGCCGCGAGCGCATGGATGAGTACCTGAAGTATTGCGGTACGGCCAACACCATCGGCGTGCCCTTCGAGGTGATCGGTGCGCAGCGGGTCAAGGAGCTGTGGCCGCTGGTGAACCTGGGCGGGCAGGCGGAAACGCCCAAGATAGTGGGGGCGCTCTACCATCCTGATGATGGACACATCGCGCCCGCGGACCTGACCATGGCGCTGCGCAAGGGCGCGCGTGCCGGGGGCGCCACCATCTACGAACAGACCGAGGTCACCGCGGCGCGCCGCACCGCTTCCGGCGAGTGGCAGCTCGAGACCAGCAAGGGCCCCATCACCTGTGAACACGTGGTGTGCGCGACCGGGAACTATGCGCGGCAGACGGGACGGCTCTTTGGTCTGAACGTACCGGCCATTCCCGTCGAGCACCAGTACATCGTCTATGACCAGTCACCTGAACTGAAGGCCTACCGCGGCGGCGGTGGCCGCGAGCTGGCGGTGCTGCGCGAGTCCGACAAGTCCTACTACCTGCGCGAGGAGCGCATGGGGTGGATCCTGGGACCGTACGAGCACGGTGCGCCGGCGCGTTTTGCCGACGGCGTGCCCGACTGGTTTGGCAAGAGCCTGTTCGATGGCGACCTGGATCGCCTGCTGCCGCACGTGGAGGCGGCCGCGCGACGCGTGCCAGCCCTCGAGCACTGCGGCATCAAGGACATCGTCAACGGCCCGATCTCCTACACGCCCGATGGCAGTCCGCTGGTGGGCCCGGCCTGGGGGGCACGCAATGTCTGGCTGAACGAGGGCCATAGTTTTGGCATTACGGCCGCCGGCGGCGCCGGCTGGCAACTGGCCGAATGGCTGGTGGAGGGTCAGCCGGGCATCGATCTGCTGGCCGTGGACCCGCGGCGCTTTGGCGATTATACCTCCAAGCGCTACGTGGTGGCCAAGAACGAGGAAACCTACGCCAACGTCTTCACCATTCACTTTCCGGATGAGGAGCGACCCGCGGCGCGGCCCGCCAAGACGACGCCGATCTACGATCGGCTCGATCGCCTGGGCGCGGTCTGGGGGCAGCGATTTGGCTGGGAGCGCGCCAACTGGTTCGCCCCGGCGGGGGTGGCGCGCCAGGACGAGTGGAGTTTCCGGCGCAGCAACTACTTCGAGTACGTCGGCAACGAATGCCGCGCCATGCGCGAGCGCGTCGGGCTCATGGATCTCACGCCGTTTACCAAGCATGAGGTGCGAGGTCCCGGCGCCGAGGCCTGGCTCGATCACCTGGTGGCCAACAAGGTGCCGACCAAGATCGGGCGCATTGCCCTGTGTCACGCCCTAACCCCGCGCGGCGGCATTCGCTCGGAATTCACCATCACCCGACTGGGCGATGAGCACTTCTACGTGGTCAGCGCCGGCGCGGCCGAGCGCATCGACGGCGAATTCCTGCGCCGCAAGCTCCCCACGGACGGGTCCGTGACACTGCAGAACATCACCATGGCGCGCGGCTGTTTCGTGGTGGCCGGCCCGCGCTCGCGCGAACTGCTCGCGCGGCTCACCGATGCGCCGCTCGACAATACCGCGTTCCCGTGGCTGACCAGCCAGGTGATCGAGGTGGGATTGGCCACGGACGTGTATGCGCTGCGCGTCAATTTCGTCGGCGCGCTGGGCTGGGAGCTGCACTTCCCGATCTGCTACGCGCACCATCTGTTCGATGCGATCTTCGCCGCCGGCCAGGATCTGCAGGTGCAGATGGTGGGCATGCGCGCCATGGAATCCATGCGCCTGGAGAAGTCCTATCGCATGTGGGGCAGCGACATGACGCGCGATTACACGCCCTTCGAGTCGAGCCTGGATCGCTTCGTGCGCATGAAGAAGGGTCCGTTCATCGGGCGCGAGGCCCTCGAGCGCCAGCTGGCCGCGGGCGTGCCGCACCGCTTCGTGACCCTGGAGGTCCAGGGTGTCATCGACGCCGACCCGCTGGGCAATGAACCGCTGTTCGCGCCGGGCGGCGCAATAATCGGCCGTGCCACGTCCGGCTACTACGGCCACGCGCTCAAGAAGAGCCTGGCCATCGGCTATGTGCAGCCGGCCTTTGCCGCGGTGGGCACGGCGCTGGAAATCGAGATTCTCGGCGAGCGGCGCCGTGCCGTGGTGCTGGTGGACTCACCCTACGATCCCGAGAACCAGGCGCTGCGGGCCTGATGGCCGCACCCTTCGCGATGCGGCGGGCAGGGACATGAGCCGTCAGAAGTTCTCCTGGTACACGCTGCTGCGCGCCGGCCTCACGGGCCAGCGCGACTGGCAGCCGCAGTGGCGGCGGCCCGAGCCGCGGCCCGCCTACGATGCGATCATCGTGGGCGGCGGCGGACATGGACTCGGAGCTGCCTACTACCTGGCGCGCGAGCACGGCCTGACGCGCATCGCCGTGCTCGAAAAGGGCTGGATCGGCGGGGGCAACACCGGGCGCAACACCACCATCATCCGCTCCAACTATCTCTTCGATGAGAGCGCGGCCCTCTACGATCATGCGCTCAAGCTCTGGGAAGGGCTGTCCCAGGATCTGAATTACAACGTCATGTACTCGCCGCGCGGCGTGATGATGCTGGCGCACACCGTGCACGACGTGCAGGTGTTCAAGCGGCACATCCATGCCAACCGTTGCAATGGCGTGGACAACGAGTGGCTGAGCGCGAGGGAAGCCAAGCAGTTCTGTCCGCCGCTGAATATCGAAGCCAACATCCGCTACCCGGTACTGGGCGCCGCCCTGCAGCGGCGCGGTGGCACCGCGCGCCACGATGCCGTGGCCTGGGGTTATGCCCGCGCGGCGGATGCACTGGGCGTGGACATCATCGAGAACTGCGAAGTCACCGGGATGCGCCGCGACGCCCAGGGCGCGATCGAGGCGCTCGAGACTACGCGCGGCGTGATTCGGACCCGCAAGGTGGGCGTGTCCGCCGCCGGCCATACGAGCCATGTGCTGGACATGGCGGGGGTGCACCTGCCGCTCGAGAGCTTTCCGCTGCAGGCCCTGGTCTCCGAGCCCGTTAAACCCGTGTTTCCCTGCGTGGTGATGTCCAACACCATTCACGCCTACATCAGCCAGTCGGACAAGGGCGAACTGGTCATCGGGGCGGGCACCGATGCCTACACCTCGTACACGCAGCGCGGCGCCCTGCACACCAACCTGCACACCATCGAGGCGATCTGTGAATTGTTCCCGGCCTTTCGGCGCCTGCGGATGCTGCGCAACTGGGGTGGCATCGTCGATGTCACGCCCGATCGCTCCCCGATCATCGCCAAGACGCCCGTGCCCGGCCTGTACGTGAACTGCGGCTGGGGGACGGGCGGGTTCAAGGCCACCCCGGGAGCGGCCCACCTGTTCGCCTGGACCATCGCGCGCGATGAGCCGCATTCGATCAATGCGCCCTTCACCATCGAGCGTTTCCGCGAGGGTCTGCTCATCGATGAGGCCGCAGCCGCCGCGGTGGCCCATTGATGGGCGCGCGCCGGAGTGAACACCGATGCTGCTGATTACCTGCCCCTATTGCGGTCCCCGACCTGAACTGGAGTTTGCCTACGGCGGGCAGGCGCACCTGGCGCGTCCCGTGCAACCCGGGCAGTTGAGCGATGCGGACTGGGCGGGCTACCTGTACCTGCGCACCAACACGCGCGGGGTGCATGCCGAGCGCTGGCGGCATATTCGCGGGTGTGCCCGCTATTTCAATGCGCTGCGCGATACGCGTAACGATCGGTTCCTGGCCACCTACCGCACGGGTGAGCCGGCGCCGGCAATTGCGCCGACCGCAACGCCATGAGCGCGTATCGCACAGCGAGCGGTGGCGGCGTGGATCGCAGCCGCGTGCTGCAGTTCGAGTTCGACGGTCGGCGCTACAGCGGTCTGACGGGTGACACGCTGGCCTCGGCATTGCTGGCCAACGGCGTGCACTTGATGGGCCGCTCCTTCAAATACCACCGCCCGCGCGGGTTGCTGGGTGCCGGTGCGGATGAGCCCAATGCGCTGGTCACGGTGTGGCGGGATGCGGCGCGCAGCACGCCGAACCTACGCGCCACGCAGGTGGAGCTCTACGAGGGCCTGCGCGCCTGCAGCCAGAATCGCTGGCCCTCGTTGAGTTTCGATGTGGGTCGCATCAACGATGTACTCGGGGCGTTTGTGCCCGCCGGCTTCTACTACAAGACCTTCATGTGGCCGCGCCGGGCGTGGAAGCTGCTCTACGAGCCGGCCATTCGCGCCAGTGCGGGGCTCGGTCGCGCGCCATGCGCACCGGATCCCGATCAGTACGCCCAGCGGTATGCGCATTGCGATGTGCTGGTCGTCGGCGCTGGACCGGCGGGCCTGGCGGCGGCCTTGAGCGCCGCCCAGGCCGGCGCGCGGGTGATGCTTTGCGATGAGCACGCTGCGCCCGGTGGATCGCTGCGCGGCGAAATGCTGGCGCAGATCAACGAGCGGCCCGCGGCGCAGTGGGTGGCCGAGACCTGGGCGGCTCTCGCCGCGAATCCGCGTGTCACGTCGCTGCTACGCACACAGGCCTTCGGCTACTTCCCTCATAACCTGGTGGGCCTGCACGAGCGGCTCACCGATCACCTGGAGGATCGCGCTGCCGAGCCGGATGCCGGTCGGCCGCGCGAGCGACTCTGGCAGGTGCGTGCGGGTCAGGTGGTCCTGGCGGCGGGGGCGCTGGAGCGGCCATTGGTGTTTCCGGGCAATGACCGACCCGGTGTGATGCTGGCGGGAGCCGCCCGGGCTTACCTGAATTTATACGGCGTGCGCGTCGGCTCGCGCGCGGTGATCGTCACGGCACACGATGAAGCTTATCGCGCCGCCGTGGATCTGCATGCGGCGGGGGTGGCCATCGCGGCCATCGTCGATGTGCGAGAGGCCGAGGGCTCGCCCGGCGCCGAGGGCTGGCCGGCCGCCGCGCGCTCGGCGGGCTTGCGGATTCTCAACGGTTACACCGTGCGCGGCACGCGCGGAGGACAGCGCGTCAGCGGCGTGGACGTTGCGCCGGTGCGAGCCGATGGCGCCTTGGGCGCCACGGAGCGACTCGACTGCGATGTGGTGCTGATGTCGGGCGGGTTTACGCCCAGCGTCCATCTGTTCTCGCAGTCGCGCGGCAAGCTCGCCTGGCAGGAGTCGTTGCAGAACTATGTGCCGGACGTGGCGGCGGAGAAGCAGCGCTCGGTGGGGGCGTGCCGCGGGTGCTTTGGCTTGGGCGCGGCGCTGAACGACGGGCACGAAGCGGGAAGCGCGGCCACGCGCAGGGACGAGTCTGGCGCGGGCGATGCGGGTGCCGGCGGCGCGCTGCGCTACCGGGTCGTGGCCCCGAGCGCCGATGCGAGTGCCCATGCCGGGGCTTTGCCGCAGCCGTTCGGCTGGCGCGGCAAGCGCGCCTTTGTCGATTGGCAGAATGACGTCACGGTCGCGGACCTGAAGCTGGCCACCCGCGAAGGTTTCCGCTCCGTGGAGCACATCAAGCGCTACACGACGACGGGCATGGCGACGGATCAGGGCAAGACCTCCAATCTCAATGCCCTGGGCGTGATTGCCGAACAACTGGGCACGACGATTCCCCGGGTGGGGTTGACGACATTCCGCATGCCCTATACGCCCGTGACGTTTGGGGTCCTGGCCGGGATGGCACGCGGGGATCTGTTCGATCCCGTGCGCAAGACGGCCATTCACGGATGGGCGGCGGAGCAGGGGGCGGTGTTCGAGGACGTGGGGCTTTGGAAGCGCGCCCGCTTCTTTCCACAGCGTGCCGCCGGTGCCACTGAGAGCATGGATCAGGCGGTGGCCCGTGAGTGCCGCGCCGTGCGCGCGACCTGCGGCCTCTTTGATGCCTCGACCCTGGGCAAGATTGAAGTGGTGGGGCGCGACGCGGCGCTGTTCCTGGAGCGCATGTACGTGAACAGCTGGAGCAATCTGGCGCCGGGTCGTTCGCGCTACGGCATCCTGCTGCGCGAGGATGGGTTCATCCTGGACGATGGCGTGATCGCGCGCCTGGCGGCGGATCGGTTTCATGTCACGACCACCACGGGCGGGGCGGCGCGCGTACTGGCCGTCATGGAGGATTACCTGCAGACCGAGTGGTCGGACTTGAGCGTCTGGCTCACCTCCACCAGCGAGCAGTGGGCGGTCATCGCCATACAGGGTCCGCGCGCCCGCGACGTGCTCGCGGGGCTCGTCCAGGACGTGGATCTGTCGCCCGCGGCGCTGCCGCACATGGCGGTGGCGGTGGGTCGAATCTGCGGTATTCCCATGCGCCTGTTTCGCGTCAGCTTCACCGGCGAGCTGGGTTTTGAAGTCAATGTGCCCGCAGATTTCGGTCGCGAGGTGTGGGAGGCGATCTGGCAAGCCGGGCAGCCGCTGGGGATGGTGCCTTACGGTACCGAGACGATGCACGTGCTGCGCGCCGAGAAGGGCTACATCATCGTGGGCCAGGATACCGATGGCACGGTGACGCCCGATGACGCCGGCCTGAGCTGGGCCATCGGCAAATCGAAACCCGATTTTGTAGGTCGACGTTCATTGCAGCGACCGGCCATGAAAGACCCAAAACGCAAACAGCTGGTGGGGCTCGTGTGCGCGGAAGCGCAGCGCATCCTGGAGGAGGGCGCTCAGATCGTCGAGACACCGGGCCAGACGCCGCCCATGCGCCTGATCGGGCATGTCACGTCCTCGTATTACAGCGCCGTGCTGGGCCATGCAGTGGCCCTCGGCATGGTCGCGGGCGGGCGCTCGCGGGTGGGACAGACCCTGCACGTACCCATGCCGGATGGCAACGTGGCGGTCAAGGTCGTGGCGCCGGTGTTCTACGATCCCAAAGGAGAGCGCCTCAATGGCTGAGGTTTCACACAGCGTCCAGCGACGCGCCCCAGACCTGGTGAGCGCACCCGAGGTGCGGATGCTGCCTTATGCGACGCGGTTCATCCTGCGAGGTGGACCGGATACGGTGGCGGCGGCGAGCATCGCCTGGGGCGTGGCGTTGCCCACCGAAGCTGGCGGCAGTGCCCAGCGGGGCGATGGCCCCAAACGGCGCGCGGCGCTGTGGCTGGGACCGGATGAGTGGCTGCTGCTGGCCCCGGAAGCCGAGTTTGCATCCTGCAGCGCCTCCCTGGCCGCGGCGCTGGGCGGCGTGCCGCACTCGCTCGTGGACGTCAGTCACCGGCAGATCGCACTCGAGGTCTCGGGTAAGCAGGCCTCGCAGATGCTCAGCAGCGGCTGTCCGCTGGATCTGGATCTGGCGGCGTTTCCCGTCGGTCGCTGTGCACGCACGGTGTTCGCCAAGGCGGAAATCATCCTCTGGCGGCGCGCTCCGGATGGCTTTCAGCTCGAAGTGTGGCGCTCCTTCAGTGAGTACGTCACGGGGCTGCTGCAGCGCGTCGGGTGCGAAGCGGTGCCCGGCGCCTAGCCGACTCGCGCGGCCACTGTAGCCACTCCGATATATGTAAGCGGGTCGGCAAGGGCGCCGCGGCGACTGGCGGGCGGTGGAATCGCAAAGGCACACCCTCGTCTACGCGTCGGCATCCAGTGCTCTCGCGTGCCCGGAGACGCTCGTGCATTTGGGCGCCGCCGAGCCGAGCGGGCGTTTATTCCGCTACTGGTGCCGGGGGTGCATCGCGCGGTAGCATCGCACCGACCAGCGATGATATTTGGCCCGTCGGGCGGACGGAGGTCTGGGAGGAGCTTTTATGAAAAGACGTGATTTCTGCAAATCAGCCGTCATGGGCAGCGCGATGGCGACACTGCCTGCATCGCTCATGCAGGCCTTCGCCGCCGAACCGGCGGCTCCAGCCGCGGTCGAGCTGCAAGCTGTCACCTCATCGGGGAAACCAACGCTCATCAGTGCGTCGGTGGTCAAGGATTTCGCTGCCCGCCTGCGCGGCAGGCTGCTGTCCGCCAGCGACCCGGATTACGATCAGGCGCGGCGCCTGTGGAACAAGATGATTGATCGGCGACCGGCTTTGATCGCGCGCTGCAGTGGGGCCGCCGATATTGTGCGCGCCGTGTCCTTCGCGCGCGAGCACGAACTGCTCCTGGCCGTGCGCGGCGGCGGGCACAGTTTTCCCGGCTATTCCATGTGCGAGGGTGGGCTGGTCATTGACCTCTCGGCCATGCACAGCGTGCGGGTCGATCCCATCGCCCGAACCGCACAGGTCGCGGGCGGCGCCTGGATCGGCGATCTCGACTGGGAGGCGCAGCAGTATGGTCTGGCCACGACCATGGGCGAGATTTCGAACACCGGCGTTGCGGGGCTGACACTGGGTGGTGGGTATGGTTGGCTCAGTCGCCTGCACGGGCTCGCCTGCGACAATCTGCTGTCGGTGGACCTGATTACCGCCGATGGCACGTTGCGGCGTGTCAGCGCCACTGACAATCCCGATCTGCTCTGGGCCATTCGCGGCGGCGGCGGCAATTTCGGCGTCGTCAGCTCCTTCGAGTATCGGCTGCATCGGGTTGGACCCAAGGTTCTCGCGGGCAATCTCATCTACGCGCCCGCGCAAACGCGCGACGCCCTTCAGTATTACAGCCACTTCGCCACCAGCACTCCCCGCGAGCTGACGGTCGAGCTCTCCTGGGGCGGCGCGGACGGTGAGGACGGGGACTTGACGCTGGCCGTGTGCTACGTCGGCGATCCTGCCATGGGCGAAAAACTGCTGACGCCACTGCGCACGAGCGTGAAGTCCCGCGCCGACACCATCGGATTGCAGGACTACGTGACCGTACAGCGCCAGTTTGACGGTCCACCGCTTGCCAGCGAGAACCAATATCTGAAGGGCGGGTTCGTGGCCGAGCTCACCCCGGCACTGATCGATGCGATCATGAACGAGGTCAAGCCCGATGCCCTCTTGAATATTGAATTCGTACACTGTGGCGGTGCCATCAGCGACGTGGGCCCGAGCGCCACGGCGATCGCACACCGGCGCGAGCCGTTTCAGCTGCTGGTGAGTGCCAGCTGGAAGGAGGCTGCAGACAACGATGCCAATCGCGCCAGAATCCATGCTGCCTGGGACAAAGTCAGCCGCTTCACCAGCGGTTTCTACGTCAATCTCAATAGCGCTGATCAAAAGGCGGTGGACGACAACTACGGGCCCAACCGGGCCCGACTGGCGGCATTGAAGAGGGATTACGATCCGACCAATCTCTTCCGACTGAATGCGAATATCCGGCCCGCGGCATGAAGCCTCCGCCGGCCCGGCGCAGTTTGCACGCTGGGACTCGTCTGCAGCAGGGCCCTGGTTTTAGGGTGGTGCGCGGCCCGCTATCGTGGCTCTGTTCTTCATCCTGACCCTCGGCGGTCGCGCTTTATCTTACCCAGTCCTCGCTCCGACGCTTTCGATTGTCTTCATCGTGAAAAATGCGGCACCCAATAGGGGTGCAACTGCTCGTTACTGGTTCGTTGCTCGCGCCATTTGACCGCATCGTGCAAGTCCAGGCGTTGAAATCAAACTGAAACCTCGTTGTCACGGCCGCTTCCCATGGCTTGCCAATACTCCTTCTGGCATCACCCCACTTGCCAAGGAGCGTACGATCATGCAGCGACTCAAGATATTGGCGGCAATAGGCGGCTTAGCCATCGCGAGTTTATCCGTGGCGGCTGAAGGACCGGTACCCACGGGCGTTCCTCGGCTCGAGCACGTGTTCGTAATCATGATGGAGAATCACGGTTACCGACAGATCATTGGCAACCCGAGCATGCCCTTCGTCAATGGCTACCTGAAAGGCGCCAATCTGGCGGCACATTACTATGCGGTGGCGCATCCGAGCCTGACGAACTACCTGGAAATCACGGGTGGCAGCAACTTCGGTATCCTGAATGACAATTCACCGGACTGGCATAACGGCAATTGCCAGAGCAACCTGCTCGCCAACAAGGTCTCGAACGAAAGCGTGGGCACGGCCATTTGTCCGATTGCGGGAAGCGGCACCGACGCGGCCACGCCGGCGATTGATTATTCCAATGAAACCATGGGCACACCCGGCATGCCCGCCACGGGCGATTGGAATCTGGACGGCGCCGCCTCCATACCCGCCGCCCAAGATATCAGCGGCGAATCCATTGCCGATCAGCTGGCCCGCAGTGGCTTGAGCTGGAAGAGCTATCAGGAGGATCTGCCCGCCAGCGGGGCCGATGGTGTCAATGCGGCGGACGGGCTGTGGTCAAACCTCTCTGATCTGAAGGCCGTGACGGTCACGGGCATTACCCCCAGCGTTGTCGGGTTGTATGCCGCCAAGCACGACCCGTTTGTCTATTTTGCCTCGATACAGTCGGGCACCAATCCGCATAGCAGCCTCAAGAACATTGTTCCCTTCGATACCGACAATGGTCTGTATGCGGACCTGGCCACGGGCCGCGTGCCCAACTATGCGTTCATCGCGCCGAACCAATGTAACGATCAGCATGGCCGCAGCAGCGCCGGCCCCTTCTGCCAGTACGACCCCAACGATGTGGGGACGCAGGTCGGGCTGAATCCGGCCCTGATGGCGCAGGGAGATCGGGCTCTACAAAACCTGGTGTCCGCGATTCACGCCTCGCCGGTCTGGCGGGAGGCAGGCAGTGCCATCGTCGTGGTCTGGGATGAGAATGATTACTCGGTGGGCATTCCCAATCAGGTCGTGACGCTGGTGGAGACCAACCAGGGTGTGCATGGGCGGGTCAGCCAGAACTGGTATGACCACTTCTCCCTGCTCAAGTCCATCGAGGCGGCCTTTCATCTGCCGTGCCTGAATCACGCCTGTGACCGCTCGGTGGCCGTCATGTCAGATTTGTTTGGCGAAGGTCCGCACTAACGCTGAGCGCGTGAATTGAGTCCCACGCGGGTCGGACACGGCGTCGTGCGCCGCTGATCCGACCCGCGGCACCGTGGCCCGTGATCGGGGGGCGGAATCGCGTGCAATTCGCTCTGGCGGCTGGCACTCTAGTCGGGGACGATGTCACGAGGCTGGCACGATGGTACG
>Ga0075017_100002395_pt1 | contig 11712 bp, 10 predicted proteins | sample AleBraG_ABR_2012_FD_71475 | JGI IMG/M metagenome (GOLD analysis project Ga0075017, IMG submission 71475) | Freshwater sediment microbial communities in response to fracking from Pennsylvania, USA - Alex Branch Run_MetaG_ABR_2012 | ecosystem: Environmental > Aquatic > Freshwater > Creek >...
CAATAATCACTGGCGCGCGTCGGCGGCCGGAGATGCCAACGCGGAACATGACATTTACGATGATAATGCGATTTGCGATTATCCTCAGTCAGGCGAACGAATCATCGGACGGAGTAACTTGCAGGCTTTGCGGACTCATCATCCCAACAAGCCATCGGGCTTCAGCGTCAAGCGAATTCTAGGAAAGGGTGAACTCTGGATCACGGAATATATCATCATGTACCAGGGGCTGCCGCCTGCCTACACGGTGAGCATTATGGAGTTCAGGAACGGGAAGGTCGTGCACGAGACACAGTATTTCGCTTATCCCTTTGACGCGCCGGCTTGGCGAAGCCAATGGGTTCAGCGGATGCCTTGATGCCGCATGTTGGCGGACCGTATGGCGGGCATGGGTGCGCCCGCCTTGCTCCTGTTTCTTGTCCCGTTCCGACATTGCTAATAGCCGCTACATTTGGCGCGTATTTTCTGCCGCTCGCTCAGCTGTACGGCTAGAACCCATGGAAGCATGACGTCACGATTAGCGGTATCTGGGTCAACTGCGCTTATGGACGATTCGCTGAGCTTGGCACCTGCCAACTTCCTTCCCTTAGTTGAGCCGCCAAGGAGATATATTCGACCAAGTCTTTAAGACTTGGGCTGCCCACTGCGCGGATTTTTCTTTGTGGCAGACATTGCATGAATTTGGAATATTCAGGGCGTCGGTTTCGGCTGGCGTGATGAATTTGAACGTGTGCCCTCGGACATTCACATCGGCAATTGTCTGCTCGATCTTGGGCATGTGACAGGCAACGCACTCATTACCGGCGCTTCCGGCTTGGTGATGCGTATGCGCCATGATAGTAGGCGAATGTGGCCCGTTGGGAGAATTCGGTCCATGGCATTCAAGACACATCACATTGGCTGGTTTCAGCAGGTCCGCGTTGTTTTCAGTTCCGTGTACATCGTGGCAACTGAAGCAAGTGACGCCGTGCGTGTACATCGCGCTCTGAACAAAATCGTTACCCTGCATCCGGTTCTTGTGGGCAGTGCCGTCGGCAAAATGAGTAAAAGTCTGCTCGCCCAATTTGTGCGCTTCCAGCTTCCAGTACTTCTTTAGATCATCGCCAACGTTAAAACCAACGGGCCAATCGTAATATCTTCCGTTCATCGGATTATTGAGTGGTTGGCCTTGCGAGTGGCACTGGATACAAATGTTTGTAGCCTGTATGGCGTCAAGCCGGGCGGGGTTGACGATATTCAACTGGGAGGGTGCCTGAACGTGTAGCGATCCCGGGCCGTGGCACTTCTCGCAACCAACGTTCCATTCGGTCACAGTCTTGGTTTGGATGTTGTAGTTGACTGAGTGGCAACCATCGCACAGCGGCCCGGTGGGGCGCTGCATGTTGTCTGCTGGATAGTGGGCAACCCACCAATCTGAATTGGGTGGGGCCATGTACGCCCGCCAGACTTGATGCGTTACGTCCCACTGCGCAGCAAGCGGATAATAGTCATCGCCTTTCTTTGTGAAATATCGCTGCTTCCATTTGCTGCCGTAAACGAAAGCGATATCGTCCTTGGTAAATTTCACGAGAGGGTCGGGCTTGGAAAGATCGGGCAGAATAGCGTCAGGATGAACTTTCGGGTCGCGGACGACGTTGGCCATGCGCGTTTTGCTCCAGCGTTGATAAGTCGCCAGATGGCAGGTTTTGCAAGCTGTGGAGCCGACGTATTGCGGTTGGGTTTGGGCGAATAGCGCCGTGCATAGCATTGGAACAAAACAGGCGAATCTTTCATCCATAGCACTGTACAAGCATATAGGACAAGGCAGGTTACGGTAGAAACACGGCTTATGTGGCGTTGAAAGGACCACGCATCGTTTTGGAAATGAAGTAAGCGGCCGGCGAAGTTCCAAGCTTGTCTTGTCCTACATTTAGGATATGGAGAAACCGCAGTTTGATCCTGGACTGACGCAGCAGTATACGGGCGTACTGAAGCGGGCGATCAATCAGGATGGAAGGTTCAATGTGCGGCGGACAGGGACCGGGTGGCGAGACTGGCATCCTTATTTGTTCATGATCAGAGTGCCGTGGCCGGCGTTTTTTGGCTTGGTGTTGGCGGCGTTTCTGGTTATGAACAGCTTGTTTGCGCTAGCGTATTGCGCCGTCGGGATTGAGAATTTGAAGAATGCGGAAGCGGACACGCGCGTACTGACATTTCTGAATGCTTTCTTTTTTAGCGCGCATACGTTGAGCACGGTAGGGTATGGCAATATGTGGCCGATCGGTCCCGCAGCGAATTTCTTGGCGGTGCTGGAATCGGTGGTAGGCGTGTTAGGGTTCGCGATTGCCACAGGGCTGATGTTCGGTCGGTTTTCGCGGCCCTCGGCGCGATTTGGGTTTAGCAAGAACATGCTGGTGGCACCCTATCTCGGAGGCACGAGTTTACAGTTTCGGGTGGTGAACCGGAGATCGAACAACATTATTGATTTAGAGGCGCGGGTGCTTCTGATGGTGGTGGAATTGAACGAAAACGGGAAGCCGCAACGAAAGTATCAGCCGCTGACACTAGAGCGGCCGTCGGTTTTGTTTTTTCCGTTGACGTGGACGGTGGTGCATCCGATTGTGGAAGGGAGTCCGATGTGGGGGATAACGGCGGAGATGATGAAGCAGAAGCAGGCGGAAGTGCTGATCATGATGAAGGGGCACGACGAGAGTTTTGGGCAAAGCGTGCATGCGCGGTTTTCGTATAGATATGACGAGATTGTGTGGGGTGCGCGGTTCGCGACGGCTTTTGAGTTGGAGGAGAACGGGGATTTGCGGATTGAGGTGGATAAGGTGAGTTTGATAACGCGAGCGGATTTGCCGACGAAGGAAATTGCGAGTTAGGCGATTCCGGCTGCGTGGCGATACACAGGCCAGCGCAAATACTTCTCCATGGTTTCCGCAAGCAGGCCGGCGCAATGTGAGCCGTTCATAGCAGCATGATGTTCGAAGCCGTTCTGGCAGATGTAGCGCATCAGCGCTTGTAGTTCCGGCACTTCTACAACGGCGCGGCTGCCGAAGGTCGCGAGGGGGTCGTCGGTGAAGCGGCCTTCGCCGACATACGCTCGGATACAGCCGTTCACGTCATCGGTGCTAACGCGAGCGAAGGTTACGGGCCCAGCGGGTGTGCGTCCGGCCACGGCGCCGTAGGTATTTTCCTCGCCGAGGGTGGTGCCTAGAATAGGCGCGGTGCCAATTTGAATATCGGGCAAAAAGCTTTTCGCCCAATTGCCGCAGTGGAAGAAAACGCACTTATTGCGATCGCCGCCGTAGTTGTTATTCCAGTCGACTAAGGCGCTTGGGCGACCGGACGCAAGTTGCAAAGCGTACATGGCGACCACGCCGGCAATATCGACTTCGCAGGCACTCGGCATCAGGCGTTCGCTCATCATGCTCATCACGGTGCAGACATTAACGCCAAAATTCTGCTGCATGGAACTCCAGCACTGAATGGCAGAGGCGTCTAAATCGTTCTGGTCCATCCACTCAAGCAGCACGACGGCGAGTTTCGACATGCGCGAGAGGGATGAGCCTGGAACTTGCTCCGCTGCTGCATAGCCACCGATTTCGGAAATCTTCTGCTTCACACGTGGGTCATTGTCTTCGATGCGCGCGGCGCGGCCGAACAGATCGGACAGATCCATGGTGCTGACGCTGATGCCTGCCGATTGCAAAAGCTTTTCGCTATAGCGTGTGGTGTTGAACGCGTTGGGCCGAGCACCCACCGCGCCGATGCGGGCTGTGCGAATGCCAGAGACAATGCGGCATTGAGCGAGGAAGCTTTGGATATCGCGGCGGAATTCGGGAGACAGCGGATTTACCGTGTGGTCCTCGGTGAGGCTGAACGGAATGCCGTATTGGCGAAGGTTGTTGCAGACGGAGATCTTTCCGCAGAAGGCGTCGCGGCGGCGCTCGACGGTGAGTTGATCGAGGTCATCGGGATAGGCTTGAACGAGAACGGGCACGTTCAAAGCGGCGAGCTTGAGGGTATCGGCGACACCCTTTTCATCGCCAAAGTTGGGCAACGAAACAAGCACGCCGGAAATGAGATTGCGATTGGCGCGAAACAAATCGGCACAGGCCTTGGCGTGGTTCCAGGTTTCGACCGCACCGAGCTTGGTGGTTTGGTCGTCGAGCATGACGACGTTAACATCTAGTTCAGCAAATAGCTTTAAGAGATCACGGCGGGCTTCGCCGACAAGAATGTCGGGAAAGAAATCGCGATTGCCAATGATGACGCCCAGGGTCAATTTGCTCATGACAGTTTCCTTTACTTCTGCGCGAATAGCCCGAATTGACCGGCATTGGCCGGGGTCACGAGTTCGCAATCGATCGATTGTTTTTCGGACGCGCCGGTTGCGCCGGTGGTGAGGAACTTATGCGCTTGCTCAACGGCGAGTTTGGCAATGGTGCCAGCGGGCTGTAGAACGGTGGCTTTGATTGCGCCGCTCTTGATGGAGGCGATGGCATCGGGGCTACCATCAAAACCGACGACGACGACGTTCTCCAAGCCAGCGTTTTTGAGAGCGGCTGCCGCCCCGAGAGCCATGGTGTCGTTGCCGGCGATGACACCTTTGATGTCGCGGTGGCCTTGCAACATGGTTTCGACTTTTTGAAAAGCTTCTGTCTGACTCCAATTGGCGCTTTGCTTGGCGGTCAGTTTGAGCGACTCGTATTTATCAAGCACGTCGTGATAGCCGCGGGTGCGAATGGCCGCGTTGGTGTCGGACTCGCGCCCTAGTAACTCAATATAGTTGCCTCTTTCACCCAACAAATGCACGAATTCCTGCGCGCCGATGGTTGCGCCCTGGTAGTTGTTAGAGACGATTTGCGAAACGGCGACACCGTTAGCATTGATTTCGCGGTCGATCAAGAAGCTGGGAATGCCGGCGTCTTTCGCTTTGCGAACGGCGGTTACTGATGCATCGGCACCCGCATTGTCCAGGATGATGGCGGCGGCTTTGTTGGCGATGGCGACGTCGACGAGCTGATCTTGCTTATGGGCATCGTCGTCGTGGGAATTGATTGACACGTCGTAGCCCAGTTCGCGCGCTCGCGCGGCGGCCGTTTCCGCTTCGGCTTTGAAAAACGGGTTGTCGTTCGACGGTGTAATGATGGCGATGAGCTTTTTGCCGGCGGAGGACTTATTTGAGCCGGTGCAGGCGCACAACAAAGTGAGCAGCGCGAATGTGGCGATATTAGGTATTTTCATTTCTTATCCGTATTAATAACTGGCGGCAGCGCGCCGCGCATACTTTTGCTGCATTTGATCAAGAACAACGGCCACCACGATCACCAGACCTTTAATGACAATCTGCCAAAACTCTGAGACGCCGAGGAGAATGAGGCCGTCGGCGAGGACGCCAATTACAAAGGCACCGATAATGGTACCGCCGATGCTGCCGCGGCCGCCGCTAAGGGACGTTCCGCCCAAGACGACGGCGGCGATGGCATTGAGCTCGAAGGTTTCGCCGGTGGCTGGATGGGCGGCCGCTAATTGCGCGGCGACAATCAATCCGACCATGGCCGCACAGACACCTGAAATGATATAGACGGAAACTTTGATGCGTTTGACGCGGACGCCCGACAGTTCGGCTGCGCGTTCGTTGCCGCCTATGGCGTACACGCGGCGGCCAAAAGGAGTGCGGGCAGCGAGGAAAGCTCCGGCGGCGGCGAACCCGAGCATGAGCCAGATTGGTATGGGTAGTCCGAGAAGCACGCCCGAGCCAAGAAATGGGAAACCGGTATTGCCTAACGACGCTTGTCCGACGAGGTTGGGGAAGGTGGCGCCGTTCGAAATCAGCAGAGCTGCGCCACGCGCCACATATAACGAACCTAACGTGGCGATGAACGGGGCCACTTTCAACTGTGCGATCAAGCTGCCGTTGATTGCGCCGACTAATGCGCCAGCCAACAAGGCGATGGCGACCACGAGCCAAGTGTGGAAGTAGACAACGACGCCAAACGAACGGAGGACGAGGCCGGTGTGAATCAAACCGCCGGCAATCATTCCGGCCAGGCCAGCGACGGAGCCTACGGAGAGATCGATGCCGCTGGTGAGAATGACGAATGTCATGCCGACGGCGAGAATCGCATTGATGGCCACGTGCTTCACCAGGATGGTGAGATTGCCGGTACTTAGGAATGCCGGCGACAAGAATGCGAACACGGTGGCGAGAGCAACCAGAACAATCAGCGCGCGCAGGCGAAACAACAGAACGCCGAGACCGGCCACGTTTGTCTTTTCGGCAACAATCATTGTTCTACTCCCGTTGAGGGCGTGGTACGGGAGGCGGCGCTCGCGAGGCCGTCATCAGTGGCAGCGGGGGCATCGAACTCGGCGCTGATAGCTCCGCGGGAGATAACGATAATGCGCTGAGCCAAGGCGCGCACCTCTTCTAATTCTGATGAGACGACGATCACTCCCATGCCTTCTGCCGCCAACTGCTTCACGATGGAGTGAATTTCGCGTTTGGCACCTACATCGACGCCGCGGGTTGGCTCGTCGAGCAAAAGAACTTTCGGTTGTGTCATGAGGCACTTGGCCTTACTACTTTTTGCTGGTTGCCACCGCTCAACGAAGCGATGTTACTTTCTAAGCTGGCGGTTTTGATAGTTAGTGAGGCCACCATCGCATTGGCTGCTTTTTCTTCCGAAGACGGAGAAAGCCACGGGCCGCGGGAAAAGCGGGCCAAACTGGAAATGGTCATATTGGCGCGCACGGAAAGGGTTTGCACTAAGCCGGAGAACTGGCGGTCTTCAGGCAGCATGGCGAGTCCGTTGGCGATGCGCGCGGAGGTGTCAGCGCGGTCGAGCTTTTTGGAATCGAGAAAGATGCTGCCCAGCAGTTGCGGGTGTAAGCCCATGATGCATTCCAACAGTTCGGTGCGGCCGGCGCCGAGCAGGCCGTAAATACCGAGCACTTCGCCGGCGCGCAGGCGCAGCGAGACATCCTGCAATAAGGCACGGCCGTTATCGGCGTTGAGAGAAAGATTTTCAACCCGCAGCAGTTCCGGACCAAGGGAGGCAGCGTGCGGTGGTTGTAACGCGGAGGCGGGACGGCCGGTCATTTTTTCGACAATCCAGCGGGTATCTACCTCGGCGGCTTCGGCTTCCGCGACCATGCGGCCATCGCGCAGGACCGAAACGGTGGAGGCGATGCCTAGAAGTTCCTCTAAACGATGGGAGATGTAGACAACGGCGACGCCGCGTGCGGTTAGAACTCGAATGATGCGGAACAGAACGGCAATTTCAGTAGAGCTGAGGGCGGAGGTGGGTTCGTCCATCATCAAAACGCGGACGTTGCGGGCCAAGGCTTTGGCAATTTCCACAAGTTGCTGTTGGCCGAGTGGGAGATCGCCTACTAAAGTGCGAGGATGAATGGACTGTTCGAGGCGGGCCATGAGAGAGGCGGCGCGGTCCTCTTGTTGGCGGCGGTTGAGAACGCCACCGCGCCCGGTGAGTTCACGCGCCAGATAGATGTTTTCGGCGATACTCAGATTCGGGCAGAGATTGAGTTCCTGATGGATGATACCGATTCCGCGCTCATCGGCGTCGCGCACCGAACCCAGAGAGATTTCCGCATCATCTAATAGCAGAGTTCCACCGGTAGGCCGGGCAATGCCAGCAAGGATCTTGACGAGCGTTGATTTACCAGCGCCATTTTCGCCAATAAGCGCACTGACTCTGCCCTGGTACAAGCGGAAAGTGACGTTATCGAGCGCGAGTGTTCCGGGGTAGCGCATGGAAACGCCGCGGGCTTCGAGCATTAGCGGCTCGCCTCCACGACTAACTTGACTGGCACTAACTCGCTGAGAAGCAGGTCCCCCGTATCGCTCATGGCGACCGTTCCGGCGAAGGACACACGGCTGCCTTTCAGCTTTGCCTTGTCAAGAGGTGCAAGCACGGTCTTTAGAACCCTATCGTTCAGCTCATTGCCGACATCGGCGAACTGGAGCTGATTGACGAAATCGGAGAACTGCACGAGCCCCGTGGCGTCGCGCAATGAAGTACCGCGCAGCACGGGGCCAAGTTGAATTGAAAGATCGGGCCGTCGGTCAAATGGCGGGACATCGACAAGCGCCAGGCCGCTATGGGAGTGTACATCGACCGCGGTAATGACGCCTTCGCCTTTGACAACGAAATAGACGGGCCCATTGGCTTGGCGATGCCCGTAGCGCGCTTTGGCATTTTCGGGTGACGCCGCGAGGGCATCTAAGAGAACGCGAACGTCTACTGCCTCATTGCCTGTCACCGCCGGAACGAGCTTCGACGCCCAAATGGAATCGACGTAGTTTACCGGGTTACTAGCGACGCCGGCAGGAGACTGGTCTTTCTCGGCATCAATGGGACGAATCGTCCAAGGCACACAGGAGCTGAGAAGAAGTGGAAGGGCGGCTAAGGCGAGGGTGTGCTTCATCGCTTAACCTGTTTCTTCGTTGCGCGGCCAGCAGCGACGGGGGCCTGCGCCAACAGCCGTTGGGCTGAGGCTAAGTCGGTAATCAGCACATTCACGAACTTACCCCGTAGCGCACCGAGGATCGCCTGCGCTTTCCGGCGGCCACCGGCAACACCGACGACTCGTTTGACGGTGTGCAATTGGGGCAGTTCGATACTGATGACTCTGTCGTGCAATTCCGTTTTCACTTCGCGGCCGGACGCATCAAAGAAGCGGAGACAAATGTCGCCGACCGCGCCTTGGCCTGCCAGGATCTTGCGTTCCTGGGACGAAAATACATTACCGCTAGAAGCCAAGCCGCGAGACGGTTCCGTGGCACCAATGCCGACTAACGCCAAAGTGATATCGGGAAATAAGGCGAGAGCGGCGCGCACAAAACGATCTTTCAGAAGTACGTCACGCGCGCTTTTCGAGCCAACAATGCCCGGTGCCGGAAGAAGGGTTGCTTCACCGCCGATCAAATCAGCGAGGCGTCGGGTTACTTGGGTGGCATGGACTTCGGCATTCGGATTTCCGACGCCGCCCAAGATCTGAATGACGCGGGTATTTTTCCAGCGCTGGCTCGGGTGCAAGGCGTTTACCATTGCCAGCAGCGCCGCGCTCCATGAAGAGATGCCGATCACGTCGCTCGTTTTGAGGGTGTTTTCCAAGTAGAAGGCGGCAGCCGCACCGAGATCTCTAGCAATCTGCTCGTCGTCATCTAAACAATCCACCACGACGGCTTCATCCAAGCCAAAGCCGGCTTGCAGCGAGTCTTCTATCTCGGTGTGGGTTCCCGGGGGAAGGCTAACCGCAATGCGCACGATGCCTTCGCGTTCGGCACGAGTCAACATGCGCGAAACAGTCGATTGGTGAATGTTGAGACGTTGGCAGATGTCGGTCTGGCGGAGGCCCTGCGTGTGGTACAGGCGAGCCACCTTTGCCATCAAGCGGAGTTCATCGATGCGGGCCATGGCGTTAACCTAAAACCTCAGCGGATGAGGGCGACATGGATTTGGCAAGAGCTTGATGCCAACCGGCAAGCAACTCCGCGCGCTGGCTTTCTGGCATTCTTGGTTCGAAACGAGTTGTTTCGCGCGGGAGCGCCCGCAATTCCGAAAGAGAATGCCAGTAGCCTACTGCTAAGCCGGCCAACCAGGCTGCGCCGATGGCAGAAAGATCGGGCGACGAAGCGCGGATTACCGGACACGCCAAGATATCCGCTTGGAATTGCATCAGGGCGCTGTTACGGCTGGCGCCGCCGTCGACAAACAGGGTGGGCTCAGACAAAGTCGCGTCCTGGCGGAGGGCTTGGAAGACATCGAAGACTTGATACGCGATGGAATCGAGAGTTGCTTTGGCGACATGCGCGGCACGGGTGCCGCGAGTTAATCCGCAGATCACGCCGCGGGCGCGTGTGTCCCAATGCGGAGCGCCCAGGCCTCCAAACGCAGGCACCAAATAAACACCGCCGGTATCGGGCACGCTGGCGGCTAACTCAGCGATTTGTTCTGCGCCGATCTCGCCCGCGTTGCCGGAAACAGTGAGAAAGTCAGCCAGCCATTGAACAGCGCCGCCGGTATTTGTGATGTTCCCTTCGAGGGCATAACAGATATGGCCCGGCTCAGACCAGGCCACTGTTGTAACAAGGCCGCGCGCGGAGGCAATGGGCGAGACAATTGGGGTCATGAGGGAAGTGCCTGTGCCGTATGTGGCCTTTACCGCACCCGGATCGAACGCGCCATGACCGAAGAGCGCGGCGTGAGAATCTCCGATGAGACTTTGTACCGCGCCTCCGGCTGGAAGCCTACCGAGAGCGACGGTGTGGGCAAAGAAGACACTCGAAGGGTGTATGGTGGGCAAGCATTGCGCGGGGACTTCGAAAATCTCAAGAAGGTCGTTGTCCCATTGACCGTCACGCAGGTTTAGAAGTTGGGTGCGCGAGGCGTTGCTGGCATCCGTTGCGTGCATGCTGCCGCCTGAGAGCTTCCACAATAGCCAACTATCGACGGTGCCGACGCATAACTCGCCGTTGGCGGCGCGCTTTAGTCCGTTGGGTATGTTCGCGAGCAGCCAGCGGATCTTGGATGCCGAAAAGAGAGGATCGACGGGCAAGCCAGAGCGCCGGCGAATGAGCGGCTCCAAACCACGGGCGCGCAGTTCATCGCAAAAATCGGCTGTGCGGCGGCACTGCCAGACGACGCAGGGTCCTAAAGGAACGCCGCTGCGGCGGTCCCATGCGAGAACGGACTCGCGCTGGTTGGAGACGCCTATGGCTATGATTTCCGCTTTGCCGGCGCGTTCCACACATTCGTCGATGGCCTCGGTGACCGAGTTCCAGAGTAGCTTCGCATCCTGCTCTACCCAGCCGGGCTTCGGAAAGCTAATGGCAAGCGGGCGCGACGCCTTGGCGCGGATAGCACCCAAACGGTCGACTAGAACAACTTTCGTATTCGTCGTGCCCTGGTCAATCGCCAGAATGAACTGTGGGAGCGCCAACAATCCTCTCCTTCAGCAATTGCAAAGCGGCGTCGCGGATGCCTTGCGGAGTGAGTCCAAAGTGTTCGAAGAGAAATTCGGGAGATCCAGTGGGCGCAAATTCGCCGGGAATGCCAAGAAGGCGCATTCCGACTGGGTTGGATTGCACTACTACTTCCGCCACTGCGCCGCCTAGACCACCGATGACAGTGTGTTCTTCGATAGTGACAATCGGTCCGCGGGAGGCGGCATCGAGAATGGCCTTGCGGTCGAGAGGTTTGACGCTGGACATGTTGAGCACCGCGGCGCGAACGTCAACGGCTCCGAGGAGCGTGGCAGCTTCCAGCGCCCGGCAGACCATGGTGCCATTGGCGATGAGCGTGATATCGGACCCGTCGCGCAAAAGAGGAGCGCGACCGATTTCGAACTTGTAATCGGACGAGTGCACGTTTGGCACTGGCATGCGGCTGAGACGCAGAAAGACAGGTCCGTCATAGGCAGCAGCAGCGCGAACGGCGGCTGCCGTTTCGATTGGATCGGCGGGAACAATGACTGTCATGTTCGCGATGGCGCGAGTCCATGCTAAGTCTTCAATGGAATGGTGAGTGGGACCGAGTTCACCATAGGCGACTCCGCTCGACATTCCGCAGAGTTTGACGTTGGAGCGGCTGTAACCTAAATCGACCTTCACCTGTTCGAGGGCGCGGCCGGTGAGGAAGCAGGAGGCGCCACAAACAAAAGGCAGCAAGCCGCCGTTGGCGAGCCCAGCACCGACGC
>Ga0075017_100002396_pt1 | contig 11710 bp, 6 predicted proteins | sample AleBraG_ABR_2012_FD_71475 | JGI IMG/M metagenome (GOLD analysis project Ga0075017, IMG submission 71475) | Freshwater sediment microbial communities in response to fracking from Pennsylvania, USA - Alex Branch Run_MetaG_ABR_2012 | ecosystem: Environmental > Aquatic > Freshwater > Creek >...
TCCATCGCGACATCAAGCCCGCCAACATTTTCGTGACCAGCCGTGGCATCGCCAAGATTCTGGACTTTGGCCTCGCCAAGGTCTCTTCGAAGTCCGGGGATGACCTGACCGAGGCCACGGCAGGCGAAGACTATCTCACCAGTCCTGGCTCTGCACTCGGCACGATCGCTTATATGTCGCCCGAGCAGGCACGCGGAAAAGAGCTCGATGGTCGCACCGATCTGTTTTCTTTCGGCGCGGTTCTCTATGAGATGGCCTCCGGTAAACTTCCGTTCCCCGGCGACACATCTGCGGTAATCTTCGACGCGATCTTGAATCGGCCGGCCGAGCCAGTGATGAGCTTGAATCCCGACGCACCACCTCGGCTCGTAGAAATCATTGAAAAGTGCCTGGAGAAAGATCGCAACCTTCGTTACCAGCACGCCTCCGAAATTCGCACCGACCTGCAACGCCTGAAGCGAGACACGGAGTCGGGAACAGCTGTGCCTGCACCCGTTTCGCCGCACTCGGGGACTCGCGAGTCCGTCAGGGCTCGCGTGGGAACGGCCGCCCCCGGCCGTTCAGGCCGAGCGAAGCTCGGCGGCTACTCTGCGGTCGCAATCATCTGCGCGGCCCTTCTAGCCGGGGGCCTTTACTTTCGTTCTCATCACCAAAGCAAGCCCCTGACCGAAAAAGACACCATCGTCCTCGCCGATTTCTCCAACACAACCGGCGATGCCATCTTCGACGATGCTCTGAAGACCGCACTCACCGTTTCTCTGCGGCAGTCGCCCTTCCTCAACGTGCTTTCCGACAGCGAAGTCGCGAAGACGCTGAAGATGATGACCCGCCCCGCCGACACGAAACTTAACCCGGAGGTCGCTCGCGAGCTCTGCCAGCGGGCAGGAAGCAAGGCCTACATTTCCGGAACCATTGGCAATCTGGGCAGCGAGTATGTGCTCGGGCTCAACGCGGTGAATTGCCAGAACGGTGACACCTTGGCGCAGGAACAGGTGACGGCCGCCACCAAGGAGAAGGTGCTCGATGCGCTCGGCCAGGCTGCATCCAGGTTGCGTGGTGAGTTGGGCGAGTCGCTGGCCACTGTGCAGAAGTTCGATGTGCCGCTGGCTCAGGCCACTACGTCTTCGCTCGAAGCTCTGAAGGAGTACAGTCTTGGCTTTTCCAAAAAAGACGCGGCGTCGGCACTCCCCCACGATCTCAGAGCCGTGCAACTCGACCCGAACTTCGCCATGGCCTACCTGGCCGTCGGCCAGGATTACCTCGTGGAAGCGGAGACCGGAAGGGCCGCTCAATATTTCACCCGGGCATTTCAGTTGCGCGACAGCGCCGGGGAACGCGAACGGCTCTTGATCGAAGCCGAATACTACAGCAGCACCACCGGAGAACTGGAAAAAGCGGCACAGACCTACAAGGCGCAAATCGATAACTATCCTCGGCGCACTGCCGCTTACAACAATTTAGGCAATGTCTACGCCGCGCTGGGACAATACGACAAGGCGGCAGAAATTCTACGCCGCTCTATCCAGATGGCCCCGGATCATGGCGCCGACTACGAAAATCTCGCCAATGTCCTGCTGGCTTTGCAGCGTTACGACGAAGCCGACAAGGTCATGCATGACGCCGATGCCCGGGGCTTAGGCGACAACCTGCTGCGCATTTGCCTCTATGGCCGGGCATTCCTGAAGGAGGACTCTTCCGGCATGGCCGATCAGATGGCGTGGTTCCATAACCATTCGGAATACGAGAATAACGGTCTGTCACTGGAAGCGGACACGTTCGCCTACGCCGGCCGCGTCCGTCAAGCAAGGGACACGACCCAGGCAGCCGTGGACTCCGCCGTCCGCAACGACAATAAAGAAAACGGGGCCATGTGGCTGGAGAATCAGGCGCTGCGCGAAGCCGCTTTCGGCAACACCGCCGAGGCCCGGCGAGCCACCGCCGAAGGGTTGAAAATGTCGCCCTCCAGCCCCGGCGTCCGCATCGAGGCAGCCTTGGCCTCGGCTCTTGCGGGAGATTCCGCGAAGGCCGAAGCCCTCATGCGAGACCTGGCAAAGGAGTCCCCTGCGGACACGCATATTCAACAACTGTGGCTGCCTACGATCCGCGCGCAGTTGGCCCTGGGCCGCAGAGATCCAGCGGCATCCCTCCACTTCCTGCAGCCTCTCTTACAATCGGGGACTCAGTTGGAGTACGGCCAAATCTCGTTTACGTTGAATATGTCCTGCCTGTATTCCGCATACGTGCGGGGCAACGCCTATTTGGCAGAAGGAAATGGCAATGCTGCGTCCGCCGAATTTCAGAAGATTCTCGACCACCCCGGCCTGGTCTGGAACTGCTGGACCGGAGCCTTAGCCCGACTAGGCCTGGCCAGAGCAAACGCCCTTATCGGAAGAGCCGCCCCGGCTGTCCAACCCGCGCAAAACCAACCCGGGCCAAGCCCAGCCGAAACCGACGCAGCCCGAGCGAGAGCCCACGCCGCCTACAAAGATTTCTTGACGCTATGGAAAGACGCCGACCCCGACGTCCCAATCCTGAAGCAAGCCAAAGCAGAAGCTGCAAACCAGCGATAGGGCATCGAGCGTCGCCCTTATGCAACGAAAAGATTTTCAGACTGCCCTGCGAACGCGAGTGCTCGACTCTGTGCCCCTCTGTGTCCTCTGTGGTGAAGGTCTTACAGAATGTATCTCGACAAATCCTGATCCTTCACAATATCCGTCAACATCTTCCGCACATAATCCGCGTCAATGGTCACCGACTGGCCCTTCTTCTCCGGGGCCTCGAAGCTCAATTCATCCAGCACCCGCTCCATGATCGTATGCAGCCGCCGCGCCCCGATATTCTCCGTGCTCTCATTCACCCGAAACGCAAAGTGCGCAATCTCATCCAGCGCTTCCTTGGTGAAATCCAGCTTCACACCCTCAGTCTCGAGCAGCGCCGTGTACTGCTTCACCAAAGACGACTTCGGCTCCGTGAGAATCCGCACGAAATCCTCCATCGTCAGCGACTGCAGCTCCACGCGAATCGGAAACCGCCCCTGCAACTCCGGAATTAGATCGCTCGGCTTCGACACGTGAAATGCCCCAGCCGCAATAAACAGAATGTGATCCGTCCGCACCATGCCATAGCGCGTGTTCACGGTCGTGCCTTCCACAATCGGCAGAATGTCGCGCTGCACGCCTTCGCGCGAAACGTCCGGCCCGTGGCCGCCTTCGCGCCCGGCAATCTTGTCGATCTCATCCAGAAACACGATCCCCGAATTCTCCACGCGATCGATTGCCATGCGCGTCACCTGATCCATATCGATCAGCCGCTGCTCTTCTTCCTGGATCAGATACTCGAACGCCTCATTCACCTTCATCTTTCGCTTCTTGGTGCGCGCGCCAAAGATGTTCGGCAACATGTCTTTAATGTTGACGTCCATCTCCTCCACGCCCTGGTTCGAAATAATTTCGAACGACGGAAAATTCCTCTCCCGCACATCGATCTCGACCATGCGCTCGTCCAGCTTGCCCTCGCGCAACTGCTGCCGCAATTTCTCCCGCGTCCGCGTTGAAGACTCAGCCAGCGCCGTAGTCCCATCAATCACCACTCCGCCCGCAGTCGAAACCGGCTCCGGACGTGGTGGCGGCGAAGGCGGCAACAAAATATCCAGCAACCGCTCTTCGGCATTCAGCTCAGCCTTGTCCGCAACGTCTTCGAGCTTCTCCTCACGCACGTTGTCAATCGCAATCTCCACCAGATCGCGCACCATCGACTCCACGTCGCGCCCCACGTACCCGACCTCAGTAAACTTGGAAGCCTCCACTTTCAAGAACGGAGAATTCGCTAACTTAGCCAACCGCCGCGCAATCTCCGTCTTCCCCACCCCAGTAGGCCCGATCATGATGATGTTTTTGGGAATGATTTCTTCGGCCAGGTCGGGGGTCAGTTTTTGGCGACGGGTGCGGTTGCGGAGCGCGATGGCTACGGCGCGCTTGGCGTCTTTTTGTCCGATGACGTGTTTGTCGAGCTCGGCGACGATCTCACGCGGGGTGAGTTCGTCGAGCGCCAGCTGTTCTTCTTCGGCAGAGGAGGGTAGATAGATGGCCATAAATAAATCGGGTTGTCGGCTTTCGGTCGTCGGCTTCTCAGTATCCAGGTTGACGACCGACGACCAGCGACCGAGGACGCCTCACAATTCTTCGATCGTTACTCGGTCGTTCGTATAGATACACATTTTGCCGGCGATCTTCATCGCCTCTTCGGCAATCTGACGGGCGCTGAGTTGCGTGTGCTCGGCCAGCGCCTGTGCTGCGGCCTGCGCGTACGGACCGCCGCTGCCGATCGCGGCCACCGATCCATCGGGTTCAATCACGTCGCCCTGGCCGCTCAGTAGAAACGTCTGCTCTTTGTCGCAGACCAGTAGCAGCGCTTCCAGATGGCGCAGGAACTTGTCCGTCCGCCAGTCGCGCGCCAGTTCGACCGCGCCCCGCCCCAGGTTGCCGTGATACTGCTCGAGTTTGGCCTCAAAGCGGCTGAACAGCGTGAAGGCATCGGCGGTTGAGCCGGCGAATCCCGCGATAATCTTGTCGTTATACAACCGCCGGATCTTCTTGGCCGAGTGCTTGATCACCGACTCGCCCAGCGTCACCTGCCCGTCTCCAGCCAGCACCACGCTCCCATTGCGGCGCACGGACAAAACCGTCGTGGAGCGTATCAGTCGTTTCGTCGTCATGAGCGTAATTTTCGATTATAACAGCGGGCGAAGGGGAGCCCCTTCAAGGCGAAGTCAAAATCCCCACCCTGTCGCAGAAAACGCGACAAGGGTGGGGCACCCTCCCCTGGCTTCCGTTTCACTCGCCACTCAATTCTTGAGGGGGGTGCCCCGTCCTTGTCTCTCCGTCTTTTGGAGAGACAGGGCGGGGGTTTTGACTCTTGTGGTTTCCTGTTTCGGGAAATCCACTGCCCGATGTTCATCGGTCACAGATTTTGTTTCCTGGCCTTTAGTACCATCGCGAGCATGCCTTGGGGACTTCAGCGGTTTCAGCAGGCACGGTGTCTTCACTTTGCGACTTTCAGTTGTCATCATCGGGATGCGTTGCTGGGCAGCCCGCATTCGCGCGATGTCTTCGAAGAGACTTTGGAACGGGTGCGGCGGTGGTATGGATTCTTCGTGTCCGGGTACGTCGTTATGCCGGAACATGTTCATTTATTAATCAGCGAACCGGAGCGCGGTGCGCTCTCGCTGGCCTTGCAGATGCTCAAGCAGAATGTGGCGCACCGGCTTCGGTTGCCGGAGGGTTGTCCGTTTTGGCTGCCTCGTTATTACGACTTCAACGTTTGGACCGACGATAAGCGGGTTGAGAAGCTACGGTACATTCATCGGAATCCGGTGAAGCGCGGGTTGGTCGCGAGGCCGGAGGATTGGGTTTGGAGTAGTTTTCGACACTATGCTTCTGGGGTGGACCCTCAGAAATAAGGATTTCTACACCTCAACCGGTTGCGGTTTCGTGGCTAGCAGCTGCCTTAGGACGTACTGCAGGATTCCGCCATTCGCGTAATACAGGGCTTCTTGGGGGGTGTCGATTCTTACTACGGCTTCGAATTCTTTCTTGTCGGCTTTTACTTTTACGGTTTGGCCTGCTTTGAAATTGTCGATCAGGGGACGGATTCCGGTGATTTCGAAGGTTTCTTCTCCGGTTAGCTTTAATAATTCGGCGTTTTGGCCTGGTTGGAACTGCAGCGGTAAGATTCCCATCCCTACTAGGTTGGAGCGGTGGATTCTTTCATAGCTTTCCGCTATTACGGCGCGAACCCCCAGTAGTGCGGGGCCTTTGGCGGCCCAGTCGCGGGAGGATCCGCTGCCGTATTCTTTCCCGGCTAACACCACCAGAGGGATTCCCGCTGCGCGGTATTTTTCGCTGGCATCGAAGATCGACATTTCTGTGTTGGTGGGCAGGTGGCGAGTGAATCCGCCTTCGGTTTGGACCAGCTTGTTGCGCAGGCGGACGTTGGCGAACGTTCCGCGGACCATGACTTCGTGATTGCCGCGGCGCGATCCGTAGGAGTTGAAGTCGGAGGGCTTCACGCCGTGTTCCTGCAAGTATTTCCCGGCGGGGCTGTCTTTCTTGATCGATCCGGCGGGCGAGATGTGGTCAGTGGTGACGCTGTCTCCGAGCACGGCCAGGACGCGGGCGCTGTGAATCTCCGCGATGGGCGCGGGTTTCACGTTCATCGCATCGAAGTACGGGGCGCGGCGGATGTAGGTGGAATCCTGCTCCCAGGCGTAGGTGTCGCCCTTGGGGACGGCTAGGCCGCGCCAGCGCTCGTCTCCCTGAAAAACTTCTGCGTAGGATTTCGAAAACATCTCACTGGTGATGGCGTGTGACATGCTCTCTTCGATCTCGCGCGAGGAGGGCCAGATGTCGGCGAGGTAGACGGGCTGCCCGTCTTTGCCTTTGCCTAGCGGATCTTTGCGGAGGTCGATGTCGATGCGTCCGGCTAGCGCGAAGGCCACGACCAGCGGCGGCGACATGAGATAGTTGGCGCGCACTTCGGAGTTGATGCGGCCTTCGAAGTTGCGATTGCCGGAGAGAACTGAGGCGACTACGAGATTGTTTTCATCGATGCCCCTCGATACTTCTTCGGGAAGCGGGCCGGAGTTGCCGATGCAGGTGGTGCATCCATAGCCGACGATGTGGAACTTTAATTTTTCGAGATAGGGCATCAGGCCTGCGGTTTCCAGGTAGTCGCGGACTACCTTGGAGCCTGGGGCCAGAGAGGTTTTCACGTAGGCGGGAACGGTCAGGCCTTTCTCAACGGCTTTTTTGGCGAGAAGTCCGGCGCCGATCAGGACTGAGGGATTCGAGGTGTTGGTGCAGCTGGTGATGGCGGCGATGACTACGCTGCCGTGCTTGAGTGAGTTCTTGACTGAGGCGGAGACGTGCTCGTGGACGTTGGGATCTTCTACGCCTACGGATGCGGGATTGCCGCCTTCGGTCTCCCAGGATTTCGTGCTGCTGGACGCGCCAGCCCCACTCAAGCCAAAAGCGGGCTTGAGTGGGGCACCCTCGGCGGCTTTGGATTTCGGCTTGATCAGGGTGGGGAGGGCTTTGTTAAACGATTCTCCGGCTTGGGAGAGTATTACGCGATCTTGCGGGCGCTTCGGGCCGGCTAGGCTGGGCTCTACCGTGGCTAGATCTAACGAGAGCAGTTCGGAGTATTCGGCTTCGGGAGTTTTTTCGTCGTGGAAGAGTCCTTGCTCGCGAGCATAGGCCTCGACTAACGCGATCTGATCGGCGGGGCGTCCGGTAAGGCGGAGATATTTGAGCGTCTCTTTGTCGATGGGGAAGATGCCGCAGGTCGCGCCGTATTCAGGCGACATGTTGGCAATGGTGGCGCGATCGGCAAGAGGAAGATCGCGGAGGCCGGGGCCGAAGTATTCGACGAACTTGCCGACGACTCCATGCTTGCGGAGCATTTCGGTGACGGTGAGAACAAAGTCGGTGGCGGTCGCGCCTTCGCGCAGGCGTCCAGTAAGTTTCACGCCGACGACAAGAGGAATCAGCATAGAAACAGGCTGTCCGAGCATGGCGGCCTCGGCCTCGATGCCGCCTACGCCCCATCCCAGCACGCCCAGACCATTGATCATCGTCGTGTGACTGTCGGTGCCTACCAGGGTGTCTGGGTAGGCGGATCGCTTGCCGGCTGATTCCTGGACGAACACTACGCGGGCCAGGTATTCGAGATTGACTTGGTGGACGATGCCTGTGTCGGGCGGGACGATCGCCAGATTGCGGAATCCGGTCTGGCCCCAGCGCAGGAAGGAGTAGCGCTCTTTGTTGCGCTGGAATTCGAGCAGGGCGTTCATGTCGAGGGCGGTGGACGTTCCGAATTCGTCGACCTGGACGGAGTGGTCGATCACTAGTTCTACCGGTTGCAGCGGATTAATCAGCGCGGGGTCGCCGCCTAGAGTTTTCATGGCGTCGCGCATCGCGGCAAGATCGACTACGCAGGGAACTCCGGTGAAATCCTGCAGGAGGACGCGGCTGGGGGTGAAGGCGATTTCCTTGTCCGGCTTGGAAGAACTGTTCCATGCAGCGAGGGCGCGGATTTCGGCTTGGGTGACGTTGCGGCCGTCCTCGGTGCGGAGAAGATTTTCGAGCAAGATGCGGAGCGAGAAGGGGAGATGCTTAGTCGAGATACCTTGCTTATCGAGCGCGTCGAGGCGATGGATTTCGTATTCCTTGGTGCCGACTTTCAGGGTGGAGCGGGAGTTAAAAGAATTCTGGGACATGATGGCCTGCCTTTAGGAAAGATTGACCTAACAGTGTAATGGGTTGGGGTAGGGTTTGAAAGGGTTCGGCACAGGGGCTGAAGCCATGTTTCTTTGGGGGCGCCGATGAAGCGCCGCTCTTCCACCCACTTCTCTCTACGCGACAGTCCCCACTCTAACGGCGCAAACTGCGCGACGTTAGAATGGGGCACCCTTCTCGAAGCAAATCAAAATCCGGGGCATTCGTTGCAAACGAAAGCCCCTCGCTTTCGCGAGGGGCTCTCTGCAGGGAGGGCGTAGAAGCGCCCGTAAAGTCGAACTTATTTCGGTTGCTGCGGTTGGTCGTTGGTGGTGGTGGGCGCTCCGGTGTTGGCGGAGAGCTGTTCGAGGTCGTTCTTGAGGAGGCTGATTTCTACGCGGCCTCCGCTGACGTGCTTGGTCTTGGCGGCATCGTCCGTGGGCGTGGGAGCGTTGCCCATACCGACCAGATAGATGCGGTAGACCGGGATCTCATGGCTCAGCACCAAGTACCGAACGACCGACTCGGCCATCTTCTGCGAGGTGGAGATTGCCGTCTGGCCTTTGCCGGAGGAGAATCCCTGGACTTCGAAGATGTATCCGCGCTGGTTCTTTACCGCGTCAGCCATCTGATCGAGCGCTTCCTTGGCGTTCTTGCTCAGTACGGTCTGGCCGGGACGGAAGCGGATTTCCGTCTGGTTCGAAGCCTTGTACTGGTCGATGTTGCTGACCACGGTCTCGACGGTCTGAACACGGGTGTTGACCTGGGCGGCGGTCTGCTGCGCCATGGTCGCCTTATTGCCGGCGTCGACGGCGTGCTGATCGGCGGCGTCCGCTTTGTCGGAGGCAAGCTTGATGCCGGCCTGGGCGCGAGAGTCGGTGTCTTTGATCGCTTTGGAGTTGGAGGCAGTCAGTTCATCGAGCTCATTGACGCGATCGCGGATGGGCTCGGTCTGGCGCTTCACATAGTTCTTGCGGGCGAAAGGATTGACGCGTCCCCAGAAACCTTCCCGCGACGGCGGCGCGAGAGGCGCTTTGCCGGTGGCGTTGCCGCCGGTGCTGTCAGTGGACTGCGTCTGAGCGGCGGGTTGGGTCTGGTCGGAGCTGGACGAGGTGGTCTGCGCGAGCGCCGGAATTGCGAGCACGGCAGCGAGCGGCAGTGTGACGAGTACGCGATAGTTCATGTTGACTTTCCTCCATGTTGGGGGGAGCGTTGCCGCTCCGAACCCGGCACGCATTTGGCGTGCTGAATTTTTGATAGCGTCCCCTGTATAAACTGTGATGAGGCAAGGTGTTTTGACTTGCCCGCCAGCGTTGACGCAACGCCTGGCCATTTAAGCGCCCCGTCGGGGCACCCTTTGTTAATACAGGTCAGATGCCAAAACGGGGATCCAAGTTAAGGCGCTAAGCTATTGAATTGAATACCTATTATAGGCGTGATGGTGGCGGGAAGATAGTGACTCTGGAGATAGCAGGGTAATTTTGGGGAAAACTGATATAAAAACTGCTTTGGCAAGAAGCCGGTGCCTGGGGGGAGATTGGGAGTGAATTGGGGTATGGGGAAGGCTGCGTGGGGGGTTGTTTTGGGGTTGAGTGTCGCGTTCCCATGTCTCGCAACAGAAGCGAGACATGGGGCACCCCACTCTTCTTTACCGATTGTGTCTTCACTCACAGTGTCTTTGTCGCCCCTGGTGTCGTTATGTTGCGCGAGTGAGGAGCCTAAGGTGGGGATGGCTTCGGCGAATGTTTCTGCGGAGCACTTGCGGGAGTATTCGGATTTGGCGGTTTCGTGGATGCAGGAATATTTGCAGCTGGATACGACGAATCCTCCGGGACACGAGATGCGGGCGGTGGAGTTCTACAAAAAGATTTTGGATGCGGAGGGGATTGAGAATCGGGTATTTGAGTATGCCCCGGGGCGGGGGGATTTGTGGGCGCGGATTCCGCGGACGGAGTTTGGGTCTGACAACGAAAGTCAAAACCCCCACCCTCCCGCAGAAAACGCGGGAAGGGTGGGGCACCCGCATCTTCCAGATCCTCGTCCGATTATCTTGCTCAACCATATGGATGTGGTTACCAGCGATGCCTCGCATTGGCGGGTGGGGCCGTTTAGCGGGGAGATTCGTGATGGATACATTTGGGGGCGGGGCGCGCAGGATATGAAGGATGAGGGCCTGGCGCAACTGGTGGTGATGGTGATGTTGAAGCGCGAGAAGATTGCGCTGGATCGGGATGTGATTTTTCTCGCCGTCGCGGATGAGGAAGTGGATGACACGGGGACGGATTGGTTCATCCAGAATCATCGCGATCTGCTGGGAAATGCCGAGTTCGTAATCAACGAAGGCGGAGAGAACCTGCTCGAGAATAGCAAGGTCAAGTACGTGGGCGTGGACGTGGGCGAGAAGACCACGTACTGGCTGCATGTGGTGGCGCACGGGCGGCCGGGGCATGGGTCGCGTCCGAATGCGGATTCGGCGCCGAACCGGCTGGTGCGGGCGCTGAATCGAATCTTGGCGTATCAGACGCCGTTGCGCGTTTTGCCGGTGGTGGATGAATTTTTGCGTGACATGGCTCCGTATGAGCCGGCGGATCGGGCGGTGTATTACCGCGATGTGAAGCGGGCTTTGGGCGACAGGAAATTTCAGGCGGAAGTGGAGTCGGATGAGTCGTTGAATTTTTTGCTGCGCGACACGATCTCGCTGACCATGATGGGAGGGTCGCAGCAGACAAATGTGATTCCTCCGGAGGCTTGGGCGAATCTGGATGTGCGGATTTTGCCAGGGGGCGATCCGAAGGCCCTGCTGGAGGCGCTGCGGCGGGTGGTGAATGATCCGAATGTGACGATTGAGCCGGAGAATAAAGAATTTCTGGTGGCGAATTATTCAGGGACGAACAATGTTTTGTATGCGGCGATCCGGGAGGTGGCGGGAAAATATTTTCCCGGAACGCCAGTGGTGCCGCATATCACCAGCGGATATACGGAGAATCAGCGGTACCGGCCTTTGGGGATGGTGGCTTATGGCTTCAATCCGTATACGGCTACGGATGAAGAGGGGAATACGGAGCACGGGAACGATGAGCGCATTCGGGTGGAGGAAATGAGAAGAGGGCCTAGAATTTTATTTGATGTGGTGGTGGGGGTGGCGGGGGCGCGGTGAGAGGGCTGGCGAGGTATCGCCAATTTCAGCAGGTTGTACCTACTTGAAAATCAGGGTGTAAATAAAATACAGGGCTCCGCCGGCAAAAATCAGTCCGACCACTGACATTTGCGTTCGGTTCCAGTCCTTCCGTAGCTCGCCGCCTCCCATGAGGCTTCGTCCGAAGTGCCTTATACCCCAGTCCGGATTGAATGCACAGCCGATGCCAATCGCCGCGAAGGCTAAGAGGAAAGCTAGAACAAGCGCGGCTTTGGCAAAATTCAGCAAGTCAGCCCATCCG
>Ga0075017_100002397_pt1 | contig 11705 bp, 7 predicted proteins | sample AleBraG_ABR_2012_FD_71475 | JGI IMG/M metagenome (GOLD analysis project Ga0075017, IMG submission 71475) | Freshwater sediment microbial communities in response to fracking from Pennsylvania, USA - Alex Branch Run_MetaG_ABR_2012 | ecosystem: Environmental > Aquatic > Freshwater > Creek >...
CAAGACCATCAGCACATCATCCGGGCTCAGCCCCCTCCCTTGATTGTCAATTCGCGCGAAGTTGTAGTTGACCCCATTCTGCAGCCGAATGTGGAATGCCTCGTAGTATTGCCGATTCTGTCCCAGGGGCATTTTGTTCTTCCTGGCCTCCCGGATATCGGATTTCTTAATTTGAAACCGGTCCATCCTTCCATCGGATGCGCGCTCAGCCACAAAAGTCACCCCATCTCCGGAGACGAAAAGCGTTCCAACACAAAATGCCGCAAGCGTACCGATCCCGTGATCGTGTACCACCCTATACGGCTTTCCCAGGTTTCCTTCGCTTTGGCGTTTGGCCGGAGATACCTCCGCACCGCCGCCAGATCCAACCGTCAGATTCGCCGGCGACCTGATGCCGCTTTTTTCCAGGAAATCAGTTCCTAGTTGCTTCAATTCTGGGTTTGGAACGTGTTGAGTGCTCCATTGATCCTCGACATTCACGAAATAAAATAAGCCATCCTGAAAGTATTTCTGCAGCTCCTTCTTTCCCGTTTCGGCTGCTTGCTCAAAGGTCATCCTCTGATTGCCTCCACCCAAGCCAGTGCTCTCGACCGCAAACAATTCTCCACCAGGCAAGCGGATCACCGGGAAAGCGTGACCTGGCACAAGCATCAAGTTGGCCTTGAGTCCCACACTTTCTGCGAGCGCCGCATAGGTAATCGCCAAGTCCACGCAAGTGCCCGATTTGTCGCGGAATACGTCGCGCGGATACTTGATGTCCTGACCGCTGGAGTGATCGTTGGTCAGAAAGCTGGACGGAGTCGAGTACACAATGTCATTAGCCAATTCCAAGGTATAGGCTGCACCCAACCAGCGGATTGCAGAGTTGTTGTCTGAGGCGGCCGCCACACCTCCGGCCGCATGGCTCACATACCCCGCGAACTGCTTCACGGGATCATCCAGGCGCGTAACAAACGCAGACAACAACGGTGCATTGTTGAAGTAGTCGAACCAGCTATCCGTGCGATCCTGATCGTTAAGATTGGAGAACTCGAACTGATTGATGCCCAGCATTTCCACCCGTTTAGTCAACTCCTCCGAATAAAGCTTCCCGTTGGCGTCTTTGTACTCATACTTGATGTAGAGCTGGAGAGGCGTTGGCGTTTTGAACTCCGCCACTTTCGATTTGATGACCGGGTAGAAGGCGTCGACGACAACACCGCCCGGCGGCACCAGGGAATAAGCCTCCGGAACGTCCATGTCCGTGTATTCACCGAGCCGATAGTGAATCTTTAAGTTGTTAATCGGCGCCTTTCCGCTGTTTCTAAGAATCGTCTTTGCAACCCAGTAGGCGCCATCCCGCGCTTCGCTGTCTCCATAGACCTTGTACACGGCCGACATAATGCGCTGCTTGTAAAGAACGTCAACGTCCAGTTGGGGTGGGGGGAGCGGAACAGGAATCCGCGGGGCCGGCAAGGTGTAACTTAAAACGTGTGATCCCTTGTCGAACTCCACGTTTTGCGCTCTGGCGGGCAGAACATAATTTGTAATGCCTAAGAGTTTCGTGGCGTTCTCGCCGCTTGGCTGTGCCACCGTCGAAACCTTGTTGGCATCCTGGGTTGAAATCTGCTCGTTCGGCGCCAGTGTAAGTTGCCAGCGGTTTTTTCTGTTCGTCGCGGCGCCGAGAAGATCTGCGCTAAAGTTGATGGATCTCTGTCCATCATCGGAAGTGATTTTCAGTGTATCCCGTTTGATCTGGTAGCTGGAACGCTCCGGCCCGAAATCGCGAAACATTACATAGAGGTTTGGATAGATGCGCTTCACCCGGTCATATCCTCGTGGGGGATTGAAGTTCATCATCCCTTGAACGTGGGCGTTGCCGGCAGCGTCGACCGTCTCAGACGAGGTAATCGTGACGGTGAATTCTTCGCCCTGCTGTGCGAGTGACGGTACCGCCAGCTGAACGGAGATAAGCAGCGTCACCCCCGCGAACCAAAGATGCCACTTGGAAAAGAAATATCGCATTGGCGTTCTCCTTTTCTTGCCAAGCTTCGAAATCCCTCTTGGAGCACGATTCATACCGCCCCCTCAGGCCTGCATGCTCTCAGTTCTGTGCTCTTATGAAAACCAGCAGCTTTCCATCCGGCGAAAGAGAAGGTTGACCGCAGTTGACCTCGTCGCATGCGCTCACGTTGACAGGCTGGTTCGTTCCGTCCTTTAAGAATACGTCCGTCCACTGCACGGGACCCGAAAGCGATTGCTTGTTCTGGCGCTTTACAAAGACGCTCTTGTCGCCATAAACGCGGTCCCAACCGCGCAAATGCTCGAACACCTGCCGATCCTCGCTGGAAGCTGGGTCATAGGGCAGTTCTTCGATTTTTCCCGTGCCCACCGAAAGCAGACCAACGGCTGAGTTCTTGGAACTACCGCTCCGGAGAATAAGTACTTTGTCGGTGTCATCTTGACTTGTCCCAACCAACTTTTGGATGTCCGGAATCGAGCATACTTTTTGTGCGTTGCCGCCTGAAAGATCTAGCCGAACGACATCGGTTCCGTGCAGCGCAAAGATGGAGCCGCCGCTCTGCGCAAACACCGGCGAGCTATAGCCCCCTTCCGAACTCAGGCTCTTCGGCTTCTGGGACGCAACTTCCACCAGCCAGACCTGCCCGCTAACTACTTCATCGCCAGGGCCTTTCAACGTTGAGGGGCTAGCGGCTATTCCACTGATCCTCAGCAGTTTGTGCAAGAACGTCTCCGGCTTCTTCGGCTGAGATGCTGGCGGATTGATTTTCGCCGGAGTTTGCGAATGCACATTTCTGGCCGCCATGAACGCGGTAATCGCGATCACCAAGACTTGCACTCTTCTACTCACCACTGCCAGCCTCCTACGGAACATTCGGGGACGCAGACTTACCATCCCCGAAAAGCACCCGAAAAATCCTGTCATACGCAACGACCTTTATTCTCGTTTCTTTCCGCGGAACGGTGATGATTGAACGCTTGCCCTCCGCGCCTTCCCGTACAAAGTAAGTCAAAGCATCCTTGCTTTCCCAAACGAGCCAGCTCTCTTGCCCGGGTTGCGGTTTTTCCTCGCCGCTGACCTCAGAAACCCTGCGGAGAAATTGACTATCGATCAAAACGCCATAATTCACAGGTAAAAGCAGAAACTCCACCCCCACCAGAAAGAGCAATAAGCCCACAAGCGCTTTGGAAAGAGAAGTTGCTGAGGTTTGGCGCCACGCCATCCAGAGCAGCGCTCCACTGATGAGCGTTCCCCCGACAAGTCCACTGAAGTACAGTGTGAGGTTGGATCTTCCCGTGAGTAGGACTCCGCTGATCCATTCATACGGCGGGAGTTCCTTTGCCAACAGCAGGTTTCCAAAAACAAAGCATTTCCGAAGAACGAGTTGGATAAACATCAACGCGAGCAACGTCCCGGCCAAAGGCAAGCGCGCCGGTTGCGAAATCCAGTTTGCTCCCCAACGCTGCAGTTTCGTTTTCGCCGAAGCGGGAATCAGTCTGAACGGCAAGTAGCCGATGGCGATGATTACGAACACGATCACCAAAACATTCGGTACTGACGAGACCAAGAACACGAGAAACCGGCTGCCCGCAAACATGTATTTTTCGTCAAAAGCATCCAGACTCGTCGCTACGCCGTAGGCACTGAGTTGAAATCGAAGTGCTAGATAGCCAAACAGGTAGAGAAGGAATGTGCCGAAGGCGGAGTACACCGTCCACTTCCCCGCAAGGGTTCCTAGCCTCCCTAGGGACGTATCATCTGGCTCGGGCATTCTACTTCCCCGTCAGTAAGAAGGGGCTCCAATAATACGGATGACGATACTCCGGGCGCGCCTTGACGGCAAGCGAAGCGAGGCGCGCTGCTTCAGCGGGCGAAGCTCGCTGCGCCTCGCGGTAGAAGTTTTCCATCCACAACGCGGTAGAGTCCGCGTCCACTTCCCACGCAGAAAGCACCAGATCACTCGCTCCCGCATAAAGAAGAGCGCGTTCCATGCCCAAGAGTTCGTTGGCATGAGTAGCGGTAACGCGTCCGGTTTCACAGGCGCTTAGCACCACCATGCTGCCTCTTGGCAGCGGCAAACCAAACATTTCCGCGGCTGTCAGCCGTCCTTTCTGCGGCGAAGCTGAATTGAGTTCAAGGTAGGAAAGCAGCGGATCGCTCTCTTCAAATTGTCCATGAACGGACAGGTGGACCAGATTGTATGTCGCGACCCAAGTTTTTAAGTCCTCTTTACTTATGGGGGTGTCGGCGACAATTTTGCTTCGGCCTGGATAGAGGCGGCCAATGGTTTTGACTTCAGTCCTTGCCGCTTCGATGCTGGGGTTGGCCACCGCGAGCAGTCGGCCGTCTTTTATCCTGGGCTTGTCAGTTAACAGATCAAGTATGGTGGCACTGGGGGCGTAGGAGACTTGGAAGTTTTCTGCCACGAACGATCCACTCGAGGGATCCTGCAAAGCCTGGAATGGCACATAAGTCAAATCCTCGTGGGGGACGATGACCAGATGTTTTGTCTTGATAAACCTTAGCACCGGTTGAATCAAAAACAGGAAAAGTTCCCGCGACGTCTGTTCGTCGAACTTCGCACCTTCATTGTGCGCCGGTTCGGTGAGACTCGCCCGCAATTTCTGAACTTTGTCAATCAGGAAGGCTCGGGGCAAAAAGACTTTGAATACCTCGACCTCATCACCTCCGATGTGCCAAACGATAAATCCAGTCTGGAGCACCAAGTAATACAACAGGTCATAATTCTCGGCCCGGGCCATACTCTGGGCGGCTTCCATCGTCACCACGCTGGAGGTAGTCAGCTTCCCTAGCCGCGGAGCTTCATTGGCAATTCGCGTTGTGAGAACTTGTTCGTCAGCCTCCAATTTTTTGATTTTGATCTCCGCCTGCGCAATGTCGGCGGCGTGCTTCTCCGGCCCGGCGGCACTAAAGCGAAAAACTTTCTGCTGTTCCGCTCCGATACTTGCTCTTAACTGTTCCCTTTCCGAAAAGAGGCCCCGCTCTTTGGCGCTGCCGAGGTTCAGCGAGCGATTGCTTAGGAGGTCGGCCAGGCTCCGGGACCGTGACCTCTCCAAGAGGGCGAATGCATCTGCATAGCGATGCCGGTCCAGGAGCAGCATGGACGGCGCGTAGTAATACTCGATCTTGTCTTCGAGAAAAGTTCCGCGACTTTCTTCATCACGCAATTGGCGGCGGTCCTCTTCCAGCAGCTCCAGAGACTTCTGGTACGCCATCAAGGCAGCATCATTGTTCCCCTGCGTTTCAGCTATCTGTCCCTGGAGAGAGTAGTACAGCGCATCAGGTTTGGAGGTGATCCCCGAAACTTGCTTCATGGCCGCGGCAAGATTCGGCGATGGACCTGACGCAAAATGCTCCGAAACCAAGACGTCTTTCGGAAGCTTCGGCGCAAACAGGTACGCCTGGTCCTTTAAGAGCTGCTCGCTCTTCTGCGTCAACTGCTGCAAAATATTTATCTCACCTAAGCCGTTCTGCGACTGCTGAGCCAAGAAGTGGTAGCCCAGCTCTTGGGCAATTTGAAGGGCGCTGGCTAGATCGGAGCCGGCGAGTTTTAGCGCTTGATAGCAAAGCTCAAAACGCGGCTCATTAGTGCAGACCATCCCACGGTTTCGATAGATGTCGGCGCGATCACTGTAGGCAAAATAGACCAGGAGCCTCTTGTTAACGCGCTGCCTGATGGCCATGGCACGGTCGATGTACGTACTGGCAGCCGCCAATCTTCCTCGTTTCAGCTCAAGCTCGGCGGCAAGGGCCAAGGCGTCAAATACGTCGTCGTCGTTGCCGGCTTTTGTCGCCAGGCGGATCGCATCCGTCACATCATCCAATGCATCGCTCAGGTTGCCGCGATCCAGGCCATCCGTTCTGGCGAGCCCCAGCAGCGCCTCGGCTTGGTTGCCGGCGTGGCCTGCCTTCTGGGCTAGATCGCGCGCGGTGCTATAGAAGCGGACCGCAGCCTCGTTGTGAGTCTGGACGGACTGAGCGGAGGCCGCCTTGATCCCGCCCGGACCACCCGCGAAGCTGAGTGACTCGACCGATCGGATATTTTCAATCTTGCCGAGCTGGATCGCACTGAGGGCCGCCGTCGCGAAATCGGACTTAGCCAAAAACGTTTCGTAACTTGACTTCAGTTCCCCTTCCGCTTCAGCCAGCAGGGGACGCAAAGAATCGCGCTCTCCGGTCTGGTAGTAGTGCACGCGGTACTGTTCAATTCGCTGGATAGCCTGTTTTTGCAGTTTCTCGGGCTCATCTGTGGCCATCGCCAATCTTGGGGAAACGATCAAGCAGCAGACCAGGACTGACTTCAGCGCTAGAGTAATCCAGCCGCATGCGCGCTTCTGTCGCTCAAATGCTGAGGTCACACTTCTGACCATAGAATTCCCTCTTTAGTAGTGTCGCTGCGAAGCTATTCGTTTCGGCGTTCGCATCGAACCGCAGAATGCACAGCAATGTCCGATGCTGTCTTGCGGACGTGACTTTGAAGTCGGAAACGTCTGCAAAACAAACTGCTGTAGCATAAACAAAAATCCAGAATTCCTGTGGAACTCATTGAAGGGAATGGTCGGGGCGAATGGATTTGAACCATCAACCTCTTGGTCCCGAACCAGGGTAACAAAACTCCTAAATGCTTTATCTGGTGTCGCTTGCGGGATCCAAAACCTTATTTACCCTCTCTTGGTTGTACCTAGCTTGTACCTGAACGCTTGTTAGTTCGGAAATTGGTTTGAAGCGCGATGCCAAGATCGGAGCCATTCGGAGCTTTCTTCGGTCCTTTCAGTCTTGGCGAGCGCCAGGCTGGGCAGAGAGTAAGGCAGATATTTTGCGGGGATCTATTTTGGCTCGATGACGCTGAGTCCCCTTATTTGACCAAAGTGCCGTTTGTTGAAGGTGGCTACCTCGCTCGCGTGCACGACAGCCGGAGAAACAGCGTGAACGGGGCCATCGACATGTTTTCTTGAAACGAAGAGCGTCCCTTCGGCACTATTTCCTTCAGAGAGTAGGCCAGGCCCGAAGCAACCGCGAGATCTCCGTCACTCCACCGTATCTCCTCCCATCGCGGCTTCGATGCTTCTGGTTTTTCGGCCGAAGAGGTGCAGCCCATGAAAATCAGAGAATGCCCAACCCTCCGTCATGAGTTACCGGTGCGTCCCTGCCAGTTTCCTAGCAGTCGCCGGACGGCATTCGCATTGCTCCTTATGAGTGTGTTCCTCGCACAGGGGTGCGACGAGCCTCTCAAGGATCCGGCCCTGCCTGGTAAACACACGGTGCTATCCTGGGATTACCAGCCTGCCCCCGCCAATCCCGCCGATCCCCTATGGACCGACGTCTCCGCGTACTTCAACAGTCCAGACGGGCGAGTCACCTACACCATGAACCATGTGCCGCTTCATGGCATTGTTCGCTACCCCAAGGGCCACGGTCCCTTTCCCCTTGTTCTGGTTGTTCACGGAAATCACGACCCAACTGTCAGCAGCGAGCAGGGCTACATCTATCTGCTCGATCTGCTTGCCAGCCACGGTTTCATCGCCGTCAGCGTGGACGAAAACTTCTTGAACGGCTGGACTTGGGGCGAAATGGATGCCCGCGCGATCGTGCTCCTGCGGCATCTACAACGCTGGCGCACGTGGAACTCCACATCGGGAAACACCTTCTACCACAAGGTGGACATGAATCGGATCGGGCTGGCAGGCCACTCCCGCGGCGGCGAAGCTGTCACCATCGCCTGGCTTTTCAACACCACGCTGAATAGCCCCGGCGACCCTGACCACAATTTCAACTTCACGCTTAGAAGTCTTTTCGCGATTGCCCCCGTGGACGGCCAGATTGTGGGCGACATCAATCCGCATACCGGGATGCCGTATACCAATGTTCCCGCGGTGATTCAAAACGCCGACTATTTCGTCATGCATGGTACGCATGATGGCGACGTTTCGGATTTTGAAGGCTACCGCGCGTTCGACCGCGCCCAGCCGGTGAGCTCGCCGGGTACGGCAACTAAATCGCTGCTCTGGGTCTACGGCGCCATCCACAACCAGTGGAATACCACGTGGGGCACGGCCGATCCCTGCCTCGTCAATCCGGCGGGACAAATTATTTCTGCGACGGACGAGCAATCCATCGGAAAAGCGTTCTTCAGTGGCTACTTCCAGATGACGCTCCAGCACAAGCACAGGTACGCTCGGCTCTTCGAAGGCAAAGTGCGCTTCCCGAGCATGCCCGGCGGCATTACTCTGCTGACGCAATACCAGAGTGAAGACCGCGTCTTCGTAGACAATTACGAACAGGGCCCCAATCTGGCCACTGGCTCTTTCCCCGGCGTGACCAATTCCAACGTCAGCGGATTGTTGAATCCCTATCAGCACTACACTTTTTCCGATGACGGCCCTCCTTTCTACCTCTGGGAACAAACCGATGGCCTGGTTGCCAGCTGGAACAGCACTTCCGCCGAATACGAAATCGACGTTCCGCCGACGCTGGCCGCGCAAATCAGCACGCATCCGGTTCTGTCGCTTCGAGTCGGGCAAATCTTCGAATCTCCAGCGATGAAGAACACTCCGGGCGTTAACCAGGATTTCAGCATTGTGTTGGAGCTAGGCCCTAGTGTTGTCACCAACCCGCTACACGCGTCGGCTTTCAACGTCCTGCCGTATCCTGTACAGACCACGCCATGCCCGTGGGGCGGAGGCCCAAAATCCGTTCTGCAGACCGTCCGCATCCCATTGCACGAATTCGTCGAACATCATCACAATTGGCATTTGCACAATCTCAGCAAGATTCGCCTGAAGTTTGACCAGAAGCCCAGCGGCCTCGTGGCCATCGATGACTTTCAGATTGCGCGATAATGGAGGAAGCCATGAAACGAATTTCTGCATTCGCTCTCGTTTCTCTCTCGTACTGCTCTTTGCTGGCGGGATTTCCCCCCGCCCAGGCCCAAGCGAACAATCGGGAAAAGGCCGCGACGGTCGGGCTCAACTCCTATGAAATCGTCCAGCTTGAACTGAAAAGCCCTGTTCGTCTGCGTGACGTTGGAGGGAAAGAACAGACGTACGAACGCGCGTATTTGGTCACGCTCAAAGGCACCTTTCCTCGCGATCAGGGCATCGGCATGGAGCTCTTCATCGGCGACTATCGCGTTCCCGAATACGGCGGCACGAAGGATGGTATCTACTTCCGAATTTACGACGAGAAAATTTTGAACAGCCTCGAGGGAAAAGACTTCCGTTATCGCATCGGACGGACGGAAATCCGTAGCCTGGAAAAGCGCTTTTCGACCAGAGAGGCGCGGCCTTTCAAAACGCAGAAAGAGTAGCGGAACTCAAGGGTGCTTTTCGAGCCGTGCGCGCCCTTCGCAACAGATCAAGGAAAAATCGGCTTGGCAGTTTGTGATCTTCACTCAAAACAGGTCTTGTACCTAATGTACCTGATTTCGAGCCCGGCTTCGGAACGGAAATCGACCACCAATTACGCGTGAGCAAAGCTCATCATCTCCAATTCGTCTTGCATGACGTGTGGGCGTGCGACTCCGCCAGGATGCCGCTTCTCCCAAGCGCTAGGCCTCCGAGATTTCAGCATTTCCCTTCGCAAGAGCCGGTTTGCCTTGGTCTGGTAGCCCGGGCCACCCTGTTTTAGCCATGCGATGACATCGGCATCTAGCCGCATGGTGACGGGTCTCTTAATCGGACGGTAGAGGTGGCCGACTGTTTCCGGCGCTCGGATTTAGTGAGCCTTTTCATAGAATTTCCTTTCGTTCGGTGTTGCTTTTCGGGCCGAGATAATGCTCAGACGACAGGTCTTGGGCAAGTATTGAGTTTTCTTTTACACCGGCGAGTAATGTACCGTCTGGGTAACACACGGGAACTATCTGGTCTGGCAGCTCGAATCGAGACGCCCACTGCTTCCACGCTTACGGAGCGCGCGCGAAAACTCGTTCACGATCTTGGTTAATTGGAGCAAACTATTTGGCCCGAATGAGCCAAAAAATACCAAGTCCTAACACTAAGAAACCCAACGTAATCAGCACCAGAGCCACAATCCGGCGGTGTCGCATCACGGTACTGTCGGATACCGAAACCGCGTCTTGGGCTGAAACAAAGCCCAAGATTGCCTTCTTGTAGGTTCTCCAAAGAAAGATAAATGGCAGCCCTACGACAACGGAATAAACTCCCAGAGCAATGCCCATGATTCGGAGCATATGCGCGGCTGGCCTGCCCATTCCATCAAGATGGATGATAAACGTCGAGCATCCATTCGCTACCAACATCCCTAGCCAAAGAATGGCAAAATAAGCAATGTAAAACATCTTGAGGAATGATTTGATCTTCAGTTCTTCGGATGCAGAACGTACGATGTAGCCTCGACCGCGGCGATCCCCGCTAAAAACGACCACGCGGCCAGTGTGTTCATCTCGAAAAGCCCGGCTTACCATGGAGTCGAGAAGACCCATAGCTGTGTTCTCCTCGGGTAGATTTGTCGTGCCCTGGATGTCTCCACACTACTACTTCCAAAAGCCAGCCTGCTACCAGCCGGAGGTACAGGTGTGATGGCATAGTCAATACAAAAGGAAGATGCTCTTGGACATTCGCCGCTGCCTCCGCGGGTAGAAACTTCCATGTCCAAGTGCCCGATCAGTCGGGCACTCGTCGAAGTGACCTCGCCGCGGCCGCTGAACGACGCGGTCCCGAATGACACCCTGGTTACGGCTACCCGGAAGTTATCCTGCCAGTTCACGGTCAAGGAATCCGTTTATTTATTCGGAGATCGGGTGTGGACGTGAATTTGGTCAAATCGTTGGACAAGCGGTTAGACAAGTTGGACAAGTTCCACGTGTTGCAGAGCACGTCGCAATTGGAATGTAAGCCTATGAGAGAACGAGGATGAGCGGCCTGAGACATAGGTAACACATCGTACCGAACACATAGGTGACACTTCTCCCTCTGGGGAGGGAGTGATTATGCCTTGGAAGGAGTGTTCGGTAATGGATGAAAGACTGCAGTTTGTGGCTCGCCGGATAGCTGGTGAGGAGATGGCGGAACTTTGTAGGGAGTTCGGCATCTCCCGTAAAACGGGATACAAGATCTTCGATCGCTACCAGGAGTGTGGGATTCAGGGGCTCACCGACAGAAGTCGGCGCCCCTATCGCTACGCCAACCAACTTCCTTTCCAAGTGGAAAACTTCATCTTGAATGTGAAGCGCGAACACGCCAGCTGGGGCGCGCGCAAGATTCGCGAGCGTCTGCTGCGCCGATTCTCCGGAATGCCCATCCCGGCCAAGAGCACCATCCATGCGGTGCTGGATCGCTACGGTCTGGTGGAGCGCCGCGGCCGGGTGCGTCGGCGTGCCCAGGGAACAGCGCTCTCGGTTGGCCAGCGTCCCAATGAAGTGTGGTGCACCGATTACAAGGGCGAGTTCTTGCTGGCCAACCGTCAGTACTGCTATCCCCTGACGGTTACCGACCATGCCAGCCGTTTTCTGTTCACCTGTGAGGCTCTTTCTTCTACCCGGGAAGACTACGCTTTCACTGTATTTGAGCGGCTTTTTAAGGAGCGCGGCCTGCCGGCCAACATTCGCAGCGATAACGGCGTGCCCTTCGCTTCGGCGCACGCCTTGTTTCATCTGAGCAAGCTCGCGGTCTGGTGGCTCAGGCTCGGGATGGGCATCGAACGCATCCAGCCGGGCCATCCCCAA
>Ga0075017_100002398_pt1 | contig 11702 bp, 9 predicted proteins | sample AleBraG_ABR_2012_FD_71475 | JGI IMG/M metagenome (GOLD analysis project Ga0075017, IMG submission 71475) | Freshwater sediment microbial communities in response to fracking from Pennsylvania, USA - Alex Branch Run_MetaG_ABR_2012 | ecosystem: Environmental > Aquatic > Freshwater > Creek >...
TAATTGGTAGCGGGGGTAGGATTTGAACCTACGACCTTCGGGTTATGAGCCCGACGAGCTGCCAGACTGCTCCACCCCGCACCGGATAGCCGCGGAAGCTTACTCGCCGCGGGCACGCCCTGCAAACGCGCTGCGCCGGTCCCGCCGGCGCCCTTGCCGTCCTACGGAATGGCGCGCGCGACCGCCGCGAGGAGCGCGCCGTTGAAGACGCCGAGGGCCAGCACCGCGAGCGCGTTGAGGCTCAGCAGCAGGCGCAGCGCTGCCCCGCCGCTCACGGTGACGGGCTCCGCAGCCGGCTCGTCGAAGAACATCACCTTGACGATGCGCAGGTAGTAGAACGCGCCGACGACCGAGAACAGCACGGCCACGACCGCGAGCCACGTCAATCCCACGTCGAGCACGGCCTGGATCACGAACAGCTTCGCGAAGAAACCCACGAACGGCGGCACGCCGGCCGTGCTCATGATCAGGAACAGCATCATCCACGCGAACCAGGGGCTGCGCTGCGCCAAACCGCGGAAGTCGTCGATGCGGTCCGCCTCGAAGCCGCGGCGGCTCAGCAGCACGATCATGGCGAACGAGCCCATCGCCATCAGCACGTAGGTGATCGTGTAAAAGAGCGCCGCGCGGTAGCCGCCCGGCGTCCCGGCCAGGATGCCGAGCAGGATGAAGCCGACGTTCGAGATCGTCGAATACGCGAGCATGCGCTTCAGGTTCGTCTGCACGAGCGCGACGAGGTTGCCGACGCCCATCGACAGCACCGCGATCACGACCAGCATGCCCTGCCAGGCCGACACCGCGCTGCCGAGTCCCTCGGCCAGCACGCGCAGCGCGAGCGCGAAGTACGCGAGCTTCGGCGCGGCCGACAGGAACAAGGTCACCGACGTCGGGGACCCGTGGTACACGTCCGGCAGCCACATGTGAAACGGCGCCGCACCGAACTTGAAGGCAATGCCGACCATGAGGAAAGCGAGGCCGAACAGGAGCCCGACCTGCGTCGCGGCACGGCCGTCGAGCCGGCTGCCGAGCTCGCCGAGGTCGAAGGTCCCGGTCACGCCGTAGATGATCGAGATGCCGTACAGCAGCGCGCCCGAGGCGATCGCACCGAGCACGAAGTACTTCATGGCCGACTCCGCCGCAACCGGCGAGTCGCGGTCGAAGGCCACGAGCGTGTACTGCGACAGCGCGAGGATCTCGATGCCCATGTAGAGCGTCAACAGGCTGCCCGCCGAGCTGATCACGAAGATGCCGAGCGTCGCGAACAGCGCGAGCACGAAATACTCGCCCTTGAACAGGCCGCGCTGGATCAGGTAATCGCGCGAGTACAGGAATACGGCGGCCACCGTCCCGCAGCTGACGAGCTTGAGCAGTCGCGCGACCCCGTCCTCGACGAACATGCCGTTGAAGGCGAGCGTTCGGACGCCCTCGGGCAGCCGCGCCACGAGCGCAGCGGTCACGGCCAGCGTCGCGAGGCTCAGGAAATAGGTCACCTGCCGCTGCCGGTCGCTCAGAAACAAGTCGACCAGCAGCACCGCACAGGTCGCCGCCAGCAGGAACATCTCGGGCGCAGCCAGCGTGAAATCAGCGGTCGTCGCGAGGGTCGTCATGCGCGGCGCTCCGCCCGGCTCACAGCTTGCTCACGGACATGAGCTCAACCACGTGCCGCAAGGTCGGCTCCAGGACGTCGGTCAGCGGCTTCGGCCAGACGCCGAGCGCGACCACGGCGAGCGCGAGCGCCCCGAGCACGAGGGCCTCCCGGCCATTGACGTCCTTGAGCGAGGCCACGCCGTCGTTCGCGACCTCGCCGAACACCACGCGCTTGACGAGCCAGAGCGTGTAGGCCGCGCCGAGTACGAGCGTAGTCGCGGCCGTGAACGCGTACCAGAAGTTCGCGCGGAAGCTCGCGAGCACGACGAGGAACTCGCCGACGAACCCGGACGTACCGGGCAGCCCCGAGTTCGCCATCGCGAACAGGACCATGAAGGCGCCGAACACGGGCATCGTGTTGACGACGCCGCCATAGGCAGCGATCTCGCGCGTGTGCAGGCGGTCGTAGAGCACGCCGACGCACAGGAACAGCGCGCCCGAGACGAGGCCGTGCGAGACCATCTGCACCATCGCGCCCGACAGCCCCATCGTCGCGCCGCGCGTGCTGCCGGTGGCCGCGACGATGTCCCAGGCGAGGAAGCAGCCGAGCGTGACGAAGCCCATGTGCGCGATCGAGGAGTAGGCGATCAGCTTTTTCATGTCCTGCTGCACGAGCGCCACGAGGCCCACGTACACGACCGCGATCAGCGACAGCGCAATCACGAGCCCGCCGAGCTCGTGCGACGCGTCGGGCGTAATCGGCAGGCTGAAGCGCAGGAAGCCGTAGCCGCCCATCTTCAGCATGATCGCCGCGAGGATCACCGAGCCGCCGGTCGGCGCCTCGACGTGTGCGTCCGGCAGCCAGGTGTGAACGGGGAACATCGGCACCTTGACGGCGAACGCGGCGAAGAACGCGAGGAAGATCAGCACCTGCTCGGTCAGCGACAGCCGCAGGTCGTACAGCGCCTTGAGCTCGTAGCTGCCCGACTTGAGGTACATATAGATCAGCGCAACCAGCATGAGCACCGAGCCGAGGAAGGTGTACAGGAAGAACTTGACCGTCGCATAGACGCGGCGCGCCCCGCCCCAGACACCGATGATCAGGAACATCGGGATCAGCATCGCTTCCCACAGCACGTAGAACAGCAGCCCGTCGAGCGCGGCGAACACGCCGATCATGAGCCCCTCGAGGATCAGGAAGGCCGCGAAATACTGCGAGGGCCGCCGCTCGATGACGGTCCAGCCGGCGATCACGACGAGCACCGTCATGAAGCTCGTCAGCAGGATCAGCGGCAGCGAGATGCCGTCGATGCCGAGGTGGTAGTCCGAGCCGAGCGAGGGGATCCAGGGCGCGCGCTCCACGAACTGCATCGCCGCCGTGCCCGTGTCGAAGCCGGCGTACAGCGGCAGGCTGAGCCCGAGCGTCGCGATCGCGACGCCGAGCGCGAGCCAGCGGCCGAGCGAGGCGCGTGCGTCGCCGACCAGCATGACCGCGACGCCACCGGCGACGGGCAGCCAGGTCACGACGCTCAGCGAAGGCCAGGCCATCATGAGCGCAGCAGCAGGTAGCCGAGCAGCGCGGCCAGGCCGATGACCATCGCGAAGGCATAATGGTACAGGTAGCCCGTCTGCACGTGGCGCACGAGCGCGCCGAGCGCACGCACCGCGCGCGCCGAGCCGTTCACGAACGCACCGTCGATCAGCAGCTCGTCGCCGCCGCGCCAGAAGATGCGGCCGAGCCCGCGGCCGGCGGCCGCGAGCACGTGCTCGTTGACCCAGTCGAAGTAGTACTTGTTGTCGAGGACGCGATAGACGGGCGCGAAGCGCGCTCGCAGCGCCGCCGGGATGCCCGGCCACTTGAGGTACAGCGCCCACGCGGCGAGCATGCCCGCGCCCGCGAGGTACACCGGCGGGCCCGCGAACGCGTGCAGCAGGAACGCGAGCGGGCCCGAGAACTCCCGCCCGATCTCCGCGAGCACGTCGTGATCGGCGTGCACGACGATGCTGCCGTCGAAGAAGCCGCCGAACACCACGGGCCCGACCGTGAGCCAGCCGATCACGGCCGAGGGGATCGCGAGCAGCACGAGCGGCACCGTCACGACCCACGGGCTCTCGTGCAGGTGCTCGCGCGTGTGCTCGTCCATGCGCTCTGTGCCGTGGAAGGTCATGAAGATCAGCCGGAAGGTGTACAGCGCCGTCACGAACACGCCGGCCGTGACGCAGAACCGGGCATAGCCCGAACCCGGCACGTGCGAGAGCGCGACCGCCTCGATCAGCACGTCCTTGGAGTAGAAGCCGGAGAAGCCCGGGAAGCCGATCAGCGCGAGCGCCCCGACCAGCGCCGTCCAGTAGGTCACGGGCAGGTACTTGCGCAGCCCGCCCATGCGCCGCATGTCCTGCTCGTGGTGCATCGCGATGATGACCGAGCCAGCCGCGAGGAACAGCAGCGCCTTGAAGAACGCGTGCGTCATGAGGTGGAAGATGCCGGCGCCGTAGGCCGAGACGCCGAGCGCGACCGTCATGTAGCCGAGCTGGGACAGCGTCGAGTAGGCGATGACTCGCTTGATGTCGTTGTTGACGATGCCGAGGAAGCCCATGAACAGCGCGGTCGTGGCACCGATCACGAGCACGAAGCCCAGTGCCGCCGGCGAGAACTCGAACAATGGCGACATGCGCGCCACCATGAAGATGCCGGCGGTCACCATCGTCGCCGCGTGGATCAGCGCCGAGATCGGCGTCGGGCCTTCCATCGAGTCCGGCAGCCAGACGTGCAGCGGCACCTGCGCCGACTTGCCCATCGCGCCGATGAACAGGCAGATGCAGATGACCGACATCGCATTCCAGGCCTGGCCCTCGAACAGCAGGAAGCCGTGCGCAGCGATGCGCGGCGCGGCCGCGAACGCGGCCAGGTAGTCCAGCGAGCCCGTGAAGTACACGATGCCCGCGATGCCGAGCAGGAAGCCGAAGTCGCCCACGCGGTTGACGAGGAAGGCCTTGAGGCTCGCGAAGATCGCGGTCGGCCGCTTGTACCAGAAGCCGATCAGGAGGTAGGAGACGAGCCCGACGCCCTCCCAGCCGAAGAACAGCTGCAGGAAGTTGTTGCTCATGACGAGCATGAGCATCGCAAACGTGAACAGGGAGATGTAGCTGAAAAAGCGCTGGTAGCCGTCGTCATCGTGCATGTAGCCGATCGTGTAGACGTGCACCATGAGCGAGACGAAGCTCACGACCGTCATCATGAGCGCGCTCAGGTGGTCGATCAGGAAGCCGATCTGCATCCGCACGCCGTCGGTCGCGAGCCAGGTGTAGACGGGGCCGTTGAACACGGGCGCGCCGTCGAAGGCCTGCACCTTGAGCACCCAGGCCGACAGCGCGAACGAGGTCGCAACGCCTGCGATCGTGACACTGTGCGCACCGACCCGGCCGATGAGGCGGCCGAGGAGTCCGGCAACCAGCGCCGCGAGCAGCGGCGCGAGCACGATCGCGAGGCAGACCTCCGCGGGCACGGCGTGCTGCATCGTCAGCCCCGCATCACGTCGAGGTCCTCGACGTCGATGCTGCGCCGCTCGCGGAACAGCACCACGAGGATCGCCAGGCCAATGGCCGACTCGGCCGCCGCGACGGTCAGTATGAAGAACACGAATACCTGGCCGTTCAGGTCCCCGAGCCAGCGGCTGAAGGCGATGAAATTGAAGTTGACCGCGAGCAGCATGAGCTCGATGCACATGAGCAGCAGGATGACGTTCTTGCGGTTGAGAAAAATGCCCGCGACTGCGATGCTGAACAGGATGCCGGCCAGCACGAGGAAGTGCGGCAGGCCGATCGAGCCGGCCAGGGCCATCCCGCCCGTTGCCGCGTCGCTCATGGGCGCTGCTCCGCCTCGACCTTGACGATCCGGACCCGGTCCTCGCGCCGCACCGCGACCTGCCGGCCGATGTCCTGCTGCTTGAGGCCCGGCCGGCGGCGCATCGTCAGCACGATCGCCGCGACGATCGCGATCAGCAGCACGACGGCCGCGAGCTGGAACGGGTAGACGTAGTCCGTGTACAGCACCGCGCCGAGCGCCTTCGTGTTCGAGAAGTCGGCCGGCAGCGGCGGCGCGCCGCCCGAGAGGTCGAGCCCGAGCTGCCGCGCCCAGACGACGTACACGATCTCGGCGACGATGACGCCGGCCACGAGCGCGCCGAGCGGGGCGTTGCGCGTGAATCCCTCGCGCAGCTGCGCGACGTTGATGTCGAGCATCATGACGACGAACAGGAACAGCACCATGACGGCGCCGACGTAGACGAGCACGAGCACGATGCCGAGGAATTCCGCCTCGAGCAGCAGCCAGAGCGCGGCGCTGTTGAAGAACGCGAGCACGAGGAACAGCGCCGCGTGCACCGGGTTGCGCGCCAGCACGACGCCGAGTGCGGCACCGACCAGCACCGCGGCGTAGACGTAGAACAGGATCGTGGTCAGCACGGCGGGCCCCGTCAGCGGTACGCGGCGTCGGCGGTCTTGTCGGCCGCGATCATGGACTCGTAGCGCTCGCCGACGGCGAGCAGCTTGTCCTTGGTCATGATGTTCTCGCCGCGGTTCTCCATGTGGTACTCGTGGATGCGCGTCTCGACGATCGCGTCGACCGGGCAGGCCTCCTCGCAGAGGCCGCAGTAGATGCACTTGAACAGGTCGATGTCGTAGCGCGTCGTGCGGCGCGTGCCGTCGCCGGCCACGTCCGACTCGATCGTGATCGCGAGCGCCGGGCAGACGGCCTCGCACAGCTTGCAGGCGATGCAGCGCTCCTCGCCGTTCGGGTAACGGCGCAGCGCGTGCAGCCCGCGAAAGCGCACCGACTGCGGGGCTTTCTCCTCGGGATAGTGGACCGTGAACTTCGGCGCCCACATCTGCCGGAACGTCACCGCGAGCCCCTGCAGGAGCTCGGTCAGCAGCAGCGTCTTGGCGAATTGCCGGATGGCGCGCATCAGCGACCCCGCAGCGGTGCCCGGGCTGGCATGCTCAGCGCCCCCACGGCCCGACGTGCCAGTAGACCATGCCGCACTCGACCACGATCCAGACGAGTGTGAGCGGTATGAACACCTTCCAGCCGAGCCGCATGATCTGGTCGTAGCGGTAGCGCGGGAAGGTCGCGCGGATCCACAGGAAGCAGAACAAGAGCAGCAGCACCTTGAGGAACAGCCACAGGAACGACGGCTGCGCGAAGGCCATGCCGGCCGGCAGGTAGCCGTCGAAGGGCGACAGCCAGCCGCCCAGGAACAGCACCGAGGCGAGCGTCGCCGCGAGGATCATGTTCGCGTACTCGGGCAGCGCGAACAGCGTGGCGAAGGTCGCGCCCGAGTACTCGACGTGGAAGCCAGAGACGATCTCCGACTCGCCCTCGGCCACGTCGAACGGCGCGCGGTTGGTCTCGGCCACGCCCGACACGAAGTAGATGATGAACAGCGGGAACAGCCAGAACCAGTGCCAGGCCGCGGCCCCGGCGGCCTGCCACGGCCAGGTCCACGGCACGTAGGGATACGACTGCGAGCGCACGATGTCGGTCAGGTTCAGGCTGCCGGCCGCCATCAGCACGCCCACGAGCGCGAAGCCCATCGCGATCTCGTAGGCGACGATCTGCGCGGCCGAGCGCATCGCGCCGAGCAGCGCGTACTTCGAGTTGGTCGCCCAGCCGGCCAGGATGATCCCGTACACGCCCACCGAGGTCAGCGCGAGCAGGTACAGGAGCCCCGCGTCGATGTCGGCGAGCACGAAGTCCGGGGAGAACGGCACGACCGCCCAGGTCGACAGCGCCGGCACGAGCGCGAGCATCGGCGCGACCAGGAACAGCGCCCGGTCGGCGTTCGCCGGCAGGATGATTTCCTTGAGCAGCAGCTTGATGACGTCGGCGAAGGGCTGCGCCACGCCCTTGAAGAACGGCAGCCCGAAGATGCGGATCTGGTTCGGGCCGATGCGCGCCTGCATCCAGCCGATGATCTTGCGCTCGGCCAGCGTCAGGAACGCCACGCTGATCACGACCGCGAGCACGACGCCGACGACCTCCACGGCCATGATGAGCAGGCCCTGCAGGTCGACCGGGACGCCGCGCCATAGCGCGAGCAGCGCGTTCATGCGGCAAGGTCCGATCGTGCACGGCTCATGCGGGCGGTGCCTCAGTAGCGCGGGCGCGGCGCGGTCGCGGCGCGCGTCTGCTGCAGCGCCGGCGCGCGCCGCACGACCGGGTCGACCTGGTAGGGCGGCAGGTCCGCGAGCGGCCCGGCCGGGGGCGGCGCGCCGGCCGGCCGCCACTGCCCGCGGTAGGCGGTGTCGGCGCCCTGCCCCGCCAGCGGGCCGAGCGCGGCGCAGAGCTCCTCGCGCACCATCTCGGAGGAGTCGTACGCGAAGCCCGGCAGCTCGAGCAGGTTGCCGAGCACGCGCAGGACCTTCCAGCCCGGCCGCGCCTCGCCGACGAGCCGCGCGGCCGCGCTCACGCTCTGCCAGCGCCCCTCCACGCTGACCCACGTACCGGAGGTCTCCGCATAGGTGCCGATCGGCAGCAGCACGTGTGCGCAACGCTGCACGGTCTCCGGCGCGAACGGCGTCAGCGCCAGCACGAAATCCGCGCCGGCGAGCGTCCCGGCGGCCGCGCGCGCCACGAGGTCGGCACCCGGCTCGATGCCGCCGTGCAGCACGAAGGCGCGCAGGGAGCGCGCGAACATCTCGCCGGCGGCGAGCCCGGTCGCGGCGGCCGGCCGGCCGCCGGCCGCGCGGTGCGGCAGCATCCCGGCGAGCGCCGCGCCCGCGCTGTTGGCGCCGTCGGGCAGGTAGCCGAGGCCGGCCCCGGCAAGCTCGGCGATCGCAGCGGCCGCGGCGCGCAGGTCGGCGAAAGCCGGATGGCGCAGCGCGAGGCCGCCGAGCAGCACGTGCCGGCGCGTCCCGGCGAGGACTTGCCCGGCCAGCGTGCGCTGCGCTTCGGAGGGCGCGGCCGGCGCCGCGTCGAGTCCGGCGGGCAGTGCCCGGCCGGCCTGCTCGGCCACCGCGCGCGCGACACCCAGGAGCTCGGCCAGCATGGCCGCCGCCGGCGCCGCGCAGTAGGCCGCCACCGGGAACAGGTACTCGAAGCGCCCCGGGTTGACGAACGCAACGCGCGTACCGTTGCGCAGCACGGCCTTGCGGACCCGGTGCGCGAGCATGGGCGCCTCTTCGCGCAGGTGGCAGCCGATCACGAGCAGCGCGTCGAGCGCCTCGATGCCGGCGATCGGCAGCCCGAGCCCGAGGAACGCCGGGTCGGCCGCCTGGTCGCGCACGTCCGTCTGGCGCAGGCGATGGTCGAGGTTGGCGATGCCGAGCCCGCGCGCGAGGCGCGCGAGCAGGTAGTGCTCCTCGGTCGTCGCGCCCGGCAGGGCCAGCACGCCGACGCCGCCGGCGCCGTGCGCACGCACGGCCTCCTTGAGCCCGCGCGCGGCCGCCTCGAGCGCCGTCTGCCAGTCCACCGGCACGAGCACGCCGTCGCGGCGCAGCAGTGGCGCCTGCAGGCGGTCGTCGGCGTAGATGCCCTCGTAGGCGTAGCGGTCGCGGTCGGCGATCCAGGTCTCGTTGACGGCCTCGTTGGGCCGCGGCACGACGCGCATCAGGCGGCCACGGCGCACGTGGCCGTAGACGTTGGTGCCGAGCGCGTCGTGCGGCGCGACGAGCGGCACCTGCACCATCTCCCAGGAGCGGCCCTGGTAGCGGAACGGCTTGGAGTTCAGCGCGCCGACCGGGCACAGGTCGATGATGTTGCCCGACAGCTCGTGATCGACGCTCCTCTCGACCCAGGTGCCGATCTGCATGTTCTCGCCGCGGCCGGTCGTGCCGAGCTCCTGCAGGCCGGCGATCTCGGCCGTGAAGCGCACGCAGCGCGTGCAGTGGATGCAGCGCGTCATGTCGGTCGATACGAGCGGACCCAAGTTCTTGTCCTTCACGACGCGCTTGCGCTCGTTGAAGCGCGCCGCGTCGCGGCCGAAGCCCATCGCGAGGTCCTGCAGCTCGCACTCGCCGCCCTGGTCGCAGATCGGGCAGTCGAGCGGGTGGTTGATGAGCAGGAACTCCATCGTCGCCTTCTGCGCGGCGATGGCGCGCGGCGACTTCGTGTAGATCTTCATGCCCTCGGTGATCGGCGTCGCGCAGGCCGGCAACGGCTTTGGCACCTTGTCGACCTCGACGAGGCACATGCGGCAGTTGGCCGCGATCGAGAGCTTCTCGTGGTAGCAGAAGCGCGGCACGTAGACATCCGCCGCGTCCGTCACGTGCATGATCATCTGGCCCTTGCGGCCCTGGCGCGGCACGCCGTCGACTTCGACGTTGACGAGGTCCTGGCTCATGCGTGTCTCGCTCGTCCCCTCATCAGGCCGCACGCGGCGCCAGCGCCGCTGCGTCGTCCGGGCCGGCCACGAGGCTCTTGCCACCGTGGTCGATCATGTACTCGAACTCGTGGCGGAAGTGCCGCACGAAGCTCTGCACCGGCCACGCCGAGGCGTCGCCAAAGGCGCAGATCGTGTGGCCCTCGATGCGGTTCGCGACGTCCACGAGCAGGTCGAGGTCGCTGCGCGCGGCCTTGCCGGCGAGGATCCTGCGCAGCATGCGGTTCATCCAGCCCGTACCCTCGCGGCACGGCGTGCACTGACCGCAGGACTCGGCCCGGTAGAAGCGCGAGATGCGCTCGAGCACGCGCACCATGCAGGTCGTCTCGTCCATGACGATGACCGCACCGGTGCCGAGCGCCGAGCCGGCCTTGCGCAGCGCGTCGTAGTCCATCGTGCACTCCATGATCGCCTCGGCCCTGAGCACCGGCACCGAGGAGCCGCCGGGGATCACGGCCTTGAGGCGGCGGCCGCCGAGCATGCCGCCGCAGACGTCCTCGAGCAGCTCGCGGAACGGGATGCCGAGCGGCAGCTCGTAGTTGCCGGGCCGGTTCACGTGGCCGGAGACCGAGAACACGTTCGTGCCACCCGAGTTCGGCACGCCGAGGTCCGCGAACCACTGCGCGCCCTTGCGCAGGATCGTCGGCACCGACGCGTAGCTCTGCGTGTTGTTGATCGTGGTCGGCCGGCCGTACAGCCCGAAGGTGGCCGGGAACGGCGGCTTGAAGCGCGGCTTGCCCTGCTTGCCCTCGAGCGACTCGAGCAGCGCCGTCTCCTCGCCGCAGATGTAGGCGCCGGCGCCGACGAAGGTGTGCAGGTCGAAGTCGACGCCGCTGCCGTTGATGTTCCGGCCGAGCAGTCCGGCCGCGTACGCCTCCGCGACGGCCGCCTCGAAGCGCGGCACGGGCTCGGCCAGGAACTCGCCACGAATATAGTTGTAGCCGACCGTCGCGCCGAAGACGTAACCGCCGATCGCCATGCCCTCGATGACCGAGTGCGGGTTGAAGCGCAGGATGTCGCGGTCGTGGCAGGTGCCGGGCTCCGACTCGTCGGAGTTGCAGACGGCGTATTTCTGGCCGGGCTTGTCGCGCCCCGGCAGCATGAAGCTCCACTTGACGCCGGTCGGGAAGCCGGCACCGCCGCGGCCGCGCAGGCCCGCGAGCTTGAGTTCCTCGATGATCTTCTCGGGCGGCACCTTCTCGCGCAGCACCTTCTGCCACGCCTCGTAGCCGCCGATGCTGCGGTACGCCGGCAGCGTCCAGCTGTCCGGCAGGCCGAGCGGCTCGAACACGAGCTGGTTCATCGCGCGCGTCATGCGTTGCTCACTCGAGGCTGTCCAGCACCCGGTCGACCGTCTCGGGCGTCAGGTTCTCGTAGTAGACGTGGTCGATCATCATCATCGGCGCGTTGTTGCAGGCCGCGAGGCACTCTTCCTCGCACTTGAGGTAGAACTTGCCGTCGGGTGTGCTCTCGCCCGTGCGGATACCGAGCCGCTTCTCGATGTGCGCGACGATCGCGTCCGAGCCGCGCAGCATGCAGGCGATGTTCGTGCACACCGATACGTGCAGCCGCCCGACCGGCCGCGTCTCGAACATCGAATAGAAGCTCGCGACCTCATAGACCTGAATCGGCGGCAGCGCGAGGTACTCGGCCACCGCGTCCATGAGCGCCTGCGTCAGGTAGCCGTCGTTCTGGTGCTGCGCGGCGTGCAGCGCGCCGATCACGGCCGAGCGCTGC
>Ga0075017_100002399_pt1 | contig 11698 bp, 9 predicted proteins | sample AleBraG_ABR_2012_FD_71475 | JGI IMG/M metagenome (GOLD analysis project Ga0075017, IMG submission 71475) | Freshwater sediment microbial communities in response to fracking from Pennsylvania, USA - Alex Branch Run_MetaG_ABR_2012 | ecosystem: Environmental > Aquatic > Freshwater > Creek >...
CCGGTCGGGGAAGCGAAGCCGGCAATGAAAATGGCGGCGAAAGAGTCGGGCGAAATGGGAGACATGAAGAAGTAGGGGCGCGGAATTGTGGTAACAAGAAAAAAGCACCGGATTGCTCCGGTGCTTTTCTTTGGCTGGCTGATTTCTAGTGTGATACGGCAGCGAAGAGGTCGGAGTGCATCAGCGACTGGAATTGCTGGTCGCTGGCCTTGAAGTGCAGCTTCAGGTTCGAACTGTCGGAGTCAACGGTGGTGTTGTCTACCGCGACCTTCTCGGCGGGCGTGGCAGTCATCTTCTTGTAGAGGATGCCAGCCTTGACCAGGGACGACAGGGTGGCGGCGGTGACCGAATCGCTGGTGAGTACCGTCAGGTCGAAGTTCACGCCGCTGGTGAAGTTCATGGTATAGCGGGAGCCGAGGATGCGCTTTTTGACGGTCTCGTAGTCGGCAATGCTGGCCGCCTGGCCGAGTGCGGAGTGCATCATGTTCTGCGTGCCCTGTTGATCGAGGATGCTCCACACGGGCGCGTCATCCACGTCGGTCATCATGTCGGCCATGGTGCCGTTGGTGTCGAGGTTGAGCGTCTTGCCGTCGCGGGTGTCGAGGGCGGCGTGGAGCGCCACGGCCTCGCCGAACAGCAGCGTGCTGTCATCGAGGAAGGTCATGATGAAGCCGCCATCCATGGGATAGACGTCGGCAGTGCCATATTTCTTGGGCGTGAACTTCTGCAACTTCATCTTCTTCAGCACGGCCTTCATGTTGAAGGGGCCGGCCGCCACACCGATATTCTTCACACCCTGTTTGCCCGAGTGGAACGAGGCGAAGGTGAGCGTATCGACGTCTTTGTCGGGATCGATGCCGATCGCCTTGAGGGCCGACTCGAACTGCTTGATGTTGTCGGGCATGAGCTGCTGTTTCAGGTTCATCGCGGTGGGCGAATCTTTGATCGAGCGGTAGTCCACCGAGATCAGCTGCAGCACGTCGGCCGGCACACAGGAGCGGGCGGAGGAATTGATGGGCATGGCATAGGCCATGCTCGCCATGAGAAGAGAAGCCAGGACAGTTTTCAGCAGTTTCATAACGCCTCGAAATCGCAACAAATTAGGCTTGCGCACACCCCAGGTTGGATGCACGATCAGACCTTCTGGTACACAGAACGCTTTCATTCTATTTTACTTGCAATAAGGGGGCACGAACCAAAAGTACAGCCCCCATTGATGGGTTGGAGTCTGGGGACGAACTGGGTCGATGGGCGCGATCGCGATATTCGGCCGTTTGAGCCGCTCTCGGCTGATGTTCTATGATCAGCCAGTTCTTTGAGGCACAGCAACCATGCGCTGGAAGCTTTTCCGCGTTGCCGCCATTGCCGGGATTGCCATAGCAGCCCTGGTCCTCGTTCTTTTGAAGCCGAAGGCTCACAGACTCACTGTGAAGGCCTACTTCACGAATGGCGAAGGCCTCCGGGACGGGGCGCAGGTAAGAGCGGCTGGCGTAGAGATAGGCTCGGTGCGAAGCGTTCGTGTGCGGCCTGAATTGAAGGAGAATCCAGTAGAAGTAGTCATGGTGCTCAACCCACCCTACGAGATCAACATTCCAAACGATTCCCTCGCTTCGCTGGAAACCGCGGGAGTGCTGGGAAGTTCCTATGTGGAGATTGAGTCGGCAGGAGCATCCGGCCCACCGATTGGGACCGATGGGGTCCTCAAGACTCGAGCCGTCACACCGATGACCACGGACCAGTTCTTTGAACACATCAGCAAGATTCTGGAAAAGAAAGACTGTAATTGTGGCGCTCAGACGGAAAACAGCACCCGCATTCCGACCGCGACCGGAAAGCCCTCTCGGGATAAGTCAGCGCAGTGATTGGTGGCATTAGCTAGATCTTCTCGTTCAATCTTCACGAATGCCCAGCCTGCGAAAACCGCGAAGGCTGGGGTAGCCGCTCTCCGGAAATGACAACAGAGTGCAAGGCTGGGGGAGCCCCCTCTGACAAGATTGTGTGCCCCGGATCACAGACGCATAGCTTCACCATTGCTAATATGCAGTCGCTGCCGCGAGTGAAAACAAATGGCACGGGCATCCCGGGCGAACTTTCCCCTTGACTGGATAAGCCGGTTCCGCTGCACATTTCTGCCTCTCCTGTTTCTCGACATCTGCCTCTTTGCTGTGGTCCCACAACTGACATTAGTGGACAGCGATGATGATGGCATTACTGATCTTTCTGGCATCGTGATTGGCGCGAGTCTCCTCACCCACCCGACGAACTCGACAGCCAGAAATGAGCGCACGCTTTATAGTCACACTACTGTTGCAACCACCTCGGACACGATCGGGCATCTCCCTTTCGGAGCCGAAAAAGCAAATCTGATTTTCCGCGATCCCCATTTAGTTCTGGCATCACTCTCCTTGCTCCGTTGTTAGCGGCCTGCCTTTCCCAAGCCCGACAACTGATTCGTGTTTAGCGGCGACATGGATGCGTTTTTCGACGATGTCTATACGACTCACTAATATCCGAGTTGTTCGGCCAGTGGAGCGGCCTCGTGGGCGCAAGCGATGTATACCACACGGTTCTTTAATACCGGGAGCGGAGACCCAAACGACGACGTTGACGCGCACATCACCGGTGCGCATGCTTCGGCGGACAATGCGGGGCTGCTGAACGTGACTGCGTTCTTGTACTGGCAAGGGCAATACTTCGACAACGTGAGTGTGGGTACGGTCAGTGTCGGAATTCCGTTTCGCGCAACAATGCGCTGGCTTCCCAGCAATCACAAGTTTGTCGCCAGTTCGGAGAACCTCATCACTCAGCAGCATTTTGCAGCGGATGTGCCTTACACCATGCCAGACACGACACCTCCAACGAGTTACTGGAACGGACTGTAAGTGCAGGCCTTTCCGGCGAACTGCGTTGGCCAGCGAACCTCGAGTCAAGTGGAGGCGACATTCGACAACGTAGTTATTTACTGACACAGATACCGCTTCCTCACCAGACGGCGAAGCGGAGAATTCGGAGGAACTACTGTGGATAGTCGAGATACATTCACGATCATCGTGCTGGCATTTTGCATGATGAACCTGGCGCCGATCGCCGGCGCTCAAGCCGGATTTATCTCGTTTGATTTTCCAGGCGCTATCGATACCCAAGCCACCGCAATCAGCCCCTCGGGAGATATTGCAGGAAGGTACACCAGCGCGGATGGAGCGCTTCACGGGTTCATTCACAACCGCGCGGGGTTTCACTCGATTGACTTCCCCAACGCCGTGCGGACCGAAGTGAATTGGATCAACGCTCGCGGTTTCATGGTCGGAGACTATGTTGACGCGAATGGAATCACCCATGGGTTTTTGCTGAACCAACAAAACTTCACCACGATCGACTATCCGGGCGCACCATGGACGGTTGCGTTTGGAGTTGGCGGTTCCGGAGACATAGTCGGTATCTACGGAGACAACGCCGGAGTTGTCCATGGCTTCCTGCTAGAGGGCGGGACATTCAGCAGCATCGACTATCCGGGTGCGGAGGGCACCTTTCCCACCATGATCTCCGCCGGACGCGTCGTAGGAGGGTATTCCGTCAACGGCCAATCGCATGGATTCTTGCTGTACAGGGGCCAATTCAAGACCGTGGATTGCCCGGGGGCATTCACGTTCTTCAGCGGAATCGATCCGCAGGGCCGAATGGTCGGAGGCTACGGTACCTTCGATGGCAACTATCATGGCGCGCTTGCATTCAACGGGAACTGCAGCACGGTTGATATTGCCGGAGGCACGAAAACCTGGGCGAACGGCAGCGATCCTCAAGGAGACATTGTTGGACGGTACACCGGAGCAGATGGAGTTGTTCACGGCTATCTGCTTCGCCGCTTCGTGAAGACTGCGAACATCGTGTATGCGGCGGCCCATGATTTCTCCTTCACCTCCAATCCAAATGCCATGTGGTCGTATGGCTATTCCATGACTACGCCGAGCGCATTTGCGCCCGACACGGTTTCCGGGTCGACATATATTTCCGGCGAGGCGGGCTGGTTCGGGCCGATCCCGGGTTGGCCTTTTGCACCGGGATACCCGCTGGTTGTGGCGCAGCCCAACAGCATCCCGGGCGTTCTGGATATGGGACCCGGGCAGAGCTCGTACGCAGTAGTGCGCTGGACGGCTACCAGTCGTGGACGCTGGGACGTGGTAGGCCAGTTCTCAGGAACGGGCAGTAACACGGGGGATGTTCATGTTCTGCGCAATGGAAAAGCGGTCTTTGACAGTCCACTTAATGGATCAGAGGTAGCTTCCTTTTCCTTAGCTCTTTACTTGGTTCCCGGAGACACGGTGGACTTCGCCGCAGGTCCCGGTCCCGGTGGCGACCCAAGTTCCGATGCAACCGGCTTTGACGTCACCATCACCCCCGAACTATGAGGGGCAGTGCAGCAGGCCTCAGAAACTCTGAGCGCGAAAGGAGTCAATATGAAATATGTAAGTCGATGGGTGGCTTTGTTGGCTTTGTGTTTTGTCTCTGTCATGTGGGCACAACTTGACAATTCCGGCGTGGTACGCACCCGCACAGTTTCCGGGACCCGGATCATCCACTACAAAGATGGGCCAGTGCCCATTGATCTTTCCACTCGTACTATTGCCGCCTTGGTACCGAACACCATGGGTGGCTACTGGACACTCCCTGGGACTGGAACCAGCGCGGGAACATTCAGCATTCCGAACGTGCCTTACGGGTACTACTTTCTGCAGCTCGGCGGCCGTTATCTCTGGACCAGGAATTCCGTAATCAATGGGGATAGCTATGAATCCTTCCGGTCAACCGGAGTGGGTGCCGACCCGGCGACAACCCTGACCTTCAACCTTAGCAATCTGAGCCCCTGGCTGCCGAACGACGTCATCGAACTGGTGGACCCGAGCGCGCCCGCCTTTCAGTTGTTCACCGGCAGCGCGGGAGAGCCGGTATTCACAGGAACGTTCCCCTACACGAGCAATCTCAGCGACTCAACTCTGGGTGACAAAACCTACCTGCTACAAGAATCGACACAGTATGCCGGCGGTTATCGCATGCTTGTTGCCTCAAGGTATTTCTCGCCCAGCAATTTCACTCAGGTCGATGCCACCGACACCCAATTGACGGGAAGGTTCAGGACCATCGCACCCACCCAGAGTTTCCGGGCGAACGTCAACGGCGCGGACCTTGCGGCAGCAACGCTCGCCGCCAACCCGGGCGCGACCTTTGGCGTTACCTTCTTTGGCCTCGATATATTTCCGGGCAGCCTGGCTCACGGATGGAGTGGGGCGGCTCCTGACCTGGTTAGCTACGACCTCAATGCCGACGCGCCTCCATTCACCGTGAACGCCGACCTGGGCGATGTGATGTTCGGGAATCCGTTTCCCGCGGCGTTTACCCTATTCGCGGTGTACCAGTACTCTGCGCAGACCAGCTATCTGGCGCCCGGTGCGAGCAGCAGTGCTGCCATTACAACGAGCGTTGTAGGCACCACGATCGCACTGCCGACTGCGTCCGCACCACTTGCGCTGATGGTGGGCACGGTCCAGCAACCCGCCGTCGGTGGCGCTGATTTTTTTGCCAATCAGACTGGGATCGGATTCATGCCGACCCTCACCTGGAAGCCTCCCCAAATGGGCACTGCCCATGCTTACTCGGTGTCGGTGTATCAGCTCACGAACAATGCCGGCAGTACGCAAGCCACCGTAATAGCAAGACTCCAGACTCAGGGTACGTCCATCACCATTCCGCCGAATCTGTTGATCGCGGGGCAATCGTACGTTTTCCAGATCACAGCACTTTATCGGCCCGGTGTGAACCTGGCGGCCGACCCGTACATGTCAGGGCCGGTTGCTGCAACTGCGGACGTGATCTCCGGATTGATGCAGCCCTGAGGTCCGGGACTGAAGGCAACAAGTTCGAAAGGAGAACATCAGGCCGACGTAAGGCTATTGCAGAAGTCTAGTATTTCTTGCTCAGTGGTTCAGAACAGGGGCTGGCCCATCTAAAAGGGAATGCCCTGCTCTGCGTTGTGTCCGCAGGGCGGGCACGATGCTTGCGGCGAAGGCTTATTCGTCGATCGAACCTTGGACCAATCCGGTAAAAATCTTATCCAGCGATCTTCAGGAACGCGCAGCCTTCGAAAATCGCGACGAACGTGGTTGGAAATTTGGGTCTACAATGGCAATCGCAGTTCGGTGGGGCGTGCCTGCGCCTGCCAGACGGCAGTTGGTGGCCCTTCTTGGGGGACAAGAACCTTGACGACCCAATCCATCCAACGCGGAGCCTGTGCCGTCCTCCTTCTTCTTCTCCTCGCGTCGTATGCGGCCGCTCAAGCGGTGCAGGTGGAACGGTTTGAGCGAGACTTTAACGTCCTGTTCAGTGGGGGCGAGTACATCGATCTCTATGCGCTGGGCACACTCGATCAGAGGCGCCATCAACAGGTCGACTCCACCTCGGAAGCGACCGTTTCAAAGTTTGACCTGAAGGCTCCGGGACGTGCACGGAATGAATACAGCCGGGGCCTGCGCTTCCTGGCGAAGAATGACTCCAAAAGTGCGGTAGAGAGTCTGCAGAAAGCGATTTCGATCTATCCCAGCTACGTGGCCGCCCGCAACGCGCTGGGATACGCTTATTTTCAGTTGAAAGAGTATGGCCAGGCGCGCGAAGAATTCACCCAGGCCGTCCAACTCGACGATCATCTCTCCAGTTCGTATCTGAATTTGGGGCGCACCGAGGTGGCATTGGGAGAGACGCGAGCGGCGCAGGCGTCCATGGAAAAGGCTTCCTCAATTGCGCCCCTGGATTCGCACATACTCCTCGCGTTGACGTACACACAGTTCCTGAACCATGAGTATTCGAGCGCCATTGATACGGCTCACCGGGCTCACAAGCAAAGCCATCCCGGAACTGCCGTCGTTCACTACTACGCGGCGGCTTCGTGGCAGGCCCTGGACAATCTTCAGGAAACGCGCAACGAGTTGGAGACTCTTCTGACGGAAGACCCCAACTCCACCGTGGCCGAACCAGCCCGGCGCATCATGGAGCAGATCCAGGCCAGAGAAGAAAGGTCTCTTCTGACTGGCAGTGCTCCGGTGTTGGAGCCCGCCAGCGAGAAACAGTCGATGCTGGGGCAAGTGGTGTTGCAGGATTTCAAGGAGAAACAACAGATTGCCGAGGCCGAGTCGGAAGGCGCAACCTGTTCCGGGTGCGAAGCGGTGAATCGTCCGGAAGCAGACAGGAGTGAAATCGCGCGCGTAGCGTCACCTCCTTCCGGCAATGCTAAGCAAGCCTCCTGGGCGTTTCGCAGCAGGGTGAACGAGGTGGCCGTATTGTTTTCCGCGACGGACGCCGGAAAATCGGTGAACGATCTCAATCGAAACGATGTGAAGATTCTAGACGACCATAAACCTCCGGCCTCCGTTCTTTCGTTTCGCAGCGAGTCCGATCTTCCTTTGCGGCTCGGACTGCTCATTGATACCAGCGGCTCCATCACCGAGCGGTTCACATTCGAGCAGCGCGCTGCGGTCAGTTTTATGGAACAGGTTCTGACCGGCAAAGACGACCTTGCTTTCGTGGCGGGATTCTCCAACTCCGTGGTTCTGGCCAAGGACTTCACGCCGGACCTGAATCAGCTGGGCAACGGAATCAACCAACTGGTGCCGGTTGGCGGAACGGCCATCTGGGATGCCGTCTCATTCGCGGCCGACAAACTTGCCCAACGGCCGGAAGAGCATCCCGTTGCCAGAATTCTGGTGGTCATTAGCGACGGAGACGACAATTCCAGCGGCGCCACCTTGAAACAGGCGATCGAGCGGGCGGAGCGGGACGAAGTGATTGTCTACACGGTGAGCACGCGATATTCGCAGGCGGGAAAACACCGCGGCGATCCAACTGGGAATCGTGCCATGAGGGCGCTTGCCAGGCTCACGGGAGGAGTTGCCTTCTTTCCCGGATCAGCCGGCCACCTCCATGGAAGTCTCTCCGAGTTGCAACAGGTGATCCGTAGCCGCTATTTAATCTCCTACCGGCCTGCGCTCTTCAGCCCCGACGGACATTACCGGTCGATAGCGATTGTCGCGGAGAAATCGGGCCACCGACTCAAGGTGAACGCGCGTAAAGGTTACTACTCAGACACACAGTCGGCGGATGCAAGCAAGCAGTGAGACGAAGTCCAGCTGACCGTTCTGTGAGAAATCTAGTTCTCACGCACGCTCTTTAACGCCAGATCAATGCAGGGCCAAAAACAGTTGGCAAGAGAATGAAAGGAGAGCCGCGTACTGCGGCTCTCCGTGTTGTGCGGGCCCAGCAAACTTGCTCACTGAGCCGGTATGCGTGTTGCTTCCACAGTCCCAGCGACCTCGTTCAGGAAGTTACCGGAAGGATCATAGAAATCCAGCGTGAAGGAACCACTGTGGGTCGTACCTTGATTGCCCACCGTCAGCGTTTCACTCAGATGGATGGTTCCCATGAAGGTTCCGTTCGAGTCGTAGTTCCACACGCGGTGAGTGAGGGTGTAGGTTCCTTGCGTGCGCTTCCATACTCCCAGGCACACGTTGCCGGACCTCGGATCCACATTTGGATTGTGAATCTCAGTTCCGCCGACGTTCCACAACTGGAAGGCTTCCTGGATGGTCTGATCGCCGATGATGAACTTGGTGTCCCACAGACCGACGATGGATGAGGGAGTTCCCGGGTCTCCTTTAGACTGAGCGCCCGGTTGTGGCGAACGGGATGGATTGTGGATGGACGCGGCCCTGGCTGCGATTGCGGTCAGGGAGTCGCCGCACGATGCTAGCGCGCTGGCACTCAGGCCTGCGACCAGCACGACATAGCTAGCAAACTTGACGAATCTCGAATTCATTTGTTTCATACAGCCTCCTGGTGGCGGGCATGGTGCGATATCACGGCCGGCATCGCAAGGGAGCCGAGGTGAACTTGGGGTGAAGTTATGGTGAAGCTGCAAGCTATTGAAAACAATTGATCTAGAGTTGAGATCAAGGAAATGGTGGTATAGTTTGGCTCCCCCTTGGAGCCCGAAGTGTCCATCGGAGTCGTGAAATTCGCAGAGTTCGAACTGGATCGCGGTCGTTATGAGTTGCGCCGTGGCGACTCGGTCCTGAAGCTCGAAAAGATCCCCATGGAGCTTCTCGTCCTCCTAGTGGAAAGCGGGGGCCAACTTGTCACCCGCGACCAGATGGTGGAGAAAATCTGGGGCAAAGATGTCTTCCTCGATACCGAACACGGAATTAACACGGCCATCCGAAAGATCCGTCAAACTCTCGGCGACGATCCGGAGAACCCGCGCTTCGTTCAGACCGTCACTGGTAAGGGCTACCGTTTCATCGCGGACACAAGCGCGATTCCGGCGAAGACAAACGGCAACGCGGGTTCACCCGCAGGGGTTTGGGAAGGCACACGCCCGGCGGCGACACAACCGCCAGAATTGGGCAGCGGAAGGAGCGCGGCAGAGAGCGCAGCGCCAGCGGCCATCTCAAAGCCGCGCCTTGGGCGCGGGTTTCAAATCGCAGGCCTGGCGTTCGTTGTCTCGGCCGGAATTGTAGCTGTTGTATTCGGATTGAATGTGCGCGGCGTGCGCGACCGGCTTTTCTCCCCATCGCCCTGTCCCCGGATCCATTCGTTGGCGGTGTTGCCGCTGGAGAATCTCTCCGCCGATCCCGCCCAGGAATACTTCGTCGACGGCATGACCGACGAGTTGATCACGATGCTGGCCAAGGACGCCGACCTGCCCGTTGTCTCCCGCACCTCGGTCATGCAGTACAAGAAAGTGCACCGCCCGCTGGCGGATGTGGCGCGCGAACTCGGCGTCGACGGCATCCTCGAGGGTTCGGTCGAACGCTCGGGTAACCGCGTGCATATCAATGCCCAGCTGATCTACGCGCCTCAGGACCGTCATCTCTGGGCCGAGAGTTACGACCGCGATCTGAACGACCTGGCCACGCTGCAAAGCGAACTCGCACGCACGATTGCCCGCCAGGTGGGACTGACCACAACTGCTCCGGCCCGGACTGAGCCCCGCGTCAGCCCCGAAGCCCACGATGCCTACCTGCTCGGGCGCTATTACTGGTTCGGCCAACAGGACGTCAAGAGCCGCGAGTATTTCCTGAAAGCCATTCAGCTTCAGCCGGATTACGCCTCCGCCCATGCCGCCCTCGCCGACTCCTATGTGGGCGCGGTGGTGGTGGGCGCGCCCAAGGCCGAATTGCAGGAAGCGATGACCAAAGGAGAGCAAGAAGCTCGCCTGGCGATTGCTTTGGACGATTCGAATGCCGATGCCCACCACAGCATGGCGGCATTCGACCTTTTCCTTGCCTGGAATCCGGAGGCGGCCGAGCGCGAGTCTGCGCGGTCCATCGAACTCAACCCGCGCTACTCCGAATCCCATCACCTGCGCGCCTATATCCTTTCCGCCTTGCAGCGGCATGAGGAAGCTGTGCAGGAAGACCGTAAGTCCATGGAACTGGACCCCCGCATCCACCCTTGGGCGCTGGGATACGCACTGCTTCGCGCCCGGCAGTTCGATGCCGGCATCGCTGAACTGCGCGCTCGTACCGAAGTGCAGCCGGACGACGATCTCCTCCACCAATTTCTATCCGATCTCTATTGGTACAAAGGCATGGTGGCTGAGTCCGTTCATGAATTGGCGAAGGCCTATGTGGCGAAGAGTGCGGCTGAGTTGGAGGCCGCTTTTCGAAAGGGCGGCGCCCGGGGCGCAGCCGAATGGCGACTCTCCCATTGGGAGAAGTTGCATAAGGACGAATATGGTTCCCCTCTGGCGCTTGCTGTCAGATACGGCCGCCTCGGGCGCAAGGACGAAGCCCTCCGCTGTCTCGAACAAGCCTATGCCGAGCATGTTCCGTGGCTGATTTTCATTCAGAGCGAACCCGACTTCGACTTTCTGCATTCCGATCCGCGCTACCAGGCCATCGTGAAGAAAATCGGCCTGCCTTCGGCATTCTGAGGGGCTAATCGAAAGCTGGATCGGGCGTTCTCGCTGGGACAAACAGAGCAAGGCTGGTGCCAGCCCCCGTGACTGGCATCACTGACAGCACATTTACCCTGCGATAAAAAGGCGAGGTTCGCCTCTCGGAACGATTCCCCCACGCCCGAGACCAACCCACAACCATTTTTTCCCAGAAGGGTAGGAACAGAATATGAGAAACCGCTTCAGCGTAATAGCAATGGCAGTGTCGTTCTCACTTTTCCTTTGCCTGTTGACGCCTGCTCAAGCTCAAGCACAGAAAGGCAGCGTCGTTATTCCGCCGTCCAGCCTTGAGCGTCCCACCGATCTGGGCAAGCGCGCCCACACCAACATCCGCATGTTCGTCCCTGCGAAAGGCTTCACTAACCCGCAAGTTGCCGTTGGATTACCGCCGTACAACGGCTATTACTATGAAACGCCGGCATCCCTCGCATGCGTGTACAAGCTGGTCGGGGTGGTACCGGGATCGGGATGCGATCCCAACAAAGTAACGAACCACTCGACCGGAGGAAGCAAGGCCATCGCCGTCGTCGATGCCTATGACGACCCCAACGCCGCGGCCGATCTGACTTATTTCTCCAACCAGTTTGGTCTGCCCGCTGCGAATTTCCAGACGGTGTATGCCAACGGGACCCAGCCTCCGAATGATTCCGGATGGGAACTGGAAGAGTCGCTGGATATCGAATGGGCTCATGCCATGGC
>Ga0075017_100002400_pt1 | contig 11697 bp, 7 predicted proteins | sample AleBraG_ABR_2012_FD_71475 | JGI IMG/M metagenome (GOLD analysis project Ga0075017, IMG submission 71475) | Freshwater sediment microbial communities in response to fracking from Pennsylvania, USA - Alex Branch Run_MetaG_ABR_2012 | ecosystem: Environmental > Aquatic > Freshwater > Creek >...
GGCCCACGGCGGCGCAGAGCCCACCCCCCGTCGTCGCCAAGGCAATTGCACCGGCACCCACGGCCCCTGCCCCAGCCGCGCCTGCGCCGGCAGCTGGCCCCGTCACGCCGGCCACACCGCCTCCGCCCGTAACGACGGCGGCCAAGCCAGGCGCTGTGACATGCCTGCCGGCAACGCCCGCCCCCGGTAGTTCCTTCCCCGGAACCACTGTGGTGGCCGATAACTTCGAATCCGGTGCCCTGACCAACTGGACGGTCAAGACTGCTGGCGACGGCGTGGCGGAGGTCGCAACGAACCCCGTATACACAGGAGCCTGCGCAGCGCACCTGCACACCACGGCGGCCAAGGGTTCACTGGCCAACATGTCGGTGGCAATTCCCGCCGGCATGGCCGAGGTCTATGGGGACGGGTGGTTCAACGTCACCACGCCGGGCGCCTCGGGCTCCACAAACTCGTATTTCAGGTTCTTCAGCGGAAGCACCCGAATCGCCTCCGTTTACCGCTACGCCACCAACGGGCAACTGTGGCTGGAAGTCCTGTCCTCCAACGGCAGCTATGTCCGCACCAAGCTGACCAGCCAGGCCGTCTCGCTGTCCGCCTGGCACCATGTTCAGGCGGCAGTCCTGCCGAACGGGACCTCATCCACGGTCGAGGTGTGGCTGGACGGCACGCGCGTCTTTTCAAGCAGCGGCGTTGACGGCCCCGCGACAGCTGTGACTGCCGTGACACTTGGCAGCGAATACAACAGCCAGCTGGGCGATCTCTACGCCGACGACGTGGTGGTCAAGGCCGCAACCTCCAACCCGAACACCTGCAATGCAACCCCGCCGAGTGACACCCTGCCCGGCCAGACGGTGGTGGCCGATGGCTTTGAATGCGGCAACCTCTCCCAATGGGTGGTTCACATGACAGGCGACGGCGTGGCCAGCGTGGTTTCCTCCCCCGTCTATGACGGCTCATGGGCGGCAAGCCTGACCACCAGCAACATCAGCCCGTCGCTGGCAAACATGTCCCACTCCCTGCCCACGGGGACCAAGGAAGTTTATGCGGACGGATGGTTCAACATCACCGCACCCGGGCCCACCGGCAATGACGTCCCGTACTTCCGCTTCTTCACCGGGGCCACCCGATTCGCTGACGTGTACCGGTACAACGCCACCGGGCAGCTGTGGCTGCGGGTACTGACCCCGGCCGGCACCTTCTCCTACACAAGGCTGACCAACAGCGTGGTTCCCCTGAACTCATGGCACCGCATGCAAATGCATGTCATCCCCAACGGCACCGCAACCACCATCCAGATCTGGTTCGACGGCGTCCTGCTCTTCAACTCATCGGCTGTGGGCACGGCTGCCACCTCGGTGTCCACGGCCATGCTGGGGGCCGAACACTATCCGCAACCAGGCGCGCTGAGCATCGACGATGTCATCTTGAAAGCGATCATCCCATGACGACCAAACCAATGGCAGCGCCATCATCCATCCAGGCGGGCGCCCACTTCGACGTCCATGGCCTGGTGGGTGTGGAAGTGGCTCCCGGCACGCCCGGCGCACCCCAGCTTGTGGACATGCTCGCGCCGTTCCACACCGCGCGCCAGGCCGAGGAGCGCAGAGGCATCCTGGTCACCGGAAACCCCAGCCCCCTGGAGTCACCGTCCCATGCCGAGGATGAGTACAGGTACACCGATGAATCCCTGTGGCTCCCCCGGGACAGGGTCGGTGTGACCATGACGGACACCGGGTTCACCATCAGCGGACGCGGCGAGATGCTCACAGCCCTCATCCCCCTGCTCGACCGCCTGTGCGTGCTCAACCAGGCGGCCATGGTGCACGCGGCCATGGTCAACTACCGGGGTGCCGGAGTCCTGATGCCGGCATGGGGCGGGGTCGGCAAGACCAGCACGGTTGCAAAGCTGGCACGGATAGAGGGCGTGCAGTTCATGGCCGACGACTGGGCGTTCCTGCGCAGCGACGGCACCTTGCTCGGCTATGCCAAACCGATGTTCATCAAGGCCCACCACCAGCCCATCTACCCCGAGCTGTTCGAGGGCATGCACAAGCCCCTGGTGCCCAAGGGGCTGACCAAGCCACTGGAGCGGGTCTCCACCATGGTCCACCCCGTCATCGTGCGGTATCCGCGCACGGCCGCCTTCACCCGGCACTGGTCTCCCGAGCACCGCATGGTCCATCCGGACCAGGCGTTTGGCGCGGAAAACATTGCCAGCGAGGCACCCATGCGGATTGCCCTGTTCCTGGAACGCCATTCAGGCCTGGACGCCACCTTGGAAACGCGCAGCGCCGAGTGGATGACCACCCGGATTGTGGGAAATTTCCACACCGAACTGCCGGGCGTCTCGCGCCGGCTGATCGAAGCACTCGGCGCCACGGGCCTGGTGCCGTTGGAAAAGTACTTCGCCGACAAGGCCGAAGTGGTGCGTGCCGGACTGGACAGCATCAACTGCCATGTGTTGAAACTGCCCGTCACCTGGTCCGCGGACCGGGCCAGCGACCACGTCACCTCCACCGTCCAGGCGCTCCTTCATGAATGGGACTAGCCCCGGCAGCGGGCCAAGCGACAAGCTCCCGGTATCCGTGGTGGTGCCCGCCCGCAATGCTGCGCACTGGCTCGCCGACTGCCTCGCCAGCATCAGCGCCCAGCACCCCGCGGAGATCATCGTCGTGGACGGTTGCTCAACCGATGCGACGGTGGAAATTGCCCTGGCAGCCGGCGCGCTGGTGCTCTCCGACAGCGGACGGGGAGTCCCAGCGGCACGCATGATGGGTGCCAGGGCCGCCAACTGGCCCATCCTGGCCCTGATCGACGCCGACGTCCTGCTCCCCGGGGGTGCCCTGGCATCCCTGCTGGAGGAGTTCAGCGATGAAGGCTACGACGGCCTGCAGTTCGGCCTCGCCAGCCGTTCGGACTCCACCGACTACTGGGGTCAAGCCCTCGCCTGGCACCACAACCACAGCCGGGTTCGCTCCTGGTTCTGTGTCTGCGCCACCCTGATCCGGCGGGAGACGCTCCTGCAGTTTGGCTTCGATGAGAGCTTCCGCTCCGGGGAAGACATTGAACTGCGGGTGCGCCTGCAACAGGCCGGTGCCCGCATTGGCGTGTCCACCCGGACCATCGTGGCGCACCGCTTCAGCGGAGGCTTCGAGACCGCACGCGACCAATGGGTCCAGGATGGGGCCGGCCTGGCCCGGACCGTCGTGAAACACCCGGCACGGGCCGGCTGGGTTGTGGCGCTGCCCCTGATCGCAACCGCCCGCGGCGTGGCCCTGTCAGTGCTATATGCCCCCCGCTACCTGCCTTACTGGGCTGGTTTCCTTGGCTACAACTACAAGTCGATGGTCGCGGAATGGACGCACGGCAACCGGGTCCCACAATGACCGGGCGCGAACTCCTCGACAGGATGCGCCCAAGCCAGCAACAGAGCCAGTCCCTGGGCGCCAACACGGTTGCGCTCGCCGCGGCCCGAGTGGCGCCGATGGTAACGGGCTTCATCTTTTGGGCGCTGGCAGCCCTGACACTCTCACCTGCCAGTCTGGGTCTCGGCTCGGCGCTGGTGTCCGCGGTCCTGTTGAGCGTCCAGCTGGGCCTGTTGGGCATCGGCCCCGCAACCGTGTCCCTGCTGCCCGGCCAGCACGACGCCGGACGCCGCCTTCTGGGCGCGTCCGTGGCCGCCGTGGCGGCCAGCTCCCTCGTGGTTGGCACGGCCGTGGTACTGGTTACCCGCGCACTTGGCGGCGTCACCGGGGCGGCCTGGGACGACTCCGCGGTCGTCGCCGCCTTCTTGGCCGCAGCCGTGCTGGCCACCCTGGCCTACCAGTTCGACCACATCTCCGTGGCCCAGTCCAACTCCCAGCAGGCGCTGACACGCAGCATCGTGCAGGGGCTCGTGCAGCTGGGTACGCTGGGCCTGGGTCTGCTCGCCGGCGATGCGGGTGTGCTGACGCTCCTGTGCGCTGTTGCTGCGGGCGCGCTCGCCAGCGTTCTGCTTGGTGCCATCCAGCAATACCGCAGGGGGTGGCGCCCATCCCGGTTCAGCCAGGTGGAGGCCCGGCTGCTGGTTCGCCACGGCCTGCCCAACCATGCGTTGATGCTTTCGGACAGGGCCCCCGGGTACCTGCTTCCCCTGATCGTCACGGCTGCGGTGTCCGCCACGGCGACAGCGTCCTGGTACATGGTGTGGATGCTGTCAATGGCAGTGTTTTTCGTCCCGCAGTCGGCTGGGTTTTCGCTGCAGGCCAAGCTTGCGGGGCAGCCCGGCCCGGCCAGGGATCCTGTACGCAAAGCCCTGGGACTAAGCGTTCTGCTCACGGCCGCCGCGGCCGTGGTGCTGGTGACGGTCGGCCCCGTGCTGCTCACGTTCCTCGGCCCCGTCTACGCCGACGGCTGGCCGCTGCTGCTCATTCTCGCCCCGGCACTGCTGATCGGGTGTGTCACCCAGGTGTACTACGGACTATGCCGGGCCCGAAACCGCTTGGCGGAGGCCACCGCGGTGGCCGTGCTGGCGGCAGTGATCGCCGTGGTTCCGGCTGCGGCCCTTGCCACGCAGTGGGGGTTGCAGGGGGTCTCGCTCATTTGGCTGGCCGGCCAGGTGGCGGCCGCCCTGGTTGCCGGCTGGCGCCTGCGCGTCTTGACCGGTCCCGGCGGGCCATCGCATGGTGCCGGATCCCACCTCGCCTCCCCATATTCCAAGTCCGATTCCCTTCTTGCCAGATCCCGCCGGCCCACCCCGGGCGGCCCTCCGCGGGCCACCTCCGGACGGCACTGCCGCCGGCGCAGAACTCTCCCCACCTCGCTCGCCCTCGCCACCCTGGCCGCCGCCGCACTGTTCGCGGGTGTTTGGGGACTCATGCACGCGGACATCAGCCGGATTGGCTCGCTGGGTGCGATCACTGCCCTGCCGCCCATCTATTTCCCGGCGCTGGGCGTGGCCGTGGTGGGGATCGTCGCGTCACTGTGCCGGCGCCGGCAATATGCGTGGCTGCTCTTCTCACAGATGCTGGTTTTGATAGTGCTGCTGCATGCCCTTGACCCGATCGTGCACGGCACGCCACGGCTGGAGGCCAGCTATCGGCATCTGGGGATTGCCTCCTACATTGCAGGATCCGGGCAGTTGGACACCCACCTGGACGCGTACTTCTCCTGGCCTGGATTTTTTGCCCTGCTGGGCATGTACACCAAGTCCACCGGCATTCCATCGCTGCTGCCGATCGCCACCTGGGCCCCGCTGGCGGTGAACCTGCTTTTGCTGCCGGTGCTGCTGGCCCTGGCCCGCCGCCTGACAGGCAACTGGCGCACCACCTGGACCGCTGTTTGGCTGTTCTACCTGACCAGCTGGGTAGGCCAGGACTATCTGGCACCCCAGGCCTACGCCTACATCCTGGGCCTGACGGTGCTGGCACTGGTGCTCGCTGCCTTCGGCGGCCGCGCTTGGACGGGCACCGCCAGCCGATGGCACCGGATGGTGGATTTCCTTGACCACAGCCGCCATGCCCCGCCTGTGGCGGGGCGGCGGGCACACACAGTGCTGCTGCTCGCCGCCTGTGTTCTGCTACTGGTGTCCGTCACCGCCGCCCACCAGCTGACGCCATTTGCCGTGGCGGCGGTCCTGGTCGGGTTCACCCTCACCGGCCAGAGCCGCCTGCGTTTGCTGCCGGTGCTTGCGGTCCTGATCCCGATCTTTTGGCTCCTCTTTGTCGCCACAGCCTACCTGGTTGGGCACGTGGACACCTTGTTCGGTTCCGTGGGCGACATCTCGCAAAACATGGCCGTCTCCAACCGTGTTTCAGGCATTCCGGACCACCGGATCGTGGTCGCAGCCCGGCTTGTGGAGTCGGCATTCATGTGGGCGGCCGCCGCAGCCGGTGCGTGGATGCTTGCACGGCGCCACCGGCCCTGGCTTGCCGCCGCCGCCGGTGCGGGCATCCCCTTGTTGTTGTTGCCGCTGCAATCCTATGGGGGCGAACTTCTGTTGCGGGTCTACCTCTACAGCCTGCCCTTTGTCGCCTGTCTGGTTGCCGCCGTCCTGGTCCCGGCGGCCGGGCGCCGGCCCGGGGTTTTACGGGCACTGGCCATCGCCGTTCTCGGACTGGCACTGGCTGGAACCACCCTGCTCACCCGGTATGGAAATGATGCGATGGAGACTTTCAGCCCCGGCGAGCTGGCCCTGGTCCAGCAACTGGATGCGAGCGCACCGAACGGCTCCATTGTAATTGAGGCGGTCCACGACACCCCCTGGCGGAGTGTGAAGTATGCGAGCTACGATTACCGCACCCTGCTGCCAGGCAAACCGCAGGCGGATGCATCCAACCTTGCGTGCGGCCATGTTGAAAGTCTGGCGGCAACCGCGGGCGCCTACGTTCTGGTCACCCAAAGCCAGATCGACGCCGCATCGCTGCTGGGCATCGGTCCCCCAGGTGCGGTGCAACGTTTCGTGAACACCTGCCCCCTGCGGCCGGGATGGACTGTCCTGGCCAGCAACGAATCCGGAACGCTCATCCACATCAATGGAGCCCACCATGAGACGCCTCAATGATCTGCCGGACGTGGCGCTGGCGCTGCTGGCCGCCGCCTCGATTCCCCTGTCCCTGACCGGCCCGGCCCCCCTGAGGGCAGCGGTTCTGGGGGCGTTGGTGTTGATTGGGCCGGGAGGGGCCGCAGCGCTGTGGTTCGGGCGAACAGCCCCGCGGCGCTGGTCGCTTCCGGCCACGGGGGCGGCCATCTACGTTGCGGCGGCCATCAGCCTGAGCCTGGCAGTGTCACTGCTTGTGGCAACCGGCATGGTCTATGCGAACCTTTGGAATCCCGCGGCTGGAATGTGCGCGGTAGCAGCCCTGACCCTGCTCCTGTTGGCCGGACCCCGCATGATCCCTCTGTTCAGGCATCAGAAAATCGATGCCTGGAAGGCCGGGAACCGTGACGTCGGCTAGACCCGCACCCGGCAGCCGTTGGCGAACACCCCTGGCCGCCATCCTCACGGTTCTGGCCATCCTGATGCTGGGGGCTTGTTCCCCCGGCACACAGGGCAGCCCCGGGCAGACAGTGCCGGCCCAGCCTCCGGTGAAGCACGTTTTCGTCATCGTCCTTGAAAATGTCTCCTACGACAGCGCCTATGGCACCAGCCCCGTATACCCCTACCTGGCCAACACCCTTCGGCCCCAGGGGCTTCTGCTGAACCAGTTCTATGCCGTCGCCCATTGGAGCCTGGGCAATTACCTCGCCTTGCTGGGCGGAGTGGCACCCACCAAGGACATCCGGAACGACTGCACCAGCTACCGGGACATGCTCGACGCCAAACCTGCGGCCGATGGCCAGGTCAAGGCCGGGCATGGCTGCGTCTTCCCGAAATCGGTCCCCACACTGGCCGGCCAACTCACGTCCAAGCAACTCACGTGGAAGGGCTACATGCAGGACATGGGAAACAACCCCGGCCGTGAACAGTCCACGTGCGGGCGCCCAGGCCTCGGTACCAACAACACCGACCTGACACAGACCAGCTCCCCCGGTGACAACTACGCGGCCCGGCACAATCCCTTCATCTATTTCTCTTCCGTGCGCGACACCCCGGCCTGCGCAGCCCAGGTCCTCCCCCTCACCCAGCTCGGCCTTGATTTGAAGAGCGAGGCCGCCACGCCGAACTACTCCTTCATTTCACCCAACTTGTGCGACGACGGCCACAACGAATGTGCGGCGCCCAGCAATCCCGACAGCTGGTTGTCCACCTGGATCCCAAAGATCATGGCCTCGCCCGCCTACAAGGACAGCATGATCGTCATCCTCGCAGACGAGGCGAAGAACGATTCGCGGGCCTGCTGCCAAGAGCCATCCGGCCCGAATCTTGCCTACCCCGGCGGTCCCACCACTGCCCTCGTGCAAGCCGAGGGGGCAGGAAAGGGCGGTGGCCGCATCGGGGCGCTGGTGCTTTCCCCCTTTGTCAAGGCCAACTCCACCAGCACCGTCCCGTACAACGACTACTCGCTCTTGCGCTCCATTGAGAACATTTTCGCCCTCCCCTACATCGGGTATGCCGCACAGCCCACCTTGGCGGGCTTCGGCCCCGACGTCTGGAATGCCGCCACCGGCACGCCGTCGCCCACAACAGGCCCAACGGCTCCGACTAAACGGTAGATGCAGGCAGCCTAGTGAACCAGTCGGTAGCCCACGCCCCGGACTGTCTTGATCCAGCGTGGATCCCTCGGGTTGTCCCCCATTTTGCGACGCAGATTGGCCATGTGCACCTCAATGGTGCGTTCATCGCTGTCGCTGATAAATGATCCGACGTCGTATTCCTCGCCCCGGAGCCGGCGGACCAAATCCGATTTGGTGCGCACCTGCTTGCCGCTGTCCACGAGTGCGTGGAGAAGGTCAAACTCGCTGCGAGTCAATTCAAGTTCGTTGCCATCCACTGTGGCGGTGCGATCCGCAGGGTCAAAAACCAGGCCGTTGTGGGTGTGCAGCCCGTCTTCCGCGTCGTCGGGGTTCGTCGGTGATTCGTTGTTTGGTACGGGTACTGCTGCGGCAATTCCCGGCGTCTGCAGCACTGCAGATGTCCGTTCGGCTGCGGTCGCCGTTGCCACGGACGTAGTCTCGGATGCATCACCGGCAATTCCGGGTGCTGGCATTGCGCCGGGGCCGCCGGGCATCCGGGCAACCCCGTCGGCAGCCCTGGGGCGGCGCATCATGGCACTGATCCTGGCGCGCAGCTCACGGGGCCGGAACGGTTTGGTGAGGTAGTCGTCCGCGCCGGTTTCCAGGCCCAGCAAGGTGTCCATTTCATCGGCGCGCCCGGTCAGCATGATGATGTAAGCATCGCTGAATAGCCGGATCCGCCTGGCCACTTCGAAGCCATCAATGTCTGGCAGACCCAAGTCAAGTGTCACGATGGCCGGGCTGGTGGCCTTCACCATCTCCACACCTTCAGCACCATTCTTGGCTGAGTGGACGTCAAATCCTGACTGGTTCAATATCACGCTAATAAGTTCGCGGATATCCTCATCATCCTCAATAATGACCGCTACACGAGGATTGTCCATTTTTCCCTCACCAAATTCGCTAAGACCAATTTAAACGCTTTGCCTATCGACACATCGTCGAGCCCCCAGACCCTATATACCCCAAGTATCGAGCCCCCAGACCCTACATACCCCAAGTATGGCATCATCGTAAGCATTGGCGTTGTAGCACTTTGCTCGACTGTGCCTAAAACCCCGGTTCAAGCCGTCCAATTGCCCATGATGACACGTGCATGGGGTTTGTCAGAAATTCTTGTCTAACGGATGTCATCTTGGTCGACACCCCAGCAAATCAGCTCATTCGCAGGTATTTCTATCAGCAATCCCTGCGGACGCGGGTGATCTTGGCGCAGCTTCCCTTCGTTCTCACTGTGGCGTTAGCGGCAGTGCTGATGGCTTTCTTGCATCCGGCGCTGTTGGATGACCCGCAATTGGTGGTCGGTTTCTGGATGACCGGCGCTTTGTTTGCCGCCAGTATCTTGGTTCCGTGGGACCAGCTGCCCCCCGCTTCCTTCCTGGTGATCCCCTATCTGGATTTCGTGGCGGTGGCATTTTTTCGTGAAGGCATCCAGCTCCTGCTTTCCTCGGCAGGCATGCTGGTACTGTTTCCGGTCTTTTGGATCTGTGCCTCCGGTTTTGCCCCCAAGACTGCCGTGGTTTCCAGTACTGTGGCCAGTCTCCTGATCGTCTGGAACCCGATTTTCCAGTCCGGCCAGGTGAACCCGGAGGCTTTGATCAGGCCACTGCTTTTCCCCTTCATGATCCTTGGCTTCGCCATTGCTGTCGTCGTGCTGACCACCAGCATGGATGGGCAACGCGCCACATTGGAGGCCAAGGACCGGCTCTTGCGCACGGCATTGGCAGACAGCCAACACCGTGAACGGCTTCTGGAGACAGTGGTGGACACCGTTGGGGTCGGCGTCGTTGTGGTGGACGCCAATGGAAACGACCGCCTCATGAACGCCACCCAGGAGGCCTTCCATGCCTTGGGCCGCCCGGACGGTTCCCCCGATCCGGAGGAGAAGGACCTATTGCTCTTTGGCCCAGCCCGGGCTCCGCTTGCGGAAAATGCGCGTCCGGTTCGCCGGGCCGTCAGGGGGGAATCGTTTACCAACTACCAAATTTGGATTGGTGCCGGGGAGCATGCCCGGGCGCTGTCCACCACGGCCCGGATCATTCGCCACGACGACAACACCACGGATGGGGCCGTCATCGCCTTCCACGACGTCACAGACATGGTCAATGCCTTGGCCGCCAAGGATGACTTTGTCGCCAATGTTTCCCATGAGTTCCGGACTCCCCTGACGGCCATCCAGTCCTACCTTTCCCTGGCCCTGGAAACGCCCGGGCTCCGTCCCCAGGAAGTTGCCCAATACCTGGGCATTGCCGAGAGGAATGCCCAGCGCCTGGGCGGGCTGGTGTCTGACCTGCTGACCACGGCCTCCATCACCGTGGAGCGCACCCCCGTCGATGTGGCCAAGCTGCTCGCGGACTCGCTAAGCTCCGCTGCTCCGGCAGCCGCGGCCAACCAGCTTGCTGTGGACGCGCCGCCTCACGAACCACTCGTGGCAATGGTCGACGGCGTGCGGATCAGTCAGGTCCTGGATAACCTGGTCTCCAATGCTGTGAAGTACTCGCCCGACGGCGGAACTCTCACCGTCCGGGCGTGGGCCGACGGAACAGACTTGCACTGTCAGGTCAAGGACACCGGATTGGGCATGAACTCCACCGACCAGGCAGGGGTGTTCACCAAGTTTTTCCGGGCCGGATCGGCCGTGGAACTCGGCATCCCCGGGATTGGCTTGGGATTGATGATTTCCAAGACCATCATTGACACCCACGGCGGCACATTGTCCATGAGCAGTGAACCGGGCGTGGGAACCACCATGACCTTCATGATTCCGGCCTGCGTTATCAGTGGCTGAGACGGACTATTATTCAGACCAAGCACCCATGCCGGTGGACAGATACTGGACTATTATGTACACCGGATCACCACCTTGGCCGTCCTTCATCGGCATGATCCGCAACGAGTAGCGCCCGTAGAACACAGCCGTTCCCTGGCCTGCAACTCGGGGCGGGAAGGTAAATGTACCGGCAGTCGACGTCGTGGTGAATTCGGCCCCGTACGTCGATGTTTCTGACATTATGCTCACCACGTAGTTGGTGGCCCCCGCAGCCGGTGCCGTCCAGCTCAGGGCAAGAACATTGTTGTTCGGGGCAGGGGGATTGGGTCCCGGCACAGGGCTGATTTTGACATTGCCTGAAGGCGACGTTCCGGCAGGGTCAGCCCAGTAACAGCCGAAGTCCGTGGGCCCTGCATACCTAAACGTTCGGTATATCGGATCGCCGGCAATAGTATCGCCATTCATGGGTTGGACGCGGAGTATGTAGTTCCCGAAGGCGGCCGTAGTCCCAAGTTTGATCGTGACATTGTTGGTCGTGACATTCGTGTCGTTGAAGATGGTTCCTGTGCCGCTAAGACTCAATGAAACAACATAGCGTGAGCGGTTGGATGCACTGTCGGCCCACGTAAAAGTAAACTTTCCCGATTTTCCGTTGTCAGCGTTGCCATTGTAGGAACATTTGACACTTTCGGGATCCATTTTCGTGGGTTTTTTAGACACCACTGGGGCCACAACGATGTCCGCCGAACCGCCTGGCCGTGGCGTTTGGG
>Ga0075017_100002402_pt1 | contig 11696 bp, 10 predicted proteins | sample AleBraG_ABR_2012_FD_71475 | JGI IMG/M metagenome (GOLD analysis project Ga0075017, IMG submission 71475) | Freshwater sediment microbial communities in response to fracking from Pennsylvania, USA - Alex Branch Run_MetaG_ABR_2012 | ecosystem: Environmental > Aquatic > Freshwater > Creek >...
TCACCGGCGCCGTCGTGCCGGGAACGATCGGCACGCCGGCCGCGGCCATCGTCTCGCGCGAACGGGTCTTCGTGCCCATCGCCTCGATCGCCGATGCGGGCGGGCCGATGAAGACGATCCCGGCCTCCTCGCAGGCCTGGGCGAAGGGGGCGTTCTCGGCCAGGAAGCCGTAGCCCGGATGGATCGCCTCGGCGCCCGAGCGCCGTGCGACGTCGAGGATCTTCTCAACGCTCAGGTAGTTCTCGGCCGCCGGGCCGTCGCCCAGGTTGTAGGCCTCGCCGGCACGGCCGACATGGGGGGCGTCGCGGTCGAGCTCGGAGTAGACGGCGACGCTCGCCACCCCCAGCTCATCCAGGGCGCGAACGATGCGGACCGCGATCTCCCCGCGGTTGGCGATCAGAACCTTCTCGAACATTCGGCCGGGTAGCTTAATCGGCCGGAGCCGATCAGGCGTCCTTGGCGATCATCCCGGCGCCGACGGTCGCGTTCGAGGACTCGTCGATGAGGATGAACGAGCCGGTCCTGCGGTTGCTGGCGTAGCGGTCGAAGACCAGCGGCGCCGAGGTCCGCAGGCGTACCCGGCCGATGTCGTTGAGCGCCATCTCGGCCGGCCCCGGGCCGCGGACCAGCGTGTGCGGGTCGACGAGATCCTCGATCGCGTCGATCACGGCGGTGAGCGTCCTCGAGGTGTGCTTGAGCAGGTAGCGCGACCCCGCCTTCAGCGTCTGGGAGGCCATCCAGCAGATGTCCGCCTCCAGCTCGCGGCCGACCGACGGCTGCTCGTCGGGGTGGCAGATCAGCTCGCCCCGCGAGATGTCCAGCTCGTCCTCCAGGCGGAGCGTGAAGGACATCGGCGCCGTCGCCTCCTCGAGCTCGCCGTCATAGGTGTCGATCGCCGCGATCCGCGTCCGCAGACCGCCGGGCAGCACCGTGACCTCCTCGCCGCGTTTCAGAGCGCCGCTGGCCAGCTGGCCCGAGTAGCCGCGGTAGTCGGACCCGTCGCCGCCCTGCGGGCGGATCACCCACTGCACCGGGAAGCGGGCCGGCTTCTCGCCCGGGTGGTCGTAGGCGACCTCGACCTGCTCGAGGTACTCGAGCAGGACCGGCCCCTCGTACCAGGGCATCTCATCCGAGCGCTCGACGACATTGTCCCCGTTGAGCGCCGAGATCGGGATGTAGGTGATCTCCTTGACGCCCTCGAGCAGCTCGCCGTAGCCGCTGAACTCCGCCACCAGCTCCTCGTAGCGCTCGCGCGAGTGGCCGACCAGGTCCATCTTGTTGACCGCCACGACCATGTGGGGGATACCCAGCAGGGCGCTGATGAAGGCATGGCGCTTGGACTGCTCGAGGACGCCCTTGCGGGCGTCCAGCAGCACGACCGAGACGTCGGCCGTCGAGGCTCCGGTGACCATGTTGCGCGTGTACTGCTGGTGGCCGGGGCAGTCGGCGATGATGAAGCGGCGCCTGGCCGTCGCGAAGTAGCGGTAGGCGACGTCGATCGTGATCCCCTGCTCGCGCTCGGCCCGCAGGCCGTCGGTCAGCAGGGCCAGGTCGAGCGTGCCCTCGCCGCCCCGTCGCTCGCTGGCCTGGGCGACGTGCGCCAGCTGGTCATCGAAGACCTGCTTGGCGTCGAACAGCAGCCGGCCGATCAGCGTGCTCTTGCCGTCATCGACCGAGCCGGCCGTCGTGAAGCGCAGCAGGTCGAGCGTCATCGCCGGAGCACTAGAAGTATCCGGCCTTCTTGCGGTCCTCCATGGCGGCCTCGGAGACGCGGTCGTCGGCCCGCGTCTCGCCGCGCTCGGTGATCGTCGTCGCCGCGATCTCCAGGACGACCTCCTCGAGCGTCGCCGCCCGCGAGGCGACCCCGCCGGTGCAGCTCATGTCACCGACCGTCCGGTAGCGGACCGTCTCGGTGAAGATCTCCTCGCCGTCGAGCAGCTCGGTGCCCTCCCGCCAGGCGTAGATCATGCCGTCGCGCCGGAAGACCTCGCGCCGATGGGCGAAGTAGATCGACGGGACCTCGAGCTGCTCGGAGTCGATGTACTCCCAGACGTCCAGCTCGGTCCAGTTCGACAGCGGGAAGACCCGGACATGCTCGCCCCTGCGAATGCGCCCGTTGTAGAGGTTCCACAGCTCCGGCCGCTGCTCCTTGGGGTCCCACTGCCCGAAGTCGTCGCGGAAGGACATGATCCGCTCCTTGGCCCGGGCCCGCTCCTCGTCGCGGCGGGCGCCGCCGAAGGCCGCGTCGAAGCCGTGCTCGGCGATCGCATCGAGCAGCGTCACCGTCTGGAGCTTGTTGCGCGAGGCCCGCGGGCCCGTCTCCTCGACGACGCGGCCCCGGTCGATCGAGTCCTGCACGCTTGCCACGATCAGCCGCTCGCCGAGCTCGGCGGCACGCCGGTCGCGGTACTCGATCACCTCGGGGAAGTTGTGGCCCGTGTCGACGTGCATCAGCGGGAACGGGAACGGCGCCGGGCGGAAGGCCTTCTCGGCCAGGCGCAGCAGGACGATCGAGTCCTTGCCGCCGCTGAACAGCAGCACCGGGCGCTCGAATTCGGCCGCGACCTCGCGCATCACGTGAATCGCCTCGGACTCGAGGGCCCGCAGGTGACTCAGCTGTGGGCGGGTCGCGACGCTCATCTCAGGGGTCGACGATCTCGACGTGGATCCCGCACTCGGTCTTGTCCGTCCCCGCCCAGCGGCCCTCGCGGCCCGAGCCGGGCTGGGTGCAGGGAGCGCAGCCGATCGACTCGTAGCCCTGGTCGTGCAGCGGGTTGTAGGGCAGGTCGCGCTCATGGATCCGTCGCCACAGGTCCTTGTCGGTCCAGTGGGCCAGCGGGTTGTACTTCCAGAGGCCGCGTTTCTCGTCCCGCTCGATCAGGTCGGTGGCGGCGCGCGTCGGGCCCTGCTCGCGCCGGATCCCCGTGATCCAGCCCTCGGCGCCCTCGAGGGCCATCTCGAGCGCCTGGACCTTGGCGAGCGAGCAGCAGTGCTCGGGGCCGCTCCATGGCGTCCCGCTGCTGCTCGCGTCGAAGACCTCGATCTCGACGCCGAAGCGCTCCTCGAAGGCGCGCCAGGTCCTGATCGTCTCCTCGAACAGGACGCCGGTGTCGATCGTGGCGATCTTGACCGCCCTGCCGGTTCCCTGGTCGAGGCGCAGCAGCTCGTCGAGCAGCACCGACTCCTCCTTCTGGAAGGAGCACAGGAGTACCGCCCGGGCGCCGTGACGGGCCGCCTCGCGCAGCGTGTGCGTGAGGCTCAGCCCCGGATCGATGTTGCTTGCCTGCTCGGCTGTGTGACTGTCAATTGGTTGCATTTGATCTCTCCCTGCCTCGCCTTCCTGGCGCTGCTCATCCATCACTCAGCGCGTCTCATCTAGACCGCGCACTCGCCCTCTCCGCGGATCACTTCAAACGGGACGTTGCGGTTCCAGTCGATGAACTCGTTCATGGTCTCCAGACCGAAATCGACCGGCATCGAGAGGTCCTTTACAAGTGCCTCCAACTCGGCGGTCCCGGTGCGCCCGACGAACGCGTTCCACTGCTCGCCCTCGGCCCGGTTCGCCTCATAGTGGCCGATCCAGCGCTCGATTGCGTCAGGTATCCGCTTCGAGGGCAGCCGCAGCTTCAGGCGGGTCCCAAATCTGACCTCGCCGCCTTCGAAGACGCCGCCGACGTGGGGGATGTAGGCCGGGATCGTGTGGTCGCCGACCTTGATCGAGGCGCCCGTGAAGCCGATCGAGGCCACGTGGTGCTGGCCGCAGCCGTTGGGGCAGCCGCTGATCTTGATGTTCAGTGCCCGCGTCAGCTCGTCGGTGATCTCCATCGCCTCGACCCGCTCCTGGACGGCCGCGTTGAGGCCCATCGAGCTGGTGATCCCCAGCTTGCAGGAATCGGTCCCCGGGCACGAGACGACGTCGTTGATCCGGCGCGAGCCGCCCTCGCCCAGGCCGAGCGCCGAGAGCGCCCTCCAGACGTCGTAGACGGCCTCCTCGCGGACCCAGCGCAGGACGAGGTTCTGCTGCACCGTCGTGCGGGCGTAGCCGCCCGCGTAGTCGCGCATGATCGCGGCCAGGCCACGGAACTGCTCGGGGCTGAGATCGCCACGGGTGATCTTGACCTCGACCGTCACGAAGCCGGCCTGCTTCTGCTCGGCCACGTTCGAGGCGCGGAAGCGCTCGAACTCGGACGTGTCGCCGTTGGGCGAGCCGTGGCTCTGCGGCGGCGCCGGCGCGGCCTCGCGCTCGTCGTCCCCGAACAGGCGGTGCTCGACCGAGAAGTCCCGTTCGGCGACCCACTCGCCCTTCAGCTCCTCCTCGACCTGCCTGCGCAGCTCGTCGATCCCGTACTTGTCGACAAACACCTTGATCCGGGCCCGCGCCCGGTTGGTGCGCAGCCACTCCTGGCGGTCGAAGATGCGAAAGACGGCCTCGGAGATCTTCAGGTAGTCACCGTTGTCCAGCTCGACGAAGTCGTACAGCGCCGGTGCCACACGGGGCATGATCGAGGTCCCCCCGCCGACCAGCATCTCGACGCCCCGCACCTCGCCGCGTCCCTCGATCTCCCGCACCCGGGCGCGGAAGGCGACGTCGTGGATGCCGCTGATCGCGCGGTCACGGGGGCTGCCGTCGAAGGACGTCTTGATCTTGCGCGGCATCGCCTGGGTCGTGGGGTGGCGCACGAAGTAGCGCACGTAGGCGCCGGCGTAGGGGGTCAGGTCGAACAGCTCGTCCTTCGCCACGCCGGCCCACGGGTCGCCGGTCACGTTGCGGACGGTGTTGCCGCAGCCCTCGCGGCTGGAGAGACCCGCCTCGCCGAGCTCGCGGATCGCCCGCTCGGCGTCGGGCAGCGGGACATGGTGCATCTGGATGTTCTGGCGGGTCGTCACGTGGCCCTTGTTCAGCGGCACGTACTTCTCGATCACATCCGCGAAGGCGTCCATCTGCTCCGGCGTGATCCCGCCGAAGGGCAGCTTGACGCGGATCATCTGGACGTCCGGCTGGCGCTGGCCGTAGACGCCCTGCTTGAGGCGGAACTTGATGAACTCGTCTTCCTCGGTTTCCCCGGCCAGGAATTTCGTGGCCTCGGTCCTGAAGTCGTCGTACTCCCGCTGCAGGATCGGGATCACGTGCCCAGGGACGTTCTGGAGGATCTCGGGATCCTCGAGCGTTCCGCGTGCGGCGGGGGCAGATGCTGGCTCCATCAAAACAGACCTCCAGAACGGCGACGCGACTGCCGCGCAGCTCCTTGCGCGGCGGCCGGGACGATATTGACTGTAAAGCCTAGCGCCTTTTAGGTATTTATCCAGGGGTCCGGCGCGTCGTCCGGATCAGCCCGCGAGACGGCCTCGATCATGGCCGCCCGCCGCCACGGGTCGCTCGCCTGCGCGGCCGCTGCCGGGGGCGGGGCCGTGGCCCTCGTGAAGCGCTCGAGCGCCGCCACCACGGCGGCCGCCTCCGCCGGTGAGGCGGAGGGTGTGATCAGCTTCAGATCGGGGCGCCGGTCGGGCATCCGCGCCTACAGCGGGATGTTGCCGTGCTTGCGCTTGGGCCCCGGTTCGCGCTTGGTCTGCAGCGTGTGCAGCGCCGTGATGAGCTTCGGGCGCGTCTCGTGGGGGACGATCACATCGTCGATGTAGCCGCGCTCGGCCGCTGTGTAGGGGTTGGCGAAGCGGGCCTTGTAGTCGGCCATCAGCTTCTGGCGGCGCTCCGCCGGCGTCGGGCTGCCCGCTATGTCCCGGCGGTAGATGATGTTGACGGCGCCCTCCGGGCCCATCACGGCGACCTCGGAGGTCGGCCAGGCGAAATTGAAGTCGGCCAGCATGTGCTTGGAGGCCATGACGTCGTAGGCCCCGCCGTAGGCCTTGCGGGTGATCACCGTCAGCTTCGGCACCGTGGCCTCGGTGAAGGCGTAGAGCAGCTTGGCCCCGTGGCGGATGATCCCGCCCCACTCCTGGCTGGTCCCGGGCAGGAAGCCGGGCACGTCGACGAAGGTCAGGAGCGGGATGTTGAAGGCGTCACAGGTCCGCACGAAGCGGGCCGCCTTGGCCGAGGCGTCGATGTCCAGCACGCCCGCCAGCTGGGCCGGCTGGTTGCCGACGACGCCGATCGCAAAGCCGTCCAGGCGGGAGAAGCCGCAGATGATGTTCTTCGCGTGGTGCTCGTGGACCTCGAAGAACTCGCCGTCGTCGACGATCAGACGCACGACATTGCGCATGTCATAGGGCTTGTTGGGGTTGTCCGGGACCACCTCGTCCAGCTCGGCGTCCATCCGCTGCGGATCGTCCGTCGGCAGGACCCGGGGAGCCGTCTGCATGTTGTTCTGGGGCAGGAAGCTGATCAGGTAGCGGCAGTCCTCGAGGCAGGCGTCCTCGTCCTCGGAGGCGAAGTGGGCGACGCCCGACTTGGTGTTGTGCGACATCGCCCCGCCCAGCTCCTCGAAGCCGACCTCCTCGCCGGTGACCGTCTTGATCACGTCGGGACCCGTGATGAACATGTGCGAGGTCTCCTTGACCATGAAGATGAAGTCCGTGATCGCCGGCGAGTAGACCGCCCCGCCGGCGCAGGGGCCCATGATCAGGCTGATCTGGGGGATCACCCCCGAGCAGCGGACGTTGCGGACGAAAACGTCCCCGTAGGCGCCGAGCGAGACGACGCCCTCCTGGATCCGCGCCCCGCCCGAGTCGTTGATCCCGATCACGGGGCAGCCGATCTTGCCCGCCAGATCCATGATCTTGCACATCTTTTCGCCCATCACCTCGCCCAGCGAGCCGCCGAACACCGTGAAGTCCTGGCTGAAGACGCAGACCGTCCGCCCATCGATCGTCCCGTGGCCGGTGACCACGGCGTCGCCCCAGGGCCGGTTCTTCTGCATGTCGAAGTCCGAGGTCCGGTGGCGGACGAAGGTGTCCAGCTCCTGGAAGGAGCCCGGATCCAGCAGCTTTTCGATCCGCTCGCGCGCCGTGTACTTGCCGCGGGCATGCTGCTTCTCCTCGGCCTCCGGGGAGGAGTGCTGGGCCGCTTCGCGCAGCTCCCGGAGCTGGGCGAGCTTTTCCTCGTAGGTCTCCGGGGCCTTCTTGCGGTGCTCCTTGCGGGCACCTCCGCGGGAGGCTGCGAGCAGGGCGGCATCGGCGATTCGGTCGTGGGCGCTGGCCATCGGGCCGGGAATCTTAGCCGTGCCGGGGCGCCCGGGCGCGGGCGCGGCGCCGCTGAGGCGGCCGGGTTCCGCTCAGGAGTGCGAGAAGGGGCGGTGGTGCGCGGCTCCCAGACGGTCCAGGACGCCGCTCAGGATCGCCGTCACCTCGGCCTCGGCGGCATCCTCGGCCGCCTTCAGCTCGGACGCGAGATCGACGCCCGGCTCCCGCTCGAGCTCCAACATGGTCCCGGCCTCCGGGTCCTCCTGGGCCGGGACGGCCTCGCACTCGGGGGGCTCCGCTCGCCCGGGCTCCGCGGATGCGGGCTCCGCGGATGCGGGCTCCACGGATGCGGGCTCCACGCATGTGGGCTCCACGGATGCGGGCTCCACGGATGTGGGCTCACCCTCCCGGGCGATCGCGCCGACGTCGTCAGGTTGCGGCGCGGGCCTGCGGCTCCAGCGCCTGAACAGGCGCGCCAGGAAGCCCCGGCGCGTCGCAGGGTCCAACGGCTCCGGCCGGGGTTCGGGCTCGAGCTCGGCCTCGGGCTCGGCGACGGCCTCGGGCTCCGCTGTCGCCTCGGCCTCGGGCTCGGCGACGGCCTCGGGCTCCGCTGTCGCCTCGGCCTCGGGCTCCGCTGTCACTTCGGCCTCGGGCGGCTCGGCCTCGGCCTCCAGCTCGCGCTCGGCCGCGCCGGCCTCGGTCGCGGCGAGCTCGCGGTTGGCCGTCAGGGTCACCCTGGTGCCCCACGCCGAGGCCCTGATCGCGACCGTGCCGCTGGTCGCCGGGGCCTCCCACTCGACGAGCTGTTCGGGCTCGGCCCGCGTGATCCGGATCTCGCCCAGCTCGCCGAGGTGGCGTGCCAGCGAGGCCGGGTCGCTGAGCTCGGCCCAGAGCTCGGGCGGGGACTTGACAAGCGTCCGCTGGACCTCGGAGGAGATCATGGCCTCCCCATTCGAGGGGTTCCGCCGGACTCCTCCCGGGAAAAGGCTCAGACGGCGGTGGCGGCGTCCCGTCGGCGGAGGAGGCCCCGCTCGTGCAGCAGCTCCGCGATCTGGACGGCGTTGGTGGCGGCGCCCTTGCGCAGGTTGTCGGCGACGATCCACAGGTCGAGTGCGAGCTCGTTGCCGGGGTCGCGGCGCACGCGCCCGACGAACACCTCGTCGTGGCCGGAGGCCTCGATCGCCATCGGGTAGAGGCCGGCTCCGGGGTCGTCGAGCACCGTGATCCCGGGCGCCGCGGCGAGGATCTCGCGCGCCCGCTCGGGGCTCAGAGGCCGACGGGTCTCGACGTTGACGGCCAGCGAGTGGCCGTTGATGACGGGGACCCGCACACAGGTCGCACTGACCCGGATCGCCTCCTCGCCCAGGATCTTGCGGGTCTCGTTGATCAGCTTGCGCTCCTCGTCGGTGTGATCATCGCCCGGCGCGAAGCTGCCGGCCTGGGGCAGCGCGTTGAAGGCGATCTGGTGCGCATACTGCGCCGGCGCTGCGATCGGGCGCGCCTCGAGGACCGCATGGGACTGCTCGAGCAGCTCTTCGACCGCCCGCTTGCCGGTGCCGGAGACGGCCTGGTAGGTGCTGACGACCAGCCGCTCGATCCCCGCCTCGTCCTGGATGGGCTTGAGCGGCACGACCATCTGCATCGTCGAGCAGTTCGGGTTCGCGATGATCCCGCGGTGCTCGTCCAGGGCCTCGGGGTTGACCTCGCTGACGACGAGCGGCACGTCATCCTGCATCCGCCAGCGCGAGGAGTTGTCGATCACCGTGGCTCCGGCTGCGGCGAAGCGCGGCGCCCACTCGCCCGAGGTCGAGCCGCCGGCGGAGAAGAGGGCGATGTCGAAGCCCTGGATCGTCTCCTCGGTCAGCGGCTGGACGACCGAGCCGTCATCGAGGACCCGGCCGGCCGAGCGCTCGGAGGCGAAGGGCACCGTCTCGCGGGCGGGGAACCCCCGCTCGCGCAGCAGTGCCAGCATCAGCGTCCCGACCTGGCCGGTCGCGCCGACGACGGCAATCCGGTAACCCTCGCTCATGCGCCCCAGGGTACCGCGGCCCGGTCAGGGCTTCACGGCCATCACGAGGATCGTCACCAGCACGAGCAGGCTCAGCATGGTCCCGACCGTCGTGAGTCGCCTGACGAGCGCCCGGTACTCCTCGCTCATGCCGCCCTCGGCGCCGGCCGCCAGGTCGCGCTCGGCGAACTGCTCGGCCTTTTTCGCGGTCGGGATCATGACGACGCCGACCAGTGCGCCGATCACGACGGCCACGCCCAGACCCCACTGCACGAAGAACTCGCCCCAGTGGTGGCCGTCGCTTGCCAGGTAGACACCGGCGGCCGTCACGACGAGCAGGCCCGGGTTGACGAGCGCCCGCTCGAGCGTGTACTCGATCCGGTGCAGCACCGGCAGGCTCCGGGGATCGCGTTTGGCGCCGACGGCGAAGATGATCGGGTAGGCGAAGGTGACCCCGAAGCCGACGACGACACCCATGACGTGCAGGGCCAGGATGAAGTTGTAGAGGCTGGCCGCGGGGGCGAGGGTGCCCACTCAGAACCTGGCCTCATAGGCGCCGAACACGTCCCCCATCGCCGAGCATGTCTCGCCGATCGAGCAGCGGTCCTTCAGGGCCTGGCGGATGACCGGCAGCAGGTTCTCGCTGCCCCGGGCGGCGACGCGCAGCTCCTCCAGGCGCCGCTGCACGAGCTCCCGGTCGCGGTCGGCCTTGAAGGCCGCCAGGCGGGCCAGCTGTTCGCGCTCGGACTCGGGGTCGACGCGCAGCAGGTCGGGTACCTCGATGCCCTCTTCCTCGTAGGCGTTGACACCGACGACGATGTCCTGGCCGAGCCGGTAGCGCTCCTGGTAGCCCCAGGCCGACTCGTCGATCTCGGCGGTTATGAACTCGATTGCGTTGACCGAGCCGCCGAGCGCGTCGACCTTCGCGATCAGCTCGTTGGCCCTGGATTCGATCTCGTCGGTCAGGGACTCCACGAGGTAGGAGCCGGCGAAGGGGTCGACGGTGTCGGTGGCGCCGGACTCGTGGGCCAGGATCTGCTGGGTTCGCAGGGCGATTTTGGCCGCCCGCTCGGTGGGCAGGGCGAGCGCCTCGTCGAAGCCGTTGGTGTGCAGCGACTGGGTGCCGCCGCAGACCGCCGCGAAGCCCTGCAGAGCGACCCTGACGATGTTGTTCTCGGGCTGCTGGGCGGTCAGGGTCACCCCGCCCGTCTGGGTGTGGAAGCGCAGCATCATCGACTTGGGCGAGCTGGCAGCGAAGCGCTCACGCATGATGTGGGCCCACATGCGGCGGGCGGCCCGGAACTTGGCGACCTCCTGGAAGACGTTGTTGTGCCCGTTGAAGAAGAAGGCCAGGCGCGGGGCGAAGTCGTCGACGTCGAGGCCCCTGTCGATCGCCGCCTGCACGTAGGCGATGCCCGAGGAGAGCGTGAAGGCCACCTCCTGCACGGCCGAGCAGCCCTTCTCGCGGAAGTGGTAGCCGGAGATCGAGATCGTGTTCCAGCGCGGCACCCGCTCGTGGCAGTACTCGAACAGGTCTGTCGTCAGGCGCATCGTCGGCCCGGGCGGGTAGATGTAGTTGCCGCGGGCGATGTACTCCTTGAGCACGTCGTTCTGGGTCGTCCCGCGCAGCTTCTCGGAGGGGACCCCCTGCTCCTCGCCGACCAGCTCATAGAGCGCCAGCAGGCAGGCCGCCGGGGCGTTGATCGTCATCGAGGTCGAGACCTGGTCGAGCGGGATGCCGTCGAAGGCCGTTCGCATGTCCTCGATCGTGTCGATCGCGACCCCCGTCCTGCCGACCTCGCCGAGGCAGCGGGGGTTGTCGGAGTCCAGGCCCAGCTGGGTCGGCAGGTCGAAGGCCATCGAGAGGCCCGTCGAACCCTTCGAGAGCAGGTAGCGGTAGCGCTCGTTGGACTCCTTGGCCGAGGCGTAGCCGGCGTACTGGCGCATCGTCCAGGTCTGCTTGCGGTACATCCCGCGGTGCACGCCGCGGGTGAAGGGGAACTCGCCCGGCTCGCCCAGGTCGAGGTGACCTGGCAGGTCGGACTCGTCATAGAGCTCGGCGATCTCGATCCCCGAGTCGGTGAAGCGGCGTGGGTCCTCGGCACCGACGACCGGGGCGACCGTCAGGCGCTCGAGATCCTCATCGGGCAATCCGGTGGTGGCCATGGTGTGGATGATATGTACCCCCGGGCCGCCGCCGCACGTTGCAGGAAGGCTCGCGCTCCTGTTCGGAGCGCTCGCCACACGGGTATCCTGCCTGGAGATGCCGACCTGCATGGTCACCGGGGGTGCGGGCTTCCTCGGATCCCACCTCTGCGACGAGCTGCTGGCGCGCGGCAACCGGGTCATCTGCGTCGACAACTTCGAGACGGGCTCGCTGGCCAACATCGAGCACATCCGCGACCCCGACAGGTTCCGCTATCTGCCGGCCGACATCATCGAGCCCTACCACGTCGACGAGCCGGTCGACTTCGTCTATCACCTCGCCTCGCCGGCCTCGCCGATCGACTACCTGCGCCTGCCGCTGCACACGCTGAAGGTCGGCTCCTACGGG
>Ga0075017_100002403_pt1 | contig 11696 bp, 11 predicted proteins | sample AleBraG_ABR_2012_FD_71475 | JGI IMG/M metagenome (GOLD analysis project Ga0075017, IMG submission 71475) | Freshwater sediment microbial communities in response to fracking from Pennsylvania, USA - Alex Branch Run_MetaG_ABR_2012 | ecosystem: Environmental > Aquatic > Freshwater > Creek >...
CGGCGCCTCGATCGCTGCGCACCACCACGTTCGCGCCGAGGCGCACGACGTCGAGCCCGGGCGCGCGTTCAAGCAGCCGGGCCTCCACGAGATCGGCGAGCGCGGCTTCGTCGCCGCTCACCGACGGGACCGCGCAGAGCTGCTCGGTCAGCGCGAGCAGGTCGCTCACGAGACGATGTCGTGCTCGCGCAAGAGCGCGTTGAGCTTGAGCTTGTCGTGCACTTCGCCCTCGGCGAGCGTACGCAGGATCAGGGCACAGGGCAGGCCGAACATGCCTCCGGGGAACTCCTTCATGCGCGTGCCCTGCACGACCACCGCGCGTTCGGGGATCACACCCCGGGCGACCTCTTCGCCGGTCGCGGAGTCGATGACGGGTGTGTTCGACGTGAAGATGAGGCCCGCGCCCAACTTCGCACCGCGGCGCACGCGCGCACCGTTCACGATCATGCACCGGGAGCCGACGAAGCAGTCGTCTTCGACCACGACCGGAACCGCCTCCGGGGGCTCGAGCACGCCGCCGATGCCGACACCGCCCGAGAGGTGCACCCGCTTGCCGATCTGCGCGCACGAAGCGACGGTGGCCCACGTGTCGATCATCGTGCCCTCGTCGACGTAGGCGCCGATGTTCACGTAGCTGGGCATCATCACGACCGTGGGCGCGAGGTACGCGCCGAATCGGGCCGACGCGCCCGGGACGACTCGCACCCCGGCTGCCTTGTAGCCCTTCTTCAAGGGCAGCTTGTCGACGTACTCGAACGGGCCGGCCTCGATGATGTGCATCTCCTGCACCCGGAACCACATCAGGATCGCGAGCTTCAGCCACTCGTTGACGATCACCTCGTCGCCGACTTCGGCGACGCGCACCTCACCCCGGTCGAGCATGCCGATCGCCGAGCGCACCGCGTCGTGGGTCTGCGCAACCGGCATGACTTCGCGCCAGTCGTCGCCGGCCTCCCAGAGCTGCGTGATCGTCTTCTCGAGGTCGTTCACTCGTTCTCCCCGTTCGTGAAGTCAGGTCTGGGTGCGCGCGAGACGGTCGAACGCGAGCTCGAATCGATCCCGCGGCTGCACGAGCGCGAGGCGCACGTGGTCGGCACCCGCCGCGCCGTAGAGATCCCCGGGCGCGACGAGCAGGCCGGCAGCTTGTGCGAGCTGCGCCGCGATCTCCCAGCCGTCGTCGGCGCCGTCGACGTGACGCAACCACAGATAGAAGAGGCAGGGCCCGCCGTCGTGCACGAGACCGAGCGAGGCCAACGCCTCGAGCGCGAGGTGGCGGCGGTCCGTGTAGCGGGCGCGCTGGTCGGCTACGTGCGCGTCGTCACCGAGTGCCGCGACCGCGGCCGCCTGCATCGGCAGTGGCACCATCAATCCCGCATGCTTGCGGGTCTCGACGAGATACGACACCAGGTCGGGATCGCCCGCGTAGAAGCCGACGCGCATGCCGGCCAGGTTCGAACGCTTGGAGAGGCTGTGCATCGCGAGCACGCCGTCGAGGCCGTCGGCCAGGATCGTCGCGGGCGACGGCGCGAACTCGGTGTAGCACTCGTCGCTCGCTACGACGATGCCGCGTGCGCGCGCCCACGCGGCGACACGTGTGAGGTGTTGCGAGTCGGCCGCCGACGACGTCGGGTTCCCGGGCTCGTTCACCCACAACAGCAGCGCGCGCTCGGCATCCGTGTCGGCCACGGCATCGAGATCGAGATGCCATTCGGTGTCGAGTGGCACGGGCACCGCGCGGCAACCCGCGAGCACCGCGCCCATCTCGTAGCTCGGATACGAGACCGCCGGGTAGAGCACCGTGTCTCGCTGCGGGTTGCGGAGCCGTAACAGGTGCGGCAGCCCGGCGACGAGCTCCTTGGTGCCGACGCACGCGCCGACGTGCGAACCATCCAGGGCCACGCCGAACCGGCGCGTGATCCACGCGGCCGCCGCCCCGCGCAGCGCGGCGCTCCCGGCCGACGGTGGGTATCCCATCGACCCCGCGAGCGCCGCGGCCGCCGCGTTGATCGCGATCTCCGGCACCGGATCGCACGGCGTGCCGATCGAGCAGTCGACGACACCGCCGGGAAGGCTGTCTGCGAGCCGCTCGAGCGCGCGCAGCCGGTCGTAGGGGTACGGCGGAGGCACGAAGCCCACGATCGGATCAACCACCATGCACCGTTGAGACTAATCAGCCCAACTTCGTGAACTCGGCGAAATGTCCGGTCTCCCGTTGGGGCAGCCGGGCCCGTACCCGTGTGCCCTGCTCGTCGTGGACCTCGACCAATACCTCGCCGGCGCGATGCAGGGCGGCCAGCACGTCGGCGCGGTCGTAAGGGACGAAACACTCGATGATTCCGGCCTGAGCCCGGAGGTGATCGCCGATCGCGGTGAGGACATCACCGACGCCGTCGCCGGTCGCCGCCGACACGGCAACCGAATCACCGTGCGTCCGTATCAAGTCCTTCAGCACTCCGGGCTCGACGATGTCGCACTTGTTCCACGCCAGCAGCACGGGCACGTCATCGGCGCCGATCTCGCGCAACACGGTGTCGACCGCGGCGATGCGCCCCTCTGCGTCGGTTCCGCTCGCGTCGACGACGTGCAGCAGGAGATCGGCGTCGACCACCTCCTCGAGCGTGGAGCGGAATGCATCGACGAGCTGGTGCGGCAGCCGGCGGACGAATCCCACCGTGTCCGACAGCAGCACGGTCTCGCCGCCGGGGAGCCGGAGCCGGCGAGTCGTCGGATCGAGCGTGGAGAACAGCTGGTTCTCGACGAGCACACCGGCGTCGGTGAGCCGGTTGAGGAGGGTGGACTTGCCGGCGTTGGTGTAACCGACCAACGCGACCGTGGGCAGGTCGCGGCGGCGTCGAGCCTTGCGCTGCGTGTCGCGCGTCGCGCCGAGCTCGCGCAGGTCGCGTTCGAGCCGCTGGATCCGGCGGAGCAACCGCCGTCGATCGACCTCGAGCTGCGTCTCACCCGGGCCGCGGGTGCCGATGCCACCGCCCTGCTGGCTGAGCTGGGTACCGCGACCGCGCAGGCGCGGGAGGCGGTAACGAAGTTGCGCGAGCTCCACCTGCACCGCACCGTCTTGGCTGGTCGCGTGCTGGGCGAAGATGTCGAGGATCAGCGCGACGCGGTCGACGACGTCGACGTTGAACAAGGTCTCGAGCGTTCGTTGCTGCGCGGGCGTGAGCTCGTCGTCGATGATCACCACGTCGATGTCGCGGGCGACCACGAGCTCGCGAAGTTCGTCGGCCTTGCCCTTGCCGACGTAGGTCTTCGGGTCCGGGGTCCGGCGGCGCTGCAGGACCGACTCGACGGGCACGGCCCCCGCAGTGTCCGCGAGCAGGGCCAGCTCCGCGAGGGAGGCTTCGGCGTCCTCGAGCGACTCGGCGCCGGTGCCCGCGCCCACGAGCAACGCGCGTTGGCGCAATCGTTCGAGGTCGACCTCGGTCGCGGTGAGCCGGCGGCGCTGGCGTCCGGCTTGCGCGCGCGACGGGCTCATCCGGCGGCGCGGTCCAGAGAGATGAGCAGCGACTCGAGCGGCATCACGACGTCGAACACGTGGACCACCGGTCCGCCCAGACGGACACTCGGTCCCAACGCCACCTGCAACGTCCCGCCGAGCACATCCACGCGAACGTGCTCGCCCACGAGCCCGCGCCGTTGGGCGACCGCGGCCGACGCGCACGCGCCGGTCCCGCACGACTGCGTCTCCCCTGCTCCCCGCTCCCATACCCGCATCGCGATCCGGTCGACACCGGTGACCGCGATGAACTCGACGTTGACGCGGCGGGGAAACCGCGGGTCGTGCTCGATGCGCGGACCGTGCTCGGTCACGGGAACCTCGGTCGGATCGTCGACGAGCAGCACGAGATGCGGGTTGCCGATTCCGGCCGCGTCGCCGTGGTACTTCGCGCCGTCGACGATCGCGTCGAGATCGAAAGCCGACGCGGCCTGCACGGGAATGCGATCGGGCTCGAACGTGATGCTCCCCATGTCGACCTCGCCCGCGACGACCGATCCGTCCGGATCCCGCGTGACGGTGACGCGCCGGCGTCCGGCCGCGGTGTCGACGAGCACCTCGTCGCCCCGGAGCAAGCCCTCCCTCGCGGCGACCCACGCCAGGCAGCGAACGCCGTTGCCGCTCATCTCCGCCCGGCCGCCGTCCGCGTTCACGAGCGTCATCGAACAGTCGGCACCGTCACGACCGGGCCCGATCGTGATGAGGCCGTCGGCACCGATGCCCCGGTGGCGGTCGCAGAGCGCCGCGATCACGACCGGGTCGAGGGCGGGCTCGGTCGGATCGAGCGCGACCTGAACGAGAAAGTCGTTTCCCGTCGCGTGCAGCTTGGAGAGCGCGAGATCGGTCACGGTGCCACCGCCTCGACCGGCGCGGCGTTCCCTGCCGCATCCAACACCGACACGGCCAGATCCGCGACCGCACGCGAACCGGTCAGCCACTGGACGCGTGGGTCGCGGCCGAACCAGACGCGTTGCCGGCGGGCGAATCGACGGGTCCGGCCTACCGCCGCATCCAGCGCGTCGTCGAGCGGCATCTCACCCGACAGGTGCGCGAGCACCTCTCGGTAGCCAATCGCCTCCCGAGCCGTACGGGACAGATCGTGCGAGGCGAGGCCACGAACCTCGTCGACGAGCCCGCGGGCGCGCATGTCCTCGAAACGGTCGGCGATCCGCGCCGCGAGCTCGGGCGGCGCGACCTCGATCCCGAACATCGCCACCGAGATCGCCGGCGGCGCGTAGTCGCCGATGCCCGGACCGTACGACGAAAAGCGCCGGCCGGTCAGCTCGATGACCTCGAGCGCGCGAACGATGCGCCGGCGGTTCCCCGGCTCCATGCGGCTCGCGGCGAGCGGATCGAGCGCGGTGAGCCGGGCGTAGGCGGCGGCGAGGCCGGCGTCGTCACCGGCGGAACGCGCCAACGACTCGCGCCGTGCGGGGTCGGTCGGCGGGATCTGCAGGTCGTCGACGACCGCGCGCACGTACAGGCCCGTGCCCCCCACCAGCACCGCCCGCTTGCCGCGTGCCTCGATGTCGGCGATCGCGGCACGCGCGCCGACCTGCGTGCGTTGCACCGACCACTCCTCCGACGGATCGGCGACGTCGACGAGATGGTGCACCACCTCGGCCCGCTCGAGCTCCGTCGGCTTGGCCGTGCCGATGTCGAGCCCGCGATACACCTGCATCGAATCGAGCGAGACCAGCTCGACGTCGCCGGTTGCGCGCGCGATCTCGAGCGCGAGTGCCGACTTGCCCGACGCGGTCGGACCAACGAGCGCGAGGTGTCGCGTCAAACTGCTACGACGGGGATCCGTACCCGCCGTCGGCGCGCCGGCCGAACTCGTTCGACGAGGTCGCCCCGCAACCAGTGCGGCGCCGCCGCGCCCACCCGCACCGCCACCACTTCGCCCGCCGTCGTCTCGGCCGCGGGCGCGAAGTGCAGGAGCTTGTTCTGGCGGGTCCGGCCCGACCACATCGTCGCATCGGTCTTCGAGGGCCCGTCGACGAGCACCTCCTCGACCATTCCCACCCGCGCACGGTGCTTCGTCAGCGCCGCCCGCTCGACGACGTCGGTCAAGCGCTCCATGCGCTCGCGAATGACCTCGGGCGCGACGAAGTCGTCGATCATGGTCGCGGCCTCCGTACCCGGACGCGGCGAGAACACGAACGTGTACGCCGCGTCGTACTGCGCGGTCTCGACCACCGCGAGCGTCTCCTCGAAGTCGCGCTCGGTCTCACCCGGAAAGCCCACAATGATGTCGGTCGTGACCGCGAGGTCGGCGATGGCGGCCCGGGCCACGCCGAGACGGTCGAGATACCGGGCCGCGGTGTAGCCGCGGTGCATGCGTGCGAGCGTGCGGTCGCTCCCCGACTGCAGCGGGAGATGGAGGTGCTCGCACACGCTCCGGCACTCCGACATCGCCGCGATCGTGTCGGGCCGGAGATCCTTCGGGTGCGGCGAGGTGAACCGGATGCGGTCGATGCCTTCGATCCCGTCGACCGCCTGCAACAGGTCGGCGAACTGCGGCCGGTACTGGCCGGCTCCGAGGTCGCGGCCGTAGGAGTTCACGTTCTGGCCCAGCAACGTCACTTCGACCACGCCGTCGCGGGCGAGGTCTTCCACCTCGTGCACGATGTCGCCCAGGCGCCGGCTGACCTCGCGCCCTCGCACCGAAGGGACGATGCAGAACGCGCAGGAGTTGTCACACCCGATCTGGATCGTGATCCAGGCCGCGTGGTCGACCTCCCGCCGCGCCGGCAGTGCGGACGGGTACTCGTCGTGCTCCTCGAGAATCTCGACCAGCGGTCCCTCGATCCGGGCGCGCGCGAGCAACGCGGGCGCGTGCGCGAGGTTGTGCGTGCCGAAGACCACGTCGACGTGAGGCGCCCGCTCGCGCACGAGCTCACGGTCCTTCTGCGCCAGGCACCCGCCCACGGCGATCTGCACGTCCGGCCGTGCTTCCTTCAGCTGCTTGAGCCGGCCGAGATGCCCGTAGAGCTTGTTGTCGGCGTTCTCGCGAATGCAGCACGTGTTCAGCACGACGACGTCGGCGGCGTCGAGATCGTCGGTCGGCTCCATGCCGTCGGCAACGAGGAGGCCCGCGATGCGTTCGGAGTCGTGCTCGTTCATCTGGCACCCGTAGGTGCGCACGTAGAAGCGGCCGGTCACGGCGCCAGTGTACGAGCCGCGAGATCGGCCCGGACCGAGATTGGTCCGGGCCGATGCACGCAGTCGAGCGGGAGAGCGCCGCTCATCTCAGCTGTCGACCCCTAACTGTCGACTTCCGCGTCCTCGGCCTCCTCGGCGGGGAGGTCGAGCGGATCGACGTCGCCGATGCCGCTCGCTTCCTTCACCTTCTCGCTGATCTCGACCATCATGTCGATGTTCTCGGAGAGGAACGTCTTCACGTTCTCACGGCCCTGGCCGAGCTGCTCACCTTCGTAGGTGAACCATGCCCCCGACTTCTTGACGATGCCGAGATCCACGGCAACATCGAGCAGGGAGCCCTCACGACTGATGCCCTTGCCGTACATGATGTCGAACTCGGCCTGTTTGAACGGCGGTGAGGTCTTGTTCTTGACGACCTTCACCCGTACCCGGTTGCCGACGGCTTCGGCACCGTCCTTGATCGTCTCGATACGCCGGATGTCGAGCCGGACCGACGAGTAGAACTTCAACGCGCGGCCGCCCGGCGTCGTCTCGGGCGAGCCGAACATCACGCCGATCTTCTCCCGCAGCTGGTTGATGAAGATCGCGATCGTGCGTGACTTGTTGAGGTTGCCCGTGAGCTTGCGCAGGGCCTGGCTCATGAGCCGCGCCTGCAGGCCCATGTGGCTGTCGCCCATCTCGCCTTCGATCTCGGCCCGGGGCACGAGTGCCGCCACCGAGTCGATGACGAGCACGTCGAGCGCGCCCGAACGGATCAGCATGTCGGCGATCTCGAGCGCCTGCTCGCCCGTGTCGGGCTGGCTGATCAGCAACTCGTCGACGTTCACACCGATCGCGCGCCCGTACACCGGGTCCATGGCGTGCTCGGCGTCGATGTACGCACACGTGCCGCCGTTGCGTTGGGCTTCGGCGACCACGTGCATCGCGAGCGTCGACTTGCCCGAAGACTCCGGCCCGAAGATCTCGACGATCCTCCCCCGGGGCAGGCCGCCGATCCCGAGCGCCAGGTCGAGTGCCAGCGCGCCCGTGGGGATGGCTTCGACGCCGACGTCTCCACGCTCCCCCAACTTCATGATCGATCCCTTGCCGAACTGCTTCTCGATCTGTCCGAGAGCCATGTCGAGCGCCTTCTCGCGGTCCACCTCGATACCCCTTTTCTGCCTCTGCGGCTTGTCGTCGTGTGGGGAAGCCGTCGAGTCGGAACCTAACGAGGGGGTGCGACACTGACGGGCAGGAACTACTGGAAAGGCGAGTTGCGGGACCTCGAATCCCACCGGTGTAAGTCTAGGCGAACAGACGTTCGGCATCAAGAACCAGACAGGCGCAGATCCGGAGGCCCGGTCCGAAGGGAAGACTCAGGAAGGTCCCAGGGTCGGGGGGAAGGATGGGCCCGGGCTGGGTGTTGAAAGCCGAAGAACCCCCGGAGGAGGAGCTCATGCGCCCGACGATTCGCCTCGGCCGGATCGCCGGCATCGAGGTGGGCATCCACTGGAGCCTGCTCGTGATCGGCGCCCTGCTCGTGGGGTCCCTCGCGGGCGGCGAGCTCCCCGCCCTCTCGCCGCACGCGCACGGCTCCTACCTCGCCGCCGCGGTGCTCGCGGTCCTACTCTTCTTCGCGTCGATCCTCGCCCACGAGCTCGCGCATTCGATCGTCGCTCGCCGCCAGGGCCAGACCGTCGACGGCATCACGCTGTGGCTCCTCGGCGGCGTGTCGAAGCTCGGATCGGACCCCGAGAACGCGCGCGACGAATTCCGCGTCGCGATCGCCGGGCCCGCGACGACCCTCGCACTCGCGGTCGCGTTCGGCGCGCTGGCATTCCTCTTCGACTCGGTCTTCGCCCACGGCACGCTGTTGCCGACGGTCGCCGCGTGGCTCGCGGTCGTCAACCTCCTGCTCGGCGTTTTCAACCTGCTCCCGGGCGCTCCGCTCGACGGCGGTCGGGTGCTCACCGCGATGCTCTGGAAGCGCAACGGCGACCGCCGCCGCTCGCAGATCGCGTCGGCGCGCGCCGGACGCGCGCTCGGAGCGATCCTGGTCGCGGGATCGATCGCGCTGGTGTTCGCCGGGTACAACTTCTTCGTCACCGGGCTCGTCGGCTTGTTCGTGCTCAGCGCATCCCGAGCCGAGGAGGGCTCGGCACGCCTGCTGCGAGCCCTCGACGGCCGCCGGGTCTCCGAGCTGATGCGACCCGTCGCGCGCACCGCCTCCGACTGGACCACCGTGGCCGCGTTCGGGCCTGTCACCGAGCCGGCGCTGCTCCTCGGGTGGGACGGCAACCCGACCGCGCTGCTGCCACCCGGCGCCGTGTTCGCCGTCCCGCCCGACGCCCGCGAGCACGTGCAGCTCCGCTCGCTCGGCTTGCCGCTCGCGGGCCTGACCCGAGTGCCGGCCGGCGCGTCGGCCACCGACGTCGTGACCGCGGGGCTGCCCGCGGTCGTCGAAGACGCCGACCACAACGTGATCGGCGTGTTCGGGATCGAAGAGCTGAAGATCGCCGCTCGACACGATCCCGTGCTCGCGCGCTCAGGTCGGTAGCGCGGTTCCGAGCGGAATCGTCGCCCGCGCGACGTACTCGGCTCCGTCGGGCCGGCGCCGGCTCTCGTAGACCGTGACCGCGTCGAGATCCCATGCCGGCCCCACTCGCTCGCGGCCGAGCACGCCGACGAGGTCGTGAACGTCGGTCGGCGCGCGGTAGCGGGCGAGTGTGAGGTGCGGACGGTAAGGGCGCGGGTCGGCCGCGTGGCCGAGCGGGGCCAAACGAGTGGCTACCGCCGCCGCGAGCCGGGTCACGACCGCCGTCCCTTCGGCCAGTCCGAGCCACAGCACCCGGGCGCGGCGCTCGTCGGGGAACGCGCCCGCGCCGCCGATCTGCGCTCGGCCACCGAGTCCACAGATCGCCTCGAGGCCGCCGAGCGCGCCGGCCACGGCCGCGACGTCGGCGTCGTCGCCGAGGAACTGCACAGTCAGGTGCCACTGCTCGCGCGTGGTCGCGCGACCCGAGACCGTCACATGATCCACACACCCAGCGATCGCATCGAGCACCGGCTCGGGCAGCCGCACCGCGACGAACGCGCGCGTCACCTACGGAAGTGCGTCGAGGCGCTGACGCACCAGGTTCAGGAGTGAGATCGTCGAGAACTGGCGCACCCGCTCGCGATCGCCCGGCAGACGCGTGCTCACTGCCTCGACGCTTCCGTCGGGCAACGCGATGCCGAAGCACACGGTCCCGACCGCGACGCCGTCCTGCTCGGCCGGACCGGCGACACCCGTGACCGCGATCCCCACGTCGGCGCCGAGCACGCGCCGCGCTCCCTGCGCCATCTGCGCGGCTGACTCCTCGCTCACCACGGGATCGGCCGTGACACCGAGCACCGAACGCTTCACCTCGGTCGCGTATGCGCCGATGGTGCCGCGGAACGTCTCGCTCGCGCCCGGAACACTCGCGATGCGCGCCCCGATCAGCCCGCCGGTGACCGACTCGGCGACGCCGAGCGTCCAACCTCTCGCGCGCAGGCGCGACAACACGGCATGCTCCATCGTCTCGTCGTCGACACCGAACACGAGGTCGCCGAGTATCCCCCGGAGCTCGTGTTCCTCGGCCTCGACCAGCACGCGCGCGGCGTCGTCGGTCTCGCCCTTCGCGGTGATGCGGACGACCAGACCCTCGATGCCACGCGCGAGGAACGCGATCGTGGGGTTGCCGGTCGCGTCGAGCGCGTCGAGCCGGTGGGCCACCATCTCGGCCAACGCCGACTCCGATGTTCCCCAGGTCTTCAACGACCGCGAGACGATCGCCGCCACCTCACCCGACCGTCGCAACAGGTCGGGGATCACCTGGGCCCGAACCATCTCCTGCATCTCGTACGGCACGCCCGGCACCGCGTAGACGACCTTGCCGGCACCCACGGGGCAGCACAGGCCCGGCGCAGTTCCGAGCGGGTTCGGGAGCGGCTCCCCACCCTCGGGCACGTCGGCCTGCCGGAGGTTGTTCTGCGGCATGTCACGCAGGCGAGCCCGGAACATGGTGGCGATGGTCTCGGCCAGCTCCATGCGGCGCACCAACGGCACACCCATGAGCTCGGCGATCGCGTCGCGCGTCAGATCGTCTTGCGTCGGCCCGAGCCCACCGCAGATGAGCACCGAGTCGCTGCGCTCGAGCAGGTCTCGGAGCGCATCGACGATACGCGTCTGGTTGTCGCCGATCACCCGGTGCTCGAAGGAGTCGATGCCCGACGCCGCGAGCTGCTCGCCGATCCAGGCGCTGTTGGTGTCGACGATCTGCCCCAACAGGAGCTCGGTACCGATCGCAAGGACTTCACATCGCATGTACGGGAACCTACCTTGGGGCGATGGCGACCGATGAGGACATCGGATTTCCGACGGGGTGCTCCGACGAGCGGGAGCTCCTGCTCAGCTGGCTCACCTACCTGCGCGGCGCCGTCGTCCGCAATCTCGATCAGGTCGGGGACACGGGCGCACACTGGACGCCCGATGGCGCCCTGATCTCCCTCGTCGGCATCGTCAACCACCTCACGCACGTCGAATGGCGGTGGATCGACGGAGGCATGCGCGGCGAGCAGGTCAGCCGAAGTGAGGAAGAGTTCGCGCCCGGCCCCGAGCTGACCCGCGACGCCGCCCTCACCGCGTACCGAACCCGGGCGATCACCACCGATGCCGTGGTGCGGGCGACACCGCTCGACGCGCCGTGTCGGTGGGGGGAGGGCACCGACCTGCGATGGGTGCTGCTCCACTTGATCAACGAGACCGCGCGTCACGCCGGTCACGCCGACGCGACACGCGAGCTGCTCGACGGCACGGCGGGAGAGTGATGGCCACGCAAGCCGACGTTCGCCGACTGGCGCGGGCGCTGCCGGAGACGAGCGAAGGCGACGACCGCTTCGGTTTCTCGGTGCGCAACGGCAACAAGGACAAGGGATTCGCGTGGGCCTGGATGGAACGCGTCGAGCCGAAGCGGCCGCGCGTCGCCAACGCCGAAGTGCTGGCCGTGCGCGTGGCCAA